>Ga0255188_1000149_pt1 | contig 25675 bp, 39 predicted proteins | sample Miss_Cont_RepB_8_FD_188427 | JGI IMG/M metagenome (GOLD analysis project Ga0255188, IMG submission 188427) | Freshwater microbial communities from Mississippi River, Louisiana, United States - Miss_Cont_RepB_8h | ecosystem: Environmental > Aquatic > Freshwater > River | place: USA: Louisiana... | reverse complement strand
AGACCGTCACCACTCAGAACCTGGACATCGTGCGGGTGGATGAAGCCCGTCAGCTGCTGCTGGTCAAGGGTGCCGTCCCCGGCGCCAAGAACGGCCATGTGGTGGTTCGTCCGGCCGTGAAGGTCCGCGTGAAGAAGGGAGCCCAGTGATGCAACTCGAGCTTCTGAACGAACAGGGCCAGGCCACCTCCAAGGTGGACGCGCCGGACACCGTCTTTGCCCGCGACTACAACGAAGCGCTGGTGCACCAGGTCGTGGTGGCCTACCAGGCCAATGCACGCCAGGGCACGCGCAAGCAACTCACGCGCGCTGAAGTCCACCACTCCACCAAGAAGCCGTTCCGCCAGAAGGGCACCGGTCGCGCACGCGCCGGTATGACGTCTTCTCCCCTGTGGCGTGGGGGCGGTCGGATCTTTCCGAACACGCCGGACGAAAACTTCAGCCACAAGGTCAACAAGAAGATGTACCGCGCCGGCATGGCGTCCATCCTCTCCCAGCTGGCCCGCGACGGCCGCCTGGCCGTGGTGGATTCGATCAAGGTCGAGGCCCCCAAGACCAAGCTGCTGGCCGCCAAGTTCAAGGCCATGGGTCTGGACTCGGTGCTGGTCATCGCCGACCAGGTGGATGACAACCTCGCCTTGGCCTCGCGCAACCTGGCCAATGTGCTGGTCGTCGAGCCCCGTTACGCCGATCCCCTGTCGCTGGTGCACTACAAGAAGGTGCTGGTGACCAAGGGCGCGATCGAGCAGCTCAAGGAGATGTTCGCATGAGCACCCAAAAGCACGACGAAGGCCGTTTGGCCCAGGTGCTCGTGGCACCGATCATTTCTGAGAAGGCGACCGCTGCAGCAGAAAAGAACAACCAGGTTTTGTTCAAGGTGCTGCGCGACGCCACCAAGCCCGAGATCAAGGCGGCCGTTGAACTGATGTTCAAGGTCGAGGTCGACAGCGTTCGCACCGTCAACACCAAGGGCAAAGTCAAGCGCTTCGGTGGCCGAATCGGCCGCCGCGACCATGTCAAGAAGGCCTATGTGAGCCTGAAGGCTGGTCAGGAGCTCAACTTCTCCGGGGAGGCTGCGTAAATGGCCGTCGTCAAAGTCAAGCCCACTTCGCCCGGCCGCCGTGCCGTGGTCAAAGTGGTGCACAAGCACCTGCACAAAGGCGCGCCCGAAGCCTCGCTGCTCGAGCCGCAAAAGCAGAACTCCGGCCGCAACAACAATGGCCACATCACGATGCGCCACAAGGGCGGTGGTCACAAGCACCACTACCGTGTGGTGGACTTCAAGCGCAACAAGGACGGCATCCCGGCCAAGGTCGAGCGCATTGAGTACGACCCCAACCGCACCGCCCATATCGCGCTGCTGTGCTACGCCGACGGCGAGCGCCGCTACATCATTGCCCCGCGCGGCTTGGAAGCTGGCGCCACCGTGATCAGTGGCGCGGAGGCCCCCATTAAGGCTGGCAACACCCTGCCCATCCGCAACATCCCTGTGGGCTCCACCATCCACTGCATTGAGATGCTGCCGGGCAAGGGCGCCCAGATCGCCCGCTCGGCCGGCGCCTCGGTGACGCTGATGGCGCGCGAAGGCACCTATGCGCAGATTCGTCTGCGCTCCGGTGAAGTTCGTCGCGTCCACATCGACTGCCGCGCCACCATTGGCGAGGTGAGCAACGAAGAGCACAGCCTGCGCCAGTACGGCAAGGCCGGCGCCATTCGCTGGAAGGGCATCCGTCCGACCGTCCGCGGTGTGGCCATGAACCCGGTGGATCACCCGCACGGAGGTGGCGAAGGCCGCACTGGTGAGGGCAAGCCGCAGGTGTCGCCGTGGAACACCCTCACCAAGGGCTACCGCACCCGCAACAACAAGCGCACGCAGACGTTCATCGTCTCGCGTCGCAAGAAGTAAGGAGCGCACCTGATGACTCGCTCTGCGAAAAAGGGTCCCTTCGTGGACCATCACCTGATGGCCAAGGTCGAGAAGGCTGCCGCCACCAAGGACAAGAAGCCCATCAAGACCTGGTCGCGCCGCTCCACGGTGCTGCCCGAGTTCATCGGCCTGACGATTGCCGTTCACAACGGCAAGCAGCACGTGCCGGTCTACGTTTCCGACCAGATGGTCGGCCACAAGCTCGGCGAGTTCGCCCTGACCCGTACCTTCAAGGGTCACCCGGCGGACAAGAAGGCCAAGAAATAAAGGATGACGACCATGGAAACCCGTGCAATCGTCCGCGGTGTGCGCCTGTCGGCCGACAAGGGCCGGCTGGTGGCCGACCTGATCCGCGGCAAGAAGGTGGACCAGGCTCTCAACATCCTGACCTTCACCCAGAAGAAGGCTGCCGGCATCGTGCGCAAGGCGCTGGAGAGCGCCATCGCCAATGCGGAGCACAACGACGGCGCCGACATCGACGAGCTCAAGGTCACCTCCATCTATGTGGAGCAGGGTGCCACGCTCAAGCGGTTTTCCGCACGCGCCAAGGGCCGCGGCAATCGCATCAGCAAGCCCACCTGCCACATCTACGTGACCGTCGGCAACTAAGAGGCCAGAAAGACTATGGGACAGAAAATCCATCCGACCGGCTTCCGTCTGCCTGTCACGCGTGCCTGGGCTTCGCGCTGGTTCGCCACCAACCGCAACTTCAGCCAGATGCTGGCCGAGGACCTGCAGGTTCGTGACTACCTCAAGGCCAAGCTCAAGAACGCCGCCGTCTCCCGCATCCTGATTGAGCGCCCCGCCAAGAACGCCCGCATCACCATCTTCTCCGCCCGTCCGGGTGTGGTGATCGGCAAGAAGGGCGAGGACATCGAAAACCTCAAGGCTGAACTGGGCAAGCGCCTGGGCGTGCCGGTGGCCGTCAACATCGAAGAAGTGCGCAAGCCCGAGATCGATGCCCAACTGATCGCCGACAGCATCACCCAGCAGCTGGAAAAGCGCATCATGTTCCGCCGCGCGATGAAACGCGCCATGCAGAACGCCATGCGCCTGGGCGCGCAGGGCATCAAGATCATGAGTGCCGGTCGCCTCAACGGCATCGAGATTGCTCGCACCGAGTGGTACCGCGAAGGCCGTGTGCCCCTGCACACCCTCAAGGCCGACATCGACTACGGCTTCTCGGAAGCCAAGACCACCTACGGCGTCATCGGCGTCAAGGTGTGGGTCTATCGGGGCGACAACCTCGGCCGTGGCGAAGCGCCTGGCGCGATGAGGCCCGATGCCGGTGGTGAAGAGGACCGTCGCGGTCGCCGTCCGGGCCGCCCCGGTGGCGCTCCCGGCCGAGGCGAGCGCCGCGACGGTGGCCGTGGTGCCCCCCGTGGTCCGGTGGGCGGTGTTGGCGCCGCCCCTGCTGATGGCTCGGACAAGCCCGCCGTGGCCGCCGACGCCCCCAAGACGCCGGCCGTCAAGCGCGTGCGCAAGGCTGCCGCGCCGACTGCCGAGCCCAAAGGAGAGTAAGACATGCTGCAACCCGCACGTCGCAAGTTCCGCAAGGAACACAAGGGCCGCAACACCGGTGTGGCCACCCGCGGTGCCGCCGTTTCGTTCGGAGAATTCGGCCTGAAGGCCACCGAGCGCGGCCGCATCACGGCTCGCCAGATCGAAGCCGCCCGTCGTGCCATCTCGCGTCACATCAAGCGCGGTGGCCGCATCTTCATCCGCATCTTCCCCGACAAGCCGATTTCACAGAAGCCGGCCGAAGTGCGTATGGGCAACGGCAAAGGCAACCCCGAGTACTACGTGGCCGAAATCACCCCCGGCAAGGTGCTCTACGAAATCAACGGTGTGCCCGAGCAGCTCGCTCGCGAAGCGTTCACGCTGGCGGCCGCCAAGCTGCCCTTGCGCTGCACCTTCGTGTCACGCCAGGTCGGCGCTTAAAGGAGACGCACGATGAAAGCATCTGAACTCCGCGCCAAGGATGTGGCCGCCCTCGAAAAGGAAGTCTCTGATCTGCTCAAGGCCCACTTCGGCCTGCGCATGCAGAAGGCCACCCAGCAACTGAGCAACACCTCGGCTCTGGCCAAGACGCGTCGCGACATCGCGCGCACGCGGACCATCATCGCCGAGAAGAAGAAGGGAGCCGCCAAGTGAGCGAAGCCCAAACCACCGCCACCAAGGCCAAGGTTGTCCGCACCTTTGTGGGCCGTGTCGTGAGCGACAAACGCGCCAAGACGGTTACGGTCCTGGTCGAGCGTCGCAACAAGCATGAGCTCTACGGCAAGATCGTGGCCAGCTCGCGCAAGTTCCATGCGCACGACGAAAACGGCCAGTACCACATGGGCGACGTCGTCGAGATTACCGAGAGCCGTCCGATCTCCAAGACCAAGTCCTGGGTCGTTACCCGACTCGTGGAGAAGGCGCGCGAGGTCTGATAGGTTTCTCGCCCGGTTCAAATTTCAAAGCGGAGCACATCCATGATCAAGGTTGGCGAAAAGCTGCCCTCAGCCACGCTGTTCGAATTCATCGAAGTCGAGGGCAACGGCTGTTCCTTGGGCCCCAATCCCTTCGAGGTTCAGAAGAGCACGGCAGGCAAGAAGATAGCGCTGTTCGCGCTGCCCGGGGCCTACACCCCCACCTGCTCGGCCAAGCATGTGCCGGGATTCGTGGAGAAGGCCGATGCGTTCAAGGCGGCCGGTGTTGACGAGATCTGGTGCGTCTCGGTGAACGACGCCTTCGTCATGGGTGCTTGGGGCCGTGATCAGAAGACCGGCGGCAAGGTCCGCATGATGGCTGATGGGTCGGCCGAGTTCAGCAAGGCCGTGGGCCTCACGCTCGACCTCAGCGCCCGCGGCCTGGGCCTGCGCTCCAACCGCTACTCCATGCTCGTCGTCGACGGCGTGGTCAAGACCCTCAATGTCGAGGGGCCTGGTGAATTCAAGGTCAGCGACGCCGAGACGCTGCTGGCCCAAGCCAAGGCCGCTTGACAAAGCAGTAGAAGTTGCCGCATACTGTGCGGCTTTCCCGAAAAGATGTTCGGGTTGACCCTTGGAGCCTTTGGCGCTTTGAAGGGTCGGCCGGGCGTCTGGCAGGTTTTCAGCCCATTCCACGGGCCCAAGACTGACCAACCGGTTGGTGCGTTTTGAAGTCGGTTCGGAACCGATTCACAGCAGCAGCACTCGGATGGTTCAAGTTGGGGACTAAACAATGATCCAAATGCAATCGCGGCTTGAGGTCGCGGACAACACTGGCGCGAAATCCGTCATGTGCATCAAGGTGCTGGGCGGTTCCAAGCGGCGTTACGCCGGCATTGGCGACGTGATCAAGGTCAGCATCAAGGAAGCTGCGCCGCGTGGTCGCGTCAAGAAGGGCGAGGTCTACAACGCCGTCGTCGTGCGCACCGCCAAGGGCGTGCGTCGTCAGGACGGCTCGCTGGTGAAGTTCGACGGCAATGCCGCCGTGCTGCTCAATGCCAAGCTCGAGCCCATCGGTACCCGCATCTTCGGCCCGGTCACCCGTGAACTGCGCTCCGAGCGCTTCATGAAGATCGTGTCGCTGGCCCCGGAAGTGCTCTGAAGCACCGCCGCAAGCGAGACAGGCAAGAGGACAGACATGAACAAGATTCGCAAAGGCGACCAGGTCATCGTGTTGACCGGCCGCGACAAGGGCAAGCGGGGCACCGTCACGCTGCGTGTCGATGAGGACCACATCGTCGTCGAAGGCGTCAATGTGGTGAAGAAGCACGTGAAGCCCAACCCCATGAAGGGCACGACGGGTGGCGTGATCGACAAGACCATGCCCATCCACCAGTCCAATGTGGCGATCTACAACGCGGCCACCGGCAAGGCCGACCGCGTGGGCATCAAGGTGCTGGCAGACGGCAAAAAGACGCGCGTCTACAAGTCCAGCGGCGAAGAGATCAAGGCCTGAAGGCGGACCCCATGACCCAAGCAACCCGTTCCCGTCTGCAGGACCACTACAAGGACAAGGTGGTCCCCGAGCTCATGAAGAAGTTCGGCTACAAGTCCCTCATGGAAGTGCCGCGCTTCACGAAGATCACCCTGAACATGGGTGTGAGTGAAGCCGTCACCGACAAGAAGGTCATGGACAACGCCGTTGGCGACCTGACCAAGATCGCCGGCCAGAAGCCCGTGGTCACCAAGTCCAAGAAGGCCATCGCCGGCTTCAAGATCCGCGACGGTGTGCCCATCGGCTGCATGGTCACCCTGCGTGGCGTGCGCATGTTCGAGTTCCTCGACCGCTTCGTCACGATCTCGCTGCCCCGCGTGCGCGATTTCCGGGGCATCTCGGGTCGTTCCTTCGATGGCCGTGGCAACTACAACATCGGTGTGAAAGAGCAGATCATCTTCCCCGAGATCGAGTACGACAAGATCGACGCGATCCGTGGGATGAACATCTCCATCACCACCACCGCCAAGACCGACGAAGAGTGCAAGGCCCTGCTGGCGGCCTTCCGCTTCCCCTTCAAGAACTGAGGTGCCCTGTGGCCAAACTCTCTCTCAAGCAACGCGAGCTCAAGCGCGAAGCGCTGGTGGCGAAGTACGCCAAGAAGTACGCTGAGCTGCAGGCCATCGCCAACGATGCGAAGAAGTCTGACGAAGAGCGCTACGCAGCCCGTCTGGCACTGCAGAAGCTGCCCCGCAACGCCAACCCCACCCGGTTGCGCAACCGCTGCGAACTCACCGGCCGCCCCCGTGGCACGTTCCGCAAGTTCGGCTTGGCCCGCAGCAAGATTCGTGAACTGGCGTTCAAGGGTGACATCCCGGGCGTCGTGAAGGCCAGCTGGTAAGCCGGCGCTGGGTCCGATCAGGAGAATTCCATATGAGCATGAGTGATCCCATCGCCGATATGCTGACGCGCATCCGCAATGCGCAGATGGTCGAGAAGGGCGCCGTTTCGATGCCGTCTTCCAAGCTGAAGGTGGCGATTGCCCAAGTCCTCAAGGACGAGGGCTACATCGACGGTTTCGCCATCAAGGGCGAGTCGGGCAAGAGCGAGCTTGAAATCGCCCTGAAGTACTACGCCGGCCGTCCGGTGATCGAGCGTATCGAGCGCGTGAGCCGCCCGGGCCTGCGCATCTACAAAGGCCGCCACGACCTGCCCCAGGTCATGAACGGTTTGGGTGTGGCCATCGTCACCACGCCCAGGGGTGTGATGACGGACCGCAAGGCCCGCGCTGCCGGTATCGGCGGCGAGGTGCTGTGCTACGTCGCTTGATGCAGGGAGGCTGAACACATGTCCCGCGTAGGAAAGATGCCGGTGGCCGTCCCCAGTGGAGTGGACGTCCAGGTTTCGGCACAAGAAATCACCGTCAAGGGCGCTCAGGGCACCCTCAAGCAGGCCGCCAATGACCTCGTGGCGGTCAAGGTTGCCAATGGCGCTGTCACCTTCGAGCCGCTGAACGAAACGGCTGAGGCCAATGCCATGAGCGGTACGCTGCGCGCCATCGTGGCCAATATGGTCAGTGGCGTGTCCAAGGGTTTCGAGCGCAAGCTGACCCTCGTGGGCGTGGGCTTCCGCGCCCAGGCCCAAGGCGCCAAGCTGAATCTCCAGGTGGGTTTCTCCCACCCGGTCGTCAAGGACATGCCCGCTGGCATCAAGGTGGAATGCCCGACGCAAACGGAGATCGTGATCAAGGGTGCGGACCGCCAGGTGGTGGGTCAGGTGGCTGCTGAAGTGCGCGCCATCCGCCCGCCCGAGCCCTACAAGGGCAAGGGCATCCGCTACGCCGACGAGCGCGTGGTCCTCAAAGAGACCAAGAAGAAATAAGGAACGGCATCATGACGATGAACAAGAAAGAGCAGCGTCTGCGCCGTGCCCGTCAGACCCGGGCCCGCATCGCGATTCAAGGTTCGGCGCGGCTGACGGTCTTCCGCTCCAACCTGCACATCTACGCCAGCGTCATTTCCGGCTGTGGCACCAAGGTGCTGGCTTCGGCCTCCACCGCCGAGAAGGAAGTGCGCGCTCAGTTGGGCGCTGCTGGCAAGGGTGGCAACACCGAGGCCGCGGCGATCATCGGCAAGCGCATCGCAGAGAAGGCCCGTGCCGCTGGTGTCGAGAAGGTCGCCTTCGACCGCGCGGGTTTCGCTTACCACGGCCGTGTCAAGGCGCTGGCCGAAGCGGCCCGCGAGGCCGGCCTGCAGTTCTGACGCAATCAAGGATCAACGCAAATGGCTAAGTTTTCCCCCCGCGTGCAGGACGAAGGTCGCGACGACGGTCTCAAGGAGAAGATGATTGCGGTCAACCGCGTGACCAAGGTGGTCAAGGGTGGTCGCATTCTCGGTTTCGCCGCCCTGACAGTGGTTGGCGACGGTGATGGCCGCATCGGCATGGGCAAAGGCAAGGCCCGCGAAGTGCCTGTGGCGGTTCAGAAGGCCATGGAAGCCGCCCGCCGCAACATGTTCAAGGTGCAACTCAAGAACGGCACCGTTCACCACAACGTGGTGGGCGAGCACGGCGCAGCCAAGGTGCTGATGGCTCCGGCCCCCACGGGTACCGGCATCATCGCCGGCGGCCCCATGCGCGCGGTTTTCGAGGTGATGGGTGTCACGGACATCGTGGCCAAGAGCCTGGGTTCATCCAACCCCTACAACATGGTCCGCGCCACGCTGGACGCGCTCAAGCACTCGTCCACCCCGGCTGAAATCGCCGCCAAGCGCGGCAAGACGGTTGAAGAACTCTTCAACTGATCGGCTGCGAAGGAAACATCATGGCTGACAAGAAAACCCTGACTGTCAAGTTGGTTCGCAGCGTGGCTGGCACCCGTGAGTCGCACCGCGCCACCGTTCGTGGCCTGGGCCTGCGCAAGCTGGGCAGCACCCGCGTGCTGGAAGACACGCCCGCCGTGCGCGGCATGATCACCAAGGTGGCCTACCTGGTGCAGGTCATCTGAAGAGGGCAAGAACATGCAACTCAATACGCTGAAGCCCGCCGAGGGCTCCAAAAAGGCACGCCGCCGTGTGGGTCGCGGCATCGGCTCTGGGCTGGGCAAGACAGCCGGTCGTGGCCACAAAGGTCAAAAGTCCCGTGCCGGCGGCTACCACAAGGTGGGTTTCGAAGGCGGCCAGATGCCGCTGCAGCGGCGCCTGCCCAAGCGCGGCTTCAAGTCTGCTTCCCTTAAGTTCAACGCCGAGATCACCCTGGGTGAACTCCAGCGTCTGGCTGCCGATGAAGTCGACGTGCTGACCCTCAAGAAGGCGGGCCTGGTGCCCCAGATCGCCAAGGTGGTCAAGGTCATCAAGTCGGGCGAGCTCAGCAAGAAGATCACCCTGAAGGGTATCGGTGCCACCGCGGGTGCAAAGGCGGCCATTGAGGCGGCCGGCGGCTCATTGGCCTGATCGGGCCGGTCAAGCACAGGCACACACAGGTTCAGGAAACGGACAGCAGCGTGGCAAGCAACGCGAATGCACTGGCTCGGAGCGGCAAGTTCGGCGACCTTCGTCGCCGCTTGGTGTTTCTGCTGCTGGCGCTGGTCGTCTACCGGATCGGGGCCCACATCCCGGTTCCGGGGATCGACCCTGTCCAACTCAAGCAGCTCTTCAACAGTCAGAGCGGCGGCATCCTGAACCTGTTCAACATGTTCTCCGGTGGCGCTCTCTCCCGCTTCACGGTCTTTGCGCTGGGCATCATGCCCTACATCTCGGCCTCCATCATCATGCAGCTCATGACCTACGTGGTACCCACGTTGGAGGCGCTGAAGAAGGAAGGCGAGGCCGGCCGCCGCAAGATCACGCAGTACACCCGTTACGGCACGCTGGGCCTGGCCATCTTCCAGGCCCTGGGCATCGCCCTGGCCTTGGAAGGCACGGCTGGCTTGGTGATCAATCCGGGCATGGGCTTTCGCGTGACCGCGGTGGTCAGTCTGGTGGCTGGCACCATGTTCCTGATGTGGCTGGGCGAGCAGATCACCGAACGCGGGCTGGGCAACGGCATCTCCATTCTGATCTTCGCCGGCATCGCCGCAGGGTTGCCGGGCGCCATCGGCGGCCTGTTTGAATTGGTCAACACGGGCGCGATGAGCATCATTGCCGCGCTGTTCATCATCACCATCGTCATCCTCGTCACCTATGGCGTGGTCTTCGTGGAGCGGGGCCAGCGCAAGATTCTGGTGAACTACGCCAAGCGTCAGGTTGGCAACAAGATCATGGGCGGCCAGTCCTCGCACCTGCCTCTGAAGCTCAACATGTCGGGCGTGATTCCGCCGATCTTCGCGTCCAGCATCATCCTGCTGCCCACCACAGTGGTCAGCTGGTTCGCCACGGGCGACAGCCTGCGCTGGCTGAAGGATCTGGCCGCCGCCTTGTCGCCGGGCCAGCCGGTGTACGTGATGCTGTACGCGGCCATGATCGTGTTCTTCTGCTTTTTCTACACCGCGCTGGTGTTCAACAGCCGTGAAACGGCCGAGAACCTCAAGAAGAGCGGTGCGCTCGTGCCGGGCATACGCCCGGGTGATCAAACAGCCAAGTACATCGACAAGATTCTGGCCCGCCTCACCTTGGTGGGGGCGGTCTATATCACCGCGGTGTGTCTGCTGCCGGAATTCCTGGTCCTGAAGTACAACGTGCCCTTCTACTTCGGCGGCACCTCGCTGCTGATCATCGTGGTGGTGACGATGGATTTCTGGGCCCAGGTGCAGAGTTATGTGATGAGTCAGCAGTACGAGTCCTTGCTCAAGAAGGCCAACTTCAAGGCGAGTTGAACAAGAAGATGGCCAAGGACGACGTCATTCAGATGCAGGGTGAGATCCTCGAGAACCTGCCCAACGCCACCTTCCGAGTGAAGCTGGAAAACGGGCATGTGGTTCTGGGACACATCTCCGGCAAGATGCGCATGCACTACATCCGCATCCTGCCGGGTGACAAGGTCACGGTGGAACTCACCCCTTACGATTTGAGTCGGGCGCGAATCGTGTTCCGAGCCAAGTAACCGGAATACGCACCAGCGAACCAATAGGAAAGGTCAAGGAGAAGACCATGAAAGTAGCCGCTTCCGTGAAGAAGATGTGCCGTAACTGCAAGATCATCCGTCGCCACGGTGTGGTGCGTGTGATCTGCACCGACCCCCGCCACAAGCAGCGCCAGGGCTGATTCGCCAAGGCTGAGCAGAACTGAGGAATCAACATGGCCCGTATTGCTGGTATCAACATTCCGCCGCACAAGCATGCCGAGATCGGTCTGACTTCGATCTACGGTATCGGTCGTCGCACTGCGCAGAAGATCTGCGACGCTGCCGGTGTGCCCTGGACGAAGAAGATCAAGGATCTGAACGACGCCGATCTCGAGAAGATCCGCGAGCAGATCGCTGCGATGACGATCGAAGGCGATCTGCGCCGTGAGATGTCGATCAACATCAAGCGTTTGATGGACATCGGCTGCTACCGCGGCATGCGCCACCGTCGCGGCCTGCCGGTTCGCGGCCAGCGCACCAAGACCAACGCGCGCACCCGCAAGGGACCGAAGAAGTCGGCCGCCGCAATCAAGAAGTGACCGGGCTTCCTTTCTGACCTGATCACCACGGACCTCATAGCGAGACTGAACTTATGGCCAAGGCACCGAACAACTCCGCTGCACGACGCGTCAGCAAGAAGATCCGCAAGAATGTGGCGGATGGCATCGCGCATGTGCATGCGTCGTTCAACAACACCATCATCACCATCACCGACCGTCAAGGCGGTGCGCTGTCCTGGGCCTCCTCGGGCGGCCAGGGCTTCAAGGGCTCTCGCAAGAGCACGCCCTTTGCAGCCCAGGTGGCAGCCGAAGTGGCCGGCCGCGCTGCGCAGGAGCAGGGCATCAAGAACCTGGACGTCAAGATCAAGGGCCCCGGCCCAGGTCGCGAGTCTTCGGTGCGTGCGCTGGCTTCGCTGGGCATTCGCATCAACTCGATCTCTGATGTGACGCCAGTACCGCACAACGGCTGCCGCCCTCAAAAGCGCCGCCGCATCTGACCGTTTCCCCGGGCTGCCGCGGTCGCAAGACCGTGACGGCCGTTTTCCTTGAAGCCCACCGTCTGAGCCCACAAAAAAATATTGGCCAGACTCGCGCAGTGCACCGGATGAACATGTGTTCAACCCCGCCTGCGTCAGATTGAAGAAGGACACTCAAAGTGGCACGTTATCTTGGCCCCAAGGGCAAACTCTCCCGCCGCGAAGGCACCGACCTGTTCCTCAAGAGCAGCCGCCGCGCCGTCGCCGACAAGATCAAGCTGGAATCCAAGCCCGGCCAGCATGGCCGCACCAGCGGTCAGCGCACATCCGATTTCGGCGTGCAGCTGCGTGAAAAGCAGAAGGTCAAGCGCATGTACGGCGTCCTCGAGCGCCAGTTCCGGCGCTACTTCGCCGAAGCCGAGCGCCGCAAGGGCTCGACCGGCGTGAACCTGCTGACGCTGCTGGAATCGCGTCTGGACAATGTCGTCTACCGCATGGGCTTCGGCTCCACCCGCGCCGAGGCGCGTCAGCTGGTGTCGCACAAAGGCATCACGGTCAACGGCGAGGTGGTGAACATCGCTTCCTATCTGATCAAGGTGGGTGACACCGTCGCCGTGCGTGAGAAGGCCCGCAAGCAGTTGCGCATCCAGGAGTCGCTCAAGCTGGCCGAGTCCGCTGGCCTGCCCGCCTGGTGTCAGGTGGATGTGAGCAAGATGGAAGGCGTGTTCAAGAAGACACCCGACCGCGACGAATTCGGCTCGGAGATCAACGAGTCGTTGATCGTCGAGTTGTACTCGCGCTGATCTCCACTGAACCGGTACACCGCCCGCCGCTGTTGGCTCGGGTGGCGTCCGGTCGGTGTCTGTGGCGGATGCCGGGCGCGCCACAGCAAAGAAAAGTCCGGCTGGTCCATTTCAGCCTTATCGGTGTAACGAGCCGAGGGTATTGAGGGGAACACACACCAATGCAAACGAATCTGTTGAAGCCCAAAGCCATCAATGTTGAACCCCTGGGCGCCCATCGCGCCGAGGTGACGCTCGAGCCGTTCGAGCGCGGCTATGGGCACACACTGGGCAACGCGCTGCGCCGCGTGCTCTTGAGCTCCATGGTTGGTTATGCGCCGACCGAGGTGACGATCGCCGGCGTCCTCCACGAATACTCCACCATCGACGGTGTGCAGGAAGACGTGGTGCACATCATGCTCAACCTCAAGGGGGTGGTCTTCCGCCTGCACAACCGCGATGAGGTCACGCTGGTGCTGCGCAAGGATGGCGAAGGTCCCGTCACGGCTGCGGACATCCAAACCCCGCACGATGTGGAGATCATCAACCCGGAGCATGTGATCGCCAATCTGGCCGCTGGCGGCAAGTTGGACATGCAGATCAAGGTGGAGAAGGGCCGTGGCTATGTGCCGGGCACGCTGCGCCGCCATGCGGACGAACCCACCAAGAGCATCGGCCGCATCGTGCTCGACGCGTCCTTCTCGCCGGTCAAGCGCGTCAGCTATGCGGTTGAGAACGCGCGTGTGGAGCAGCGTACCGATCTGGATAAGCTCGTCATGCAGATTGAGACGAACGGCGCCATCAGCCCCGAAGAGGCGATCCGTGCTTCCGCGAAGATCCTGGTGGAGCAACTCGCCGTGTTCGCGCAACTCGAGGGCAGCGACATCGCCTCCTTCTCCGAGCCCGCACCCCGTTCGGGCGCGAATTTCGACCCGATCCTGCTGCGCCCGGTGGACGAACTCGAACTCACGGTTCGTTCGGCCAATTGCCTCAAGGCGGAGAACATCTACTACATCGGCGACCTGATCCAGCGTACCGAGACCGAGCTGCTCAAGACGCCGAACCTGGGCCGCAAGTCCCTCAACGAAATCAAGGAAGTGCTGGCTTCGCGCGGACTCACGTTGGGCGCACGCCTGGAAAACTGGCCCCCGCAAGGTTTGGACAAGCGCTGAAATGTCAGTACCCGGCCCGTGAACACACGGGCCACCCTCCGCGAGGGTGAAGAAACGCGGCTCCCGGTCGGTGAGTACACCGACCACCCTCCGAGAGGGTGACCAAAGGGCTTGGGGCAGCCCGGCGCCCTTTGGTCTCTCGGCAACCACAGTCGACGTACTGCAAGCCCTGGTACCTGATACGGCCAGGGTTCAATAAGGAAAGGAAAGCACCATGCGTCACGGACACGGACTCCGCAAACTCAACCGCACGAGCGAGCATCGCCTGGCGATGCTGCGCAACATGTGCGTTTCTCTGCTGCGCCACGAAGCGATCAAGACCACGGTCCCGAAGGCCAAGGAACTGCGCCGTGTGGTCGAGCCCCTGATCACCCTGGGCCGCACCCCCACGGTGGCCAATCGCCGTCTGGCTTTTGCCCGTCTGCGGGACCGCGAGATCGTCACCAAGCTGTTCAACGAGCTGGGCCCTCGCTATGCCACCCGTCCGGGCGGCTACACCCGAATCCTGAAGATGGGCTTCCGCGTGGGCGACAACGCGCCGATGGCCTTTGTGGAATTGGTGGACCGCCCCGAGCCGGTGGCCGCCGAAGCGACGCCTGCAGCGGAGTGATGGACACGGGGCGCCAGCCCTTGAAGAAGAAGCCGACCCGCGGGTCGGCTTTTTGATGCCCGCTGGGGGTTGCTTCAATACCCGTCGTGTCGGGGATGAGCCCCGCGGACCCGAAAGTCGCCGTGGGGCTCTACAGTAGAGCCGTTCAATTCATCCAGGAGAAATCTGCATGACCACCGTCATCGAGGCCATTCGTGGCCGCACCTCGGCCAACAATTTTGACGCCACCCACGTGATGTCCCGCGAGGAGATCACCGAGTTGGTGGCGCTGGCCACCGAAAGTCCCAGCTCCTTCAACATGCAGAACTGGCGCTTCATCGCGGTCAGCAGCCCCGAAGCCAAAGCACGCCTGAAGGCAGCGGCCTTCAATCAGCCCAAGGTCGGTGATGCGGCGGTCACCTATGTGGTGGTGGGTGAAGTCGGTGGCCATCGCCACCTGCCGCGCCTGATCAAGCCCATGCTGGACGCCGGCGCGATCAACCAGGCTGCCTATGAGGGCTGGATCAATATGGCCAATGGCCTCTATGAGGGCAAAGACCAGTTTCAGCGGGATGAGGCCATCCGATCGGCTTCCCTGGCCAGCATGACACTGATGCTCGCAGCCACGGGCAAGGGATATGTGTCGGGCGCCATGATCGGCTTCGACCCGGCCGCCGTTGCCGCAGCATGCGGGCTCGCGGCGCACGAGGTGCCGGTGATGCTGATCGCCGTGGGCAAGCCCGCGCCCGGCAATTGGCCGCGCAAGGTGCGCCGAAGTCTCGATGAAGTGCTGAGCTTTCGCTGAGCGCTGAGTTCCAGGGCGGGGCCCGATGATGCGGTGGCGAGGGGCGGGCCTCAGGGGGCTGATGAGCCTGTTGGCGGCCCTGCTCAGCGGGCCTTCAGGGCCCATCCATGCCCAGCCGTTGCCGCTCGAGCCCCCAGCAGCCGTCCGGCCGACGCCATTCCAGTCTGACACGATGGTGATCACCCATGAGTGGGGTGATCCCTTGAGCCGCTTGCTCTGGAGCGGCTCACCCTCGGCCTTGTGGGCGGGCCTGCCGGCGTCCGTGGCGGTGGTGGTGGTGCCCGTCGTGCGGGGCGCACCAGGCGCTTCGGAGGACCGGATTCCCCCTCCGGTGGCGGCGCTGGTGGCAGCCGCGCCGAGGCCCGTCAGCGTGCTGCGCCCAGCGGATTTGCCCCCAGCGATCCGCGGCCAGATGGATCGGCTTGGGCACGATCAGCGTTTGGTTGCCGTGGAAGGCCATCCTGAATGGGGTGCGGTGGGACTGGGCGACAGCGGTGTGGGCCGACCCCTTGATGCGCCGGGTGCCCGCTGGGCGCTGGCGGACTACGGCCATGAGGCCTGCACCGATGCACCGCCTGCGGTGCCGGTACAGGGGCGTGCCGTGCTGATCAGACGCGGGCAGTGCCCCTATGTGGAGAAGATCCGCCACGCGCGCCGACACGGCGCGGCAGCCGTGCTCTTCGTCAACAACGACCTCACGCTCAACCGCGTCGGTGGAACCTGTCCCGAGTGCGCAGATACCGTACTGGCAGCCCTGCCCAAGGCCGAGGGCGAGGCGCTCATCGCAGCCACCCGCGCCGCTGATGAACGCGGTGAAACGCTGCGGGTTACGGTCCGCAGCCAGCGGGCGTGGCCGATCGCCGCGAGGGTGGGGGCCGATGGTGCGGTATCCGAGGTGGGCACCATCCCCTACGCCTTCAACAGTCTCTTGCCTCAAGCCATCGACCCGTTTGAATCCTTGGCCTTCGAGGCGCAGCATTTGGCCCATCTGAGCGAGCGGCGCGTCAAGATGCTGCGAGAAGCCCACCGTGGTGGCCTTCAGGTGCTGCCGGTTTTCGAGGGCCAGCGGGTGGCCGATCCGCACTGGAAGGGTGAGCGCACCCGCGTGGTGACGGCCCTGCCGCTCGACTGGTTGGCGCGAGCGACGGCCCTGTCATGGGAATTGAGTCTCGAGTGCGATGGCCCTTTGAAGGCGCAATGCCCGCCTTGGGACTACATCGTGCAGATGCATCTTTGTGAGGATGCCCAGGCGGGCCGTTGCAATTGGGAGGCCGGTCGCTGGATCACCCCGTACTGGTCGGGCGGGTCGTGGCTGCATGACGCCACACCGCTGATCGGACTGATCAAGCGTGCGGTACGCACCGCGCCGCGGGATGCGCAGGGTCGGGCACTGCTGACCTGGGAATTTCACAGCATTCAACCCTATCGCGTGAAGGCCAGCCTGCGCTTTCTTTCCAGGCCTGGCGTGGAGACCGAGGTGCCCATGGATGCTCAGCCGCTGGCCTTCCCCGGTGGTGCGATGACCGATGGGCGTTACGCTGAACGCCAAGGCACCGTTCAGGTCACGGTGCCTGCGGGTGTGGCGCGGGTCCAGCTGGCCACGCTCATCACCGGGCATGGCTTTGCGGACGACGACAAATGCGCAGAGTTCTGCAACACCGTGCATCACTTTCAAGTGGACGACGGCCCGGTGCGGGCGCTTTCCCAGCCAGAGGCCGGTACCGACCGAGCGTGTGCCTTGCAGGTCGGCAAGGGCGTGGTTCCCAATCAAGGCGGGACCTGGGTGTATGGCCGAAACGGTTGGTGTCCAGGCGACGCCGTGCATTGGCGAAGCATCGACATCAGCGATGAGGTGGCCACGGCCCGAGCGCGGATGGAAAAGACGGCGGGCTCCGCCACGGCTCCAGCGCTGCCGGCGGTGCGTGTGACCATCCGCTATTCCAGCCTGGTGCGTGGCGTGGATCACCATCCGAGTGCCCGCAATGCGCAGGGGCGCGAACCGGATGCCCGGTTGGACGTGACCATCCTGGCGGTGCACCACGGTGCACCTGAACCTCCTAGCCGTGCGCGTGGGCGAGCAGGTCTTCCAGGTCCAGAACGCCCAAGGCCCGCGCGTCCGTAGCCTGCAGCACCACTTTGGGTGCCACGCCGGCCCCCAGGGCTTCCTTCCATCTGAGCGCACACAGACACCATCGGTTGCCGGGTTTGAGACCCTTGAAGCGCCACTCGGGACGGGGCGTGATGAGATCGTTGCCGCGCGATTGACTGAATGCCAGGAATTCGGAAGTCATCACGGCGCACACCACATGTAGCCCGCCGTCTTGCGCGCTGGTGTGGCAGCACCCGTCGCGGTAGTAGCCGGTGAGGGGGTCGTAGGAGCAGGCCTGCAGGGACTGGCCCAGGACATTCAGGGCGTTTTGGTCAGTGGACATGGACGTCTCGGTGAACGCGTTCGGTTCATCGTATCCGCTCCGAAAGGCCCGTCCTCACGGCCAGGCCAAGTCCAATGGTGTCGTTGAGGATGTGCGGGCTGACGTTGAGCAAGACGCCCGCGCTTTGGTAGGCCACGCCGTGTTACACCGCGCCGCCATCGGCAGCGCGTACGAGGGCCCATGCCGGTGGGGGGTGGTGTGAGCATCGGCGGCGGTGCGGCGGTTGTGGAGTGGGGTCAGGGTAAGTTCACGTAAGTGGCCAGAACCGCGGGGCTGTAGAGGCCTTTGGGGTCCGCTGCAAGCACCGCGCGGCGAAAGTGAACGGTGCGCTGGGGCAAGGTCATGTCCCAGGGATTCAGATTGGTCCAGTGGTAGAGCCCGTGCTTCAGATAGGGTTGGGCACTGGGGGTGTTGTAGCCCACCGGGCCGCGGTAGTTGACCACCTGTGCACCGTTGATCCAGGTGCTGATCATCGGGCTGGCCGCCGGATTGGGAGACACCAAGGCGCGTGTGACGACCGTGATCCAGGTGTTGGGGGGCCACGCGCTGGTGGCCCACAGGACGCGGGTGACCGTGGTGTTGCGTGAGGGCGTGGCACTGGTGTCGTAGCGCATGATGAGGCGCATCTCGGTGCCGCGGACGAGCAGGCTGTAAATCGGTTGCAGGTTGGTGTTGTCACCCGCGTGCCATTGCATGAGTTGCTGTTCGTCGGTGGTCTTGCGCCAATCCGGGATGTGGATGGAAAACGCATGCCAAAAGACCCGGCCCTGCGGCATTCCGGTAGCGCCTGGGCTGAAGGTGGTCTCACAGCGTGGCGCACCGGCGGTCGGAGGGTCGTTGGGCAGAACGGTCATCCGCAACGCGGTGCGGGCCGGATCCGCCGGGTCTGGCGCCTTTCCGAAGCGCAGGGTGCCGCCCAGGGGCAGGGTTGTGCCATGGATACCGGTTTCAGCGAGCCGCCCGACCGGGACGAACTGACCGTAGCACTGGGCAACGCCCCAGGGCTGTTGACTGAAGGGTTTGGAGGGAATGAACTGGTCGATGATGTCGGCTGCCTGAAGGTCGGCAGCCACCGCGGAATGCGGCGCGCAAAGGCCACCGATGAAGATGACCGCCGAGGATGCCAGCAGCAGCTCAATGAAGGACCGGAGCAGGCCCCATGGTGAGCGACTCGAGGGGTGTGAAGAGAACGTGTTCATGGGAGGCCTTCGTCGTCCAGCCGGCGGGGGTGCCTGTTCATGATGTGCCGCTGCGCGAGGTGGGTGTTGATGTCGATCAGGCCCTCGTCGCACAATCGGCGCACCGAGGCCGAATGGTTGAGCGCACGGAGACCACGATGAAACCTTTGCCGTTGAAAATTGGGGGCGCTTGGGTGCGCTGCTCATTGGCCATGCTGCTGGTCTGCAGCGGTCTGATCGGGTTGATGGGATCTCGATCGGCCTGGGCGCAGGGCATCATCATGGACACATCCCAAGTCGAGCAGGCTCTGGCCAGAGGTGCCTTGCTGTGGGACGCCCGTGATGAGCGTGACTACCTGGCGGGGCACATCCCGGGCGCCGTCAACTTTGGTCAGGCAGGTGATCTGTTCCGCGATGCAAACCGGGAAGATCCGCCGTCGCCGGAAGTGGCCTCGAGACTCTTTGGGGCCGCCGGGCTGGACATCCTGCAGCGCGAAATCATCGTTTACACGCGCAAGGGCGATGCCCTGGCCTATTACGCTGCGCGTATGGTGGAGTTCTATGGTGGCCGTCATGCCCGCGTCTATCACGGTGGGCTCGATGACTGGCAGTCCGCGGGCAAACCCGTTTCGCGCACCCCCACCCGCCTGCCGCCCGTAAGCCTGACCTTGAATGCGGAGATGCGCGGCGCCGTCGACAACCGACAGTTGCTGCAGCGCTTGGGCAGCGGTTCCGTGCAAATCATCGACACGAGAACCGCCCAGGAATATTCGGGTGAAGACATCCGGGCGGTGCGCGGTGGACACATCCCTGGTGCCGTCCTCATTCCCTATGAGCAGAACTGGCAGGATCCGGGAACCGCGTCCAAGCTTGCTTCACGCCAGGTGAACACACGCGATGGGATGGCGCTGAAGCCTGTTCAGGAATTGCTGAAGCTGTATTCGGGTTTGGACCCGAACAAGGAGACCATCGTGTACTGCCAGAGCGCGGTGAGGGCGTCAGAGACGGCTGCAGTGCTGCGCGATCTGGGGTTCAAGGACGTGAAGGTGCATGAGCCTTCATGGCTGGGCTATGCGGGGCAACTCTCTGCGCCGGCTGCCAAGGAAACCTTTGTCAATGTTGGGGCTCTTAATGGACGCATCCAGTCGCTGATGGGGCGCGTTCAGCAACTGGAGGCCGAAGTTCAGCGACTGCGTGCGGTGCCCGCGCGATAGGCGCTGCGCGGTTGACGGCACGCAAGATGAGAGGGGGAAATGCGCTATACTGGCCGGCTCTGACGCGGGGTGGAGCAGCCTGGTAGCTCGTTGGGCTCATAACCCAAAGGTCGCAAGTTCAAATCTTGCCCCCGCAACCAAACAACAGCCCCGCCGCCTGTGACCACAGGCCCCCTGAAGCCCGCCAAGACGCGGGCTTCGGCGTTTTTGGGCGCGCGCGGCGACCGCGGACCCTCAGGGCGCTGCATCACAGCGACAGCAGCACCGGCAGGACCGCCAGGCAGCCGAGGCAGGCCTGCACCACCAGGCGGTCTGGGTCGGCGTCCAGTCGCTGAATGAAGGATCGAAGCGATTTCATGGAGGTCTCCTGCGTTGTTGAAAGCAGGGTAGGCGGGCCCAGGCTCATGGAGTGAGCCAGTCCCGAACCGCTCCGGCGGCCTGTGCCAGCTTCTTAAAATTCGGAAATTTCACAAATTACTGAAAATTCAGTTAGAATCGTGCTTGTCGGTGTTTCAAAGTTCTTGGCGTGTCTCCCCACCTCACCCCCCTGGTCCGCAGCTTCGTTGCCCATTTCGGAGAAATGGGCAGCCGCTGGGGCATCAACCGGACGGTGGGCCAGATCTATGCCTTGATCTTCGTGGCCCCAAGGCCCTTGAACGCGGATGAGATCGCCGAGGCCCTGGAGTTCAGCCGCAGCAATGTGAGCATGGGACTCAAGGAGTTGCAGGCGTGGCGCCTGGTGCACCTGCGCCATCTGCCAGGCGACCGGCGCGAATATTTCGAAGCACCCGGGGATGCCTGGGAAGTCTTTCGCACCTTGGCTGAGGAGCGCCGGCGCCGAGAAATCGAACCCACACTGACCATGCTTCGCAATGCCTTGCTGGAAGAAGCCACCACACCGGAAGACCGGCATGCGCAGCAGCGCATGAAGGACATGCACGACCTCATCGAAATGACCTCGCGTTGGTTCGATGACGTGCAGCGCATGGATGCCTCCACTTTGGCGCAGTTGATGAAGATGGGCTCCAAGGTCCAGCGCCTGCTGGAGTTCAAGGACAAACTCAAGGTCGTTCCGGGCGGCCGCAGTTGAACCGCAAGGGAAAACTTCACCATGGATGCTCTCGTGCTCGCGCGAATCCAATTCGCTGCCAACATCACCTTCCACATCCTCTTTCCCACCATCACCATCGCGCTGGGCTGGGCCCTGCTGTTTTTCCGCCTGCGCTGGCTGAAGACGGGTGATGCGGGCTGGCTGATGGCCTACCGTTTTTGGACCAAGGTGTTCGCACTGAGCTTCGCCTTGGGGGTGGTCAGCGGCATCGTGATGAGCTTCCAGTTCGGCACCAACTGGCCCGGTTTCATGGAGCGGGTGGGCAATGTCGCAGGGCCGCTGCTGGGCTATGAAGTCCTCACGGCCTTCTTCCTGGAGGCCACTTTCCTGGGCATCATGCTCTTCGGTCACGGCAAGGTGTCCGAGCGCGTGCACCTCTTGGCCACGGGCCTGGTTGCCTTCGGCACCACGATGAGTGCCTTCTGGATCCTGGCGCTCAATTCCTGGATGCACACGCCCGCGGGTGTGGAGGTGCGCGGCGGCGAGTTCTTCGTCACCAGCTGGATCGAGGTGGTGTTCAACCCCAGCTTCCCCTACCGCTTGGTGCACATGCTGTTGGCCAGCGGTCTGACGATGGCCTTCTTGGTGGCAGGCGTGAGTGCCTGGCAATTCCTCAAGGGCAAGGCCAATGCCAGTTCGCCCCAGGCTTTGCGCTTCGGCCTCACGGTGGGCGCGGTGTTGATTCCGCTGCAGATCCTGGCAGGCGACATGCACGGCCTGAACACCTTGGAGCACCAGCCGGCCAAGGTGGCGGCCATGGAGGGCGTGTGGGAAACCCAGGCGGGCGCGCCACTGCTGCTCTTTGCCGTGCCGGACCAGACCGCGCGCACCAACCATTTCGCGCTGGGCATCCCCCAGGGGGCCTCGCTGATTCTCAAGCACGATCCTCAAGCTGAAATTCAGGGCGTCAACGATTTCAAGGACGGTCACCCGCCTGTGGCGCCGGTGTTCTGGGCCTTTCGCATCATGGTGGGTACGGGGGTCCTGATGCTGGTGGCCAGTTGGGGCGGCTTGTGGCTGCTCAGGCGCCAGGGCTGGAGCGCCGCGCAATTGCCGCGCCCCGTGCTGGCCGGCCTTGCCCTGATGGCCTTCAGCGGATGGACGGCCACGGTGGCCGGCTGGTACGTGACCGAGGTGGGGCGCCAGCCCTGGATCGTGCAGGGCCTGTTGCGTGTGGATGAAGTGGCCTCGGCCGTGCCCGGCGCGCACATTGCGTTGACCCTGGCCCTGTACCTCACCGTCTATGCGGCACTGCTGCTGGCCTATGTGAGCGTGGTCAAGCACATGGCCGAAAAGCCGGTGCCGATGCCCGAGGGCCTGCCCCCGCGCGCGGCGCCGGCGACCGGAGCCGCCGCGTGAGTGCCGCCGCCTTTGATTGGGCCACTGCGCTGCCGGTGGTCTTCCTGGTGCTGATGGGTGTGGCGATGCTGGCCTATGTGGTGTTGGATGGCTACGACTTGGGTGTGGGCCTGCTGCTGCACCGCGCCACGCCCGACCAGCGCGACACGATGATTGCCAGCATCGGCCCCTTTTGGGATGCGAATGAGACGTGGCTGGTGCTGGGTGTGGGCATCCTGCTGATCGCTTTTCCCAAGGCGCATGGACTGGTGTTGACGGCCTTGTACCTGCCTGTGGCGTTGATGCTGGTCGGTTTGGTGCTGCGTGGTGTGGCCTTTGACTTTCGCGTCAAGGCACAGGACCAGTGGAAGCCGCTGTGGAATCTTGCGTTCTGGGCCGGCAGCGGAATCGCGGCGGTTTCACAAGGCTGGATGCTGGGGCGCTACATCACGGGTTTTGCAGAGGGTTCAGCGGCCCATCTGTTCGCGGGCGTCATCGCCCTCCTGCTGCCAGCGGCCTATGTGCTGCTGGGCGCCTGCTGGTTGGTGATGAAGACCGAGGGTGCGCTGCAGTTGCTGGCCGTGCGTTGGGCCAAATGGGCTTGGCCGCCGCTGGTGTTGGGCATGGGCTTGGTGTCGCTGGTCACGCCGGTGGTGAGCACGACCGTGCGCGATCGCTGGTTCAGCATGCCGGAGTTCATCGCCTTGCTGCCCATTCCCCTGGCCACCCTGGCCGCGCTGGTGTTGGCGCGCGTGCTGTTGAATTCAAAGATGGCCCTGGGTCGCCTGTGCTGGGTGCCGTTTGTGGCTGTCGTGTCGGTGTTTGTCTTTGGCGCCATCGGACTGGCCTACAGCCTATTCCCCTATGTGGTGATGGACCAGTTGACGGTGTGGCAGGCGGCCAGCGCCACTTCTTCACTGGCGGTGATCGCCGTGGGTTGTGCGGTCACTGTGCCGGCCATCGTGGGCTACACCATCTTCAGTTACCGGGTCTTCTCGGGCAAGGTGCGTGAGTTGAGCTACGCCTGATCAGCCGGGCAAACGCCAGTGCCCCAGCACCTGCAGGGCGCTGCGGTTGCGGGGTGCCCGGGGGTCGCCCCGAAGCAGCAGGGCCTCGGCGGAGCCGACGGCTTGGGCCACCAGATCCTGCAAGACGAACATATGGGTGACCCACACCTCGAGCCCGCCCGAGGCGCGTCGTTGCGCAGCGGCCTGCCGCAGCAGGTCTTGGTATTCCGGATAGGCCTGCTCCGATGTGCCGCGGGGTGAGCCGAGTGCGGCCCAGGTCTGGACGGCGGGTGCACCGAAGGCCAGGCGCGCGGTCTCCAGGCAACGGCACCAGGGGCTGCTGCGCACCAGTGTGGGTGCAAGGCCCTGTTCGCGGAACCAGTGTCCGATCCGGGCCGATTGGGCCCGCCCTTCTTCATTGAGGTTGCGCTGCGTGCGACAGTCCTCCAGAACGAAGCCCGGTGGATCGAAGGTGCCCGGTGCCAAGGCGTGGCGGAAGGCGATCACGACGCCACCAGCGCGCATGCGGGCGGCCAAGCTTGCTTGAGCATCTGAATGGTCGGCTGCAGGCCGCAGCGAAGTGCCCGCAGCCCCTTGGACCCACGCCGATCCCCACAACAGGCCGCAGACCGCAGCACTGCGGGCCATGAGACGGCGGCGCGGGCGGTCCATCAGCGCTTGCCGTCGGTGGGCTTGTAGGGGTCGACCGATTCGGCCTGGATGGCGTAGGCACTGACGCCCATACCCGTGTCCTGGCGTTCGATGCCCATCACGCCAGTCACCCACACCACATCCATCGTCCGCAGGCCTTGCGGCCGCTTGAGCGTGACGTGCACGATTTGGTTGGCTGGGGGAGGGGGGCTGTGGATGCAGGCACCGAAGTACGGCACGAGGAGGAAGTCCTGCAGCTTGTCACCCACCAGGTCCAGGGGAACGACATAACCGGGCAGGCGCACGCGTTGCCCCTTGAGCTCGTCGCGGGTGGGGGCCTTGTCCCAGGCCTCCCGCATCTCCCGCATCATCTCGCGTTCGGCAGCACTGCCTTCTCGGATCAGGGCGGTGGGGCGGTCACGGAACAGGGCCATGGGGTCCCAGTCCTTCGGCACGAGCTCTTCCCAATTCAAGGTGCGCGGCGGTTGGCCGCTGCGCGTGGACTGCGCATGCGCCAGACCAGCCCCTGTCATCAGGGCAGAAGCACCGCACCGTGTGGTCAACACCCGACCTGCCGCGTGGGCTCCCACGCACGTCGCCGCGATCAACGCAGCGCGCCGACCCGGGCGGGTCGGTCCTGTGTTCATGCGCTCATCCTGTTTGCCCAAAGCACGGACTCCATCAAGCCAGGCGCGGTGAAAGCCCATCCGCAAGGCTGAGCCTGTAGGCGCGCCACCCCGGCCACAGGCTGGCCAGAACACCGGCGATCACCACGGCCAACGCCAGGGACCACTCCCGGACGCTGGGCCAACCGCCGCTGAGGATGATGCCGTATTCCGATTGCACCCATGGCGCGGCTGCCCACAGCGCACCGGCCCATGCCGTCAGCCCGGCCAGGGCGCCCAGGCCGCTGACCATCAGTCCCTCCAGCAGGAGCAGTGCCATGACACGCCGCGGTCCCGCACCCACGGATCGGAGAACGGCCAGTTCGCGCCGGCGCTGCTCCAGTGCAGTCATCACCACGGCCACCAGCCCCACGATGCTCACCAGGCCCACCAATGCGCTCATCAGTGCCAGGGCCTTTTCGGCGTTGCCCACCGTGGCCCAGAGCTCATCCAGTGCGACGCCAGGAAGGACGGCCATCAGCGGCTCCGCTTCATAGCTGGCCACCCGGCGCTGCACCGCGAACACCGCGCCGCGCGCCTTCAGGCCGACCAGAGCGGCGGTCACCGTTCTCGGCCTCAAGTCATGGGCCAGGGCTGCCTGTGCGCTGGTGCGTCGTCCCGGCATGGGGATGCCCATGGCCCAGTCCAGGTGGAGGGCTTCCATGCCCTCCAATCGAATGTGGATCGACCGGTCGACGGGCGTTCCGGTGCGCGCCAGGATGCCCACCACGGTGAAGGGCATATCGGTGTGGTCAGCGGTGTCGAGCTCGCCGCTGCCGTGGCGCAAGACCAGGTTGGTGCCCAGGCCATAGCCCAATTGCTGCGCCACATCGGCGCCCAGAACGGCATCGAAGACGTGCTC
>Ga0255188_1000148_pt1 | contig 25783 bp, 18 predicted proteins | sample Miss_Cont_RepB_8_FD_188427 | JGI IMG/M metagenome (GOLD analysis project Ga0255188, IMG submission 188427) | Freshwater microbial communities from Mississippi River, Louisiana, United States - Miss_Cont_RepB_8h | ecosystem: Environmental > Aquatic > Freshwater > River | place: USA: Louisiana... | reverse complement strand
CGAAGGAGGCCGAGCCCGTGCCCGGCAAAGCACAACTCGTGTGGAAGTTGATCAAGGGCGTGCCGGAAACACCGTCGCCCGTTTTGCACGGGGACCTGCTCATGCTCGTAGACAACAACGGCTTCGCCAGCGCGGTCGAGGCGAAGACCGGCAAGGTGCTGTGGTCCGAGCGCGTGCTGAAAGCAGTCTATTCCTCGCCTGTGCTTGCGGACGGCCGCGTGTATGCCGCCGACCGTGAAGGCAAGTGCGTGGTGTTCGCCGCCGCGCCGGAGTTCAAGCTGCTGGGCGAAAGCAAGCTGGACGGGCCCATCGAGGCCTCGCCCGCCATCAGTGGCAAGGCGCTTTATCTCCGCACCGCCAAGACGCTGTATCGGATTGAGCAGTGAGGCACGGAGTTCCGAAGGGACTGCGAAGCGAAGCCGGGGCAATGACCCCGGCTTCGTTTTGTCAGCCCTCCTGGTGGTTTGTCAGAGGAGGAACGGCAGGCTCACCAAGTTGACGTAGAGCGCCGCGAGCAGGTCATCCACCGTCACGCCCCAGCCGCCGGGCAGCGACTGGCTTTGGCGCACGGGCCAGGGCTTCCAGATGTCGAAGAGGCGGAAGGCGGTGAAGATGACGACGACTCCCAGCCAGTGATTCCCACTGAAGAAGTAGCTGGGTTCCGGCATCCGCCCGGTGCTGCTGACGACGCTCAAAAGCAACGCGCTGAAACACAGCGGCACGGCGACGATTTCGTCCAGCACCACGGAGCCGGGGTCTTTCTCGCCCAGCACCTTTTCCGCCTCGCCGCAAATCCACGCGCAGAGCGGGATGCTCAGAAGGATTCCGCCGAAGAAGCCCCACAGCGAACCGGTCGCCACCAACCCGGCGAACCACGCCACCCCGACGATGGAACCCCAGGTGCCCGGTCCCGGCTTGAGCCGACCAGAGCCGAAGCCTTGTGCCACCCAGACGGCGGGGTCGAAACTGCTCACATGTCCTCCAGGTAAATCTGCCGGTTCTTCCAGAGGTAAATCGCGCCGGACGTAAAAGTGAGCAGCACCGTCACCCAGAGCGAAAGGCGCGCGAACCACGGCAGCAGCAGGCCAAAAACATCCCGCAGCCAAGGCCACCATTCCACATGCGCATCCAGCACCAGCAGCGCGATGATGGCGGTGATTTGCGAGATGGTCTTGTGCTTCCCGTAGCGCTCGGCGGCCATGGTGACGCCCTTGGAGGCTGCCAGCAGGCGCAGCCCGGTGATGGCAAGCTCGCGCGCCACGATGATCACCGCCATCCAAGCTTCCACGCTCACCGCCGGCAGCGCGCCAGTGTCGGGATTGAATTTGGAGCGTTCCACCAACGCGATGAACGCGGAGCAGGTGAGGATCTTGTCCGCCAGCGGATCCATCAGGATGCCGAAGTTCGTGATGAGCTTGCGCTCGCGGGCGATCTTGCCATCGAAGTAGTCCGTCAGCCCCGCGAGGCTGAAGAGCACCAGCGCGATGGTGTCATTCACCGGCGAGCGCGAGAACAGCGCCACGAGAAACAGGCCCGTGAACACGAAGCGCGAAACGGTGAGTTTGTTGGGAAGGTTCACGATGGGAAGCCCCAACCATCACGCACTTTTGCGTCGGCGCGGCTTGCGGGTAGGCTTCGGCCGGGCCGACGGCAAGCGGCGTTCCCACTGGAGCAGGAGGTTTTGGACTTGGAGCATGAACTTCTCGCGCTCGGCAGACTCGCGCGTAAACCGAATCTCGGTTTCGGTCTGCGCGTGAATCAGGTCTTCTCGTAATTCACAAAGGTCGCTTCGCAGTCGCTCCACTTGGCCGCGAAGTTGGTCCACCTCCTTGACCAGAGAGATTTGCCTTCCCAGCCATTTGACGAACAGGGACAGCATGGCCTAGCCCTTGCGGAAGGCCGCACGAAGTTCCCGCGACCGTTTTTCGAGCTGGGCGATTCGCTCGCTGCTTTTCCGGGTGCGGGCCAGGATGGTGTCGAACTCGCGGAGCATGGCGTTGGCCTTGGTGAGGAACTCTCGTTCCGTCATCTCAGCGGCTGCATTACTCCCCAAAAATGGCAAGGCCGGTGTCTTCGCTTTCATGGCAGCAGTCTGGCTTTCGCCCACGTCGCTGGCAAGGCGCAGTTCAAATCGGCTCGGCAATCAAGTCGTAGTCCGTATGGCCGATGACTTTGACCTTGGCGAAGCGGCCCAAGGGCAGCTTGCCGCGCACGTAAACCCGGCCGTCAATGTCCGGCGCGTCGGTCTCGCCGCGAGCGGCGAGGTAGCGGCCTTTGAGCTGCGCGAGGTCGGCGTCCGCACCGCGGATGAGTCCGTGTTCCCACGAGGCGACTTTGGCGGTTTGCAGTTCCTTGGCGGAGGCTTCGCCTTCGACGAGGACTTTGAGGGTGCGGCCGGTGAAGTTTTCCGAGACCGCGCGGGCGACTTCGTGCTGGGCGGCCATCGCGAGTTCGCGGCGGCGTTGCTTCACTTTGTCGGTGAGTTGGCCGGCCATTTTCCCGGCGACCGTGCCGTCTTCTTGCGAGTAAGTGAAGATGCCGAGGCGCTCGAACTTCGTCTCGCGGATGAAGTCGAGGAGCGTCTCGAACGCAGCGGCGGTCTCGCCGGGGAAGCCGACGATGAACGTGGTGCGCAGCGCGATGCCCGGCACGCCAGCGCGGATGCGCGCAATGAGGTCGCGGATGTATTGCCCGCTGGTTTCACGGCGCATCCGGGCGAGCATGTCGTCGTGGATGTGCTGGAGCGGCATGTCCACGTAGCGCGCGACTTTCTTGCACTCGGCGATGGTGGTGATGAGTTCGTCCGTCCAGTGCGCAGGGTGCGTGTAGAGCAGACGAATCCAGAAATCGCCCTTGAGTGCATTCAACTCGCGCAGCAGCGAGCCCAGCGTCGTGGCATCCGCCGGCAACGCACTGGCAGCAGCGCGGAATTTCTCGGGTGATGAGATGGCGCGGCTGTGATTCGCGCGGAGGTCGAGGCCGTAGTAAGTCGAGTCTTGCGAGATAAGATTCAGCTCTTTCACGCCGTCTTTAATGAGCGCCTTGGCCTCGGCGACGATGTCGGCTTGCGTGCGGCTGCGGTGGCTGCCCCGCATCCGCGGGATGATGCAGAAGCTGCACGGGTGATTGCAGCCTTCAGCGATTTTGACGTAGGCAAAATGCTTCGGCGTAAGGCGGAAGCGCGGGGTCTCGTAGTCTGGGATGTAAACGGGGCGGGCGGTGACGTCGAGCAGAGCGGATGAGGGATGGGGTCTGGCGTCTGGGGCGGACGCGAGGACGGTTTTGGTTTTGCCGAACGAGTCTTTGGCGCGCAGCGATTCGTCGGCGTCGTGGGCGGAGGGTTTCGATTTGTCCAACTCGGCGAGCTGCGCCTGAACCTTCTTCTTTGAGCGTTGAGCGTTGGACGTTGGGCGTTGAACGTTCAGCTTCTCTCTCCGCCGGGCCATCGCATCGCGAACGAGTTCGCCGACCTGCGCGACCTGATCAATGCCCATGAAGGCGTCCACCTCCGGCAGCAGCTTGGGCAGCTCCTCGCGGAACCGCTGGCTGAGGCAACCGGAGACGATGAGCGCTTGGCCGCGCTGGTTTGCGTCGCGCACCGCGGCGGATTCCAGAATGGCGTCCACGCTCTCCTCCTGGGCGGCGTCAATGAACGAGCAGGTGTTGACGATGACGGCGTCGGCACCAGCGGGATCGTTGGTAATCTCTGCGCCGCTTTTAAGCAGTGAGCCGAGCATGATCTCGGCATCCACCAGGTTCTTGGCGCAGCCGAGGGAAATCATGCCCACGCGCACAGGGCGGGCCGCAGGTTGAGTAGGTTTGCTCTTCACAAGAGGGGAAAGCTTGGGCGATGCCGGTTTGGCCAGACGATCGAGGATGCAGCCACAGTGGAATTCGCCGGCCGCGCTACTTCCGCGCCGGAGCATTGGTCGGGACCGCAGGCATGGGGAGATATTCGACCACGCTCTTCTCCGGCGGGGCCTTGTAGTAACCGGGCCCCAAATCGGCCAGGGGATCGGCGGACTGGTGCCGCCGCCAGTTGGCGTAGCCCCACCAAACGAGGCAGAGAAGCACGACGAGCGAGATCAGCGGCAGCAAGACGCGGAGGTTGAGCTTCGACAGTTGGAGCGTGACCCAGTCCAGCACGCCCTTCTCCCGGGGAATGAGACTGGGCGGATCGCAAAACTCATCGGTCTGCGCCAGCTCGGCATCGAGATCGGCCATCACTGCGGGCACGTTCAACTTGTAGTGGCGCGCCAGCAGTTTGACATGACCCCGGATGTAAACCGGGGCGCTGAACTGCTTGAAATCCCCCTCCTCCAGCGCGAGCACGTGGTCGCTCTTGATCTTGGTGATGTCGCCCACCTGTTGGGGGCTCAGGCGGGCGGCGTCTCGGGCACGGCGTAATTGTTCACCAACACTGCTGGACATGGGCAGTTAGGAAAGCAGGTCAGCGCAGGGGAAAGCAACCATGGAAGGTCAGGAACCTCAGATGGGCGCAGGTGCAGGCGCTCCCAAACCTGGCTCCAGCGGCGGCGGGGTGGTGCGCGGCGGCTCGGGCACCGGTGTGCCCGCGGGTGCCCCGCTCGGAGGTGTGGCGGTGAGCGCGGCGGGCGGCGGCGGGTTGCTCATCTTGCCCGTGCGCACGATTTCCTCGACCTGGGAGCCTTCCAAGGTTTCAAACTCGAGCAGGGCTTTGGCGATGGCTTCCAGCTTGTCCCGGTTCGCATCAATCAACTGCTTGGCCCGCGCATAGGCCTCGTCAATGATGCGCTTCACCTCGGCGTCGATTTCCTGTGCGGTGTGCTCGCTGTAATCCTTGCGCCGGCCCAAGTCCCGGCCGAGGAAGTGATCGTCCTCCCCGCCGTAGTGAATCATGCCCAGCTTGTCGCTCATGCCGAACTGGCAAACCATCGCGCGCACCATGCCGGTGGCCTGCTGGATGTCCCCCGCCGCTCCGGTGGAAATGTCATTGGCCACGATTTCCTCGGCAATGCGGCCGGCCATGGTGACGGCGGCCATGTCGAGCATCTCCTTGCGGCGCCGGCTGTGAATGTCGTCCTTGGGCAGATACATCGTCGCGCCGAGCGCCTGCCCACGGGGAATGATGGTGACCTTGTGCAGCGGGTGGGTGTTCTGGAGGAGCACGTTGACCAGCGCGTGTCCGGCCTCATGCCAGGCGGTGTTCTGCTTTTCCTCGTCCGTCATGGCGAGACTGCGACGTTCGCGACCCCAGCGCACCTTGTCGCGGGCCTCTTCCAGCTCCTTCATGGTCACGGCCTTCTTGCCCTGACGCGCGGCCAGCAGCGCGGCCTCGTTAAGCAGGTTGGCCAGCTCGGCGCCCGAAAAGCCCGGCGTGCCCCGTGCGATCACGGAGAGATCAGCCGTGGGGTCGAGCTTCACGTTGCGCGCATGGACCTTCAGAATCGCCTCGCGACCGCGCACGTCGGGGAGATTCACGGTGATCTGCCGGTCGAAGCGGCCCGGCCGGAGCAGCGCGGGATCGAGCACGTCCGGACGGTTCGTCGCGGCGATGATGATGATGCCCTCGGTGGTATCGAAGCCATCCATCTCCACCAGCAGGGCGTTGAGGGTCTGCTCCCGCTCGTCGTTGCCACCGCCCAGGCCGATGCCACGGCTGCGACCCACGGCGTCAATTTCATCAATGAAAATCAGGCAGGGCGTGCTCTTGCGTGCCTGCTCAAACATGTCGCGCACCCGGCTGGCCCCGACTCCGACAAACATCTCGACGAAGTCTGAACCGCTGATGCTGAAGAACGACGCCTCCGCCTCACCGGCAATGGCCTTGGCCAGCAGGGTCTTGCCCGTGCCCGGCGCACCAATCATCAAAATGCCCTTGGGAATTCGCCCGCCCAGCCGTTGGAACTTTTTCGGGTCCTTGAGGAATTCCACCAGTTCGCTGACCTCGTCCTTGGCTTCCTCGACCCCGGCGACATCCTTGAACGTGGTCTTGTTCTTGTCCTTCGCCAGCATCCGCGCCTTGCTTTTGCCAAAGCTCATCGCGCTCTTGCCGGCCATCTTCAGGTTCCGGATGAACACGAAGTAAACAAACCCGGCGATGATGACAAACGGGAGCAGGCTGATGAGCACAGACCAGAACAAGGTGTTGGGTTCCTTGGTGACGAAGGCCCCGCTGCCCAGCAGCTTTTCGACGAGCTTTTCCGTGACCGGGATCTTGATGCGAAACGGGGTTTCGATCTCCTTGCCCTCGGCGTTGAGCCGCGGCTTGCCGGCGTTGTCCGCCTCCACGAAGGTGCCGCTGATTTCCCGGAGGTCCGAGGTTTGCGGATTGTAAGTCACCACCCCGTTGCGGATGAGGTTGCTGTCCACCTTCTTGATGAACTCGGGGTAACTGAGCACCCGGACCTTCACCTCGGTTTGGTTGCGGAACAGGAGCAGGATCGAGATGGCCACGAGGATGGCCAGCCAGACACCCCACGTTCGGGCGCCGAGCTTGAAGTCCTCGTTTGGCTCTTTCTTGCCGTTGTCTGGCGTGCGATTGGAATCAGACATTGTTAAAAGGTTGCGAACGCTATCACCCGATCATTGGGGAAGCAACAGCCACATTTGGTAAACCCATGGGCCAATCCATCCAGCGGAAGCAACGGGTGCTGGCGCGGACTGCTTTCAACTGGCGGCCACCCAATCGCCCCTGAATAGGTCGGGCCATTTCGCGGTCGGTCCACCCGCAGCCCATCATCAACCCCGCCGCCACCATGAAAAACCTCGCCCTCCTCCTCGCCCTCGCCACCACGCTCGCCATTGCCAGCGCGGAGGATAAGAAAGTCGCCATCGGCAAACCTGCCCCGGACTTCCGCATCAAGGACGCCACGGGCAAGGAGATTAACCTCGCTGAACTTACCGCCAAAGGCCCGGTGCTGGTGCGCCTCACGTGCGGTTGCCTGGGCTGCGACAAGGAACTGCCTTACTTTCAAGAACTGCACACCGCCTACAAGGCGCAGGGACTCACCAGCCTCGCCATCTTCCGCGAGCCCGACGCAAAAGTGGAAGCTTACGTGAAGGAGAAGAAGCTGAACATGCTCTACGCCGTGGACGCCAAGGGCGAGAGCTGGAAGGTCTTCGACACAAAGACCATGCCCAGCAACTTCCTCATCGCGAAGGGTGGCCAGATCGTGAAAATCTCCGCCGGCTGTGACACGAGCGGGATGATTGCCGAGCGCCTCAGCGAGGCCACCGCCAAGCTCACCGGCGCAGACAAGGTAGAGGTGAAGTCCAAGGTGGACGCCCAGAAGCCCGCCGCCGCCAAGCCTGCGAGTGCCGCCCCTGCCGCGAAGTGAGGAAGCGTTCCATCGCTGTGAAAAGGCCGCCCTCACCGGCGGCCTTTTGCTTTGGAAGTGATGGCTGGCCGGTCAGCTCGCCAGCGGCTACAGTTGCCCCGTGAGCACGCCGGAACCGACCGCCCAGCCCGAAGATCCTTGGGTCGCAGAGTTCCTTGTCCATCTCGCCACGGATCGGGGCGCGTCGGCATACACCCACCGGAATTATGCGGAAGCACTGCACGAGTTTCGCGACTGGCACACTGCGGAGCGCCACGCCCAGCCGGATTGGCGGGCACTTCAACGCGACGACTTTCGCAGCTTTCTCCGCCACCTGAGCCGACGTGAATTCAGCCGCGCCACCATCCACCTCACCTTCAGCGCGCTGCGGACCTTCTATAAATTCCTCATCCGCCGGGAACACGTCAGCGCCTCGCCCATCCGCAACCTCGCGCTGCCCAAACCCGAACGTCGTCTGCCCAAGTTCGTCACCGTCGCCCAGGCGAAGACCCTCCTCGAGACCCCGCTTCGCGAATGGGAAAGGGAATGCCAGTCGGCGGAGAAGCCACCGGACAAAGCCCTCTTCCTGCGCGACGCGGCATTGCTCGAAACCATTTATTCCTGCGGCCTGCGCATCAGCGAAGTCTGCGGCCTGCGCGTGGGCGACCTCCACCAAGCTGAACGGCTCGTGCGCGTCCGCGGCAAAGGAAAGAAGGAACGCGAAGTGCCCATTGGACAACCGGCGCTGCACGCCATCGCGCGATACTGGAACGCCCTGCCCCGCGTGCCCCAAACCGACGACCCGATCTTCCGCGCCCAGACCGGGAGCGAAGAACCCGTTGCCCCTGCCCAAGTGCGGCTCCGCTTGAAACGCTACCTCGTCGCGGCCGGACTCGATCCCCGTCTCACCCCGCACAAACTGCGGCACAGCTTTGCCACGCATCTGCTGGACCATGGAGCGGACCTGCGCAGTGTGCAGGAACTGCTCGGCCACCGGAATCTCTCGACCACGCAGATCTACACTCACGTCACCACTGAACGGCTCAAGGCGGCCTACGATGCCGCCCATCCACGCGCCTGACGCATAACCCCCACCATGAAAACCTGCCTGACCCCGCTGCTGGCCCTGCTCGCTCTGCTCCTGCTCACCAACTGCACCACGCCACCCAAGGTGGACTGGGATGCACGCGTCGGCAGGTTCACCTTCGACGAGGCCGTGCGCGAACTCGGGTCGCCGCAAAAGAGCACCGTCCAGGCGGACAACACCAAGGTGGCCGACTGGTTGGCCGCACGCGGACGCAGCGCACCCACTTTCCACAGCATGCCCGACGGCTCCGTGCTGCGCACCGAAGGGGCCCCGGGCATGGACCAGTTGCTGCGCCTCACCTTCACCCCGGAGGGGAAGCTCAGTTCATGGAAGCGCATCTGGCGCTGACGCCCCGGCCGCTCCGCCTCCACCGCCAATTTCCCCTTCCGTTCACGGAGGGCATTTGCTCTACTGCGCCCACGCGATGAAGGAAGAAAGTGTCGATCTTGGCATCTGGGACAAACTCACCCGCGCGGTGATGATCCTCTTGGTCGCTGCCGTCGCCGTCGGCATCGGCTTCCTCTGCGTGCCGCTGGTCCAGCAGAACGAACGCATGCGCCAGCGCAACCTCGAACTGGAATCGCAAATCCAGCGGGAGGAGGAAGTCGGTCGCCAGCTCAAGGCCACGCTCGACGCCCAGCGCTCCGACCCCAAAGCCGTCGAACGCCTGGCTCGGGAAAAGCTCGGCTACGCCAAGCCGGGCGAAGTGGTCATCCGCTTTCAAGACCTCGCCACCAACACGGTTCCCGTCCCGTGAGTTGATCCCGGCGCAGCGCGTCCCCCTGAAGCTGGCGCTTGCCAGAAATGTCCTGCTCGTTAAGCTCCCCGCCCATGAACTTTTTCAAAGCTCTGTTCGTTTGGCTGCTGATCTCCCTCTTCTTGGGCTGGGGCGTTTACATGACCGTCCACCCGACCAAGGCCTCTTGGTGGCCGCTGGCCATCTCCGTCATCGGCTTGCTTGCGTTCATCGGCAAGGTGGGCTGCCTGCCGCCGAGCGACGAGCATCACCACTAAGTTTCAAGTCCAGCCTGACGAGGTTGGCCGCAAACGCGGAGGCGCACCGCCTCCGCGTTTTCCTTTTGCGATGTGGCGTGCCGGACTCAGTCCAGCAGCGGTTCACCACGCGTGTATTTCCTCACCGCATCACGATCCAATGTGAGACCGAGCCCCGGCTTGGTGGGAATGGCCAGCATGCCCTCGGTGTCCAGCCGCCACCCGCCGGCGGTGATCTCATCAATGAACGGCGAGCCCGTCAGATATTCCACCAAGTCAGTGCCCGGAAACGCGGACGCCAGATGCAAATCCGCCGCGAGGCCAACGGCGGTGTTCCAGCCGTGCGGGATGAACCGCACACCATGTTCCTGCGCCATCCACCCGATGCGACGCTCCTCGCTGATCCCGCCCACCTTCGTCACGTCGGGTTGGACGATGTCCAGCGCCCGCGCCTCCAACCAGGGCTGGAACGCCTGCCTCCGGGTGAAGACCTCGCCGCTGGCGATGGCCACGGGCGAGTGTTCGCGCAGCTTTGCATAATCCTCCAGCGCATCCGGCGGTAGCGCCTCCTCAAACCAGAACACGTCGTAATCCGCGAGCATCTTGGCCGTGTTCAGCGCCCACTTGTAGCCGTTGTTCCAGTAAGCATCGCTGCCCCCGGCATCCACCATGAGCTTGCTCTCAGGACCAACCGCCTCGCGGGCCGCACGGACGATCGCCTCATCGGTCGCGGCGTTGCGCCGGCCAAACGGACCCCAACCGATCTTGAAGGCACGGAATCCCTGCGCCTTCACCGCCAGCAGGTGGTCGCGCAATTTCGCGGGCTCATCCATCAGCAACGAGGCGTAAGGCTGGACCCGCTCCCGGTAGCGGCCACCGAGCAAACGGCCGACCGGCTGGCCAGTGGCCTGCCCAAGCAAATCCCACAACGCAATGTCCACGCCGCTGATGGCATGTGTGATCGAGCCACCGCGTCCCAGCCAGAACATGTGCTGGCTCAGCTTCTCGCTCACGCGCTCCGGCTCCAGCGCGTTCTCGCCCCGATAGAGCGGCTCCAGCACCGCGAGCGCCGCCCGGACGAGGGCATCGTTGGTGAACACGCTGCCCAGTCCGACCAGCCCCTCGTCGGTGTGAACCGCGATCAGGGTGTGGACACAATCTTCCGGTCGGAGCTCATTGCTCCAGCCGCCTTCAGGAGTGGCGCCGCGCAGGCCGGCACAACGGATTTCGCGAATTTTCATGCAGGTTTCGGCGCAGCCTAGCGCGCCGCCTTCCGCAGCGGAAGCGCAAGATTGCCCCGCCTGAATATCGCGGCTGGCCGTCTAGTCTCTGACACGCTCATGAGCACTCGCCGCTGTTCCTTCCTCTCCCTGACCTGCAATCACTCGCTGCGCACAGTTCCGGCCGTCGTGCTGCTGGCGGGCTTCGCCACCCTGCCCGGCTTTGGCGCAAGCAGTCCCCACCCGGACTTTCAAAAGCACGCCGTGCCCTTCATCGAGAAGCACTGCCGCGACTGTCACGGCGGCAAATCCACCAAGGCCGATCTGGATTTGGTGAAGCTGGACCGGTCGGACACCGCCATCCTGAAGAACCGCAAGGTGTGGATGAACGTCCTCACGCAGGTCGGCGCGGGCGAGATGCCGCCCAAAAAACAGACCCGCCCTACCCTGCCCGAGATCGAGCAGTTCACCCGCGCGGTCGAATCCGCCTTTGAGCGCGCGGAGACGACCCTGCCGCCCGACCCCGGCCGCGTCACCGTCCGGCGCCTCAACCGCAACGAATACCACAACACCGTCCGCGACCTGCTTCTGGTGGACTTCAACCCCACGGAGAATTTCCCCGCCGATGACATCGGCCACGGCTTCGACAACATCGGCGATGTGCTCACGCTCTCCCCGCTGTTGATGGAGCGCTACCTCGACGCGGCCGAAACCATCGCACAGCGGGTGCTGGTCGAGAAACCCGCCAAACCCGGCGTGCGCTACCTCTCCGGCCGCTACCTGCAACCGAACAACGCGCAGACCCCGCAGGATCGCTTCCGCCCGATGGACCCCACCGCGACGGAAGCCGTGAAGTCCGGCCCCTTCGCCGCCACCGGCGATTACTTGAAGCTCACGGGCAACGCTGAACTATTGTTGCGCGCCACCCTGTATGCCGAGCCGCGCGGCACCGCGCCGGTCAAAGTCGCCCTGTTCATCCAGGGCCCTAAGCTGGCCGAGACCTCCAGCGACGCGGAGGTTGATAAACTCGCCGGCGCGGGGCTGGCAGCGATGAAGCCGATGAAGATTTTGAAAATCTTCGAGATCACCGCCCGCACCGGGGCCAAGCCCCAGACCATCGAGGTGCCCGTCAACCGGATCGACGGCATCTCCCGCGCCGGAGTCGCGGTGCTCAAACCCGAAGGTGGGGAGGAGCCAGCCAAGCTGTTCATCGAGCACATTTTCAGCGAAGGCCCGCTCGAAACGCGCCCGGACTCGCAGTTGATGCTCATCGCCGGCCTCGCGGGCAAGCCCCAGGCCCAGCAGACCCGCGAACTGCTCACCAAACTGCTCACCCGCGCCTACCGCCGTCCCGTCACGCCAAAGGAACTGGACGCGATGACTCGCCTTGTCGAGCAGACCGTCGCCGGCGGACGCACCTGGGAGGCCGGCGTCCAGCGCGCGATCGTGGCCACGCTGTGCTCCCCGAAATTTCTCTTTCGCGTCGAACTGGACGACCGGCCTGAAGCCCGCCAACCGCACGCCATCGACGACTTTCAACTCGCCTCGCGCCTCAGCTACTTCCTATGGAGCACGATGCCGGACGCCGAACTCTTCGCCCTCGCCGAGAAACGCCAACTCAGCGCGCAGTTGGACGCGCAGATCAAACGCATGCTGCAGGATCCCAAGGCCGCCGCGCTCGTGGACAACTTCGCCCTGCAATGGCTGCAGCTCAAACGCCTCCAGACCTTCGCCCCGGACACAAAGCTCTTTCCCACCTTCAACGACGGACTGCGGCGCGCGATGTTCCGCGAAACCGAGCTGTTCTTCGGCGAAATCGTGCGCGAGGACCGCAGCGTGCTGGACCTGCTCGACGCGGACTACACCTATCTGAATGAACCGCTCGCCCGCCACTACGGCATCGCGGACACCGCCGGGAACCGCATAGGCACCGCAGCCAAGGCCAAGCTCCCCGGTGGCAAGCCCTTCCCACGCGACACCTTCACCCGCGTGTCCTTGCCGCTCAAGGAGCGCGGCGGCCTGCTCTCCCACGCCAGCGTGCTCACCGTCACCTCCAACCCCACCCGCACCTCGCCCGTCAAACGAGGCCGCTGGGTGCTGGAACAGCTCCTCGGCACCCCGCCGCCGCCGCCGCCGCCCAACGTCCCCGAACTCGAAGCGCAAAACAAACTGACCGGCACCCTTCGCCAGCGGATGGAGCAGCATCGCGCCAATCCCGCCTGCGCCAGTTGCCACGCCCAGATGGATGCGCTCGGCTTCGGGCTCGAAAATTTCGATGCCATCGGGGCCTGGCGCACCAAGGATGGCGAGGAGGCGATTGATGCCTCGGGCACCTTGCCGGATGGCAAGTCCTTCAACGGACCAGCGGACCTCAAGGCCGTCCTCAAGGACAAGAAGGAACTCTTCACCCGGAACATCGCTGAGCAATTGCTTACCTACGCGCTGGGACGTGGTTTGGAATACTACGACAGCCGGGCCATCCGGCAGATCACGAGCGAAGCCGCCAAGCAGGATCACAAGTTTTCCGCCCTCGTGACGGCCATTGTGAAGAGCGATCCCTTCCGCCTCCGCCGGGGCAAGGATCTTGCCGACCCACCTAGTGCTGCGCGCTAGGTTTCCCGGCGCACCGCTGGCGCCTTTGCGGAACGATGCAGTTAGCTGGGGACGCCGCCTATTTGGCCTCGTCCACCAAATGGTAGCGGGGCCACACTGCCACGGAGAAGTGGAACATCAACCGGGGCAGATGCGGCGCGCTGGAATGGTAGGTGGCTTCACCCCGGTTGCCGTTGAGCGAGGCGGCGAGGATGGGCAGGCGCGTGCCTGACAGCGCGTAACTGCCGTCCGCACGACGTTGCGCAGCAGGTGCGCCCAGGCCGGCCCATGGAAGCCGGATTTCGCCGGTGTAGCCAGTGTCGCGGTCAGCCGGGTCGTTCACGGTCGAAAGTGTGGAGGGGACACTCTTGTCGCCTGGTCCGGCCTTCGCAGCCTTGCCCACCTTGCCTCCGGCCTTGGCCTTGAGTTGCACCGCCCGGGCGACGGTGAACGCGCCGTCGTCACCCACAAAACGCTCGCGGTGAAAGGTCACGTCCTTGTAGCCGGGCTTGGGAATCTTCGCGAGCGCCTCCGCGGTCGGAAGCTCCACGGCGAGGTTGTTCAAGTGGTTGGCCGAGTCGTGGTGAACCTCCCAGAACTCGCGCACGCTGCCGAAACTGATAAAAAACTCCGCCAGGTCGAGATGCTTCTCGGGCAGATATTCCTCAGGCACCATGCGACGGTTGCCCGGCGGACCACTCTCGCGCCCGCTGGCCAGCGCGATGAGGTTGGTGTCGTTCACCTCGTAGGCAATGTAGAGATAGCGCTCATCCCATGCGAAGCGTGCGACGAGCGGCGGCGGCTCGGTGCGCTGGCCGGGCGCGGCGTAAAGATGATTCGCCACGACGACCACCGCGTTTTGCCAGCAGGCGTCATCAAGCTTGCCGTCAATCGCCGGCGCGGACTTGGCCCGGTAAACCGGCGTGGGCGGCACGGTGCTCGTGCCGACGGCGGCGGCTTTATCCTTCTGAAATTGCGGGGAGTCGAAATAGCCGGCCGGCGGCGTCCAGACCGTGCGGAAGCCGACATGGTAGTAAGTCTCGTCGGGCTTGAAGCCGAAGCGCTTCGCCGCGTAGAAGCCGACCCAGCCGTGATACCACGAGCCGCCGCGCAGGCTGACGGGCTTGCCGTAGTCGCGCATTTTGTCGGCCTGCGGATTGCCGGGGTAAGGCTCCAGCCAATCAGCAGTCCACTCATATTGGTTGCCAATCATGTCCAACACGCCGTAGGGCGAAGCGCCGCGCGGGAAGCTGCCCACCTGCGTGTAAAGCAGCGGCGGCTTGCCCTTCACGCCGATGTGCCCGTGATCGGGAGTGGGCGCATCGTTGCCCCACGGATAGAGCCGGCCATCGGTGCCGCGCGCGGCCTTCTCCCACTGCGCGTCGGTGGGCAAGGCCTTGCCCGCCCAACGCGCGTAGGCCTTCGCCTCGTCCCAGGTGATTTCGCCGGCGGGCAAGGACTGCGCCTCGAGCCGGTCGAAGTGGCGCGTGGTTTCCTTGAACTTCGTCTGGTGCCCGGTGGCCGTGACGAACCGCTTCCAGCGGGCAACGGTCGCCTCCGTTTCATCAATGAAGTAACCGGGCAGCTCCAAGGTGCGACGCGGGTAGCAATCCCACGCCCACAACGTCGCCGCGTCCTTCGCGCCAAGGTGCTGCGCGACGGTGTTCGCCTCCGGCTCATCGAGTCCCATGATGAACTTGCCGGCGGGCACATAGACCATGCGAGCGCCGTCGGCGGGGTGGACGATGAGCGTGCCGGCGGGCGGCTCGGCGGCGAGGGCGGCGAGGGACAGGCAACTGGCAAGCGCGAGGGCGGTGAGTTTCATGGGGTATGGAGTCGCGGAGCGTTTGGACTGCGGCGGCTTCAGCGCCGCTGTTCGGACGGTGCGGAGTGCAAGGGTGCCCATAAGAGCGGTGCTAAAGTCACCGCAGTCCAGACGCTTCGCGACTCCGGTGCCGGCCGGGTGTTCACGGCAACGGTCTTCACCGGTCAATCAACAGCATGTCCGCCACGTTCAGCGGCAGGGTCACAACGGTCGCGCCGTCGCGGGTCTCGGGCTTGAGCACGCCGCGCTCGACGCTGCGGATGGACTTCGCGCCGGTCAGACCGTTGAGTTTCACCTCCAGCTTGGCGATGGGTTTGCCGGTGTAGTTCATCAGCGGCACGCCGAGGCGGGCTGGCGCGCTGGCGAGCGCGGGGGTGTCAATCGCGGAGCTTTCCACCAGCGTCTCGCTGCACACCACGGGCCGCGTGAAGCCGGCGGGGAGGAAATCATCCACGAGCGCGGCGCGCAGCGCGGGGTTCATGGCCGTGGGCAGGAAGTGGCTGTAGCCCGCGTCGGTCGCGCCACGGTCGGCGGGGCGGAGCGGGAGGCCGCTCTTGAGATACGCCTGGCCGGGGAGGAAACCGAACAGCAACGCGCGGCCCTTCCCGTGGGTCTTTTCCAGCACGGCGGGTTTGCCATCACCGAAGGTGCCAATCACCTTCGCGTCCGAGGGCACCAGCGTTTGCTTCCACACGATGACGGGCACGTCGCTGACGGTGCGGTCGCCGTGAGTCCACTTCACCTTGTCCATCGGCACGTAGGGCGGGAGGTCCTGCTTGGTGAGGAACGGCGTGTTCTCCTTGAGGAGATACTTGGGCACGAGATCGGGGTCGGTCGCGAGCGACTGCGACTTCACGCCGTAGAGCGTGTTCGCGCCGGGATTGGACTGGTTGAACTCATTCATGAAGCCGCCGCCGCCGAGGGCAACGAGCGTGCCGCCGGCCTGCACCCACTTGGTCAACGCCGCCGTGGCCTTCGAGTGCATCCACTGCTGGAGGATGTAGATGACCTGACAATCCTTCGCACGGCCCTCGATGACGTCGTCCTCGCTGAGGAAGTCCACCGGAACCTGCGCGTGACGCAGCGCGTAGTAGATAGCCTTGCGCTCGTTGTTGTGCATGGCGAAGGACGAGTTGTTCGCGCCCGTGAGCACATCATCCACGCTGGAGAGGATGAGGCCGACCTTCGCGGGCCGCACCTGGCCGTCCATCACGTAGCCCTCGAACAGCCCGGCGGCGTGCGTGCAGGCGTGGACCTCGCGCCACATCGGCAGGTCGCGAGTGTCCACGTAGTTCTCCGTGCCGCCGACGGCGGAGGGTGAGGCGCAGAAGTAGTTCACCATGCGCGAGCCGTGCGCGATGGCGGTGAAGAATGAGAGGCGGAAGTCGCGCGGCGTGTTGCCCGGGGAATGCGGCATCACATACATGTGGATGGGCAGGTTGTCATACTTCGCGCCGGCGCGGAGGCCGGACGTGAGGTAGCCCATCACCTGCACGCTGAACTCGGGAATTTGCCAGACGTAATCCTCCGCCCACGGCATGCTCATCGCACGCAGTTTGAAGGGCCGGATGTAATCCATCTCGTTGATGAAGTAGTTCGCGTGCGGCGAGTAGTTAGCGCCGGTGAGCACGCCCTTGCTCTTGTAGTAGGCGGTGCCGGCAGCGAAGTGCTGGCCGCCCTTCTCCTTCATGCAGATGGTCGAGTAGTAGTAAAGCGGGTGCTTCTTCATTGCGGCGACGGCCTCGGGCGTGTCCTTGGACTTGGGGGCAATGATCTTCACCTCGCCGGAGTATTGAACTCCGCGCGCCTTCAACCACGCGGCAAACTCCTCGTCCGTAACCGGCAGCGACGGCAGATGAATCTCGTCGCCGTAGCTGACGATGTAGAGGTCGTCGAAGCCGCCCTTCCGCGCGGCCTCGTACTTCTGAATCGCCGGCAGGCTCGGGTCGCCCCAGTGCGCAACGAGGTCGCGTTTCTTGCCCACTTGGTCCACGGCGGTGTTGTCGCCCAGCGCCTTGGCGAGTTGCTTCGCCTCGGGGAAAGCGTTCAACGCGCCGCTGAAGCCGAGGAGGTTGTAGGCGAGGAACCGCTTCGGCACTGAGCCAACTTTCGGGAACTTCGCGACCTCGGCGAGCAGCCAGTCGAGCGACTCCTTCTGCGTGCGAATCTCCGGCAGCCAGAAACGCTCCTTGAGGGCTTTGGCCATTGCCGCGTTGGGCGCGACGTTGCCGGGCATCTCGAACGTCACGGCCGAGTAATAGTCCGGCTTGCCCTTCACCGTGATGGTCTTGACGGACTTCAGTCCGCCTTTGCCATCGGGCACGGCGAACTCAAGCGTTAGGTGCAGTTCGGTGATTTTCGGGTCCTTGTATTGCGCGCGCGGCGTCCACTGGACGTTGTTGAGCGAGTCGAGCACCTGGCCCATCGGCACCCAGCCAGACGTGTCGCCGGGCTGGAGATACTGGTCATCGGGAATCACCATCGGCGCCGGGCCCTTGCGCTTGCTCTTCGGGTCGGGAGGAGCCGAGAACTTATCCGGGTCAAGCGCCGGCGCGAGGGCCTTGGGCTTCACCGCGAGCACGCGCGGGCCGGTGAGTTCATAGGTCGTGGGCGTGACGAGATAACCGCTCTTGAGCACGCGCGTCGTGGGCCAGTCGCGGACGTGGATGTAGTAGGGCGAATGCTGACCGGGCTCGAACGGCGCGATGACCGGCACGCACGGGCCAAGGCCGTCGCGCGGATTCGTGACACGCACGAAGAGATCGCCGTCCTGGGCCAGCCAGCCGTCGAACTCGAGGTAACGCGTCTTCTTCTGCGCCTCGATCCCGGCGGTGTCGTCCGTCAGGCAGATGACGTCCACGTTGCGCCGGGCAGCCATGGCGCGCTGGGCCGGGCCGTCCATCTGCGGCCCTGCGATGAGCCGCAGCGTGGCCGTGCCCTTGGCGAGCTTCGCTGCGCCGGATTGCTGCCACACGATATTGTCCGTGCCGCCCCACCAGTAGCGCTCCATCGGCACCCGCTGATGGCCGTTGAGCGCCCAGATTTTCGGGTCCGCCAGCCGGCCGAAGTCCCCGCGATAAACCGTCTTGCCGCCCTGCACCACCTCGATGGTGAACTCGACTGAGAAGTTGTGCGGCTGCTCGTAGCGCGCGAGCACCTGAAACTCCCCCGCACGCGGCACCTCGATGACCTGGGTGGCGATGGCTTGCTGGCCCGCCGCGAGCTGCTCCGGCGCGCCCAGGCAACCGAGGCGTGAGAGGAAGGAGATGGCAAAGGTCGAGGCGTAGTAATTCTCGCGATACGGCACCACCTGCCACGGCCCCTTCTCCACCTTGAAGTCCTCCGCCTCCGCGATCAGGCGGATGGGTTTGGGCGCTTCCTGAGCCGGGGCAAAGGCCGCCGAGGCAAGGGCGAGGGCACTGAAGAAGGAGGCGAATCTCATTTGGAACGGGTGCTGGGTGATTGACTGGTGCCGTCAACTGACGAACGCCACCGGCTGGCATTCTACAAAGTGTTGAGCACGCATCCCATCTCCTCCCGGCTTAGGGAGTTGATTGCCACTAAGTCTCCGAAGATGGCGCGCCGGAGCGCGTTCCCCACGTGGATGAAGGCCGACAACCAAAAGAGTGTGTCTTCTTCTGATGTCCGCTCCCACCGGTGGAACGCCGTAAAGCAGCCTCTTTCTCGAGTTGAACTATTGGGGCGCAACTGGAAATCCGACGCTAATGGTCGCACCGCCAGAGCCACCGCCCACCGATGAAGGCCGATTCTCAATGACCCGGTAAAAACGCCAGCCCGGACTTGAGCTGACGGAAGTCTCCACGCGTAACAGACCGTTCGTCAGGACCAATGCGTCGGGCAACGTCTGCCAGTCCGCCAAGTTTGCACTCGCCTGAACCGCAAAATTGGGCATGTCCTCCATGTTCAATCGTCCGCCGTCGTTATCTCCAAAATGCAGGCGGAGGCGGCCCTCAGCCAGCCATTCAGGTTGGTGCATCTGCTGTGGCACCAGCACCTGCAACTCCGCGCCGACTGACTGCACACTTCCGAACGCGTTGGACACTACCGCTGTGTAAGTTCCCCGATCTATCCGTCGCACATCGGTTAGCGTGAGCAAGGCATTGGTTGCTCCCGGTATTCGCTCCGCGTTCTTAAACCACTCGTAGGTGACGGGCGTCTCGCTGGAGGCCGTCACCGAAAAGGTGACATTGCTTCCTCCACGAGCCGTTTGGCTTTGGGGCAAGGCTGCAAACGTCGGCGACGCGGCTACCAAAGTTCTAAGCTGGGTTACAGTCTCCCTCCGCACACTGCTGTGCAGGATTACCCCCGGAAACGAGTTCGTATCGAAGGCCACGGTTCTGATGAAAGTGATGGAGAGCTGGAGAGAGGTTCCTGCCCGCATCACTCCGGCAGGAATCGTCAACTGCGTGCTATCGCCCGCCAGTGCGCCTGGTTCGCCCGGCTGGCCGGAGTGAAAATATGTATCAAACCCGGAAATCTCCACGGCAACGTAGTCATTCGACGTGGCACCCACGAAGCCGCTCCATTGCAGGGTGAACGGGGCATTGGAAATGATGGCCTGCGCTTCCGCCCAATTCAGCAGATGCGCGGCAGACCCAGGAACATCACCAGCCAGGGACAACTGCACGCTGCGGATAGAATTGGAGGCAGTCTGCAGTTGAAACTCGTATGTCCCATCCGGAGCCATCGCTTTCAATTCCCCCTCGGTGGGTGCGTTGCCGACGGCAAAACGATTTGTGCCCGAGTTGAGGAAATCCAAGCCGCCCCCCCCCGGCAGCATTAGCTTCGCAGCAACAAGGGATGTGGGCGTCCGCTCCTTCACAAACGCGGCAAACGAGAATCTCCTTAAGATGTGAGGGAGCTCTGGCGGCCCGGCGTTGGGCGGCCCGGCGTCCGACTGATAGAAACGACCCGACCGAAACAGCGTCACGCTTTGAACATCCTCCGCCAACGATCCCGGAACCCTCACCGTGATGGCCGCCACGCTGCTGGTCACACTCCCAAAGGCGTTGGTGATGACCACCGTGTAACGGCCGGCTTGGTGGGTCTGCACATTGGTCAACGCCAGCGTCCTGTTCGTCCCGGCAGCGATGTCCATCCCTTCATGTCTCCATTGGTATGAGAGTGGCTCAGTTCCTGTGACGGTCACACTCAGCAGCGCTGTGGAGTCCACGAATACGCTGGCCGTCTCCGGCTCCGTGACAATGGTTGGGGCCACGGTCAGGGCCTTCAACGGGCTGCCTGCGGGCACAAGGTTCATCCTCCTTCCTGAGGCAGATGACGCGGAAGCACTTACAACTTCCCTTTGGTTGTCCGGAGGTGTGCCCTGGCCAGTCGCACTGCTCACACCACACAGGCTCACGAGCGAGAGCCAACTGCCGATTTTGGTGATATGGCCCAAACGGCAAAACGGCGAGGCAGCTCGGACGAATGCGACGACCAACTTTGGTTGCGGCACCAGTGAGCCGGAACGTTTTCTCCAAATAATGTCAATCATAGTCCTTCCCCTATTGCGCATAACCCTGCAAATCGTTGAGCTTCATCACCCGCTTCTCAATGTCCCAGAGGGGGAAACCCCGAACATGAAGTCTCACACGCGTTTCACGTCTGTTCATGGCACGCTTCCAAAACCAATGAAAGCCCCATCTTGTTTCACCCTGCTCTGTCTACTCACCCTGCCCTTCGCCGCCCCGCGCATCGCCGCACAAACCGCGGGCGCGCCGGAGAAGGATGAGTTGCTCATCGCTGATGCCAGCGGGGCCAAGGCCACCGTGGTCGTCGCGCCCACCGCGGGCAAATGGGAGAAACAAGCGGCCGCTGACTTGGTGAAATACATCGAGCTGATGACGGGCGCGAAGCCCGCGCTGGCGGACACTGCCGAAGCCGTCGCCGCCGCGCTCAAGGCCAAGACCCCCGCGCTCATCCTCGGTGAGGAGGCGCTCAAGGCCGACACCTCGCTGAAAGCCGCCATCGCCAAGGCCGCCAAGCCCAACCCCACGCTGCGCGCCGATGCCTTCGTGGTGCGTCGCATGGGCAATCGCGTCCTCCTCGCCGGCAACCACGACGACGCGCACTACTATGCCGCCGCGCACTTGCTTCACCTCTGGGGCTGCCGCTGGTATCTACCCACGGACTTCGGCGAGTGCATCCCGCAACACTCCGCCCTCAAGGTGGGCAAGCTGGACTATGCCTATGGCTCGCCCTTCGAGGTCCGCCATTACTGGCTCTCTTGGAATGCCAGCGGAACCGGCCAGCTCGAATTCCAGCGTCGCAATTTCGGCAACAGCATCAACGTCCCGAACGGCCATGCGCTCGCGCATTACACCAAGGATCTCATCCCCAAGGGCAAGACGATGTTCAACGTCCCCATCGCCGAGGATTCCACAGCCGAGCACGTCGCCAAGCAGGTGTCGGCGAAGTTTGCGAAGGGCGAGCAGTTCTCGCTCGGACTGGAGGACGGCCTGTATGAGTCCGATTCGCCCAAGGACAAGGAGTTGAAGTCCGGCTACGTGGACAAGTATTTCCTCACGCCCTCGATGACGGATGCGTTCATGACGTTCTACAACAACGTCGCGCGGCGCTTGCAGGCGGAACACCCGACGAGCACGGCGAAGATCGGCTTCCTCGCCTACGCGAACATCACGCTCCCGCCGCAGCGCAACATCATCGCCGAGAAGCCGCTCGTGGCTTATCTCGCCCCCATCGACATCGATCCCATCCACGGCATGGACGACCCGAAATCGCCGCCGCGCCAGGAGTATCGCGAGATGCTGTATCGCTGGGCGCAGGTGATGCAGGGCCGCGTGGTCATCTACGATTACGACCAGGGCATGCTTGTCTGGCGCGACCTGCCGAATCCGGCCATCGCCTCGATCCGGCAGGACATCAAACACTATCGCAAGGCCGGCATCCTGGGCGTCGCCACCGAGAGCCGCGGCGCGATGGCCACGACCTTCCTGAACCTGCATGTGCGTTTGCAGCTTTGCTGGAACCCCGACGCCGATGTGGACAAGCTGCTGGCGGAGTTTTACCCGAAGTTCTACGGCCCCGCCGCCGCGCCGATGGCGGCTTACTGGACCGCGATCAACCGGGCGTGGGAGGACAGCATCGTGACGGAGCATGAGCACTTCGTCGCTCCTGCCATCTACACTCCGGCCTTGGTGAAGACATTGAAACAACAGCTCGAAGCCGCCGAGGCACTCCTCAAACCAATCGCCGCCAAGGCCCAGCCGGACCGCCAGGAAAAGCTGTTCCTCGACCGCATGAAATTCACCCGCCTCAGCTTCAACCTCATCGAAGGCTACATCGCGATGACCACCGCCGCCGCGACCGAGACGGACTTTAAGGCCGCCGCGGCCGCCGGCGAACGCGCGCTCACCACGCGCCTGGAGCTGGCGAACATGAACCCGACCTTCACCACCCGCGTGGTCGGGGTCGCCGCTGAGAGCGACAAGAGCGGCCCGGCCTGGTTCCCCGGCGAGGTGAAGCAATACCGCGACCTGCTCGCGCTCACCGACGGCACGAAGGGCAAACTGATCGCCAAGACCCCAGTGGAATGGGCCTTCCGCCGCGATCCCAACGACACCGGCCTGCCCAGCGGCTGGGCGTATCGCGAGCCGGACCTGGGCTGGTGGAAGAACCAAAAGGACAAGTCCGGCACGGCAGTGCACCAAACCAATCCCGGGCACTGGGAGATGCTGCGCACCGATGTTTACGCGCAGGCGCAAGGCGTCATCACGCCGGACTTCCACAGCTACACCGGCCACATGTGGTATCGCACGGATCTGGACCTCAAGGCGGGCGACACCCAGGGCAAGGTGCGGCTGATGTTCCCCGGCCTCTTCAACGAATGCTGGCTCTACGTGAACGGCTCGCTCGTCGCCCACCGCCAGCAGCGGGCGATGTGGTGGTATAACGACTACAAGTTCGAGTGGGACGTGGACGTCAGCGGGCAGCTCAAGCCCGGCAAGAATTCAGTCACCCTCCGGCTGCACAACCCGCACCACTTCGGCGGCCTGTTCCGCCGCCCGTTCCTCTACCGGCCCGTTGGCCCGTAAGAGCCTGTGTGAAAAAGAAGCACGGCTGTGTGCGGATGCACCAGCCGCAGCATGCAGCCAGTCCATCGCGTTCGGAATGACCAACGCTGCCCGGCTGACAGAAATCGCTGCGGCTGGTCAGCGAGACAGCCGCGACCCGCTCACTGCTGGGTGGCGAGGAACTCGACCAGGTTGCGAACGTCCCACTTGGACATGATGCGGAGAAAATTGTCCGGCATGGCGCTGAGGCTGCGTTCGCGACGTTTGAGGTCGGCTTTCTTGACCTTGATTTCGCCATCCTCGGGGGAGTCGAGGACGAGTTCGGCGTCGGTTTCCTTTTTGAGGCGGCCGGCGAAGCTCTGGCCGTTCTTGAGCACGACGAGCACGTCTTCAAAGCCGGTCGCAATCTTCGAGTTGGGATGGACGATGGACTCCAGCAGATACTCGCGGGTCTGCCGCTTGCCAATGCCAGTGAGGTCAGGGCCGACGATGCCGCCTTCACCGTTGATCTTGTGGCAGCGGAGGCAGGCGAGTTCGACGCGCTCGAACTGCTTCTTGCCCTCTTCCGCATTGCCACCGTGGAAGGCTTCGCGCCAGCCAGCCAGGAGATCGTTCGTGTTCTTGGTGGCCTGCCAGGCGTTGAAGCGGGCTTTGACGAGGTCTGCGGAGCGGTTCCGCGTGTGCTCGACCAAGTCGAGGTGGAGTTCGGGCGGGAGCTTGCCCGCGAGCAGTTGGTCGTAGGTCGCGACGAAGAGGGCATCGGCCTTCGCCTTGTCGCCGATGCCGGTCAGCGCGCTGAGGGCATCCTGGCGCTCGCGCAAAGTGCCGGCTGCCAACAGGCGGGCGAGGAGCGCGGGTGCCTCGGCCGGATTGAGGCGGATGAAGAGGCGGTTGGCCTGGATGCGCACGCGCTCATCGGGATCGGTCTGCACGAGCTTCACGGCCTCGCCCAGGCGCGGAGCCTTGAGTTCGTTGAGCGCCTCCAGCGCCGCGACGCGCACGGTGGCGGCGCTGCGGGCATCGGCGACGACGTTGAACAGCGTGGGCAGGGCGTTGGTGAGCTTGAGTTTGCTGGCCACCTTGGCGGACGCGATCCGCAGGTCATCGGAACCAGCGGTGAGCAGGCCGTTGATGACGGGATTCAAGGCGGTCGGAGCAAGGCTGGCCTCGCGCATCGGCAACGGACGCCAGAGGCCGACCACGCGGTCGCGACCGGAAGGTTTGGCCCAGTCGCCCAACGCGAGCACGGCGTCCACGCGGATGGGAGCAGGCACGGCGGGACTGGCGGCGAAGCTGACCACGGTGGCCGCGTTGGCCGCCTGGCCGAGCCGGAAGTGGGCGTTGATGATGCGGCGCAAGGTCGGCTCGGCAGCGAGCGGTCCGCCGGTGGTGAGGCTGGCGGCCTGCGTGACCTTGGCCGCGAGTTGCGGCAGCGCCTCGGCAATCGGCTCATCGTTGATGGCCATCGCGGCTTCAGCGACGAGGAAGGGATCGGCGTCGCCAAGGAATTGTGCGACAGCCGGGTGCTGCCAGCGGCGCAGCACCAGCAGCGCGCCGAGGCGGACGGCGGGCGCGGCGTCACGCGCGGCGGCCAGGACGGCGTTGGTGTCCCCGAGCCGCGTGAGGGCAAACACTGCGTTGTGCCGGAGGTAGGCGTCGCGGTTTTGGTTTTCCCGGAGCAAGGTGAACAGTCCGGGAACCGCCTCGGGCCGGCCGAGCTTGCCGACCGCCACCGCCGCCTGCGCCTGCACGCGCGGGCTGGAGTCGGCGAGGAGCTTGAGCATCGCGCTGAAGCTGGAAGCATCGCGGGCATCGCCCAAGACCTTGACCGCCTGAGCGCGAACTTCGGCATTGGCATCGGCCAGCAACGGACGAAGCGCGACGCGGGCGGGCTCGGCGGCGGCAGAAGTAGTGCGGGCAATCTGACCCAACGCCCAGATGGCGTGGAGCCGGGCGAGCTCGTTCTTCGCTCCGTTCGCAGCAATGCTCAGGGTCTGCACCGCCCACGCATCGGCGAGGGCATATTGGGCTTCCTGCCGCACCCGCTGGTCCACGTGGCCGAGCAGCGGGAGGAGTTGTTCAAGCGGACGCTTGGAGAAATCTTCCGCGAGCAGTTTTTTGGTTTCCCGCAGTATGGGCTGTTTCTGCGTGGTGGGATCGGTGACGCGATAGATGCGGCCCTTGCCAGAGCCGCCCCAGCCTTGCACCCAGTCGCTGACGTAAAGGCCGCCTTCGACGCCGAACTCGACATCCGTGGCGAGCACTTCCCAGAGGAACGGACCCGACTCGGTGATTTCGTAGGTGGAACCTTTCTGCTTCTGAGTGAACGCCCAGACACCGCCACCGACACCCGCGCGAAAGTCTGCGAGGAAGAAGTGATTCCGGTAGCGGTCAGGCAGTCCGGTGCCGGGATAGTAGGTCAACCCGCAAGGTCCGGCGCTGATGTGGCTTAATGGGGGCAGCAAGTAGGCCGGCTGGCCGGGATGCGGCAGATGCCAGAGCTTTTCCGCGTGCCAGACGCTCTTGAGCTGGTCGCGCTCGATGTATTGGTAGCCGATGCGCCAGCCGTAGTCCGCGCCTTCCAGGATTTGCAGCCAGCGGGACTGATCGCCAACGTCGGCGTTGTTCTCGGCGGTGAAGAGGTCGCCCAGATCGTTGAAGGCGAGCTCCTCGGGATTGCGCAGCCCCCAGCAGAGCAGTTCGAGTTCGGA
>Ga0255188_1000146_pt1 | contig 26107 bp, 18 predicted proteins | sample Miss_Cont_RepB_8_FD_188427 | JGI IMG/M metagenome (GOLD analysis project Ga0255188, IMG submission 188427) | Freshwater microbial communities from Mississippi River, Louisiana, United States - Miss_Cont_RepB_8h | ecosystem: Environmental > Aquatic > Freshwater > River | place: USA: Louisiana... | reverse complement strand
GAGAACCCGGGCCAATAGCGAGCACGCCCTTCAAGCCAAGCGGTGCCGTAGCCTGACCCGAACTGTTCCGTCCCCAAGCAACCACTGTTCCGTCATTCTTCAAAGCCACCGTGTGCCACCCGCCAGCCGCAACAGCAACTACGTCAGCTAAAACTTTGCCCCCAAAGATGACCGGAGACGCAATCGCTGTATATGGACTACTTAGCGTTGGCGTTCCTGTCACTTGACCATCTGAGTTTCCTCCCCATGCCACTACAGTTCCGTCATTTTTAATGGCGACGGTGTGACTACCTCCCGCTGCAATCGCCACAACTCCCGATAAGCCTGCTGGCGGCCCAAGGCCGCTTGCGCCCCAAACCACGACTGTTCCGTCGTCCTTTAAGGCGACGGTGTGGCTACCTCCTGCCGCGATTGCAGTAACCCCAATCAAACCGGCTGGCACCGTCGTTTGACCTTCTAAGTTTCGTCCCCATGCCACAACTACTCCATTGGTCTTTAAGGCTGCGGCGTGCTCATAGCCTGCTGCAATCGCAGCCACACCACTTTGAGCCGCAAAAGGAACAGTAGTTTGTCCCCTACTCCCCTCTCCCCACGCCATCACAGTGCCATCATGCCGCAACGCCACTGTGTAGACATGACCTGCTGCAACTGACTTTACAGTCCCAAGAGTAGGAGGTGCGATTGTTTTGCCGAAACTCGGCTCGCCCCATCCCACGATCGTGCCATCAACTCTTAATGCTATCGAATGCTGCAAGCCCACGGCGACCGCCGTCACCCCGCTCTGCGCTGCGGCAGGCACGGTGGCTTGACCGTATTCGTTGTGTCCCCATGCCACAACTCGACCTGCTGGGACCGCGCCTTGGCTGGCGGCAGGGCGCAGCCACAAGCAAAGCGCAAGAAAACCTCCAACTCGGCAGTAATTCCACACGTTAGCCATTGACGACATCGGCGTAGGCACACTCACTTGTTTAGGCGCGACGTGCCGTCCTTCATCTAGGTGGGCGTGGAACACGTCCCAAATTCTTTGGCCAGAAGTAGCAGCGCCTTGTGGATGATTCGTTTGCGTTCCTCGACTGGAACCAGCCGCTGATACGGGGTTTTTCCAGAACCGTGCTCAGGCCGGTCAATGCGATATGTTCTTAAGTCCTTTTTGATTTGCGCAGCCAGAGCGGAGATTGCCTTGGGTTCGGTGCAATAACGTGACTGCCATTGGCCTGAGCCACGGCCCTTACTGGGCTCCTTCTCCTTGATACGATTGGCGTTTTCCTTGGCATCAATCCCTACTCGGTATCGTAACTCACTCATTTGGTTCCATTCGTTTTCAGTATTTCTCGGTCATCTGCTTGTCGCCGTGCTCGGGGTTGCGGATGAGTTTGCGATTCTTGGAGCCCGCCACGAAGTCGAGGTATTCGAGGGGAATCTGGCTCATGGCAGGCCCAGTTCCTTCTTGGCCTGCGCCCAGGGGATGCGCGGCTGTTTGCCGTGGGCCTTCTTCGCGCGCTCGATGGTGCGGGCGTCCTCGATGTCCGCCACGGTTTCCCGCATCTGGCGGAGCAGGGTTTTGGCCTGCGTGACCTGCTTGTTGAGCTGGGTCCAGTTGCCCTCGGGCTTGGTCCGGGTAAGCGTTGCGTTACTCATAAATATCCTTCCGGTCTCCAACATCGTAGATGACGACGGTGGAACCCTCCAACTCAAAAAGCACGCGGTAGTTGCCGGCGCGCAGCCGGTATTTGTGTTTGAAGCCCTTCAGCTTCTTCACGTCGCCGGTCAGGCCGTCTTGCAGGTGTTCAATCTTTCCACCGATAAGCCGGCGCGCTTCCTTGGGCAACGCCCGCAGTTGCTGCAAGGCCACGGGGAGGAATTCGATGTCGTAGCGCACGGATTTAGTCTTCCTCAATCAGGCGTGCGGGGTTGCGCTGGTTCGCGGAAGCGCCGCCGCATTTCTCCCTCACCCCGCCCTCTCCCGCTGGGAGAGGGCGGGCGTTCGCCCGCGATGGGCTCAGAGCATTGCGCCGGGTGTCTCGGCGCGCGTGCCCGGCTGTCCCCTCTCCCAGCGGGAGAGGGTGAGGGTGAGGGAGAAGGGCCACGAGGTTTTGAAGCGTCCTGCCTGACATCGGCTCACGCCACATTGACCACACTCACATCGCTCTCCGGCCCGGTGCCACGGGAGTTGCGGCCGAGGACTTTGTATTCGTGCGCGCCAGCGGCGAGGCCGGTGGCGTTGTAAACGGTCTGAATGATGTCGTCGGCGACCACGACGAAGTCGGCATCGCCCGGGCCTTTGTGGAGCACGTCGTAGCTGGTCGCGTGGTTCGCGCTGAACTCCAGGTGAGCCTCGCCGGCGGCGGGGCTGGTGGCCACGGCGATGACGGCCTTGGCCGGGGCTTGCTGGGCAGGCGTGGTGGGGATGTGGTCAATCACATCGCGTTGCGGGGTGCCTTCCGCAAATTGGTGCCGACCCTGCGCGAGGGCGGCGCTGATGAAGTCGGTCATCTCGGCGTCCTTCTTGTGCAGGTTGCCTTGCGCTTCCTCGTAGTCGTCGGTCTCGTTGGTGAAGGTGTCCAGCTTGGTGTCCAGCGCGGCAACGAGGAGGTCGAAGGCGGTTTTGTCCATGGTGTCCCACGCCTTGAACGCGGTGGCGCTGCCGGGCGGGTTGGGCAGCTTGCCCCAGAGCACGCTGATGGACTGGCCGCGGCGCAGGGTTTCAGCGGGCGTCTTGTCCACGGTGGGCAGCTTGCTGATGACTTCGCTGCTCACCACGTCCTTGCGGAACCGGGTCTTCATGATGCCATAGACCGAGACACAGGCGTCGTGCAGGTTCGCGTGGCTGGAGTTGCGCCCGCCCATGGCGAGGTCGAAATCGGTTTTGGCACTGAGGAAGTCAGCGCGGGTGGTCTTCGCGCCCGCGATGATCGCATCCACCAGCGCGACGGTGAGGTCGTCAGGCCGGTAGTTGACGAAGTCGTTCATGGCTTCGCGGATGTAGCGGAGCTGGAGGATGTGGAAGTCGTAATCTTCGAGCATGGCAGTGGTGGTGATGGAGGTTTTAGGTTGTGGAGGTGGAGGTTTTACTGGTTCTTGATGTGGGACACGGACTGACACGGTTGAAGAATTGATTTCCGGTGCTGGCAATCGGATTTCCGGTGCTTAGAACGCGATTTCCGGCTCTTGAAACTAAATTCCGCTGCCGGTGAACGGTCTTCCGTCGCTGGATTTGTGATTTCCGCTGCGGACTTGCAGCATTCCGATGCCAGCGAGGTGTCTTCCTCTGTAGGGGAGGCATCTTCCGCAGCGGAAGACGCTTGAACTACACCGGAAATCCATTCAGCAGCAGCGGAAGACGGTTTAGATGCAGCGGAAATCGAGTCAGGTGGAGCGGAAGACCCTAAGACAGCGGCGGAAAACACCTTATCCCGACCGGAAATCATGGGCGTTGGAACTTCCAAGGCATGACCAGCAGGCTCCTGCCAACCCACTACGAAAGAACGGACTTCTCCTACTGTTGTGAATGGCTGGGAGTAACGGGAACCGGACGGGTGCGCGCAAAAGCGAAGCTTAACCGCACTGGCAGACGAGTGCCCAAGCGCAGCAGATAATAATGGCTGTCCCCGCAGTCCATTCATTGGCTTGATGGGGTAAGGGAAGCAATGAGCGAATCCAACGTCAACACTTTTGTTAATGATATGAACAATTTACCGATGCGACACCACCTCTGCGGAAGGGCCGTGGGTTCTCTCCCGTTAGGGGAAAAACGGAAATCCTTCGTGAGCGGACCCGACGAACGAATCGTCAGTCAGTGAAGCAAACACAATCCATGAAGCACGCCCTTGCCCTGCTCTTGCTGCTGCTCGCCTTGCCCGGCCTTGGTCTGGGCGCGGCGACGACTAAACCTACCGTGCGCCCCAACATCATCGTCATCCTCGCCGATGACATGGGTTTCTCGGACCTCGGCTGTTATGGCGGCGAGATTCAGACACCCAATCTGGACCGGCTGGCGCGCGGCGGGATGCGCTTCTCGCAGTTCTACAACTGCGCGCTGTGCGGCCCCTCGCGCGCGGCGCTGATGACGGGCCTGCATCCGCATCAGGTCGGCATCACGACGTGGACCGGCTTGCTGAACGACCGCTGCGTCACCGCGTTCGAGCTGCTCAAGCGCGCAGGCTACGCCACCGCCGCCGTGGGCCGGCTCGACATGGTGACGGCGGAGAACTGGCATGACCCGGCGAGCATCCACAAGTTCGTGGACCGCTTCCTCGGCAGCACCGGGCACGCGGGACCGGGCAATTACTTCAAGGCGGTGCGCAACACGCAGTTCTTCCGCGACGGCCAGCCGTTCACGCTGCCGGCGGAGAGCAGTTACAAGACCGACCTCATCACGGACTTTGCGACGCAGTTCATCACCGAGGCGGCGGGGAAGGACAAACCGTTCTTCCTCTACTTCGCGCATTACGCGCCGCACTGGCCGCTGCACGCGAAGCCGGCGGACATCGCGAAGTATCGCGCGCTTTACCGCCAGCTCGGCTGGGACGAGGCGCGGGCGCAGCGGCACCAGCGGCTGGTCGAGGAGGGATTGCTGCCGGCGAGCGCGAAGCTGTCCCCACGCGACGCACGCGCGACGCCGTGGGCGGGTGCGAAGGACAAGGACTGGGAGGCCGAGCGCATGGCGACCTACGCCGCGCAGGTGGATTCGCTGGACCAGAGCGTAGGCCGTGTGATGGAGACGCTCCGCCGCACCGGCGCGGACCGGAAAACGCTCGTCATGTTCCTCTCCGACAACGGCGCGTCGGACACGCCGATGATCGGAGCCTTGGACAAACCGGGCCAAACCTGGCGGACAGACGGCACGCCAACGAGGGTGGGCAGCAAGCCCGACATCCAGCCCGGCCCGGCAGACAACTTCGTCACCGCCGGTCCGGCGTGGGCCAACGTGTCCAATACGCCGTTCCGCCAGCACAAGAACACGAACCACGAAGGCGGCATCGCCTCGCCGCTCATCATCTGGTGGCCGGGCGTGGTCACACGGACGAACGGCATTTCCGCCGAGTTGTCCCACATCACCGACATCACGGCGACTTGTCTGGACGTGGCGGGCGTGGCGTATCCAGCACAATTCGCTGGGCGGACAGTCCAGCCGCTGGCGGGCCGCAGCCTGCTGCCGGTGCTGAAGGGCGGTCAGCGCGAGGGCCACGCTTCATTGTGCTGGGCCACATCCGGCGCGCGGGCGGTGCGTGTCGGCTCGATGAAGCTCGTCTCGCTTAAGAGCGCGCCGTGGGAACTCTACGACCTCGCCACCGACCGCACGGAGTTGAACGACCTTGCATCGCAGCAACCCCAGCGGGTGCAGACGATGGCCAAAGCGTTCGACGAGTGGCAGCGCACCGGCGAAGGGAAGTAAGTGGCCCTCGTGAGCCCGCAATGTCTTGGACTGCGGCGGGAAGCGAAGCGCCACGCCGCTTTCAGTTCCAGCGGAGCGATTTGGGCGAGGGAAATTCCGCTTCGCGGGAAGTCAAAGCGGTGCCGCCGCAGTGCTCTGCCACCGCAGTCCAAGACGCCACTGTGACAACCCGGCGAACTGAACTTCCCGAGATTTCCTCGTGTTCATTCCACGCTTGGCTTGGCAACCTCCGGCCATGAAATCCCTGCGACTTTCCACTGTGAACCTGGGCACTTGGTTGCTGGCCTTCCTGCTGCAAACCACAGTGTTCGCCGCCGACTGGCCGCCACTGCCGGCGAAAGATTCGCCCGCTGAACTCCCCGCGCAGGAGTGGCCACAGCGGCCCGGAGCGCGGCGCTTTCGCGTGCAGGTGCATTACCCCGGTGGCGCGCTGGACGGCGTGAACGCCCAGACGGGCATCATGCTCACACTGCACAACTGGGGCGGAAGCGATTGCGTGGGCACGGCGGACCCGCGCGTGCTGGCGCAGCGGCTCAACGTCGTCGCGGTCTGCGTGAACTATCTTCAGAGCGGCAAGGCGGACTCGGTGGACGCGCCGGAGCCGTATGACTTCGGCTACCTCCAGGCGCTCGACGCGTTGCGCGCGCTGTGGTGGGTGCGCGAGCAGCTCACGACGCTGGGCAAGCCTTTCGCCGACGACCGGCTCTTCTGCTGCGGCGGTTCCGGCGGGGGCAACGTGACCCTGATGGCCAACAAGCTCGCACCGCGCACGTTCGCCTGCGTGGTGGACATGTGTGGCATGAAGAAGCTCTCGGACAACATCGCGCTCAACCTCCCCGGCGGCAGTTCGCTCAACGCCCGCTGGAGCCGCGACCCGCGCAGCCGGAACTTCCTCACCCCCGACGCACAGGCGCTGCGCTACGTCGGCCACCCGGCGCATCTCGCAGCGATGAAGCAGCTCGGTGCGACGAGCAAAGTCGTGGTGATTCATGGCATGGAAGACACGCTTTGCCCTTACGCCGACGCGGTGGAAATGGTGGATGCGATGAAGCGCGCTGGCCTCGACGTGGAGGCGAAGTTCATCGGCAAGGCGGACCTTGACGGCAAGGTTCACAAAACCGCCGGCCACTTCTTCGGCACCACAGACATCGTGCTGGGGGCGGCGGAGAAGTATCTGCGGCCCGACGGTGCGGACGCGCGGCGACGCGCGGGCCCGAGCGACTTCGCGCGACGCGACGCGGTGCGCTACCGCACGCAGGGCGGTGAGTTTGTGATTTCGTATGCGGCGGGCTTCCCGGTCGGCAGCTTCGAGCCAAGTCCGCCGACTGCGTATGCGGACCACTCGAATTTGCTCGTCGTGAAGGACGCGAGCGGAGCCGAGCGCCCGGTGAAGACGAAGGCGGATTGGGCCGAGCGCGTCGCGCACATCCGCGCCGGGATGCAGCAGGCGATGGGGCCGTTGCCCGAGGCGGCGCGGCGCGTGCCGCTCGAAGTAGAGGTCGTCGCCGAAGAGCGCACCGAGAAGTATCTGCGACGCAAGGTGCGTTTCACGCCCGAGCCGGGCGACCGCGTGCCGGCCTGGCTGCTGATTCCACACGCCTTGCCCGCAGGTGGCAAAGCGCCGGCGATGCTCTGCCTCCACCAGACCACGGGCATCGGAAAGAACGAGCCGGCGGGCTTGGGCGGGTTGAAGTCGCTGCACTACGCGCACGAGTTGGCCGAGCGCGGCTACGTCTGTCTCGTGCCGGATTACCCGTCCTTCGGCGAGTATCCCTACGACTTCAAGAAGCAAGGGGCGCACTACGCCAGCGGCTCGATGAAGGCCATCTGGAACAACCTCCGCGCCGTGGACCTGCTCGAAGCCCTGCCGCAGGTGGACGCGCGTCGCCTCGGCGTCATCGGCCACTCGCTCGGCGGGCACAACTCGCTCTTCACCGCCGTGTTCGACGAGCGGCTCAAGGCGGTGGTGTCGAGCTGCGGCTTCACGCCCTTCCACGACTACTACGGCGGCAAGGTCGCCGGCTGGACGAGCGACCGTTACATGCCGCGCATCCGGGACGTTTACGGGAACAACGCGGACCGGCTGCCGTTCGACTTCTACGAAATCCTCGGTGCGCTCGCGCCGCGCGGCTTCTTCTCGAACTCGCCGGTGCGCGACAGCAACTTCGACATCGGCGGCGTGCGCAAGGCCTTCGCGAAGGCGGCGGCCATCTACGCGATCCACGACGCGTCCGCGCGGCTTAAGCTCGTCACGCCGGACGCGCCGCATGACTTCCCCGAGGCGGAGCGGCAGGCGGCCTACGAGTGGCTGGCGGAAATCCTCAAGTGAACCACCCGCCCCGTCACCCGGCCTCGTCCAAACCGACGCCTCGGTGAAAATGATGAAGTTGCTGAACCGCCTCGATTGAACTTTTCTGGCACCTGCCATCTGACAATCTTGCCCACGTTACAGCACTGAGCACCACTCTCCACCCCATGAACCCAAAAAGCATCCTCATCACCATCGTTGTCACCTTCGTCTCCGTGTGGGCGACGGACTTCCTCATCCACGCCGTCTGGCTGGGTTCCACCTACAAGGCCACGCAACAGCTCTGGCGTCCGGAGGCCGAGATGATGTCGAAGATGCCCTTCATGTTCCTTGGCCAGCTCCTCGTCGCCGCCGCGTTCACCATGATCTTCGCTGCGTGTGTCGCGGAGAAGCGCTGCCTGAGTTGCTCGCTCAAGTATGCCGGTTGCATGGGCGTCATCGCCGCCGCCAACCAGATCATCATGTATGCCGTGGCACCGTATCCGGGCACGCTGGTCGTGAAGTGGTGCGTCGCCTACATCCTTCAGGCGCTCGTGCTCGGCGTCATCGTCCACAAGGTCTATAAGCCGCTGCCGGCGCAACCGGCCGCCTGATCCAGCTTCATTGCCCCGCCCGAGCTGATCGTTATCCGATCAGCGGCGGGGAATGCCTCCGGGCTGGTGCAGGGGCAAGTTCCCGGTTGATTCGACCGGCCGGCCTGCACAGAGTGCGCAGAACAGCTACCGCCCCTGCATGAAAGCGCACTTATTGTCTCTCTGGTCCGTCCTGCTCGGCCTGCTCGCCGCACCGCTCGCGGCACAGGAGCGTCCTGCGCCCGACTGGGTGCGGGAGACGGAGAAGGCCCAGTGGCAGGCGCGTGATTCCCAGGCAGAATGGGTCTTTCGCGACCAGCTATGGATTGGTGGCGGCTGGTTTCAATCCTACGCCGCGCCGCCGCGGGATGTCTGGTCCTCGGCGGACGGCCGCACTTGGAAGCTGGTCACCACGAATGCCCCGTGGCTTCACAGCGACCTGCCCATGAACATCGTTTTCCAGGACAAGATGTGGATCATGGGTGGCTGGTATAACGGCCGTTTGCCGGGGCATTCCGCCAGCAGCCAGGTGTGGTCCTCCACGGACGGCGCGAACTGGCAGCAGGTCACCACCAACGCGGGATGGTCGCCGCGCATCACTTCCGGTCTGGTGGAATTCCGCGGCCGCATGTGGATTCTCGGTGGCACGGAGAACTATTACTTTGGCGACACGAACAGCCTGAAGAGCGACGTCTGGTCCTCCGCCAATGGCCGAGATTGGAAGCTGGAAACCGCCGCGGCCGGCTGGTCGCCCCGTGCCTATCATCAGGCCGTCGTGCTCAATGACCGGATCTATGTCTTTGGCGGGGGCAACTATGTCCCCGCTTACCAGGCGACCAACGACGTGTGGTCCTCCAGCGACGGCGTGAAGTGGGTTCGTGAAACCGAGGCCGCCCCGTGGAGCCCGCGCCTGTGGTTTTCCGCCACGGTGTATCGCGGCCGCATGTGGTTGCTGGGCGGCTGGTCCAACAACCCCTCCAAGAACTGGGCCGACGTGTGGCATTCGCAGGACGGCCGGAAATGGGAGCGGCTCGTGACCAAGACCCAGTGGAAAGAACGCCACGAGCATTCCGCTTTCGTGTTCAAGGACAAGCTGTGGATCGCGGGCGGCATGTCCCCGCCGCTGAACAGCGAAGTCTGGTCCCTGCACCTCCCGCCGGATTGGAAGCCCTGAGGCGGAGCCGGTTCGCCGTCAACAAAACACCTGAGATGATTGGGATTAAGAATATGAGTAGGAGTATGAGGGAAAACCGGCGGCTTCTTACTCTCGCTCCTACTCTTACTCTTAATCCCAATACCCCCTAGTTATGAAAAACTCCCGACTCCATTTCCTAGCCCTGCTCTGCGGGCTGGGCTGCCATACCTTCGCCGCCGATGCCCCGGCAAAGAAGCCCGGCGACACGGCCAAGGCCAAAGCCGAGGCGGCTGCCAAGAAGACAGCCCCGGTCCCGCAGCCCAAGCCCACCGCTGCGAATGTCCCCTACGGCAAGCACGAGCGGCAGGTGCTCGACTTCTGGCAGGCCGAGTCGGCGTCGCCCACTCCCCTGCTCTTCTACATCCACGGCGGCGGCTGGCAGGCCGGCGACAAGAACCGCACGGGCGGCATTGAGGGCTACTTGAAGTCGGGCATCTCGGTCGTGGCCATCAACTACCGCTTCATCCCGCAGGCCACCGCCGACGGCGTGGTGCCGCCCGTGAAAGGCCCGCTTCATGACGCCGCGCGGGCACTTCAGTTCGTTCGCAGCAAGGCGAAGGAGTGGAACATCGACAAGGCGCGCATTGGCGCGAGCGGCGGCAGCGCCGGAGCGTGCTCCAGCTTGTGGCTCGCGTTTCATCCCGACCTCGCGGACGCGCAGAGTGCGGACCCGATCGCGCGCGAGTCCACGCGGCTCTGGTGCGCGGCGGTGAACGGCGCGCAGACGACGCTGGACCCGCAGCAGATGAAGGAGTGGACGCCCAACAGCAAATACGGCGGCCACGCGTTCGGCTTCAAGGGCGACCCGGCCAAGCAGCTCTCGCAGTTCGATGAGTTCCTCGCCAAGCGCGACACCATCCTGCCGTGGATTGCGGAGTATTCCCCCTACGCCCTTGTCACGAGCGACGATCCGCCCATCTGGCTCGGCTACGGCGCGCCGCCCGAACTTGGCAAGGAACAGAAGGACCCGACCCACACCGCGAACTTCGGCCTGAAGCTAAAGGAGCACTGCCAGAAGAACGGCGTGGCCTGCGAACTGGTTTACTCCGGCGCGCCCGGCGTGAAGCACGCGACCGCGCAGGACTTTCTCATCGCGACGCTGAAGGCACCGAAGAAGTAAACGCTGCCATGACCTAAAGTGCGCGGCACATTTCTGTGGGCTGATTTCAACCCGCACAAAGAGCCCGATTTCCTACAGCCGGAGTGGAAGTAAGTGTCTCACTTGCCTATGAAATCTCATTTGATCGCCGGTCTGCTGCTGTTTGCCATTGCGGCTCCCGCCGCCGAGCTGCCGGACATCCGAACCGTCCCAGCCGACCTCACCGTGCCCGCGCTGAGCAACGGCCCCCCCGCACCCGGCAAGCGGGTCAAGCGCGTCCTCCCCGCCTCGTTGAACGAGCGGGTTTATCATGTGTTGTATTTGCCGCCCGACTGGAAGCCGGACGCGAAGCTGCCCGTGCTGGTGGAGCTGGCCGGCAATGGCGGCTACACCAACCAGTTCGGCGACATCAGCACCGGCCGGCCCGAGGGTAGCAACCTGGGTTATGGGCTCTCAGGCGGACGCGGTTTCATCTGGCTGTGCGTGCCCTATCTCAACGCGGCGGGTGATGACCTCGCATTGACCTGGTGGGGCGACAAGCCCGTGCACGACCCCCAGCCGACCTTAAAGTATCTCCGCGACACGGTCCGGGCCGTCTGCCGCGACTTCGGCGGGGACGAGACGCGCGTGGTGCTTTGCGGCTTCTCGCGCGGCGCGATTGCCTGCAATTACCTCGGCCTCCACGACACGGCCACCACCGGGCTTTGGCGGGGCTTCTTCGCCTACAGCCACTACGATGGCGTGCGCCCGTGGCCGTATCCCGGTTCGGACCGGGCCGCCGCGCTTGGCCGGTTGCAACGGCTGGGCAGCCGGCCGCAGTTCATCTGCGGCGAGGGCGCAAACGCAGCCGAGACGGAGAAGTATCTCCGCCCCCTGCTGCCCGACGCGAAACTCACCTTCGCCAGCACCGGCTTCCGTAATCACAACGACGCCTGGATTCTCCGGCCCAGCCCAGCCCGCGCACAGGCCCGCCAATGGCTGACGACCCTCACCGCCACACCTTGAGCGGCCTCAGCCCCGTGCCGTGGTCGCGGCGAAATCAGTTGAAGTGCGTTCGCCAACCACAGTCCAAAACCGACTTGCTGTTTTGATCATGGCTACGACGCGAAGATTGTTTTCCCGCTGCCTGCTGGCCTGGATGGCGTGTCTCGCGGTGGGCACGGTCTCCGCCGCCGAATTCCCCACCAAGGCCTTCTTCACCGAGCACTGCGACCGCTGCCACGGGGCGAAGCAGGCCAAGGGCGAGTTTCGCCTCGACAGCTTGCCGCCCGAATTCAGCGACCTGGCGAACGCCCAGCGCTGGGCCGAGGTGCTCTTCCGCATCAACAAAGGCGAGATGCCGCCCAAGAAGGAGCCGCAGCCCACGGCCACCGAGCTGGGCAAGGTCGTGGACTGGCTCTCCCAGCGCATCAAGGAGGGCGAGGCGGCGCGCATGGCCCGGCGCAGCCCGGTCTCCCACTACCGCCTGAGCCGCGAGGAGTATGCGAACACCGTGCAGGACCTGTTGGGCGTTTATTTCGATGTGAACCTGCCCGGCGCGTTCAACGAAGACCCGCGCTGGCACGGCTTCGAACGCATCGGCTCGATGCTGTCGCTCTCGCCGTCGCACGTGGACCGGTATTTGAAGGCGGCGGAAGTGGTCCTGGACCGGGCGTTCCCTGAGCAACCCGTCAAGGCAACCAAGCAGCGCCGCGACGCCGATGAGAAACGCCCGGCCATGCTGGCCGAGCGGGGCATCACCAACCGCGTGCGCTGGGCGATGTGGCCGGGCAACAGCCGGGGCGCGCTGAACACGACCGTGCCGGGGACGTATCGCGTGCGGATTCAGTTAAGCGGGCTGCGGCCGCCGGGCGGACGCACGCCGCACCTCTCGCTCTGGCACCAGCAGTTGAAGCGCTCGGTGTTCGACCAGGACATCGTTGCGCCAGAGGACGCGCCCACGGTCCTCGAGTTCGAGCTGGATTTGTCACCCGGGAGTTACTCGCTCCAGCACGAGGTGCCGCGCGTCTTCAGCGAGGTCGGCAACCACACGCTGAACGTGCTCAATGGCGGCGGGAGCGTCTTCACATCCACGCGTGACATGAGCACGCTGAACCCGACCGGCTACAAGCTCTTCGACGACGAGCGGCAGCCAATTTACCCGATGCTGGTCGTGGACTGGGTGGAATGGGAGGGCCCGCTGGTCAGCGCGGCGGATTTGAAGAAACGCGACGGGCTGGTGCCGAAGAAGGACGGCGAGCTTGCCGAGGCCCGCGCGTGCCTGACGCGGCTGGCCTCGCGCGCGTGGCGGCGGCCGGCCACCGAGGCGGAGATGGACCGCTACATGCGTGTGGTGGAGCGGGAGCTGAAAGCCGGGGAGAAGTTCCGTGCCGCCTACCGCGCGGCGATGGTCGGGGTGCTCGCGTCGAAGAACTTTTATTACCTCGAAGAAGGCTCGGCGACGCAGCGGCGCGACAAAGTCAACGACTGGGAACTGGCGTCGCGCCTGTCGTATTTCCTGTGGGGTTCGCTGCCGGACGAGGCGCTGTTTGCGGCGGCGCAGACAGGCAATCTGCACGAGCCGGCGGTGTTGCGGGCGCAGGTGGCACGGATGTTCGCCGACCCGAAAATCAAACGCTTCACCGAGGCTTTTCCGAAGCAGTGGCTCCAGCTCCACAAGGTCGGCATGTTCCCGCCGGACCCGAAGCTGTATCCCGATTACGACAAGTGGCTGGAGCAAAGCATGGTGCTGGAGGCGGTGACGTTCTTCGGCGAGGTGTTCACGCGGAACCTGTCGCTGCGGGAATTCCTCAACTCCGACTGGACGGTGGTGAACCCGCGGCTGGCGGAGCATTACCAGTTGCCGCCGCTGAAGGAGTCCGGCTTTCAACGCGTAGGGCTCCGGCCGGAGGACCATCGCGGCGGGCTGCTGACGCAGGCGGGCGTGTTGATGCTGACTTCGGACGGCACGCGGCATCGCCCGGTGCATCGTGGCGTGTGGGTGTCAGAAGCCATCTTCGGCAGAACGCCCCCGCCCCCGCCGCCAAACGTCGAGCCGCTCGAACCCACCCCCAGCACCAAACCCAAAGCGACCGTCCGCCAGCAACTCGAAGCCCACACGACGCACGCCACCTGCGCGGCGTGCCACCTGCGCATTGACCCGCTGGGCTTCGCCTTCGACAACTTCGACGCCATCGGCCAGTGGCGCACCGAGGAGCGCGTGACCGCCGGCAAGGGCGCGAACCCGCCGGTGAGTGCGCGCGGCACGCTGCCCGACGGGCGCGAATACGACGGCCCGGAGGCTTTCAAACGGCTGCTGGTGGCGGACCTGGACCGGTTCGCGGAGGCGTTCGTGGAGCAGCTCGCGACCTTCGCCCTGCGGCGGGTAATGACGGTGGATGACACGGCGGCACTGAAAACAGTCGCAGTGGCTGCTGGTAAAGGTGATTACAAACTTCGAACTGCCCTCGAAGCCTTGGTCTTGTCTGACTTGTTCCTGAAGCGCTGACCCCAACCCGCAACCAACATGAGTCACCCCAACTGTCCGGCAGCAATTTCGCGCCGCCAAGCCCTGCATGGGCTGGGCGCGTCACTCGCGGTGCCAGCGCTGGGCGGCCTGACCTCACTGACCACGGCTGAATCCGCGAGCGGCCAGACCACCTCGTCCGCAGTGGAGCTGCAACGCGGACTCGCCGGCTATTGGAAACTTCAGGGCGACTGCCGGGACCATTCCGGCGGCGGACATCACGGCATCAACCACGGCGTGGACTTGCAGCACGGCGCGTTCGATGGGCGGACGGCCTTCATTGAAGTGCCGGCGAGGGACGACCTCCAGTTGGGGCGCGGGGATTTCTCCCTCTCAGCCTGGGTGCATACGGACAAGCTCGTGGACGACACGCTCGGCGATGTGTTGAGCTGGTATGATCCGCAATTGCGCCGGGGCGTGACGCTGAATCTGCATTCCAGCGCGGGCGGCTATCAGTCCTCCGGTGACGACCGGCACGTGAGCTTCGGCATCGACAATGGGAAGCTCGGCGATTGGCAGGACTGCGGCCGGCCCAATCCCACCAGCAATTACGTGAGCAACTCACTCACGGTCTTCGACGGTCATCTCTACGCCGCCACCATCGACGCGCAGGACGAGTCGGGCTGGGCGCATGTGTATCGCTATGCCGGAGGCAAGGAGTGGATTGATTGCGGCCGCGTTGGCAACCGCCGCACCACCGGCGTCATGGGCCTGATTGTCCATCAAGGTCATCTCTACGCGGGCACGTCCACCTACGACTGGACCCGCGTGTTCTCCGGCAAATACGACCCGGCCCGGGTCTATCGCTACGAAGGCGGCACGAAGTGGACCGACCTCGGCCAGCCGGGGCAGATGTTGCGCATCAATTGCATGGCCACCTTCGGCGGTCGGCTTTACGTGGGCGGCGACCGCGGGCTGCCGCCGGCCGGCGAGCGGCAGTGGACCGGCCGGCCGTATCAGGTGTTTGTCCACGAAGGTGGCACCACCTGGCGCGTCGCCGGCAGCTTCCCCGCCGAACCGCCGAAGAACTGTTATCCGCACGCGATGGCCGTGCATGACGGCCGGCTGTTCGTCGGCTACCCGAATGTCCACGCGTTCGATGGCAAGACCTGGGAGTTCGCCGGGACCCCGCTCGGGGACACGCCGGTCGAATTGAAGCCATTCCTCCAGGTGCATTCGCTCGCGGTGTTCCGTGGCAAGCTGCAGGCAGGTATGTGGCCCGAGGCGCGTGTGGTCGAACACCAGCGCGGCGAGCAATGGCTTGACCGCGGACGGCTCGGCGACGGCACGGAAATCAACGCGCTGACGGTTTACAACGGGAAGTTTTACGCCGGAGCCATTCCGCGCGGCGAAGTCTCGCGCTACGATGAAGCCGCCGGCTGGAGCTCGCTGCGGAAGTTCTTCTCCCCGCCCGGCTGGAACCCCGGCTCCGCGACCGACCCCGTGCGCGAGGAAATCAACAACTGGACGCGTGTCACCAGCCTCACGGTCTTCCAGGGCCGGCTCTTCGCCAGCATCGGCAGTTGCACCAGCGCGGCAGAGGACGCTCCAGCCGGCATCCGTGGCAGCGTTCACTCACTGCAAGCGGGCCAATGCGTCTCGTATGACAAGGACCTCGGCCCAGGCTGGCGGCATCTCACCGCCGTGCGCCAGGGCGGGGAACTCCGGCTCTTCGTCAACGGTCAACTGGTCGCGAAATCCGCGCCGTTCAATGCCGCAGACTACGACCTGACCGTGAAGCAGCCGTTGAAGATTGGTTTCGGCGAGCAGGACTATTTCACCGGCCGCATCCGCGAAGTGCGACTTTACCGGCGCGCGGTCACCGACGGCGAAATTGCCGCGCTGCAAAAAACACCCAATCTCGGCGAAGCTCGCTGAACGAAAGACAGTCAGACCTTTCAGAATCGCGCAGTTGCAATGACGAAACCCAATTTTATGGCCAACATTCCCTCGCAAAACTGGTTGCTGTCCCGCCGCCACGCCCTCAAGGGCCTCGGTGTCACGCTCACGCTGCCGTTCCTGGATTGCATGGTGCCGCTCCGCGCGGCCACGGCAGACAAGGCGCTCAAGGCCCGCCGCAGCGTCTTCATCTACCTGCCCAACGGCGTTTGCACTGCGGACTACCAAATCAAGGAAGCTGGCCCGGACTACAAGTTGTCCAAGCCGCTCGGGTCGCTGGAGCCGCATCGCGACGTCATCACCCCCTTCAGCGGGATGCACCATCCCAACGGCCTGGGCCACCACCACAACTGCCAGAGCATCTGGCTCACAGGCGGAAAGATTGGGCAGTCGGTGCGCAACACGATTTCCGTGGACCAGCTCATGGCGCAGGTGACCGCACCCATCACGCGTTATTCGTCGCTCGAACTGAGCAACCAGGGCGGCTCGCTGGCGGTAAATCCTGACGGCATCCAGTTGCCGGCCACCTTCAGCCCGGGCCTCGCCTTCCGCGAGTTGTTCGAGGACCCGAAGGGCGGCATCGCCAAGCAACGCCGGGGCTACCAACGCCGCGGCAGCATCATTGACGCGGTGCTCGACGAGGCGCGCAGCCTCAGCGGCCAGCTCGTCAACGAAGACAAAGGCCGTTTGGAACAATACCTCACCGCCGTGCGCGAGGTGGAAGTCCGCACCGAGCGCGCGGACAAGTGGCTCGACACACCCCGGCCGAAAATTGAGCCGTCCATCCACTCGAAACTCAACCGCGACATCTCGCTCCAGATGCTCGGGGATTATCTCCGCACCATGTATGACATCATCGTGCTGGCGTTTCAGACGGACATGACCCGCGTGGCCACCTTTGTCACGGGCGTGGAAGGTCAGGGACCGGCCGTGCCAGAAATAGGCATCAAGCAGGACCGCCACTCGCTCTCGCATCACAACGGCAATCCCGACTTGATGCGCCAGCTCATGGAGAGCGACGCCTTCAACATCGCGCAGTTCAGCTATTTCATCGGCCGCCTCAAGGAGGTCTCCGACGCCGACGGCCCGCTCATCAACACCACGATGGCCCTTTACGGCAGCGGCATGGCCTATGGACACAGCCACGGCAACGCCAGCCTGCCGCTCATCCTCGCGGGCGGCACCAAGCTCGGGCTCAAGCACGGCCGGCATGTGGACTTCAACCTCGTGCCCGAGTTCAAGGGCTACGACAAACACCCCGCCATCCACTTCAAGCCCGTGAACGAAAAGGCACGCCTGAGCAACCTGCTGCTGACCATGGCGCAGAAGATGGACGTGAAGACCGACAAGTTCGCCGACAGTCTTGGCATCCTTTCGGAGGTGGCGGCTTGAGGCATCGGGGAATCTGGCAGGGTAATGGGGGCTTGGTATCCATGTTTGTTTGCCCCGGCAGTCACTACCTCCTCTTTAATTCCTCTGCCCAGAATTCTCGTGCCAGACGTGCTGCCTACCTTGTCACCGTCACCAACTGCATCTCCCGATGATGGATGTTGACCCACTGCAAGGCGCGCAGCGGCAAGCCAGTCAGCAGGCGGCGCAATTCGCGTTCGTGTGCCCCGTGGTTTGGGCCGAGGGCCGTCACCACGAACCCGCAGTCCTCTGCATGCATCGGCAGGCGGTGGTGCCCGAGGTCGAGTCCATCGCGCGTGACTGGCAGGCGGGTCAGGCAGGCGCTCTCCCCGCCTGCGAACTCGATGAGTGCCTCCTGATAAAGCCCGACTTCCAAAAAGCCGCCCCATTCCCGCAAGCAAGCCTCAGCCTGCGCGGCCAGACGCTCGCAATTTCCGGAAACCGCCACCCAACGACTCCGGTCCACGCTCACCTCGCGCCGGTCAATCCGCGCAAACGGAGTTCCCACCAGCCGGCCCTGAACGGACGGCGCGCCGAAGTTCAGCAACTTGATGCGGTCAAGCCCAAGCAAGGCCGCGTAGTTAATTACCTGCGCCTCATGCGCCGGAAGAAACCCCTCCACCGCCTTGAACTCGAAGACGCTCTGGTTCGCCACCAAGTCGAGCCGGTAGATTTTCCGAAACGTGCCGAGACTCACTGTCAGCGGCACCTGGGTGAACACCTCGCTCAATCCCTCCGCCCGCAAGCGCGCGGCGACATCGTTCTCATAAACCCGCTCCTCACATAACCGCCCAAAATGATTCTGCGCAGCATACGCACACTTCATCAGCAGGCGGTCAGTCTCGGCAAAGGAAGCATCCCTGACCGGCCGGATGGAAATATCGCAGGCAATGGGCATGCAGGCGGTTTTACCGAGCGGGCCGCTTTGCATCCAGCAGTTCATGTCTCCATTACGTTGCCCCCAATTCCCCTGCCAACTCGGGCACAGGAATTTGGGGCAGGGGAATATTTGGGAGGGATTAAGTTACGTCACTGGTTCGCCATCCTGCTTTTGCTGGTCTGCGCCTCTCCCTCGCTTGCCGCCGAGCCTGCCGAGTTCGTCCCCCAACCCGGACAGTTCCCGCCACCCAATACCGGCCACTACCTTGCCGGCGAACTGGTTTCCGTGGACCACGTCAACCGCCGCGGGGCCATCCGGCTCGTGGGCGATGGCGTGGATGACCGTTACCACTCGGCTCCATCGCACCGGTTCGCGTTGCTCCCTTACGGCACCATCCGCTACCACGGCGCACCGGCGGAACTGCGCGACATTCCCATCGGAACCTTGCTGCACGGCTACTTCGTCCTGCCCCCCGCCAGCGACAAGTCCATCCCGCCGCCCGAGAAGAACTCACGCTACGGCCTCCGACACACCCACGCGCTTTCGCTGGAAGACGACTTCAGTTTCTACCAGCGCCGCGACCGGGAGTGGCGAATCAGCAGCGTTGATGTGAAGGCCGGCAAGTTGAAGGCCACCATCTCCGGCAAGCCCGCTGCCGACGGTCTGCAAGGCGAGCGGCCCTTTGAAATCGACCGCTCCACGCGGGTGTGGCAGGGCCGCGCTGCGGGCGAACTCGAGGCCCTGGTCGTCGGCCAGTCAGTGCAACTGAACTTCACCTGGGCACCCGATTGGAAGAACGGACAACTCCACGTCGCAGACGTGTGGCTCGATGAGGAGAGCCGCAAGCTCGCGAGCGAGCGCCAACGGCAGATTCACATCCGCCATCAGATGCACCGCTGGCTGGCGGGCTGGGTGGACCACGTCGAACACCAACCCGGCGGCAAGGGGATCGTCACCGTCACCCTCTTCGGCGGCATGGACCCGACGCTTTACGAACGGGCGCGCGCCGCCAAAGGCGCGGCCATCGCCGCTGCGGAACCCACGCTGCGCAGTTGGTGGCAGGAACACGACAACAAGGGCGGTTCCGTGCTCGGCTTTAAGGACCTGCCCGACCCGCCGCCCGGCAGCAGCGGCTTACAGTTGCGCGTGCAACTCAACGAACTTCTCGAAGGCTTTCGCCCCGGTCGCATCGTCCGCTACCGGCCCAACGGCTTTCCCAACGTAAAACTCCCGCCGGAGGAGCGTGTGAAAAGCTTCGAGGACCGCTGAGTGACCTGAGCCAAAGCCAGTTTTGATTTTGCCGCCGTGAAGCACATGACCATCCAACTCTTCGCCCGCTGTTTGACGGCCTGCCTCGGCCTCGCCGCAGTCTGCACCACAGCCGCCGATGCGCCCACCAAGGCCTTCTTCGCCGAACACTGCCTTCGTTGCCACGGCGAGAAACAGCAGAAGGGCGAGTTCCGCGTGGACACCCTGCCGGCGGATTTCACGGAAATCGGCAATGCCCAGCGCTGGGCCGAGGTTTTGTTCCGCATCAACTCGCGCGAGATGCCGCCCAAGAAAGAACCGCAGCCCAAGGCGTCCGAGTTGGGGCCGGTCGTGGACTGGATTTCCACCCGCATCAAGGAAGGTGAAGCCGTGCGCATGGCCAGCCGCAGTCCCGTGACGCACTACCGCCTCAGCCGCGAGGAATACGGCCACACGGTTTACGACCTGCTCGGCGTTTACTTCGATGTGGACGCCCCCGGCGCGTTCAACGAGGACCCGCGGTGGCACGGCTTCGAGCGCATCGGCGCGATGCTGTCGCTCTCGCCGTCGCACGTGGACCGCTACTTCAAGGCCGCCGAGACAGTGCTGGAGCGCGCGTTTCCCGAATCCCCGGCAAAAGCGAGCAAGGGTCGCAGCGAAGCCCCGACCGGCACCCGCTGGCTCATCGCCCCCGGGCATCGGCGCGGCAACCTCCGCGCCACGGCTCCGGGCCTGTATCGCATTCGCGTCCAACTCAGCGCCGTGCCGTCGTTCAAGGGCCGGCTGCCGCATCTGGCCGTGTGGCACAACGGCTTGAAGCGCTCCATCATCGGCCAGGATGTGCAGGCCGCTGAGGACAAACCCACGGTGGTAGAGATCGAAACTTTCCTCCCCGAGGGCGGCCTCGACCTGATTAACGAGACGCCCGGCATGCTCTCCGACGGCCAGACGCCCAGCATCAATGCCAACCCTTTCACCCGCCTCAGCGACCTGAAGAATGTCACGCCGAAATCCTACAAGCTGCTCGACGAAGAAGGCCGCTCGATTTTCCCGCTGCTCATCGTGGACTGGGTCGAATGGGAAGGACCCATCCTCACGGAGGCCGACCAGAAGAAGCGCGAGGGACTCTTCCCCGCCAAGGCCGGCGACCTCGCCGAAGCCCGCGAGTGCTTGAAACGCTTCGCCGCGCGCGCCTGGCGACGACCCGTCGGCGATGCGGACATCGAACGCTTCATGAAGGTCGTCGCCGCGGAACTGGCCGCCGGGGAGAAGTTCCGCTCCGCCTACCTTGCCGGGCTGGTTGGCGTGCTCACGGCCAAGAACTTTTATTACCTCGAAGAAGGCTCGCCCAAGCAGCGCCGCGACCGGGTGAATGACTGGGAACTCGCCTCGCGCCTGTCCTATTTCCTGTGGGGTTCGCTGCCGGATGCTGAACTGTCCGCCGCCGCGCAAACGGGCAAGCTGCACGAACCAGCCGCGCTGCGGGCGCAGGTTGCCCGCATGTTTGCCGACCCGAAAATCAAGCGCTTCACCGACGCCTTCCCCAAGCAATGGCTCCAGCTTCACAAGGTCGGCGCCTTCCCGCCCGACCCCGAGCTGTATCCCGACTACGACAAATGGCTGGAGCGAAGCATGGTGCAGGAGTCGGTCAGCTACTTCACCGAAGTCTTCACGAAGAACCTCGCGTTGCGTGAATTCCTCCAGTCCGACTGGACCATGCTGAACTCCCGGCTCGCGATGCACTACCAACTGCCGCCGCCGAACGCCTCGTCGTTTCAGCGAGTGGCGCTGCGGCCGGCGGACCATCGCGGTGGCCTGCTAACTCATGCGGGCGTGCTCATGCTCACCTCCGACGGGACACGCCACCGGCCCGTGCATCGCGGCGTGTGGGTGTCGGATGCCATCTTCGCCCGGACGCCACCGCCCCCGCCGCCCAACGTCGAACCGCTGGAGCCCACGCCCGGCAACAAGCCAAAGGCGACCATCCGCCAGCAACTCGAAGCGCATTCCACCCACGCCAATTGCGCCGCCTGCCATCAGCGCATTGACCCGCTGGGCTTCGCGTTCGACAACTTCGACGCCATCGGCCGCTGGCGGACCGAGGAGGCGATGCCCACTGGTCAGGGGGCGAATCCCCCCGTGAACGCAAGCGGCAAGCTGCCCGACGGCCGCGCCTACGACGGCCCGGACGCCTTCAAGCAACTGCTCGTGCAAGACCTCGACCGCTTTGCGGAAGCCTTCGTCGAGCAACTCGCCACGTTCGCCCTGCGCCGCGCGATGACCACGGACGATGCGGCAGCACTGAAGGCCATCACCCACGCCTGCAAGGAGGACAACTACCGGCTCAAGCCTGTCATCGAGCGGCTGGTGCTCTCGGATTTTTTTCAGAAGCGGTGAAGCCCGCCGCCGAATCGCCTGCCGCCCATGAACTCAACTCACACGCAGCATCCTTTCACCCGCCGCGATTTTCTGCGCATCGCTGGCGCGGCCTCCCTCCTTCCGCTGGGGTCTCCAGCCGCGGACAAAGACCACATCCCCCAGCCCGGCCAGTTCCCGCCGCCCGGCTCCGGCCATTACCTCTCGGGCGAACTCGTGCTCCTCGACCCCGCCCGTCGGCGCGGCGCGTTGCGCCTCGATGGCAACGAACCCCACGACCGCTATCAGTCCGGCGCGCTGCACTCCTTCGCCCTGCTGCCCTATGCCATGTGCTGGTTTAACGGCGCGCCCGCCGAGTTGCGCGACCTCCCCATCGGCACGCATGTCCACGGCTATTTCTTCCTGCCGCCACCGGGCGAGGAGAGGACCATCCCGCCGTTGCCCAAGGGCCAGGAGAAATACGAAGTCAAATACAACCACGCCCTCTCCCTCGAAGATGATTTCAGCTTCTACCAGCGCCGCGGTCAGGCCTGGAAAGTCGTCTCCGTGGACGAAGCCAAGGGCAAGTTGAACGTGGCTCCGACCGGCACCATGGCCAAGGACGGCATCAACAAGCCCTACATTTTCGACATCGACAACGTCACCCGCGTCTGGCGCGGCCGCACGCTCGTCGAGTTGAAGGACATCGCGCCCGACACCACGGTCCAACTCAACCTCACCTGGTCGCAAGGCTGGCGGGACAAGGAGTTCACCGTCTCCGACCTCTGGCTGGACGACGCCGCCCGTGCCGCCGCCACGGAACTCCAGCGCCGCCGGCACGTGCTCTACCAGCGCCAGCGCTGGGTGCCCGGCTGGATTGATGCGGTGGAGAATTTCGACTTTGGTGGCGGCCTGCTCACCCTCACGCTCTTCGGCCCCATGGACCGTTCGCTCTACGACGATCTCAAGACCTCGCAGGACAAAGGCTTCGGGGTCGCCGTGGCCGAAAAGGACCTGCGCACCTGGTTTCACCGCAGCGACAAAAAGATCGGGAAAGTCGTGGAGTGGAAGGAGACCCCCAACCCACCGCCCGGCAGCAGCGGCATCCAGGTGCGGATGAAGTTCACCGAGCTGCTGGACGGCTACCGCCCCGGCCGCATCGTCCGCGTGAAGAGCGAGTTGTGGAAATTCGTGACCATCCCCACCGAGGAGCGGGTCAAGTCGCTCGAAGACCGGTGAGTTGGCATTTCTGCGTTTGCACGGGGTTGGCTCTCTTGCGAGGATGAACAGCATGAAAGCCATCTGCCAGACCGCTGGTTTCCGCCTGTTCACCCTCCTCGGACTGCTCACCGCCCCGCCCACCTTTGCGGCAGATACGCCGGACATCAAGGCGGTCGCCGCGAATGTTGCTTATGGCAGCGCACATGAGCGGCAGGTGCTGGACATCTACGCCCCGGACGGCGCGAAAAACCTGCCGGTGATCTTCTGGATTCACGGCGGCGGCTGGCAGGGCGGTGACAAGACGAGCGTGCAACTCAAGCCACAGACCTTCGTGGCGAAGGGCTTTGTCTTCGTCTCCACCAACTACCGCCTGCTGCCCCACGTCGAGATGCTCACCATCTTCCAGGACGTGGCGAAGTCGCTCGGCTGGGTGCACAAGAACATCGCGAAGCACGGCGGCGATCCGACGCGCATCATCGTCGGTGGTCACTCCGCCGGCGCGCAACTCGCCGCGTTGATGTGCGTGGATGACCGCTATCTCAAGGCCGAAGGCGTGCCCTTCTCCGCGCTGAAAGGCTGCGTGCCCGTGGACGGTGACACGTATGACATCCCGGCGATGATCGAAACGGCCGAGACGCGCCAGCGGGTCCACGGCATGCCGTTGCCGAAATACGGGCATCGCCTCAAATTCGGCAACGACCCCGCCAAGCACCGAGATTACTCTGCGGTCACGCACGCGACCAAGGGCAAGGGCATCCCGCCGTTCCTCATCCTCTACGTCGCCGATCATCCGGATACCAGCATCCAAGCCCGGCGCTTCGAGGCCGTGCTTAAGGAGGCCGGCGTGGCCGCCAAAGCTTTTGGCGCACGCGAAAGCAACCACAACAAGCTTAACAACAACCTCGGCCTGCCGGACGACCCGGCCACGAAGGAACTGCTTGAGTTCGTGGCTGGCGCGTTGAAGAAGTGAACTGTCGCCGGTCGTTAGCAACCGTGCGCCGCGCCAGCTTAGCCGCCTGCCCGTAGGCTTCGGCTGTGCTGAGTCAACCATGAGATCAATCCGCATCTCCGAGTCACCGGCCCCCGCACCGTCCAGCGTGCTGACCTGCGCAGCGGGGTGCCTGAGGCGATTCCGCTTCTGGCTCTGGGCGCTGGGGTTGCCCCTCAGCCAGATGCCGCTCCCCGCTGTGGACGCCTCACCGGGCGAGCAACTCTTTGTGCGCCGCATCGCCCCGCTGCTGGCGGAGAAGTGCCTGGCGTGTCATGGCCAGGCAGGTGAAAAAATCAAAGGTGGTTTCGACCTGCGTTCACGGGCGGCCACGCTGCGGGGCGGGGACAGCGGGAAGCCAGGTTTCTTTACGGGCGAACCGGAACGCAGCCCGCTCTATCTCGCCATCAGCCGCACGCACGCAGACTGGGAACCCATGCCGCCGAAGGAAGCGGACAAACTCACCGCCGAGCAGATCGGTTGGGTCAAAGCCTGGATCTCAGGCGGTGCACCATGGCCGGAGGACACCCGCTCGAAAACCATCGCGAAAGCGAACGAGGCGAAGTGGTCGGCGGAAGATGGTGTGTTGGTGAAATCATCCGGTGGACTCTCGCCGGAGTGGACGAACCGGAAATACAAACCGGAGGGGCTGTGGGCGTATCAGCCAGTGGCCAGGAAGGACAGCGGGAAGGCGATTGATGCGTTCATCGCGGCAAAGCTGCCGGCCGGGCTGAAGCCCGCGCCAGCCGCCGACGCCCGCACGTTCATTCGCCGCGCTGCGTTTGATCTCACCGGACTGCCGCCGACGCCGGAGGAGGTCGCCGCCTTTGAAACCGCCTTCGCCAAAAACGCGGACGCTGCGGTGAAGGCTCTCATCGACCGCCTGCTCGCCTCGCCGCACTACGGCGAGCGCATGGCGCAGCATTGGCTGGATGTCACCCGCTACGCGGATTCGTCCGGTTTCGCGAACGACTACGAACGCGGCAACGCCTGGCGCTATCGCGATTACGTGGTGCGCGCCTTCAACCGGGACCAGCCGTATGACGAGTTCATCAAGGAGCAAATCGCCGGTGACGAGATTGACCCGAACGATCCCGAGAAGGTCATCGCCACCGGCTTCCTGCGCATGGGCCCCTGGGAACTGACCGGCATGGAAGTCGAGAAGATCGCCCGGCAGCGCTTCCTCGATGACGTGGTGAACAGCGTCGGCGAAACTTTCCTTGCGCACTCGTTGCAATGCGCCCGCTGCCACGACCACAAGTTCGATCCCGTGCCAACGCGCGACTACTATTCGATCCAGGCGGTGTTTGCGACAACCCAGCTCTCGGAACGGGCCGCGCCCTTCCTGCCGGTGGAAAACACGCGGGGCTTCGAGGAGCGCGCCCATCTCGAAACGCGGATGGCCGAACATGAAGCCATGCTCTCGAAGCTGGATGCCATCCTGCTCGATAACGCGCAGCAGTGGTTCAAGGCCAATGGCAAGGATCCCACGCGGTGGAATGCCGCCGTCGCGGCCGCACGCAACCTCTCCGCCCCGAAGCGAGCGCCCGGAAGAACGTTCGGCCAGTATTCGGACCACTTTGGTGCCGCCCGCAGTGAACTCACCAATGCGCGCGTGCCCGAGGCAGACTTCCCGCCCAAGCTGGTCGGCTTCACCCCGGAACAGTTCGGCTTGGAGCGCGTGGCCCGCAAAGGTCTCGAACGACTCAGGTGGGAACTCGACCGTTACGAACCCTACGCGCTTGCCGTGTATGGTGGCCGCACCCGGCAACACAGGACCGTCTTTGCCCCGCTGCGGATGCCGGTGGACCGGATGACCACGGGCGAACTGGAGGAGACCTGCATCCTGACGGGAGGAGACCCCTTTGGCACGGGCGCGAAGGTGAAGCCCGGCGTGCTCAGCGTGCTGGGCGGAGCGCTGAGGCACCCCATTCCCGACACCATCGAAGGCCGCCGCAAAGCGTTCGCCGACTGGGTGGCCAGCGCGGAGAATCCGCTCACCACGCGCGCCATCGTGAACCGCATCTGGCTC
>Ga0255188_1000143_pt1 | contig 26767 bp, 16 predicted proteins | sample Miss_Cont_RepB_8_FD_188427 | JGI IMG/M metagenome (GOLD analysis project Ga0255188, IMG submission 188427) | Freshwater microbial communities from Mississippi River, Louisiana, United States - Miss_Cont_RepB_8h | ecosystem: Environmental > Aquatic > Freshwater > River | place: USA: Louisiana... | reverse complement strand
ATCTCAATCAATCCATTCTGGCAAAGATGCCAGTCGGAGTCCCACCCCTCGCCGAGCAGAAGCGGATCGTGGCGAAGGTGGATGAGTTGATGGCGTTGTGTGATCGGCTGGAGGCGCAGCAGCAGGAACGGGAGACGCGGCACGCCGCGCTCGCCCGCGCGTCGCTGGACCGCTTTGCCGACGCGCCCACCCCGGCCAACCTTCCATTCCTCTTCCACCCGTCCTACGCCATCCCCCCCGCCGACCTCCGCAAATCCATCCTCACCCTCGCCGTCCAAGGCAAACTCGTCCCCCAAGACCCCAACGACGAACCGGCGGCGGAATTGGCCGAGCGAATTCGAAGTGAGAGATTGCGGTTGGCCAAAACAGGAAAGGCAGCCAAGCAGGCAGAATTCGCTCCGATAGCAGGCACTGCCCAGCCATATGACCTACCTGAATCTTGGGCGTGGGTTCCCCTCGGGAACGTCACCTTCATCCGGACGGGCAAGCTTGACGCTAACGCAAGCTCGCCTGATGGGCAGTATCCTTTCTTCACTTGCGCAAAGGACCCGCTGCGCATCGACCGATACGCCTACGACGGCGAGTGCGTTCTCTTGGCGGGCAACGGCAACTTCGACGTCAACTACTACGACGGAAAGTTCGAGGCTTACCAACGCACCTACATCATTGAAGGCGTGAGCCGCGACATGGTCGATGGCCGCTACCTCTTCCGATTCATCCAGAAGTATGCGGACACCCTCCGCGAAATGTCGGTCGGTGGAGTCATCAGCTACATCAAAATCGGATTTCTGACCGATGCGCCACTCCCACTCCCACCCCTCACCGAACAACGCCGGATCGTGGCCAAGGTGGAGCAACTGATGGCCTTGGTGGACGCGTTGGAAACGCAGCTCGCCGCCTCCCGCGCCACCGCCGCCAACCTCCTCTCCGCCCTCGTCGCCGAACTCACCACCGCCAGCGCCAACGGCGCACCCCCATCCCAGCCTGGGGCAACGCCCCAGGTCAAAGGCCGAAAACATAACGAGGGCTGAAAGCCCGATCCATCCTCATGCCACAATCATCATCGAATCACCCACCGCATCGCCCGGATGGATCGCGCCGTTGGCGCTTGGGATTTCCTGTTTGCCGAATTCCTGGGGCGTTGCCCCCGGCTGGGATAACGCCGGGCCTTTGGCCCTTGAAACGCCCCGTTGCCCAAGGCTGGAATCAATCGGGCCTTTGGCCTTAAACCAATATCGCCATGCCACAATCGCTCTCGCTTGTCATCGTCCACGTCATCTTCAGCACGAAGGAACGCCGTCCCTTTCTCGATCCCGACACACGCCCGAAACTCCACGCATATCTCGCCACGGTCGCACGCAACGAGGGCTGCGAAGCATATCGCGTCGGCGGCGTGGCGGACCATGTTCACCTCGCCATCCGTTTGTCGCGCACCCTCACCATCGCGAAGCTGGTGGAAACGTTGAAGACGAGCTCTTCGAAATGGCTGAAAACGGAATCGCCCGATCTCGCGGCGTTCTCGTGGCAACGCGGCTACGGATGTTTCTCCGTTGGTCCATCGGATTTGGAGGCGTTGAAGGACTACACCGACAGCCAGGAGGAACATCATAAAACGCGGACGTTTCAGGATGAGTTTCGTATGTTCCTAAAGAAATACGGCGTGGAATACGACGAGGCTTATGTGTGGGATTGAGCGATGGAGCGGGCTTTCAGCCCTTGGCCCTATGGCGGCATGTTCCTGGGGCGTTGCCCCAGGCTGGAATGATGCCGGGCCTTTGGCCCTCCGGCACCGGCTCCCACCCCTCGCCGAACAACGCCGGATCGTGGCCAAAGTGAAGCAACAACTGATGGCCTGGGTGGACGCGTTGGAAACGCAGCTCGCCGCCTCCCGCGCCACCGCCGCGAACCTCCTCTCCGCCCTCGTCGCCGAACTCACCGCTTGTGGCAATGCTGGCGCATCACCCCGATCCTGAACTAAAAGACTGAAGACATGAACAGCACTGCCTCAACAAACTCTTCGCCTCACCTGCTCTCCCCCTTTGACCTCCACGGCCTACCGCTCCGCAACCGCGTGGTGATGGCTCCATTGACCCGCGGCCGCGCCGGGCGTGAACGGGTGCCGAATGATCTGATGGTGGAGTATTACACGCAGCGCGCCTCGGCGGGGCTCATCATCGCGGAGGCGACGACGATTTCCGAACAGGGCTTCGGCTGGGTGGATTCGCCGGGCATTTACAACGACGCGCAGGTGGCGGGCTGGGCGAAGATCACGGCGGCGCTTCGTGAGCGCGGGACACCTTTCTTTCTCCAGCTCTGGCACTGCGGGCGCGCGTCGCATAGCAGCTTTCATGGGGGCAAGCCGGCGGTGTCGGCCTCGGCCATCAAGATCAACGGCGATTACATTCACACGCCCATCGGCAAGCAGCCCTACGAGACGCCGCGCGCCCTGGAGACGGAGGAGGTCGCCACCGTGGTGCAGGATTACCGCCGCGCGGCGGAGCGGGCCAAGGCCGCCGGGTTCGACGGCGTGGAGATTCACGCGGCCAACGGCTACCTGATCAACCAGTTCCTCGACTCGAAAACGAACCACCGGACGGATCGCTACGGCGGGAGGGTGGAGAATCGGTATCGCCTCCTGAAGGAGATCGTGGAGGCGATTCTCACAGTGTGGCCGGCCAACCGGGTGGCGGTGCGCCTGTCGCCCAACGGAAACTTCAACGACATGGGTGCGCCCGATTTCCGTGAGACGTTCACTTATGTCGCCGCCCAGTTGAACACCTACGGGCTGGCCTGTCTGCATGTGGTGGACGGGCTGGCGTTTGGATTCCACGAGCAGGGCAAGCCGATGACGCTGCCGGAATTTCGTGCAGTGTTCTCGGGGCCGCTGATGGGCAATTGCGGCTACACGCAGGAAACGGCCGAAGCGGCGATTGCCGCTGGCCGGGCGGACCTCATTGCGTTCGGGCGGCCCTACCTGAGCAATCCCGATCTCGTGGAGCGTTTCACGCACGGCTGGGAGTTGAATCCGCCCGCAGACATGAAGGTGTGGTCAGCGCCGACGGCGCAGGGTTACACCGACTTCCCGATTCATCCGTGAATCTGAACCACGAGGCGCAAGCAGGATTCGCTTCAAAGAACGACGCCGGAGCGTGGCCAAAGGGGAGCAACTGAGCGCCTTGACGGCCACGTTGGAAACGCAGCCAGCCGCCTCCCGCGCCACGCTGAAACAGAACTTCCGAGAAAAATGCGGGCCCTCATCCGTGTGCATCGGTGTGCATCCGTGGTTGAACTTCCGCATTCAGTTTGAAAAGGGCGTGACCAGCCGCGCGGGCTTGCCTAGCTTGCCGCCCACATGTGGCGGCAGCGCACGGATGACATGGCTGAACGGGGAATACACTTCCTCGTGGTTTTGGCGCTGGCCTTTGGAGCGCTGGCCTTGGGCGGCACGCACCCGGAGTTCTTTGCGGTCATGGCCGGGCTCGGCGCGGCCGCGACCGGTTTGTGGGTGGTGCGGCTGTGGGTGAATCCCGCCGCCGGACTGGCCTGGCCGCCGCTGGCGTGGGGGGTGGTGGCGTTCACGCTCTACGCGGCGGTGCGGTGCCAGTTGGTGCCGGTGGCGCACACGGGGGAAGGCGAGCTGCTGCAAGTCACGCTCTACGCGTTGATGTTCTTCGTGGTGGTGAACAACTTGAACCGCCATCACTCCGCGAACTGGGTGGCGGGCGCGTTGATTGCCGTGGGCGGGTTTGCGGCGATGTATGCGGTGTTCCAGGCGCTGACGAAGTCCTCCATGGTTTGGAATTACGTCCGCTGGGAAAATTATGTGGGCCGCGGCTCCGGCACCTATATCTGCCCGAACCACCTCGCCGGCTGGCTCGAAATGGCGCTGCCGCTGGCGGTGGCTTTTTTGCTGACCGGCCGCCTCAAGCACATGACCCGCATCCTGCTGGGCTATGCCGTGTTCGTGATGGTGGCCGGCCTCGTGGCCACCCAGTCCCGCGGCGGCTGGACGGCGGCCGGGCTTTCCCTGCTGCTGTTGTTTGCGGTGCTGCTGGGCAAGCGCGGGCAGCGCATGCCAGCGGCGCTCATGCTGGTGGTGCTCACGGGGGCGGCGATCTGGATCGTGGTCGAGGCACGCCAGCACTCGGATCGCGTGCGGATGGTGATGGGGTTGGAGCAGTTCTCGGACGTGCGTTCCCTCCTCTGGCCGGCGGCCATCAAGGTTTGGCAGACCAGTTTTTGGTGGGGGGGCGGGCCGGGTCATTTCGACGACTGGTTCCGCAAGTTCAACGACGGACACGTGCAGGCGCGTCCGGAGCGCGTCCACAACGACTACCTCGACACCTTGGCCGAGTGGGGCGTGGTGGGCACGGTGCTGGTGGCCTGGGCCGTAATTCTGATGTTCTGGGGGGTGTTCCGCAACTGGCGGCATGTGCAGCGCGAGGGCAACGATTTCCGTTCCTCGCAAAGCAACCGCACGGCGTTTGTGCTGGGTGCGGCCGTGGGCTGGTTCGCCTTGCTGATTCACAGCATTGTGGACTTCAACTTCCACATTCCTGCCAACGCCCTGGCCGCCGTGGTGCTCATGGCGCTGCTGGCCGCACACGGGCGGTTCGCCTCCTCCGGCCACCATGTGCCGATTGGCCTCGCTGGCCGGCTGGCGGTCTCAGTGATCTGCGTGGCCGGAGCAGTCTGGCTGGCGCACCGCAGCACCCTGCGCGGCTTTGAAGCGGTGTGGCTCGCGCAGGCCAACAGCTCCAAAGTGACGTTGGGCCAGCAGGCGGAACTGCTGCGCCGGGCGCACGCATTGGTGCCGACGAACCCCCGGTCGGCCTTTGGCCTTGGCGAAGTCCTGCGGGTGCAAGCCTTCGAACGGCCCCCCGGCTATCCAGAGCTGGCTGCGCAGGCGATGAAGTGGTTTGAACAGGCCGCGCAGCTCAATCCGCTCGACCCCTACGCCCGCTTGAGCCACGGCATGTGCCTCGACTTGCTCGGGCGTCGGGAGGCGGCGACACCGCACTTCCTCGCAGCGCTGGCGCTGGATCCAAACGGCTACTTCACCCTCTCCCATATCGGCTGGCACTACTGCGAACTGGAGGAGTGGGCCACGGCGCGCAAGCACCTCCAGCGCGCCAAGGAAGTGCCGGTGCTGGACTACACCATCGCCAACATCTACTTCCAACTCGCGGAGCAACGGCTCGCGGAGCAGAAGCGCTGAGCCCGCTGCGGATTCCGTTCAGCTCGCCGGGGCCAGCATGGCGTGGCCGTTGCGCAACAGCTTGGCCGTGTCCGGCCAGCCCAGACAGGCATCCGTGACGGACACGCCGTAGCGGAGCTGCTTCAAATCCTCGGTCAGCGGCTGGCTGCCCTCCTCAAGGTTGCTTTCCACCATCATGCCGATCACCGCCCGGCTGCCGGCGCGGTGCTGCTCGATGACGTGATCCCAGACCGTCTGCTGGCGCGTGTGCTTCTTGCCGGAATTGGCGTGACTGCAATCCACGATCAACTCGCCGGGCAGGCCCGCCGCACGCAATTGCTGCACGGCCTCGGCGATGCTGCGCTCGTCGTAGTTCGGGGCATGCTTGCCGCCCCGCAAGACCAGGTGGCCCCACTTGTTGCCCGTGGTCTGCACGATGCAGGTGCGCCCGTCGGGATCGATGCCCAGGAAACTGTGGGAGGAACGGGCCGCCTTCATGGCGTTGACAGCGGTTTCCAGGCTCCCATCGGTGCCGTTCTTGAAACCCACCGGCATGGAAAGCCCGCTGGCCATCTCGCGATGAGTTTGTGACTCGGTGGTGCGGGCGCCCACGGCCGCCCAGCTCACGAGATCCGCCAGATACTGAGGCACCACTGGATCCAAAAACTCCGTTGCCACCGGCATGCCCAGCCCGACGATGTCGAGCAGCAGTCGCCGGCCCACTTTCAAACCGGTCTCGATGTCGCAGGAGTTGTCCAGATGCGGATCATTGATCAACCCCTTCCAGCCCAGGATGGTGCGGGGCTTTTCAAAATAGACGCGCATGATGATCTCCATGCGGTCCTTCAGCTCCTTGCGCAGCGGCAGCAGGTGGCGCGCGTAATCCACCGCCGCCACCGGATCGTGAATCGAGCACGGCCCGACGATCACCAACAGCCGGCCATCCTTGCGGTCGAGGATGTTTTGCACCGTGTGCCGTCCGGCAACAACCGTCTCGGCCACCGCCGGGGTGAGCGGGAGGGCCTCTGAAAGTTGGCGCGGCGTAATAATGGGGCGCGTCGCCTGAATGTGCCAATTATGCGTGCTCTGCATGAAATACCCCGGCCAGCGCTACTTGCGGCGACCGGGCCGCAGACTGTGCCGGAACCTCCGCTCGCCCGGCAAGAGGCGAAATCACGAGCTGGCAACGGCGAAACTGTTTCGCGGCCTGCCCCGGCCGGCAGTGCTGGCTGGCGCCGCCGCGCCTCAACCCACCTTGGTCTCCGCCACGGCGGGCGTGGCCCGCAACCGCTCGATGATGGGCGGGAGTTTCTCCAGCAGGAAATCCACCTCCTCGGCTGTGTTGTAGATACCCAGGCTGAAACGGATGGAACTCCGCGCCCGTGCGGGCGTCAGGCCCATCGCCGTCAGCACATGGCTCGGAGCCATGGAACCCGTCGTGCAGGCGGACCCGCTCGAGACGCAGATGCCCTCCCGGCCCAGCAGCAGGAGGATGCCCTCCGCCTCGCAACCCTCGAACGCGATGTTGCTGGTGTTGGGCAGTCGCGCATCCCGTCCGCCGTTGCGGCTGGTGTTCGGAATGGTCCGAAGAATTGTCTGCTCCATCCGATCCCGCAGCGCCCGGATGCGGGTGTTCTCGTCGTTGATGGAGGCCATGGCCAGCTCCGCCGCACAGCCAAACCCGACGATATAGGGCACGTTCTCGGTGCCGCCCCGCCGGCCCTTCTCCTGGCCACCGCCGATGAGGTGCCCATGATACGGCGCGGTGTAACGGCAATAGAGCAGCCCAACCCCCTTGGGCGCATGCAGCTTGTGAGCGGAGAGGGAGAGGAAGTCCACGCCGAGCTCATCCACATCCATCTTCAACTTGCCCGGCACCTGCACGGCATCCGTGTGGTAGAGCACGCCTTTGCTCCGGCAGATGGCGGCGATTTCTTCGAGTGGGAACAGCACCCCGGTTTCGTTGTTGGCCCACATCACGGACACCATGGCGGTGTCCGGACGGATGGACTTTTCCAACAGATGAAGATCAATCGAACCATCCGACTCCACGGGCAGAAACGTCACCTCATAGCCGCGCCGCCGGAGATACTCGCCATATTTGATGTTCGCCGAATGCTCGACCGCCGTGGTCAGGAGATGCCGCTTGCCCGGCTGCGTGATGAGCGCACTGTGCAAGGCCGTGTTGTTTGCCTCCGTGCCGCAACTGGTGAACACGATCTCCCGCGGATCGGCCCCAATCAGTGCCGCCACTTGTTCGCGCGCCCGATCCATCTGCTTCACCACCTGATTTCCGAATTCGTAGGCACTGGAAGGATTGCCCCAAAACTCGGTGAAGTAAGGCGTCATGGCCGCCACGACCTCCGGGGCGACCCGGGTGGTGGCGTTGTTGTCGAAATAATAAATCCGATTTTGGCTCATCGCAGACGCCAGCCCAAGCCAGCGGGAGGGCGAGTCTAGGTTTGAGATCCGAAATCGCAAGATTGGATTCGGAACAGGAATCCCAAGGAGGCGACCGACCGTTGGGCGTGAGAAACTCCTCATCCCTGACACCCCAAACGGTGCGCCCCGGTTGCTGATTATAATTTCAACCCGGAGTCCGCAGCGAGCATCGCGGGCCACGCCCGCACCGGTTGCCGAGCGGCAAAATTATCGCCCGGCGCTGTCCGTGCCTCGCCCCGGAATCGGAATCGCCCCGAGGGGAATAGTCGCCGTCGTCGCGAGGCATCCAGACGGCCGTTTCGCATTCACCATTGCCGAACCCCCGGCGATAAACTATGAAATGGCCACTATTTAACCTATGGCACTCGACGACGTTTTGTTGGAAGCAGAGGAAAAGATGCTCAAGAGCGAAGAGCATGTGCAGCACGAGTTCTCCGGCGTGCGCACCGGCAAGGCCTCCCCCGCGCTGGTGGAAAACATCCAAGCGGAAGTCTATGGCTCAATGATGCGCATCAAGGAGCTGGCCAACATTTCCACGCCCGAGTCCCGCATGCTCATGATCCAGCCTTGGGACACCGGCAGCATCGGGCCGATTGAGAAGGCCATCCAGAAAGCCAACTTGGGCCTCAACCCCGCCGTGCAGGGGAAGTTCATCCGCATCGTGCTGCCCGACCTCAGCACCGAGCAGCGGCAGAAATTTGTGAAGGCGGTCAAGGGCATGGCCGAGACCGGCAAGGTCGCCATCCGCCAGATCCGCCGAGACGCCTTGGAAGCGCTCAAGAAGGAAGGCAAGAGTGGCGGCATCTCGGAGGATGAGGTCGAAACCGCCGAGACCGAGGTGCAGAAACTGACCGATCAATACACCGCCAAAATCGACGCCCACCTCGCGACCAAAGAGCAGGAAATCATGAAGGTGTAGCGGCGGGCGGCTACCAAGTCCGCTTGAGACCTCGCTCCGGCGGGTGGTGAACCTGCAAAGCCGGGTTTGAAAACGAGGATGCATTCGTGCCCACACTTCCTCACACCCACTCTTGCTTCGTCTGCGGCGAGTCCAATGCCCACGGACTAAACCTCCGGTTCACCACGGATGGTCACTGCGTCCACACCCGGTTCACCCCGCACGCGGAGCACATCGGTTTCAAAGGCGTCACCCACGGCGGCATCCTCGCCACGGTGCTGGACGAAATCATGGTCTGGGCCGTCGCCGCCAGCACCCGCCGCTTTGCCTTTTGCGCGGAGCTCACGGTCCGATTTCAACAGCCTGCCCAGCCGGGTTTGGAACTGATCGCCTCCGCTGAACTGACCGCCAACCGGCGCGACCGCATCTTTGAGGCGAAAGCGGAGTTGCGCGACGCCGCCAACCGGCTCATCGCGGCAGCCACCGGCAAATACCTGCCGATCCCCGCCGCTGAAGTTCCAGCCATGCTGACCGAACTCGTGGGGGACACCAGCAAGTTGGGCACGGGCATTCCACCAACTCAGTGATGCCGCCCGGGGATTTCATCCCTGCGTTCCCAGACAACCTCCTTCACGGCGCGGACGCGAAATCCCGTCATTTTAGAACAAGCCGTTGACAATGGGGCTCCATTCGGTAGGGTGCGCGCCTCTTTTAGAAAACAACTATGCCGAACACGAAGTCAGCCGAACGCCGCGTGCGCAACAGCGCTCGCAAGCAAGTCCGCAACAACATCGTCCGCTCCCAGCTCAAGACGACCGAGAAGAAGTTCCGCGGGGCGCTTGCCGCCAAGCCGGATGACTCGGCCGCCGCGCTGCGGACCGCCATCTCCACCCTCGACAAGGCGGTCAAGAAGGGTGTGATCAAGCGGGGCACGGCCGACCGGAAGAAGTCCCGCCTGACGCTCGCCTTGAACAAGGCGCTGGCAGCGGCGAAGAAGTAACCTGCCCATTTCGAATCAACAGGCGTCGCAACTCCGGGACGCCTGTTTTGCTTCCATTGTTGGCGCGCCAACCTCCGGTCTCAAACCAGCACGTCCGGTTCACCAATGATGGGGGTGCTCACGCCGGAGGATTCTATCGGCGTCGTGACGGTGCCGCCGGTGAGCAGGTGCTCCTGTGACTCATTGGCGTAGCCGGGGATGATGCGGCTGAGCTGGTTCTGCGTCGCGCCGAGGTGGTCGCGGATGACTTTGCCAAGAACGGAACGGTAGTCCACGGAGCGTTTCAGGTAGCGGTCACTGACGCCGAACATGGAGCCATCCACGCCGCCCGCTTGATTCGCCGGTCCCGGCACCCAGGCGACGCTGTCGCTCGGATGCGCTCCCGTGCCGCCGGGGTGGCAGCCCACCACGCCGGTCACGCGACCACTCTTGCCCACGCCCTTCACGCCGCCGCCCGCGAGGAACATCACGCCTGCCTCGGCGTGGTCCGTGCCGCGCGAGGTGTTCTCGCTCGTCGTGCGCCCAAACTCGGTGAGCAACACGACCACGACATCATTCCACGAGCATTTCGCGCCAGTCGCGGGCGTCGAGCCGGTGCGGCCGTAAATTTGGAAATACTTTCGCAAGCCATAGAGCGCCCAGCCGATGCGCTGCTGGAGGCTGGCGTGCAGGCCGGTCGCGCCGCCCTGGTTGTCGTGCGTGTCGAAGCCGCCCATCTCCGTGCCGGCGATGACGGCGTCGGTGTGGTTGAGGATGAGCGCGGCGGCCTTGAGCGACGCGAAGAAGGCGTTCGCCGTGCCGGACTGATCCACGACGTATTTCGCCGTGTTGTTGCCGTTGAACGCGTAGCCGCCGTTCTTCGCCTGCGAAGTTGGAAAGAGGTAATACGGATTGCTCCCACCGTCCGTGTTCTCGTTGTCCACGTAGGTGTTGCCGGCCTCGGTGAAGTTGATGCTGCTGAAAATCGAAAGGGTTTTGAGCAGGCCATCGTATTGCAGGCTGAGGAACGCGCGGCTCTTCTTGTCCGGAAACGGCGTGGACTGCGCGCTGAGGAGGGCGTTCGTGGCCTTCACGTCACCCGTGCTTGCGCTGTTTGGCACGCCGAGCAGGTCGTAGCGGAGCGGGTCGGTAAGGTTTGTGAGCGCAGCGGCGGAGCCGCGCAGCAACACGGGCAGCGCGGACTGGATGCTCACCGCCGAAAGCGGCGAGGTGCTCGCCAGGCCGGACTCGATGATGGTGCGGTAGAGAATGCCTTCCTTGGAGACGTTGTTGTTCGGCAGGCCGTTCTCCCAATAGTTCTGCGAGTCGAAGTGCGAACGCGACTGCTTCGGGTAGCCGACGCGATGGATGAGCGCGAGGTCGCCAGCATTGTAAACCGGCGCGAGAAACTTCAATCCCGGATGCAGCGCGGCGAAGCCATTGCCCAGCCGGATGGCGCTTGTGTAGTTGAATGTCGCCGTGGCCCCCGGACTCGTTGGAAAGTCTGCGGTTCCGGGCGTGGCGGCATAGTCGGTCGCGCCGTCCTTCGCGATGAGTGTCGTGCTGCGGATGGAAGTGCTGTAAGCAGAATCTTGCACCGGCACGAGCGAACCGAGGCCGTCGTTGCCCCCGCGCAGGAAGACGAAGAGCAGCTTCTTGCCGTTGAGCCCAATATTGCCCTCCGCCAGCGCACGCGCAGCAAACGGTGGGACGTTGGCAATTGCCGCGAGACCCAGGCCCGCGCCACCAAGCAGGGCGCGCTGGACGAAGTCGCGGCGGGTGAGGGTGTTTATGAAGGGCATACGCGGGGAGGAGGGGGATTAGGATTAAGAGTAGGAGCAAGAGTAAGAACCGAAGCAGTCTTTCCTGCTCCTGCTCTTACTCTTAATCCTAATCCTGCTCCGTTCATTGCTCTTGGAATCGTTGCATCGTCATCAGCATGGCCACCATGCCGCGCACGCGCGTGTCGTAGGTGTTGCTGCCCGCGGTCGTGCTGGGTGTGAACGCGCTGAAGGGCGAGGAAGTCACGCCATCATCGGCCGTGTTCAGGAAATTGATGGCGGCGGTGCGGTAGAGGTTCAGGTTCGCCGCGCCCTCGCCAGGAAAAAGCAGGCCGAGGAAAACGTCGGCGACCTTGGCGGCATCCCGCTGATCTGCCACCACTGGCAAACGTGCGAAGAGCAGGCGCACGGGCGAGGTCACGGAATTGCCCGCGTCGTTGCCAGTGCCGCCTTGCGAACCGCTGTGGCCGGTCTGGCCGCTGCTGATGAGGAGAGACTGCGTCCAGCGCACGCGCTCGGCGAGCGTGCCGGCACTGATCCACCCTGCCCCGCTTTCCGGGTAGCCGTCCGGCTCCGCGCGGTCGAAAAGCACCATGCCGCCCATGCGGCTCATCGGCGTGGCGAGCGCGGTGCCATCCGTGTCCGCCGACCACGAGCCGTGCGCGCTGGTGCCGTTGGTGCTAACGCGCAATGCGCGGATGGCGCTGTCCGTGTATTCGAACGGCGTCTTCACCTTCGCGAACGCGGCGGTGTGCGAGCGAAACAGGTCGGATTTGAAAATGACATCGAGCACCTTGCGAATCTGGCCGCGCGGCATGTTTGTCTCCCACGCCATCATGCACTGGCGCACGAGGTCGGCCTCCGGCGTGAGCTGCGGCGCGGTGAAGTCATAACCATGCGCGAAATCCTCGTGCACAAAGAGGCGGCACAGCTTCACGCTAATGTATTCCTGCGTGAACGGCAGGTCCGCGAGATGGCTGATGATGTCGTAGCCATCCTGAATCGCGTTTGTGCCCGTGCGCGCCGGAAACGTGAGCTGATAGGAACCGGGCGTGGCGTTCGCATAAGTGCGTGTGGTCCACGGCGCGCCAAAGCGGGCGGGGACGAACTTGTTCGTGAAGACGCTGCGCGAGGTGCCGTGATGATTCGTGCGGAAAATGAAACCCCAGACGCCAGGAATGTTGCTGACCGTGTTGCCTGCCGTCGCCAGCAACCGCGTGGCAAAGGGATTGGACACGTCGCCGGGCGCGACGAAATCCACTGTCCAGCCGGCCCACGCGTGCGACATGTCCACGATGTCCGTCTGGTCGTAGCCGTTGTCCACGCCCATGCTGAACAGCTCCATGATCTCACGGGAGAAGTTTTCGTTCGGCACGCGCCCGCCGTCGCCACGGCTGCCGACTGTGTCGAGGTAAACAATCATCGCCGGGCTTTCGCAACTGATGGCGAGCAGATCCTTGAACGTGACGCCGGGATTCATCAGCGCGTTCCGCCAGCGGGTGATTTCCCGGTGTTCCAGCTCGGTCGCGACGCGGCCGCGCATGTTGAAGTCACCGTAGTAGAGCTGAAAGTAGTCGAGTGACTTGGTGTATTGGGTGACGAAGTGGTTCTCCAGAAACTGCGTGAGCACTTCCAGCAACTGCCGGTCCGCGCCCACCGCGCGCAGCGAGAACCACGCGCGCAAGTCCCCAATCGCCGCCGATCCCGGCCCGCTGCCGTTGGTCAGCAACACGGGCGTGCCGGGCGGGGCGAACTTGCCCTCGAAGAACGCGATGTTCGTGTGCTGGTTCTGCACCGTCTCGGTGACTGTCTCCGGCGCGAGCTGCTCGGCGATGTATTGGTCAATCGCGTTGGTCTTGAAGCGGTCCAGCAGTGCGGGCGTGGGACCGTAGGCGAGCCGGTTGAGGACCGTGGCGGTAACGAGCGCGTTCGAGTCGAGCGGCGTGGTGTCGAGGCGGAAGAAGCGCGCGAAGCTGGTGTTCGTGCCCGTCCACGAATAGCCGGTGACAAGGCCGCTGGTGTCCTCGGTGAAAGGGACGCTCAGATCGCTCGTGCTGAAAACCTTGAAACTCTGCGCGGCGGGATACGGCATCCAACGCAGCACCTGCTGGCTGCCGTTCAGCGTGAAGTTTGTGATGCCCGGCGGCACCGCCGCAACAACCTGTGCGGGCACAGATAGGGCCGCAGTGATAAAAACCAAGGCCGCACCGAGAAGCAGAAAATTGCGGGCGCTCATAGGTCTGGGTCATCGTGGGCAGCGGACAACTTGAGACTAGCAATCGCTGCGCCCCTCTCAATACGGGAGATTGCTGACGGGCGGGCTTGTGGTGATGGCCGGACCACTGCCAGACTTGTGCCATGTTCACCTGCTTGGTGTGCCGCAGTTTGTGCATCGAAGCGACGCAGCTCGAAGCCATCAAGCTGGCCCACCGGCATGGTTTCGCTGCGGTCGAGGCGCGGGCGGATGAACTGGAGTGGCTTTCCGACTGCGAACTGGGGGAACTACTGGAACAGATGCAGGGAAAGGCCCTGCGTTTCGGACTGGCGGGGTTGCCCATCGACATGCGCCGCGATGCGCCGCGCTTCGCCGAAGGGATGCAGCGGCTGCCGGAGCTTGCCCAAATACTCCAACGCTGCGGCGTGACGCGGCTGGGTATGTCGATCGTTCCCGCGCATGACGAACTGCCCTATGTGGACAACTTCCGGCAGCACGTTGCCCGCCTCGGGGCCGTGGCCCGTGTGCTGGCCGACTACGGCGTCCGGTTTGGACTGGAGTATTGCGCCACGCCGACGTTGCGGCGCGGCAAGGCGTTTGAGTTCATCCACACGCTGCCGCAGTTGCGCGAGCTCATCGCCGCAGTGGGATCTCCCAATGTCGGCGTCGTCCTCGACTCCTGGCACTGGTGGATCAGCGGCAGCGCGGCGGCCGAACTGGCCACGCTGCGGGCGGAGGAGATAGTCAGCGTGGATTTGGACGATGCGCCCGTCGGCATTGCCCGGGAAGTGCTGGGCGACCGGCAACGCGAGCTGCCCGGAAACACAGGCGTCATCAACCTCACTGAATTTGTCGGAGCCCTGCGCCGCGTGGGCTATGACGGACCGGTGCGGGCGGAGCCGTTTGAGTTCACCGGCTGGCAGGCGGGGCGCGATGAAGTCTGCGCACGAACCAGCGCCGCACTGGCACAGACGCTGAAAGGCGCGGGCAAGACTGATGGCTGAGGAGCAAATCCCGGCAGGGGGGTGCGGAAATCTCCTGTCCCCGCCGCCTTCCTCTGCCCTAACCTGCCGCCATGTTGCTGCCTGCTGACTATCACATGCACACCCCGCTCTGCCGCCACGCGGTCGGCGAGCCAGTGGAATACGCCGCACGCGCGGTGGCGGCGGGACTTGTGGAAATCGGCTTCAGCGACCACTCGCCGATGCGGCGCGACGACTTCGACAACTGGCGCATGTTCGCCAGCCAGCTTGACGAATACGTGGAGAAAGTCCGCCGCGCCCAGCGCGAGTTCCCGCAGCTCACCATCAAGCTCGCGCTGGAGGTGGACTACCTTCCCGGCCATGAGGAATGGATTCGCGAACTGGCGGCGCGGCATCCGTGGGATTACTTCATCGGCTCCGTCCACTATGTCTCCGATGCCTGGGACGTGGACAACCCCGAGAAGCTCTCGCGCTGGAAGGAGCGCGACGCCTTCGAGGTGTGGTCGATTTATTTCGAGCGACTGACGATGGCGGCGGCGAGCGGACTTTTCCAAATCATCGGACACGCGGACCTGCCGAAGAAGTTCAAGTATTACCCCAATCGCGACTGCACCCGGCTCTTCCAGCGCTTCCTAAGCACGGCGAAGGCCAGTGGAGCGGCCATCGAGCTGAACACGGCGGGCCTTCGCAAAGACTGCCGCGAGATTTACCCCAGCCGGCACTTCCTCCAAGTCGCCTACCAAACTGGCGTCCCCATCACCTTTGGGTCGGATGCCCACGCGCCGGGCGAAGTGGGCGCGGACTGGGACAAGGCGCTGCACCTTGCGACCGCCGTGGGCTACACCCACTGGTGTCGCTTCACGCAGCGCAAGTGCGAGGTTGTCCGGCTCGCGTAACTTCGTGCTTTCGGAGCGCCGGTCTCTGACCCGGCGGATGTGCCGACCATCAGCACGCCTGATCCGGAGCCCGGCGAGCCGGCTTACGGCCAATTCAGCATTGAATCCCCTCCCCCGTTCTTTCAACCTTCAGCGGTTCCAAAGTGAACTGCTTGTCCCCAACCCCTGCCATGCCCCTGCCGCTCACGCTCCTGAACGGGCTCGCGCCCGACCTGCTCGCGCGGTGGCACTGGCCATCTGGAACGGCGGAAGTCGCCGCCGGCGGCATCAGCCTGGTGGCGGCCCTGCTGCTCGCCGCGATTGCGCTGGCTGCCATTTGCGCCCTGCTCACCACCCTGCTCGCGTATCACCTCTTTTACTGCTACTGCCTCAAGCGCATCTGCGAAAAAGCCGGTCATCCGCCGGGGATCCTGGTGTGGATTCCGATCCTGAACCATTTTCCCCAGCTCGCCGCCGCGAAGCTCCCCGCCTGGATGTTCCTCCTCTACCTCGTGCCCTTGGTGAGCCTGGGCATCGCCATCTTCAACTGGGTGAAGCTCTGCGAAGTCCGCGGCCAGCCCGGTGCGCTGGGCATTCTTTACCTGGTCCCGTTCGGCCGCCTCGGGCTCGCCGCCTTTCTCGCCTTCACCGACTGAGCCATTCCCCTGACCATGCCCTCCGCGTCCGTTCCTGACACCTTTGAAGCCGGGGCCTTCCACCCCGATCACGGCACCCGCCGCATTTCCGGCACGCTGCACATCGCGCCCGATGGAGTCCGCTTCGAAACGGACGGCAGCATGTTCCAGCTTCCGTTGGAAGACCTGGACGTCAACCTCGGCGGGGCCAGTGACCGCCTCGTCTTCTTCGCCCATCCACGGTTTCAAAACGTCTCCATCTTCACCTCGGATCAGGCTGTCCTGAACCACCCCGCCTTCGCCAGCAATCGCACCCTCGCCCGCGCACGTGACCGCATCCGCCGGCGCAAGCTGGTCTCGCGCTGCATCACGCTGGGCATCCTCGGCCTGTTCCTCGCGGCCATCGCCGGCGTGTGGCTGGCCAAGGACCCGATGGTCCAGGCCGTGGCCAGCAAAGTGCCCGCCGAGTGGGAGCAAAAGCTCGGCGACACCGCCTTCGCCCAAATCACCCTCAGCCACAAGCTCGTCACGGACGACGCCGTGAAGAAACAGCTCGCGCAACTCGCCGCCCCGCTCCTGGCCGTCGTCCCGCAGGACCGCTACCAGTTCAAACTCCACATCATCGAGGACGCCTCGCTCAACGCCTTCGCCCTGCCCGGCGGCAATGTCGCCCTCCACACCGGCCTCATCCTCAAGGCGGACTCGCCGGAGGAAGTCCTCGGCGTCCTCGCGCACGAACTTTCTCACGTCACGGAGCAGCACGGGATGCGCGGCATCGTGCAGGGCCTTGGCCTCTACGCCACCGTCTCCCTCCTCTTCGGCGATGTCTCCGGCCTCGCGGCCATCCTCGTGAACAACGCGCCCTTCCTCCTCTCGCAAAAGTTCTCCCGCGACCACGAGCGCGAGGCGGACGAGCAAGGCTTCCGCTACCTTGAGGCCGCGAAGCTCAACCCGCGCGGCATGATCACCTTCTTCGAGAAGATGCGCCGCGAGGAGGAGAAGCTCCGCGAGAAGATTCCCGGCGGCGAAGCGCTGGACGCGCTGGACTTCCTCAGCACCCACCCCGCCACCACCGAGCGCACCGAAAGACTGGAAAAACTGCTGGCCAAATCCCCGCGCAAGGACGGCTTCACCGTCGTGGACCTGAACTTCAAGGAATTCCAAACCGCCCTCCGCGCCAAGCTCTCGCAGCCCGAGCAGCCCAAGCAGCCGGACGCAAAGAAGAACAAGTAGCGCCTACCTGCACTGGTGCCAGCGGCGTCCAGCCGCCGCCTGCGGGTCAAGGCTTGAACGACGCGTGCTTGGCATCGCCACCCGCTTGAATGAACGCCAGCAGATCGAGGATTTGATCCTTGTTCAACAGATTCAGCAATCCGGGCGGCATGATGGAGCTCCCCTGCGGCTGGGCCTTGATGTCCTTCTTGGCGAACTTCTTCACCATCGCCTCACCCGGACCGGTCTGCACCGTCAGTGAATCCGCCTCTTCCTTGAGCACGAAGCCGGTAAAGGGATCGTCGTTGCCGACGGTGAACTCGAACGGGCGGTAGCGGGGTTCGAGGTTTTTGGAGGGCTCCAGAATCTCCGCCAGCACGGCCTTGGGGTCGCCTTTGTATTTCGCGGCCACCGCAGTCAGCTCCGGCCCCCAGAGGACGCCGTCAGGACCGATCTTGTGGCAGCCGATGCAGCCCACCGTGGTGAACAGCTCCTTGCCTTTGGTGAAGTTGCGGCCCTTGCCCAGCTTGGGCAGCTCAGGCTCGAGGTCCGCGAGCTTCCACTCGGTGATGACCGGAGCGGCAGGCTCCGTGTGGCCTTGGGCCAGATACTCATCCAGATCCTTCACCACCTTCAGCGTGCCGCGCATCCGCTGTGAGTGGCCCGGGTAAGTGCAGAGGAAGGGATAGTCACCCGGCTCACCCGGCGCGTTGAAGCGCAAGCGGACGGTGTCGTTGGGATTCAACATCTTGGTGGCCTGCAAAACTTTCGGCGACGCGGGCACATAGAGCCGCCCCTGCGCGTCCGGTTGCGGGGGCAGTTTCTCCGCCGCCTGACCGATTTCATCCGCCGCGCCGACCTGCGCCAGGAGCCAGTTGTGCTGCATGGCATCGGAGTTTTGGAAGACCAACTCCACGGGCTTGCCGGCCTCGGCGACGAGCTGGATTTTGTCGAAGAACATTTGCTCGTGCAGCGTGCCCAGGCGGATGACGTTCACGCCCAGGGTGGAGAAGGACTTGCGCACGGGCAGGCTGAGTTCCTTGGGCAGCTTCGCGGCGAGCTGGTAGCCCAGTTGCTGCACGTCGAGGAAGTCATTTTCCACACGGTTCGCCACGGGGACTTTCCTGGCCTGCTCCAGCAAAGCGTCCGCCGTCGCCTTCAACCCCTCGGTCGGCCAGCTTTCGCGTGGCAGGGCCAGCATGGCGCGGGCGATGGTCGCGGTGTCGGTGCCGGCGGGAATCAACTTGGCCAGCGCGCCAAAGACTGCGACCTCGCTGCCGGGAAGTTTGGCGGAGGCGATGATGGCGGCCTTGCGCGTGTCGGCGTCGCTTCCAGGCACCAGCAATGGGAGCACCTTGCCGGCGAACGCCGCGCGCTTGGCCCCGTCAGGAGCCAGCGGCAGTCCAGCGAGCAGTTGTGCCAGCGCGCCGGGTTTGCCGTGGGCAAAGCTCCACACCCCCTCGGCGGGCTGGATGCCCACGAGCGCCGCGAACGCCGCCTGCCGGGCGGCCTCTGGACCATCACCGCCGGCGAGGGCCTCCAAGGCGGGCTGGCTCTTCTTCAAATCCTCCGGCTTTTGCGTCACCAGCAGCTTGGAGAGATCCGTCAGCACCGAGGCCTGACCGGCCGGCGCGCGCTTGATTCCGGCCAACAACTCCGTGGGCACATCGGACTTGTTCAGCTTGGCCAGTGCCTCGGCCGCCTCACTGCGGAACTTCGGAGCCATGCCCGGACGGCCAAGGATAACCTCCCACAGAGGAATGAACTTCGGATGCGTCGTTTCGCGATCCGCCAGCAGGAGCTGCTCGTTGGACAGCCGGCCAAGCTGGTATTTCACGATGACCGGACTTTTGTCGAGGAACAGGATGGGCTTTTCCACCTGCCCCAGCGGGGTCCCCTCCGCACCCCGGACCGGGTTGGCGAAAGCAACCACCAAACCCATCAGCCCGAGCCAGTGAACGGCGAATAGCATCTTCATAATCGGGCGGATGGTAGAAGTGACGAACCGCCACGCCAACGCCGAAATGCCCGGCCCGCCGCACGACCGCGCACTCGCGGTTTGACACCTTCACGCTCCGGACTCACGCTGACCGCCGTATTTCAACGCACGCGCCAGCATGAGTTCCCTCCTTCCGCGTCTCCGTCGGTTGCTGGCAGCCTTCATCGGCCTGGGCCTCCTGTGGTTCGTGGCCTCGGATCGGCTGCTGACCGGCAAATTCAATCCCGTCCCCATCATTGTCAGCGTGGGCTTCATCGGCATTGCCTCCGCCGCCCTGTTCTTCCTCCTGCGGCGCGACATTCAACGGCGCGAGCAGGCCACCAGCAAGATTAACGAGGCCCGTCAGGCGTTTGAGACCATTTCCCAAGCGGCCCCCGCCGGCATCTTCCGCGCCAGTGCTCAAGGCGACATCGTCTTCGTCAACAACCGCTGGTGCGCACTCACCGGCCGCTCACAAGCCGAGTGCCAGGGCTTCGGCTGGCTGCTGGCCGTCCATCCCGATGACAACAAGCGCGTCAGCGAGGAATGGCGCAAGTGTGTCCGGGGCGAAAAAGAGTTCCGCATCGAGTTCCGCTTCCGCAACAAGGACGGCTCCATCCGCTGGGTCGCCGGCCATGCCACCCGGCTGGTGGATGAACAAGATCACAGCACCGGCATCATCGGCGCAGTGCTCGACATCCATGAACGGAAAGTCGCCGAGGATGCCCGCACCGCCGAACAGTCCGCAGCGTTGGACAGCGCGCTCGCAAAAGTTCAACAGGAAGCCAGCTACCGCCGGGAGATCGGGGCCGAACTGGAGCGCCGCGCCGACGAAATCCGGAAGAAGGACGCGGAGCTGGAGAGCGCCAACCGCCAGCTCTGGACCGAGCTCTCCGGCCGCGAGCAGGTCGAGGCCGAACTGGCCAAAACCCGCGACTCCATCGAGCAAATCGTCGCCGAGCGCACCAGCGGGATGAGCCTGGTCATCTCGGGCCTGGAAGCCGCGATGGCCGCGCACGAGACCACGGAGCAACAGTTGCGCGAGGACAAGACGCGGGGCGAAAACAACCAAGGCTCCTCGGCCGAAGCGGAGAGCCTCCGGCAGCAATTGCAGGCCGAGGTGGCCCGCCGCGAAGCGGCTGAAGCGGAGGCGAACATGGCCCGCGAGGCCAGTCGCGACCTCCAGACGGCTGACGGAACCGCCGGCCCCGCAACCGATGAGGCGCTCCGGCAGCGACTCCTGCGTGAAACCGAACACTCCAAACAACTGGAGTCCGAGCTGGCCGCCCTCCGGGTTTCCCTCCTAGCCGAGCACGAAAAGGCTGAGCGCGCCGACGCCGAACGGTCCATCTCCGAGGAGGCGATGTTGCAGACCAACTCCAGCATCCAGCAGCGCCTGATGGAGTTGGACACCGAGCTGGAGCAGACCAAGGAGCAACTCGCCGCGGAAATCCTCCGGCGCGAACAGGCCGAGGCCGGTCAATCCAACGCCGAAGCCAGCCACGATCTACAGGTGCGCCTCGCCGCGCTCACCGAGTCGCAGGCCAGCCTGCAAGCTGAACTGGCGGGTCGCCAGGCGGCGGAGCAATCCCTTCGCGAAGAGCGCGACGCCCTGCTCCGGCGGCTCGACACTGCCCTTGCTGAACGGTCCGCGCTGTCGGAGCAATCTGCGGCACAGACGCAGTTGGAAGCGCAAATTGCCGAACTGAAAGCGGCCAACACCCGGCTGCGCGAGGAATCAGCCCGCGACACCGGCACGGCGGAAACCGAACGAGCCCAGCTCACCGCCCGGCTCGCTGAACTGCGGACGCAATTGGATCAGGCCACCGTTGATCGTCAGCAACAGCTTGATGCCGCCTTGGCACAACAGACGACCGCTCAGACACAGTGGGCGCAACGGTGGGCTGCACTTCAGGCGACCAACGACCAGTTGCTGGCACAGTCCGGCCGTGACGCCGAAGCAGCGGCGACCGAGCGCAACCAACTTGCCGCCCGCCTCGTTGAGTTCCAGGCGCAGTTGGCCCAGGCGACCACGCAGCAACAACAGGCCGAGACCGCGGCTGCCGAGCAGCGCAATCGTTCGGAACAACAGCTTGCGGAAGTCCAACAGCAAGCCTCCGCGCTCCAGCAGCAGCTTCAAAACGAAGCCGAACGCCGCGCTGCGGCCGAGTCCGCGCTCGGCCAGTCCACCTCCGAACTGGAGCGTCGGCTCGTGGAAGCCACTTCCGCCCTGGCCGAGGCACGGGAGCAGGCCGCCCGCGCCACCGAGCAGCACTCCAGCACGACGACCGAACTCGCGCACGCCAAGGCCAGCTTGGAAGCGCAAGGTGCCAGCCTCAGCGAGCTGCGTCAGGAATTGCAGGCGGCAAATGACCGCCACCAGCAGGCTGAATCTGCACTTGCCCAGTCAAAGGCCGAGCTGGAGCGGCAGATGGCCGAAACCACCGCCGACCTCGCCGCAGCCCGGTTGCAAACGGCGGAAACGGTCGCAGCGCACGCCCGACTGGAAGAAAGCCTCGCCCAAGCCACCGCCGACCTCGCCGCGCAACGCGGCACGGTCGCCGAGCTCAAGGCCGCCATCGAACAGGCCGAAGCCAGCCGGTTGGCCGTCGTCACCGCTGCCGAAGAAGGCCGCGCCAGCGCTGCGCAACAAGTTTCCCGGCTTGAAACGCAACTGGCTCACCTGCGCCAGCAACTCGACGCCGAGGCCGCCCGCCGGGAGCAGGCCGAATCCGCGCTCGGGCAATCCAAGTCCGAACTCGAACGCCGGCTGGCCGAAGCCACCACCGCCCTGGCCAACCTCCTTCACAGCGAAGCCAGCCTTCGCCAGGCCGCCGTCGAACAGGAGGCGAAGTTTGCGAACCAGGCATCCGAACTGCAAAAGACCTGGGACAACCTCATCATCGAAACCGAGCTGCGCGAGAAGCTGGAAGCGCAGCTCGCCACGGCCAAGTCCGACACCGAACGGCAACTCACCGCCGTCCGCACCGAACTGGATCAGCAACTTGCCGAAGCCGTTGCCCGGGCCGAACGCGAAGCTGCGGAGCACCGCCAGAGCGAGGAGTCCTTGGTTCAGGCCAGCCGTGCTTCGGAGGAACGCGTCGCCTTGCTGGCCTCGGAATTGGAGACCGCCCGCACCACCCTGCGCGCCGAAAGCGCACGCCGCGAGGAACTGGAGACCGCCCTGCCCAAGACCAAGACCGAGCTGGGCCAGCGACTCGCCGCCGCCGCTGCGGAAACCGCCGGCCTGCAAGCCCGGCTGGACTTCGAGTGCGCCGAACGCCAACGCGTCGAGGCCGCCTGGCAACTGGCCAACTCTGCCACCGAACAACACGCCACCGAGCTTAAGATCCTGGTGGAACAGAGCCGCACCGCCATGCTCGCCGAAGTCGTCCGCCGCGAGGCCGTCGCCGAGGAATTGCAACAGTTGCGCGCCGCCCACGACCAAGCCGTCGAGGAGAGCCGCCGAGCCCTCGCCGCCGCGCAGGCCGAACTCGCACAAGCCGGCACCGACCGTGAAGCCGCCGCCGCCGAAGCCCAGCGCACCCGGGCGGCTTTCGAGCAGCAACTCACCGAGTCTGGCACCGCAGTAACCACCCTGCGCGAGCACCTCGAAAAGGAAACCGGCAGCCGCCAACAGGTCGAACAAGCGCTGCAACAAGTGCGCACGGAACTCGACCAGACCGTTCAAGACAGCCGCCGAGCCCTCGCCGCCGCGCAGGCCCAACTCGCACAAGCCGGCACCGATCGCGAAACCGCCGCCGCCGAAGCCCAGCGCACCCGGGCAGCGTTCGAGCAGCAACTCACCGAGGCGGGCACCGCGCTGGCCGCCCTGCGCGAGCACCTCGAACAGGAAACCGGCAGCCGCCAACAGGTCGAACAAGCGCTGCAACAAGTGCGCACGGAACTCGACCAGACCGTTCAAGCGAGCCGCCAAGCCCTCGCCTCCGCACAGGCCCAGCTCGCACAAGCTGGCACCGACCGTGAAGCCGCCGCCGCCGAAGCCCAGCGCACCCGGGCAGCGTTCGAGCAACAACTCACCGAGGCGGGCACCGCGCTGGCCGCCCTGCGCGAGCGCGTCGAGAAGGAAATTGCCGCCCGGCATCAAGTCGAGCACGAGCTCCGGACCAGCCTCGCCGACGAGATCCGCACCACCTCTGCCCTGCAAGAGGAACTCGCCGCCGCCCATCGCGCCCGCGTCGAAGAAGCAGACAAGCGGCAGGCCGCCGAAGAGGCCGCCGCCCGGGAGCAGACCCAGCTCACCCACCGTCTCAGCGTGGAGACGAGTCAGCGCGAGGCGCAGGAACAAGCGCTCCGCCAGGAACTGGCTGCGGCCCAGCAAAGCCTGCTCGATGAAGCTTCCCGCCGGACGAAGATCGAAGCCGAGGCGCAACAGAACCAGACCGAGTTGAAAGCCCTCTTGAACGAGGAAACCGCCGCGTGGGAAGAACTGAACCGCCAGCTCGAACAGACATTGGCGGAATCTCAGCAGACCGCCCAGTCACTGCGCGACGAGCTGGCCAGCACGCAGCAGTCGCTCCGCGAAGAGGCCGCGCGCCGCGACGAACTCGAGGCGGCGGCCGGCCAGACGCGCGCCGAGCTCAGCCATCGGCTGGCGACCGAGACCGCCACCCGGGAACAGTTGGCCGCGCAACTCAAGCAGGCCATGGACGAAGCGACGCAGACCACTCAATCCCTGCAAGCCGCCCTCGAAGCCGCGCGTCAATCACTGCGGGAGGAAACCCAGCGCCGCGCGCAATCCGAGTCCAGCCTGCAACGGACCAACAAGGAGCTGGAGCGCGAGCTCGCCGAGGCGCAGATGGAACTGCTCGACATCCGTTCCCGCCTCGACCACGAGGCCGCCGCCCGCCAGCAACTCGCAGCCTCCTCCCATTCCTCCCAAGCCCTCGCCGACCAGCGCCTCGCCGAACGACTTTCGGAAGTGCAGACCTTGCAGGAGCACTTGCGCGCCGAGATCGCCCGGCGCGAGCAAGTCCAGGAGCAGTTCCGGGCCACGCGCGAGTCGCTGGAGGAGCAACTGGCCCAGGCCAGTGCCGCCGTGCGCGAGACCAGCGCCGCCCTGCGCGAGACCAACACACGTCTCGATCAGGAAATCGCCGAGCGCCAACAGCTCGAAGCCACCTTGTCCAGCAGCACCGTCACCCTCGAAGCCCGCGTCAGCGAGCGGAGTGCCGAACTGGAATCCACCCGCCGGATGCTGGACGAGGAGCGAGCCCGCCACGATGCCGCCGAAACCTCCGCCGCCGCCAACGCGGCCGAACAAGCCCGCCAGCAGGCCGCCCACCAGGCCGCCTGGGAAGCGACCACCGCCGGTTTCAAACAACAGTTGCTCGAATCCCAGCGCGAGCAGGAGCGGCATCTCATGGTCGCGCACAGTGCCGAGCAGCGCCTGCACGACCGGGCCGTGGATCTCGAAGCCGCCAACGCCGCTTTGCGCGGGGAGATGGAGAAGCGACTGCGCATGGAATTGACCTGGCAGATGCAGCGCGAGGATTTCGACCGCCGGCTCGCCGAGCTGACCAAGTCGTTGCGGGAATCGGAAGCCAAGGCCGGCGAGGAATCCGCCGGCCTGCGCCACGCCCACGACACGCTGACCAAGGCGCATGAAGAACTCGGCCGCCAGCTCGCCGGGCGCGACGCCGACCTGGCTGCGGTCCGCGATCAAGTTCTCCATCTGGAGGCCGCCGACCGCCAGGCCCGGACCTCAGCGAGTGAGATTCAGCAAGACCTGAACACTGCCCGCGCGGAGCTCGACATGCTGTTGCGGCAGTTGGACAACCGCAGCGCCGAACTGACCGCCCTCGAACAGCGCCTCAAGGCCGAACGTGAAGAGCGTTCACGAGCGGAGGCCGCGCTCGCCCAAATCAGCACCGAGTCACAGGCCCAACTGGCCGGGCAACTCGCCGCGTTCACCGCCGCCCGGCAAGTCTGGGCGCAGGACAGCGCCCGCCTCACGGAAGCCCAGGAAGCACTGGGCCAGGCCCATGCGGAAACGGCGGCCCGGCTGTCCCAACTCACCGCCGAGCTGGAAGCCGCCGCCCAGCGTTGCACACAGGAAGAAGCCCGCCGCCGGGAACTGGAGCAGTTGATGGAGCAGACCCAGGGCGAGCTGGAGCTGCGGGTTTCCGAGCGCACCGGCAACCTGAACGCCCGGCTGCAACAGTTGGAGCTCGAACTCGCCGAGGCGCAGCGCGCCGAGGCCCAGTTGCGCCACAAGCGCATCGAGGCCGTCAGCACGCTGGCCGGCGGCATGGCGCATGAGCTGAACAACGTCCTCGCGCCCGTGCTCATGGCCGCCCAGCTCCTGCGCAAGCAGGTCAGCGGCAAATCCCGCACGCTCGTGGACAGCGTCGAGTCCAGCGCCCAGCGCGGGGCCGACATCGTGAAGCAGGTGCTCACCTTCGCCCGCGGCTTCCACGGCGAGCGCGCGCCCATCTCCCCCGAGATGCTCGTGCGGGAGGTCGTCAAGTCCTTGCAGGAGACCTTCCCCCGGAACGTCCGCATCAGTTGCGACGCGGCGGACGACTTGCCGATGCTTTCCGGCGACGCCTCGCAGCTTCATCGCGTGCTGCTGAACCTGGCTGTCAATGCCCGCGACGCCATGCCGTCCGGGGGCACGCTCAAGTTCGGTGTCGAGAACGTGCTGGTGGACGAAAAGTTCATCCAGAGCCGCCGCGCCACCAGTGCGCAGGCCGGCCAATACGTGATGCTTCGCGTAGCAGACTCCGGGACCGGCATCCCCCGGGACATCCTGCCCCGCATCTTCGAGCCGTTCTTCACCACCAAGGAGCCCGGCCAGTCCGTCGGCCTTGGCCTCGCCACGGCCCTGGGCGTGGTGCAGAGTCACGGCGGCTTCATCCTGGTCGAATCGGAGGAAGACAAGGGGACGGAGTTCCAAATCTACCTGCCCGCCTCGGTGGCCGAAACCACCTCCCGCCCGCCGGAAGCCGAACTGCCGCGTGGCAACGGTGAGTTCATCCTGCTGACGGATGACGAGCAAGGCGTGCTGGATGTGACCTCCGAGATCCTGGCGTGGCACGGCTACAAGGTGCTCACCGCGCGCGATGGCCAGCAGGCGCTGGACCTATTCGAACAGCACGCCAACGAGATTCGCGTGGTGATCACCGACATTCTGATGCCCTTCATGGATGGCGTGGAACTGTGCCGGGAGCTGCGCAAGCGGAGCGCCACCCTGCCCATCATCGTCGCCTCCGGCATGGGGCACGAAAAATTCGTCGCTGATCTGCTGGAACTGGGCGTGCCCACCTTCCTGAAGAAGCCCTTCGCCGCCGAGGAACTCCTCCGCCATCTCCATGCGGAGATTCATCCGGAACCCGGTCCGACGGCAGCTTAACCCGAGGTGGGAATTGAGTAACCACGGATGGACACCGATGAACCCGGATGGGAACGATCACCGATCCAGCGCCGGCAATTTTCCCAGCCCCAAAGTGATACCATTTCCCATTAGGTTCCGGTAGAATGAGTCAAGCAGTAGCGTTTGCTTGATCGTGGAGCCAGTGGTGCACGAGCGACAAGGCCCGCGCCGGGGTT
>Ga0255188_1000142_pt1 | contig 27014 bp, 20 predicted proteins | sample Miss_Cont_RepB_8_FD_188427 | JGI IMG/M metagenome (GOLD analysis project Ga0255188, IMG submission 188427) | Freshwater microbial communities from Mississippi River, Louisiana, United States - Miss_Cont_RepB_8h | ecosystem: Environmental > Aquatic > Freshwater > River | place: USA: Louisiana... | reverse complement strand
CCTGCTGGGCTTCGACGCGCCGCAGGACGGCGTGCTGGGCGTGGCGTTGCAGGCGGTGGCCGCGCATCCGCTGCCCGAGCTGGCCCCGCGCACGCTGGCGATGCTCGACGAGTTCCGCGAGGCCCAGCCGATGCTGATTGATGCCGTCGGTGCGCTGGCGAATCCTGCCGCCACCCCGGCCCTGCTCCGCTGGCTGGCCACCGAGCGCAACGTGGCGGTGCGGCTCAAGCTGGCGCTGGCGTTGGAGAAAATCCCCGGCGACGCCAGCGCCCGCGCGCTGGCCACAATGCTGGCACGCGAGGCGGAGCCGCTGCTGGGGGAACACTTGTGCCGCATTGCCAGCCGGCGCGAGCTGCCCGGCGCAGCAGCGACCCTGGCCGCGCTGGCCGAGGACAGCACCGCACCGCTGGCGGTGCGCGGGCAGGCGGTCTGGGCGCTGGGACGCTACGCGGAGCCGCTCGCTCGCGAGTGCCTGGCGCGCTTGCGGAGCGCGCCGCAGAAATACTTTTCAGCGGCGCCGACCTCGACCCCCGGCACGGAGCCGGTGGAACACGCACGATTGCTCATCGCCCTCGCGTCGCTGCGCGCCGGCGGACCGGATGATGAAGTGGCCCGGCGGTTTGCGGCTGGAAGCCCGGCGGACCAGCTCACGTGCTTGCTGTCGCTGGCGGAGTTGAAGCGGGACCACCCGATCATCGGGGAGGCGCTGGGCACCGGAGACTTTGCCGTGCTGCTGGGCGCGGTGAAGGCGGCGGGCGCGGCGGCTCCGGAGAAGTATGCGGCACGGCTGCGAGGCTTGCGGGAAGCTCCGTTCGTGGCGGCGCTGCTGGCCTCGGGCCTGGACACATGGGGCTTGCGGGCAACCTTTGCGGCGGCACTGGGAGGAAAGCCGTGAGGACCCGAGACTCACAGGCTGTTTCTCAGAGCCCGTGCCGGCGACTTGCAGTCGCCGTCCGTGAGCTGCGGACACGCAACACGGCGACGGCAAGTCGCCGGCACGCGTTGCGGCCCGCCCTGCCGCTGGAGCGCGGCTGTCCCAGCCGCAGCAAGCGACTTCGGCACAAGCTCGTTCGGATGACCGGGGCGATTCAGAGCGAAGGGGCATTGCTGCGGCTGGGACAGCCGCGCTCCGTCATCACCGGCGTGCTGCTCTGCTTTCTTGCCAGCCTCGCCACCGCGCACGAGTCGCCGGTGGATCATGTGGAGCGCGAGTTCCGGCTTTGGGTGGCGGAGGGACGGCTGCACTTGAGCTGCCGGCTGCAACTCGCGGAGCGCGCGGCATTGCTCCAGTTGCATCGCATGGACACCGACGGCGACGGGCACATCAGCGGGGCGGAGCGCGACGGGTTTTTCACCGCCCAGGCCGGGCGGCTGGCACGGGGCTTCACGCTGGAGCTGGCCGGGCAGCCATTGTCCTTCACGCCCAACGCCGCTGTCCGCCGCGATGCGCGCCTGGGACAGACGTTTCACTTCGAGACTCCGCTGCCGAAGCTGGCCGCCGGACGTCACGCCGGACGGCTGGCGGACGCGCACGCGCGGGCTTACCCCGGCCCATTCCGCTGGGTGGACGCAGGCGCAGGCGGGCCGCGCGACATACGCGTGGAGCCGGTCGCCACCACGAGCGACAGCCAGCGCCCGGCCTGGCTGGCGGTGAAGCCCACGGCTCATTCCGATTCACTCGCACTGAACTTCGTCGTGGTGATTCCGCCCTGAAACAAGATTGAAAACCTTTTTCCCCAACTCAAACTCATGAACGAACAAACCAAAGCCATGTCCACCAACACCCCGTCCGGTCTGCCGCCCGCCATCGAAACCGCCCGCGCCGCGCGCGAAAGAGTCCTCGCTGAATTGCGCAAGGTCATCGTCGGGCAGGAGGAACTGATTGATCAGGTGCTCGTCGCCATGTGCGCCGGCGGCCATGTGCTGCTGGTCGGCGTGCCGGGGCTGGCGAAGACCTTGCTCGTGAGCACGCTGGCGAAGACGCTTTCGATGAGCTTCAAGCGCATCCAGTTCACGCCGGACATGATGCCCAGCGACATCACCGGCACGGAGATCCTGGAAGAGGACCACGCGACGGGCCGGAAGCAGTTCGTCTTCGTGCAGGGGCCGGTCTTCACGAACCTGTTGCTGGCTGACGAAGTGAACCGCACACCGCCCAAGACGCAGGCGGCGTTGCTCGAGGCGATGCAGGAAAAATGCGTCACCGTGGGCAAGAAGACTTACAAGCTGGAAGAGCCGTTCATGGTGATGGCCACGCAGAACCCCATCGAGCAGGAAGGCACTTATCCGCTGCCCGAGGCGCAGCTCGACCGCTTCATGTTCAACCTCTACGTGGACTACCCCACGGACAAGGAGCTGCAAACCATCATCAAGAACACGACGGCCGGCGCGCTGGCGACGCCGGACGCGGTGCTGACCGGTGCGGACGTGCTCCAGCTCCGCACCTTCGTGCGGCAGGTGCCCATCAGCGACCACGTGCTGGACTACATCGTGCGCCTCGTCACGGCCACGCATCCGAACAAGGAAACCTCGCTGGACATCGCGAAGAAGTATCTGGCGTGGGGTGCCGGCCCGCGCGCGGGGCAATACCTGGCCCTCGGAGCGAAGAGCCGGGCGCTGCTGCGGGGCAACTTGCAGGCCACAGTGGAGGACGTTCGCGCCGTCGCCCGCGCCGTGCTGCGCCACCGCATCTACACCAACTTCACCGCGCAGGCCGAAGGCGTGGATGCCGACGAGATGATTGTGCGGCTGCTCAAGTCCGTGCCGGAAAACGTGCCGGGGAAGTAACGCTGCGCAACCCGCCACCTTGCTCGTCATGCCGCCTCGCACGCCATCGCCGCCACCAAGGCTGGCGGTGCGGCTGGAGTCCGTCACCAAGACCTTTGGCGGACACACGGCGGTGAACCAGCTCTCCCTGGCGGTGCCAGTGGGTTGCACCTACGGCTTTATCGGCCCCAATGGCTCCGGGAAGACGACGACCATCCGGATGCTGCTCCACATCTTCCACCCGGACTCCGGCGAGGTGGAAGTGCTCGGCGAGCACAGCACGCGCGCCGCGAATGACCGCATCGGCTACCTGCCCGAGGAGCGCGGCCTCTACAAGAAGATGACTGTCCGGCGAGTGCTGGCTTACTACGCCGCGCTCAAGGGCATGAACCGCGCGGACGCCGCTGCTGAGATTCAGCGATGGCTCACCAAAATGGGCTTGTCCGAGTGGGCCGATAAGAAAGTCGAGGCGCTTTCCAAGGGCATGGCGCAGAAAATCCAGTTCATCGCTGCGGTCATCGCGCGGCCCGAGCTGCTCATCCTCGACGAACCCTTCTCCGGCCTCGACCCGGTGAACCTCGAAGTCCTCCGTGCCGCCATCCTCGAACTCCGAGCGTCCGGCACAACCATCATTTTCAGCACGCATGACATGGCGATGGCCGAGACGATGTGCGACTTCATCTTCATGATCTACCGGGGCAACAAGGTGCTCGACGGCACGCTCGCGGACATCCAGCGCAGCTACGGCGAGGACACCATCCGCGTGAACTGCGCGGGCGGCGCGGAACTGCTACGCAGCCTGCCGGGCGTGGAACTGGTGCGCGACCTCGGCCAGTCGCAGGAGCTTCGGCATGCCGATGCACAAGCCCTTCTCCGCGACCTCGCCGCACGCACGACGGTCCGCCACTTCGAGGTCTGCAAGCCCTCGCTGCACGACATCTTCATCCGCATCGCGAAACCGGACTTGCAGGAGATGCAGGTGCCCAAGACGACGGGAGGCGGTTCATGAACAAAGTCTGGCGCGTCGCCGCCACCGAGTATCTCAACGCCGTCCGCAGCAAGGCCTTCATCATCGGCGTGCTGGCGGTGCCGGTCATCATGGCCGTGTCCATCGCCGCGCAGTTTTACGCGCAGAAGAAAACCGACGTCACGCCGCGCCGCTTCGCTGTGCTGGACCGCTCCGGGCAGCTCTACGCGCCGCTCGCGGCCAAGGCCAAGGCGCGCAACGACGTGATTCGCGCCGGCGGCCAGTCCGTGGCCGTGCCGCTCAAAGGCCAGTCGATCAAGGTGGACTTGCCGCCGCAGGCGGAGTTTGTGCCGGAAGAGTTCAAGTTCAGCGGCGACCACTTGAAAGCTGCGGAGCTGCAACTCTCCGAACGCGTGCGGCGCAAGGAACTGTTCGCCTTCGTCATCATTGGCCCGAACGTCCTCGACACGCGCGCGACCAACGGCGCGGACGTGCTCTACCACACACAGACGCCGACGTATCAGGACTTGCCCTCGTGGATTGAGAGCACGTTGAGCGCGGAGGTGCACGAACGGCGTTTCACGGCCGCCGGTGTGGACTCGCGGCAGGTGCGCGAGCTGTCGCGCGGCGTGCCGTTGCAGCGGCTCGGCCTGGCGGAGCGGAAAACCTCCGGCGAAGTGGTGCAGGCCAAGCGCGAGAACCGCGTCGCCACGATGCTCGTGCCCGTGGGCGGGATGGTGCTGCTTTACCTCGTGGTGATGACGAGCGCGCCCGCGCTGCTGAACACGGTGCTTGAAGAGAAGATGCAGAAAATCGCGGAGGTCTTGCTGGCCAGCGTGGCGCCGTTCCAACTCATGCTGGGCAAGCTGCTGGGCACGGTGCTGGTGTCGCTGACGTTGTCGGCGCTTTACATGGGGAGCCTGACGTGGGGGCTGTGGCAGTTCGGACATCTGGGCAACGTGCCGGGCTACCTCTTTGCGTGGTTCTTCGTGTTTCAGGTCCTTGCGTTGCTGATGTATGGCTCGGTGTTCCTGGCCATCGGCGCGGCGTGCAACGAAATCCGCGACGCGCAGAGCCTGATGTTCCCGGTGATGATGGTGGTGATGGTGCCCTACCTGATGTTCATCCCGGTGCTGGAATCGCCCGCGAGCCCGTTCTCGCGCGGCGTGTCGCTCTTCCCGCCGGCGACGCCGATGTTGATGTTTCTCCGCATCGCGATTCCGCCCGGCCCCGCGTGGTGGGAAGTGGCGCTGGGTTTGGGGCTGACGGTGGCGTTCATGCTCGGCTGCGTGTGGGCGAGCGCGAAGATTTTCCGCATCGGCATCCTTTCGCAGGGCCAGGCCCCCAGCATCCCGAAAATGATCCGGTGGGTGTTCTCGAAGTGACCCAGGCTTTTCGCCAGTGGGTCAAAGGCCGCTCCGCGAGCCGCCTACTGCGGCAGATGCAACTGCACCACTCCGCTCCGGGTCTGCCCCAGGAAGTAGCCTGAGGTCCAACCCACCTTGGGCAGGAACGCACCGCGGAAGGCGGTTTCCTGCCGCGTCGCCGGGTGGGTGAAGGTGCCCTCGACGAAGCCGGTTTCCGGACGGAGCTGCCAGCGGAAATTCTGCCACGTCTCGAAGGCTGGCGCGGTGGCGGGCAATGCTCCCCCGGCTCCAAGAATGACTTTTTCCAAGTTGCCGCCGCTGAGCATGCCGACCGTGTCGCGACCGCCAGCCGTGGTCCGGGCGACCGGTGCATACGCACTCCCAAACAGGTGCCGACGCGTCGAGAAGCCCGACGGATAGTAGCGGTCCTGCGGTGACAGGGGCTTGTGCCAGATGACTTCGCCGAAGGCATCCAGCCGAGACTGGTTGGTGACGGTGATCCAGCCCAGCAGCATGCCCCGGCCACCCGCCAGCGGAACGTGCAGCGGCCAGAGGCCCGAGCGGCCCATGAACGCCTCGTGCCGGACCGCCGTGCCGTCCGGCAGTTCGCCGGCGAACTTCACCCGGCCCGCCGTGTCCACCGTGAGCTTGCCAAAGCCATCACCGCCGGGAGCGGCCACTGCATTCGTCGGGGCGGGGAGGACAAAAGTGTAACGACCCGCCAGCGGCGCGACGGCTTCGCGGCCGTCGAAGACCTGCCGATAGCCGAACATCTCGACGGTCGAGCCATCGTCCACGAAGCGCCCCATCAATCGTTCCCCAGCCGTCGTGTCGAGTTGGAGGGAAAGCGACAACGTCGAGAGACCCGCGCGCAGCACGACCACCGTGGCCTGGCCATGCTCATCAAAGCGGCCCTGCAGCGCATGGCTGGCGATGCCCTGCCGGAGGTAGCCGGTGAACTCGCCGCCCGCGCCCACCTCAATCTGGAAGAAGCCGCATTTGGCAGGCACCAGCGAGTTCGTTGGATACACCAAGCCGTTGAACACGCCGCGCGCGAGGCTTGCCACCCGGGGAGTGAAGTTCGCTTCCAGCAACAAACTGGGCTGCATGGTGAATTGCAGGGTCGGCGAACTGCTGACCACGCTGCCGCTCCAGCCGGCAAAAACATAGCCGGCCGCAGGATTGGCCCGCACCTGATAGACCGCACCCACATCCAGCGGACGTCCGTTCAGATCCGGCTCCACGGTTCCCGCGCCATTGACCCGCAGGGTGAGGTGGCTGGGCGGCTGAAGCGAGACGGAGCGGGTGATTTCCGGGGAGACGTTGCCGGCCTGATCCGCCGCCCGGACGCGCAGCAGGTTGGCACCCGGTTGAGCCGTGCCTTCGTAAGCCCATTGCTCGATGCCGTTGGCGGCCTGCCACGCCGAACCATTCAGTGACACTTCGATGCGGGCGATCCCCACATTGCCCAAGGCCGTGCCACGCAACCTGAGCGCTGCGCTCGTGAGGCGCTCGCCATCCGCCGGCGAAAGGACGGTGACGAGCGGGCCGGCTGGCTGAGGGCTCGTGGCCGGACGGAAATTCGCCACTAGAATGGTGCCGGTGCGCATGACAAACCGGAGCACAGGTGAGTTGGTCTCGATATTGCCTGACCAACCCGCGAACACTGCGCCGGGATTGGGCTGGGCCTCCAAGGTGTAAGTCTGGCCCACCTCCAACTCGGCTCCGTTCAACTCCGGGAGCACCTTGCCGGGACCGGTCGAGTAGACCCGCAGCGGCGTGTTGATGCGTCCGGGAATGAGCTGAATCGAGGGCGGACCCGGCATTTCATCCAAACCCTGCGGAGAGGTCTTGAGGGGCCGCATCTCCCGCACTTCGCGGGGCGGGGCAGGAAGCTGGGGCATGCCAGGGATGTTCGTTCTGGTCAGGGTCCGGGCGAGGAACTGTCCGCCCTGGTTGGTGGCCACGCCATACTGGACGCGCGGGAAGTTGGTGGCGGTCAAACCGCCAGCCGAGGCGCGGGGATCCCGCACCACGATGTTGTTGGCCGGCGGCCACGCGGCGACGGCTTGCGGGGCGCTGGCGGCGCGGCCAGCCGACTGGGCAGCGGACGGCTCCTGATCCTTACGGCTGCGGATGAAGAAGCTCCCCACCCGCGACCAGAAGCCCGGTTTCTCCGGTTGCGCCGGCTCCTCAGAAACAACGGGTTGGACCATCACCGGCGCAACCGGGACGGGCACCGGTGCCGGGGTGGTCTCAGCCCGCAATTTGAGCTGCTCGATCTGCGCAGCAAGCGGGTCAACGGTGGGCTGGGTGGGCGTGAAGAACGAAGGCGCTGGCGCGACCGGCGGGCCGGTGGCGGGCCGAGTCAGTTCCGTCGAGTCGGAGATGATCCGAAGCGGAACGGCCGGGGCAGCCGGCGGAACCTCCGCAGGCACGGACGGCGGAACGGCGGGCTGGGCGGGCTGGGCGGGCTGGGGCGGCGTGGCCTTGGCCGTAGTTTCAGGCGCGGCCCCGCCACCGAACAGGCGACGAAAGAAGCCGCCGCCACCAGCGGTTTCCCATTTTTCACGCTCGGCTTCGGCGCGGCGGCGCTCGGCCGCCTGCTGACGGGCGAATTCACGCGCCTCCCGTTCCGCCACCTCGCGGGCAGCCTGCTGCGAATCCGCCGCCACCTTGCGGGCAATGGCCTGCTCTTTCTCCCGCAGACGCTGGGCCTCGGCCTCCGCCCGTGCCTGTCGCTCGGCCTCCGCACGGGAGTTTGCCACTTCGGTCGGCACAGGGGTCGGTGCTGGGGTGGCAGGTGCCACAGGCGCGGTGGGAGTTGGCTCGGCGGCGGCGGGGGTCTGCGGGGCTGCGCCGAACAACCGGCGGAAGAAGCCACCGGCACCTCCGGGTTCCCACTTCTGCCGCTCCGCCTCGAGGCGACGCCGCTCGGCAGCTTGGGCCTCGGCCTCGGCTCTGCGCGTTGCCTCCTGCTGCGCCTGGGTCTGGCGCTCGGCCTCTTCGGCTGCCTTGCGGGAGGCAGCCGCGCGCTTTTCCGCTTCTTGTTTGCTGGTGCGGGCGTAGTCAGCCGCCGCGCGGGCGCGCTGGAGTTCCTCGGCTTCCTGCTGTTTGCGGGCAGCGTCCGCCTGCTGAAGCATCCGTTTGCTCTCCTCGAGCACGCGGCGGCTCTCGGCGATCTCGGCCTCGGCCGCCTGGCGGGCCCGCTCTTTGTCCTCGGCGGCCTGACGGATCTTGGCCTGACGTTCCACCTCGGCAGCGGCGCGTTCGGCCTCGGCCTCGGCCTTCCGTTGGGCGGCCAGTTGAGCCTGCGCCTGACGTTCCGCCTCGTCGGAGGCCTTGCGGGCGGCGAGGGCGCGCTGCTCCGATTCCTGTTTGCTCAACCGCGCCAGCTCGGCGGCAGCGCGCGCGCGCTGCATCTCTTCGGCCGTCTGCTGCTCCTTGGCACGGCGCTCGGCATCGGCCGCAGCCTTCTGGGCGGCTTGGGCGGCCAGTTCGGCTTTGCGGGCTTCGGCGAGCTGCGCAGCGGCATGTTTGTCAGCGGCCAATTTGTCGGCCTTGGCCTGCTCGGCGGCGGCGCGGGTGCGCAGCTGCTCGGCGGCGGCGGCATTCTTGGCGCGCAATTCAGCATCGCGCCGGGCGGCCCGGGCCAGTTCTCCCGCCGACAACGCCCGGCGCTGATCTTCCTGTAGCATGGTTTTGCGGGCTTGCTCGGCTTCCTTCAGGACCCGTTGGTTGTCTGCGAGCATCTTCTTGTGCGCTTCGGCCTCCGCTTTCTGCTGGGCGAGGCGGCTCGCCTCGGCATCGCGGGCGGCTTGCAATTCGGCAGTGGACTGCGCCTTGGCGTCCCGCGCGGCCTGCTCGCTGGCCAGCCGTTGGGCGGCGGCCTGGCGTTCTGCTTCCTGCTTTGCAGTCAGAGCGGTCTCGGTCGCAGCGGCTTTCGCACGTTGGGTGGAATCTTTCCTGGCTGACATGGCCAGCTCACGGGCGGATTGCGCACGGGCAAACGCCTCGGCAGCGGTGGTTTGGTCCGTCACGGCGAGCGGACGGGCCTGCTCCACCGGGAAAGCCGGACGGACTGTGGGCTGGGCAAACTGGGCCGGCGCAAACTCGAATTGAACCGCCGCCGTCTGGCGGGGGTCACCGCGGAACTTGCTCCAGGCGTTGGCCAAGCCCTTCGGTGCCCTTGACCGCGTAGAAGCGTTTGTTCCAACTGCCGAAGTAAACGACGCCGTTGGGGGCCAGGGCGGGCGAGGAGGAGATGGCCGAGTCCGTGGCGAATTCCCACGCCTTGCCCCCGGCCTTCGTCACGGCGTGCAGGCTGTTGTCATAGGAGCCGACGTAAATGATGCCATCTGCACTGATCGCCGGAGTCGAGCGCACCCAGCCGCCGGTGTTGTAGCTCCACAGCTTGAAACCATCCGGCGCGAAGGCGTAGAGCTTCCGGTCATCTGAACCGATGTAAACCACCCCGTCGGGCCCCACCGCCGCTGAACCCCGCACCGCCGCTCCCGTCGCCGCCGTCCACTTCTTCGCGCCATTGGGCCGCACGGCATACACGTGCCCGTCGAAGGCACCAAAGTAAACCGTGCCATCCGGACCAATCGCCGGCGACGAATTCACCTGCGCGGCGACCTTGAACTTCCACTTCACCTTGCCCCAGGAATCCACCGCATACAGCACGCCGTTCAAGGAGGCGACGTAGATGGTGCCATCCCGGGCGACGGCCGGCGATGAGACGATCACGTCGTCCACCGCCAGCTCCCAACGCTTCATCCCTTCGCCAGTCACCGCAATCAGGGTCTTCGCCATCGTGCCGAAGTAAACCGAGTTGCTCTGCCCCAACGCTGGTGAGGAAATGATTTTGCCACTCGCCGAGAAACGCCATTTCTCCACTCCCTCCGCAGTGAGGGCGTAGAGACGGCCGTCCAGTGAGCCCGCATAGACCGTCCCGTCAGCGCCGACCGCCGGCGAGGCAACCACCGCGTCGCCCGTCTCGAACTCCCACCTGCCGTTGCCCGCCGGATCAAAGGCGTAGAGCCGCCCATTGTCCGAGCCGAAGAACACCGTGCCGTCAGCAGCGATGGCGGGCGAGGATTGGATGGGGTGGCCGGCGTAGAACTCCCACAGCTTCGTGCCGGCGGGCTGGTCAAACGCGCTCCCCAAAGCCAGGACAACCAGGGCTCCAAGGAACAACTTGGTGAAATGTCTCATGCGGATAGGTGGTGGGCGCAAACCTCGGCCACCGTGCTTTGTTAAGTCCGCTCATTACCCTCCCGCGATGGGACTTTTTCAAGACATAACGCCATGCATTCTCCGCAGGCCGGCGCTGAATTGCTGTAACAACGCGCGAGGATTCCTTATACACCCGGCAGCCTTGTCCGCCACCAGCCCATCTGAAGCCGCCGTCCCACCGTCGCTCTTTGTGACCACGCACTGGTCCGTGGTGCTGGCGGCGCAGGAGAAGTCGTCGCCTGAATCGGCGGCGGCGCTGGAGACCCTCTGCCGCGCCTACTGGTATCCGCTCTACGCCTTCGTCCGCAGTTCCGGCCATTCGCCCCACGACGCCCAAGATCTCACGCAGGAGTTCTTCGCCCGGCTGCTCGCGAAGGATTTCTTGCAAGCCGCCGACCGCGAGAAAGGCCGCTTCCGCACCTTCCTGCGCGTCTGCCTCAAGCGCTTCCTCGCCAACGAATGGGACCGCCAGCGCGCGTTGAAACGCGGCGGCGGTGAACGCCCCACCTCCCTGGAAGTCGCCCTCGCCGAGCAGCGCTATGCCACGGAACTCACCACCGGCATCGCCCCCGACCGCCTCTACGAACGCCAGTGGGCCATGACCCTGCTTCAACAGGCGATGACCCGTCTGCGCGCCGAATACACGGCAGCAGGCAAGCCTGACGAGTTCGACCAACTCAAGTCCGCGCTCACCGCCGATCGCGGTGCAATTCCCTATGCCGAACTGGCCGCCACGCTGGGCAGCACCGAAGGCGCGACGCGCGTGGCCGTCCATCGCCTCCGCAAGCGCTACCGCGAACTCTTCCGCACCACCGTCGCCGACACCGTGTCCGAACCCGGCGAGGTGGACGACGAAGTGCGACACCTGGCAGGCGTGCTGGGCGGGGGCTGAGGCCACCGGGCTGGGGCCTGCTTATCCGTGTTCATCCGTGGTTTAACTCCGGCGTTCAGATTTCGCTCCGCTCCAACCCACGACACAGGAATCGGTCTTCAGCCGTAGTTTCCCCATGCCAACCGCCGAGTTGCGGTTCGAGGAACTTCAACTACCCCAAGGCTTGGCGTCAGGGCAGCCGGAGGGTCAATGGCGGCGGAAATTTGTCCTCACGTTCGTCCGCGAAGATTACTTGGATGGCGGCGAAACGGTCGGGCCGCCAGTGGTCCTCCCGCAGCAGCCAGTCGCGGACGAACTCGGCGACGGTCTTGCGGCATTGCTCACGGACGAGGGCGAGGCGGCGCGGGTCGCCCGCGTGACGTGTGAGCCGGGGCGTCAGGCTGCGCTCCAGTGCGGCCATCTGCTCCGGTGCGTCAAAGCGTGCCCACCCGGCTTCGGAACGCTTCTGCATCTGGTCGGTGTGAATCGCCGGCGGGAGGCTGGGCCGGATGGCAGGCGCACGCACCACACAAGTGTTGCCCACGACGTCGAGCTTCCACGCGTCCCGAAGGACCAGATGGTAGCGGTAGGTGACGGGCACGGAAATCTCGGAGACAGTTTTACCCAGATAAACTAAATCCCACGCGATGGTCCGTTCATCGGTGCGGCTGAGGGTTTCGGTGGCGGTGGCGGTGGCGAGCTCCAGGTTCCCGCCCGGCGTGCGGGCGAAGGTGGGCAGCGCGGAGGTGAAGGTCTCGGTGATGTGCTGCTGGCGGAACTTCTCCGCGAGCCCGGTGGTGCGGTCGAGGACCATCCTCGTCACGAGGAGTATGGTGCCGCATAACAGGAGGACAATGGCGAGCTTCACCCACCACGGCTCCAGGCGACGTGGAGGAACTGGCGCAGCCGGTGGTGCGGTGGTGATGACGTGCGCCTCGACCGAAATCGGCACGGGCGGAGGCGGCGCGGCGGCGGGAATCGCACGCCCCAAGGGCGACGGGCTGGCAGCAACTTTTGACCGCATGATGCCGGCCCACGTCAGCAGCCCCAAGCCCACAGGCGTTCCCGTGATGGAGGTCGGAATGCCGGCGAGCACGCCCAGAATCAGGCCCTTGCCCAGAGCTTTGCCCCAACTATCGCGATGCAAGAAGCGCTGGATGCCAACCGTGACCAGGCTGACGCTGAGAAAGCTCAACGGGATGGTCAGAAACCACGTCACGGCGTTCCAGTCCGCGAGCATCCAGAGATTGTCCACGAAGACCAGCAACGCGGCGGCCAGCGGATGCACGGGGCCGTCGGCCGGCCGGGCGGGGGAAGGCTCCGGTGAGGTGGACGACGAGTTCATGAGCCGCCGCGCAGCCTACCTGCCCCCCTGCCCCGGCTCAACTCCAGATGCGCCAGCGGCAGCTCCAGCCGCATTTGCCTCGGCTGAAGCCGGCGCGGAAAACAGGTCGGGTTGCATCTCTTGACGCGGCACGGTCACCGTGATGGCGGCCACATCGGCAAGATTGACCGCGAAGATGCCGACCGGCGTGTCGTTGGCCCCCGGATCCACCACGGCATAAGCCCGGTGCGCCTTCATACCAATGTCGAGGAACTGAAGGTAATCCCGCATCAGCTGATCGTCGGCGAGCGCAGTGTCAACATAGCCCGTGCCGTTGTTCAGGTTCTTCAGATAAACAGTAAAATAGACCATGACGTGTTTGGGTGCGCTGCGACGGCCAAATTACTACTGCCAGTTTCCGGGAATGTCTTGTCCAAGTGCGCCCTATAAACGCACCGGGAGCGCCCCGATGCCGGAGCGCCCCCAGAGTAATGAATCTGCACCAACCTCAATAAACGCCTTCGACGATGTTCTTCTCCATCGCGCCAAAGGGCCGCACGTCGCCGACGCCGTCCCAAGCGTAGGGCGGGCGCGGGGCGCGGCGGATGGTCTCGTCGCGTTCCAAGAAGCGGGGCATGAAGAATTCCTTCGTGAGCGTGGTGAGCTCGACGCGGCCCCATTCGCCGTAGCCGACGGTTTCGTCGGTCTTGTTCGGGTTCACCACCCGCAGCACGGCGCGGGGCTGCGGGGCGTAGTAGGTGGCGCTGAAGTTGTCTTCCGGCTGGAGCGGCACACTGGCGGCCAGGCCCATGAGGGTGTTCCCGTAAGTGGGGTAGAAGCCGATGCGGTTCTCCAACAACTCCTCAATGATGAAGCGAATTTCCTGCGGCTTCATGGAGGTGCCGCCGCAGAAGACGCCCCGGATGCCGGCCTCCCAGAGGTTGACCTTCTCCCCCAGCGCTTCGAGGAGCTTGGGCGTGGTGAAGAGGCCGGAGACCTTGCGGTGCTGGAGAATCGTCGCGGCCTGGTCCACGACGTGGGCCATGTATTGCTTTGCGACATCGAACTGCTTGTTCGAGATGAGCTTCTTCACGAAGCGCGGGTCGAGATCAATGAAGTAGCACGAGCTGCCGCGCACGTTGGCGAGGTGCTCGATGGCCAGGCGCAGGCGACGGGGACCGGTGGGGCCCATCATGAGCCAGGCACCGCCGCGCGGGAAGTGCGCGTCCGAGATCTTGTCGCTGAACTCGGAGTAATCCACGCGAAAGTCGTTCCAGCCAATGCGCTGCTTGGGCATGCCGGTGGTGCCGCCGGTCTCGAAGATGTTGAAGGGCTTGCCCTTGAACTGCGCGGGCACCCAGACCTCGGGCTGGAGGTCCCGGAGGAACTCGTCCTGGAAGTGCGGGAACTTCAGCATGTCCTCAAACTTCGTGATTTCCTTGCGGGGATCGAAGTTCTTGCTGGCCCAGTCGAGCCAGAAGGGACAGCCGGTGGCGGGGTTGAAGTGCCACTCGATGGTTTCGAGGAGATGTTTATCGAGGGCGGCCTTGGCTTGGGCGACGAGCTCGGGGGCAACGGTGGGGATGGGCATGGTGTCTGTTAGGAATGAGTTGTGATTGATTCGGCTTAGGGCTTCACGGCTTTCGCCTTCGCGGAGTCGTGCAAGGCAAAGAGATGGGTGTTGCTGGCGATGTAGATGACGCCATTCGCGATGACGGGCGTGGAATAAACCGGCGCACCGAGGTTGCACTCGCTCAGGACTTCGGCCTTCGGCCCGCCCTTGGCGGCGAGCACGACGAAGTCGCCGTCTTCGTCGCCGACATAGACCTTGCCGTCAGCAACCATCGTGCTGCTCCACATGTGCGCCTTCATGTCGTGCTTCCAGTGGAGCTTGCCCGTCTCGGCATCAATGCAATACACGAAGCCGGAAAAGTCGCCGACGAACAGCAGCCCGGTCGTCGGGTCAATCGAGACGGTCGAGATGCTGCGGTTGATGCCCTTGAACTCCCAAATGACACCGGTCTTGGTGATGTCACCGGTCTTGGTGGCATCAAGGCAGACGAGATGGCCAACGCCCTCGCCGTGCTCGGGGTCCTGGCCGGTGGCGACGTAGATGCGGTTCTTGTAGAGCACCGGCGTGGCGATGATTTCGCTCGGGCCCTCGGCGGCGGGATACTTGATGGGCTTGCCGTCCTTGGCCTTGTATTCGGGCGGATTGGCGTCGTATTTCCAAACCGTCTTGAGGAACGCGCCGTCGCCTTCCTTCTTGGGAATCGCGTCGAAGGCGTAGCAGAAGCCGTCGCCGCCGCCGAAGAAGATAAGGTCCTTGCCGTTGACCTTGCCGGTCGAGGGCGAGCTCCACTGACCATGGAACAGGCGGGAACCAATCTTCGCATCGTCTTCACCGAGCAGCTCGCCGGTCTTCTTGTTCACCGCGATGAGGCTGGGCGAGAGCGGCGAGGGGATGTTGACGTGTGTCCAGTCCTGGCCGTTGGAGGTGGAGACATAGAGCACGTCGCCGACGATAAGGATGGAGCAGTTCGAGGCGTTGTGCGGGAAGACGCCCAGTTCGTCCATCATGTCGTAGCGCCAGATGATGTCGGCGTCCTTCGGTCCCGGCGGGATGGGCGGGGCCTGCTTGCCGTCCGGTCCGAGCACGTCCTGCACGACGTATTTGGCCTCGTCCTTGTAGGGGCCGTCGTTGCCGTTGGCCATGCCCTCGACATCGAGGCATAGAATTTCGCAGCGCGTGGTGACGACGTAGAGCCGGTTGCCCTCGATGACCGCTGAGGAGAACAGGCCGAGGCTCTCCCAGTCATTGACCTTGCCGGACTTCAGCTTCGAGACGACGAGCTGCCAGTTGAGGTTGCCGGTCTTCTCGTCGAGGCAGAGCAGGATGGAGCGGTCGCCGAGATGGCGCTTGTCGCGTGGCACGTCGTTGTTGGTGCCGACGTAGATGCGACCGTTGGCGATGGTGGGATTTCCGTAGCTCTGCGAACCCAGCTTCACGGTGAACTTCACGTTCTTCTGGGTGGCGGGGTCGTAGTTCTCGGTGCCCTTCACGAGCTTGCCCGGCTCGAACTTGTCGGGCAGGCCCTTGGCGGGCGAGAACATGTTGCGGTATTGCGTGCCGCCCCATTGAGTCCAGTCCTGGGCGTGGGTGATGAGGCCGCCCGCGAGCAACGCGGCGGTGAGGAGGGTGAGATGTTTCATGCTGGTTTCGATTTGAGCAGAGTTGTCTTTGAAAGGGGTTTAGTTCGCCGTCACGCTGACGTTGTCAATGAACACGCGCATCTCCTGCGGGGAGAAGCCGTAGAGGCCGGGGCAGCCGCTCTGGTGCGCGACCTTGTGCGGCACCTCAATGGTCCATTCAGCCGGCTCAGGTTCGCCGCGCTTCCACGCCTTGGCACGCACCACGCCGGAGCCGTCGGGCTTCACGTCCACGCGGGACTTGAGCACATACCACTCGTTCGGCTTCCACTTGAACGGCACGGCCACCTTGAGCCGCTCCTGGTTCGAGTTGATTTCGATTTCCTGCGCGTTGCCGCGCAGCACGATGAGGTAGCGCTGGTTGATTTGGCCAACCTCGGACATCTTGCGCGCCTTGCCCTCGCTCATCACGTCGGTTTGCACGGTGTAATTCTTCAGGCTCGGCTCGCCCATGAAGACCGTCGCGCGCTGGAAGAACTTGTTGTCAATCGCCTTCACCAGCGCCTTGGTGTCGCCCGCCGCGCGCACCTCGAACTTGAAGCGCGGCCCAATCCACGGCAGCGGCGGATAGGCGAACTTCACGCCCTCTTCCGTCTCATGCACGACCGAAATGTCGAAGCCCTCGAAGTTCTCCTTGATGGGCAAGCCCGGCAGCACCCGCCCGCGGATGTAGCCGTGCAGGCCGTTCAGCGTGCCCTCGAACGCGCCTGCGCTGGGCACCACTTCCGGTCCCGCGACGAGCTGGCCGTTGGCGTTGAACGCGCCCTTCATGCTCGCGCGCACGCGAGCCGTCGGCGGGATGTAGCCGACCCACTTCACCGACTTCGGGTCAATGTTCTCCTGCACGACGAAGCCGTTCGCGTCGAGCGAGCGGATGCGGAATGAAGCGGTTTGACTGGGCTTCAACAGCACTTCGCTCGGGATGACCTGCAGCTGCGTCGCCTTGCCGGGAGTGGGCCACTTCTCGGGGGCCGGCTCGGGGGGCAGGCCGGGGTTGTTGCCGGGCTTGCCGAAGCAATAGAGCTTCTTGGTGGTCTGCATGTAAATCTTGCCGTTATAGACCGACGGCGTGCCGAAGCAGCGGCCTTCGAGCGCTACGTGGCTGAGGATCTTCCCTTCCTTGTCGCTCGGCTCGATGATGTAAAACGCGCCGGTCGTGCCCGCCTCGCTGTCGCCCGTGGCCTTGCTCGCGGGGTCGTCGAGCATCGGCACGTAGAGCTTGCCGTCCGCGTGGACGAGGCCGGCGTTGCGCTGCTCGATGCCCAGCTTCACGCGCCAGAGAATCTTCCCGTTGTTCACATCCACGCAGCAGAGGTCGCCCTTCTCGGCCACGACATACACGCGGTCGCCGACGAGAATCGGATGGCTCGTGGAGGTGGAAATCTCCGGCGTGTGCCACAGCTCAACCGCCTGCCGCTCGACCACCACCGGCGCGTTCGTCGCGTGCGTCGGCTCCACTTGGGGAATCTTCATGCACACCATCTGGCCCGGCTCGTAGGGCGTGCCGAAAATGGCGATGACCTTGTCATTGTTGTGGACGACGGTAGTCGAGTTGATGCCCGCTTTGAAAAGCGGCACGCGCCAGATGGCCTCGCCGGTGCGGGCGTTCGCGCAGAAGACGTTGCCGTCGCCGGTCGCGGTGATGAACACGCGCTTGCCCTTGAACCACGTCATCACCGGGTGGGAGAAGGAGTTGTCCTTGGGCCGCTCGCCGGACCAGCTCGCCCAGACCAGTTCCCCCGTCTTCTTGTCGAAGGCGTAGAGACGGTCACCCGCCGCACCTTGCGCGCCCCAGTTCGACGTGATGCCACGCACGATGACCAAATCCTTGTCAATCACCGGCGAGGCCGTGCGCGAGTTCGGGAACGTGAGCCGGCCGAACTGCTCCATCATCGAGTAGCCCCACAGCTCCTTGCCGTCGGCAGTGAACGCCTTGAGCATCCCCTGCGTGCCAAGCATGTAAACGTTGCCCGTCTCCGGGTCCACCGCCGGGCTGCTCGTCGCGTAGCGGAGGTAAATCGTGTCGGACAGGAAGTCCGTGTAACGCTTCTCCCAAAGCATCTTCCCCGTCTCCGCGTCGTAGCAGCGCACGCCTTCCTGCAACTCCGCGCCCTCGCCGAGGTAACCCATGATATAGAGCTTTCCGTTGGCGATGACCGGCGCGGACTGGCCGGGGAAGTCAGCGGTCCAAAGTGGCTTCTTCGGGTCAATCGAGCTGGGCAGGCTTTTCTCGCCGGACGTGCCGTTCTGATTCGGCCCGCGCCAGGCAAGCCAGCCTTTGACGGCGGCGGGGGCGGAGAGGGAAAGTGAAAAGCCGATGGCGGCAGCGAGGAGGGTGGAGTTCAGTTTCATGGCTTCGGCCGGCTAAAATTGGTCAGGCAAAGTGGCGGCTAAATTGGCAAACGCGCGCCGGGCTGCAACTAATTTTCTTCCCAGCGATGCGGTGATTTTCCAGAGTGCCGCGCAGAAATCAACCAAATAATACGGACACGTATTATCCGCACACACAGCATCCCACCATGGCCGCCCGGAAGAATTCACGCCCCCCCTCCGACATTGATTCGCCGGACCGACGACGCCTGCCGCCCCTGCTGCGTCGCGCGTGGTATGGGCTGAACCAAGCCTTCCGCCGCCGCATCGCGCACACGGGGGCGACCCCGGACCAGTTCACCGCCATGCGTTGCCTGACCGAGGCCGATCCCTTGGGCATCACGCAGGGCGAGCTCACGCAGATGATGAGCAGTGATCCCAACACCATCGCGTCACTCGTCGAGCGCATGGAGACCGCCGGCTGGGTGGAGCGCCGCCCGCACGAGAAGGACCGCCGCGCGTATCGCATCCGGCTCCAGCCCGCCGGGGAGCAACTCTACCTCCAGCTCCGCCAGCTCGCCATCGAGCTGCAATCCGGGGTGCTGGCCGTGATTCCCCAGACCCGACGCGAGGAATTCCTGACCCAGCTTGCCGCCGTGGCGGACGCCTGCCGCGAGGCGGCGGAGCATTCCCCGAAGCGCGGCAAGTGACCATTCGGGCAAAGGCCTGACCACCACCTGTCATCGAGGCGCGAGCGGCGTGAGTTGTAACAATTCCAAGCTGGCCCTCCGCGCGGCGGGGCTGGTCTAATCGCAGGAATTCCCGCCGGGATGGCATCTGCCCGGCGGCCGGCACAACACTGTCAGCCTATCCTTGCGCACACATGGCCGAAGCATCTGGCAAACGCGATTGTTTCATCGGAGTGGACCTCGGCGGGACCAAGATCCTCGCCGGGGTGTTCAGCCCGCAGCTCAAGTGCCTGGGCAAGGTGAAGATGAGCACCAAGCCCGAGCGCGGCCCCGAGGGCGTGCTCGAACGCGTGGTCCGGTGTGTGCACGAGGTGGTGGATGAGTGCGACCTCAAGATGGAAAACATCAAGGCCCTGGGCATCGGCGCGCCGGGGGCAGTGGACCCCGTGGAGGGCCGGATGATTTTCGCGCCCAACCTGAAGTGGGAGGATGTGGCACTCAAAAAGGTGCTGGAGAAACAATTGGACCTGCCCGTCTTCGCCGAGAACGATTGTGACGCCTGCACCGTCGGTGTTTATGAGACCGAGCTCGACCCCAAGCCGCGCTCCATGGTGGGCATCTTCCTTGGCACCGGTGTCGGGGGCGGGATCGTGCTGGATGGGAAACCTTATTCGGGCTTCAACCGCACGGCGGGCGAGATCGGCCACATGGTGATCGAAGTCGGGGGGCCCAAGTGCGGCTGCGGCAACAAAGGCTGCTTCGAGGCGCTCGCCAGCCGCACCGCCCTGTTCCGCCGGATTCAGACGGCGGTGAAGGAAGGCGAGAAGACCGTGCTCACGGACATGCTGGGACCGGAGCTGGCCGACATGCGCAGCGGGGATCTCCGCAAGGCCCTGCGGCGGGGGGACAAACTGGTGGAAAAGGTGGTCGAGGAGGCGGCGGAATACACCGGCATTGCCGTGGCCAACATAATCAACCTGCTGAATCCCGAAGTGATCGTCCTGGGCGGTGGCGTGATGGACCAGCTGGCCGATGACATGCTGGCCATTGTCATCGAGACCGCGAAGGACTACGCCCTGCCCGGCACCGCCAAGGGTGTCGAAATCATCGCCAGCAAGCTCGGCGATGACGCGGGGATCACGGGGGCCGCCGTGATCGCGCGGCGGGAGAGCAAGTGATGCGCTGGCGGCCGCGCCTAGTCCTGTGAGCCCTGACCCCGAACACTTCGCGACGCCGGCACGCTCGCTGCCAGCCGCTGCTTCGTTCACCCGCTGCGGGGTCATCGACATCGGCACCAATTCCGTGAAGCTGCTCGTCGCGGATGTCGCTGGCGACACGGTGGAGCCGGTGTGGGAAGGCAGCGAGCAGACCCGGCTGGGCCGCGGGTTTTACGACGACCATCGCCTGCGGGCCGACGCGATTGCCGACACTGCCCGGGCGGCCGCACAGTTTACGCAGACGGCCCGCGAGCACGGCGCGTCCACCCTGCGCATCATCGCCACCAGCGCAGCGCGGGACGCGGTGAATGCGGCCGAACTGCTGCACGCCCTGCGCGCGGCCACCGGCCACGCAGTCGAAGTCATCAGCGGCGAACAAGAGGCCGAGTGGGCCTTTCAAGGCGTGTTGGCCGATGCCTCGCTGCAAGCCGCCCCGCTGCTGATTCTCGATGTTGGCGGCGGGAGCACGGAGTTCATTTTGGGCAATCAAGGTCATGCCTTGTTCCGGGACAGCTTCAAGCTGGGCACGGTTCGCCTGCTGGAAGCCACGCCGGTTGCGGACCCGCCGGCAGCGGGTGAGCTCGCCGAGCTGCGCCGCTGGTTGCGGACCTTTCTCCAGCGCGAAGTCCGGCCGCATTTGGAGCCGCATTTGCCGCCCCTGCTTGGAAATGACCTCGCGCTGGTCGGCACGGGAGGCACCACGAGCATTCTCGCGCGCCTGGAGCTTCAACTGCCGGATTACGACCGCGCGCGGATCGAGGCCACCCGCTTCACCACAGCGCGGGTGCGGGCGCATACGGACCGCCTCTGGGCGCTGCCGCTGGCGGCGCGCAAGGAGCTGCCCGGCCTCCCTCCCGAGCGTGCGGATGTGATCCTGTTCGGCGTCGCGATATTTGAAGCGGTGATGGAAACGTTCGGCATTGCCACGCTCCGGGTGAGCACCCGCGGCCTGCGGTTCGCCGCCGTGCGCCCGGGGCCGGCGAAGCCAGCGGGATAACATTTTGCTTCATCAATTGGCGCTGCTTTCGTTATGACAGTGCCGTTGCAACCCGCCGATGCCAATCCTTCCGCCCCGCCCGCTCCGGCGGTGGAACTACAGCATGTGGTCCGACGTTTCGGCACGGTCGAGGCATTGGCAGGAGTGAGTTTGAGCATCCGCCGCGGCGAATTCTTTTCCCTGCTGGGCCCTTCCGGCTGCGGCAAGACCACCCTGCTCCGGGTCATCGCCGGGCTGGATCTTCCCGATAGTGGCGCGATCCGCATTGGCGGGGTGGACGCCCTGCGTTTGCCGGCGTGGAAGCGGCCGGTGAACACGGTCTTTCAATCCTACGCGCTCTTTCCGCACCTCAGTGTCTCCGAAAATGTCGCCTTCGGCCTGCGCATGAAGCGGCTGGCCGCGCATGACATTGTGCGCCGCACCGCCGCTGTGCTGGAGTTGACCCAGCTCACCCCGCTGGCTGGCCGCCATCCGCACGAGCTTTCCGGTGGGCAGCGCCAGCGCGTGGCCCTCGCGCGGGCCATTGTCAACGAGCCGGACGTGCTGCTGCTGGACGAGCCGCTGGGCGCGCTGGACGCCAAGCTCCGGAAAGATCTCCAACTGGAACTGCGCCAGCTTCACCAGCGCCTCGGCACGACCTTCATCCACGTCACGCACGATCAGGACGAGGCCATGGCGATGAGCGACCGGGTGGCCATCGTGAACGCCGGCCGGGTGGTGCAGTTGGGCACACCGGATGAGCTTTATGATCGGCCCAAGACCCGATTCGTCGCGGAGTTCATCGGCAGCTGCAACGCCTTCGAGGGCCGGTTCTTTTCCCGCAGCGGCACCCTGCTGGAAGCAGACACGCCGCTGGGCCGGATCCGGATTGAACTGCCCACCAGCTCCGTGGAACTGGCAGAGCAGGAACGCTTGCACATCGGCATCCGGCCGGAGCGCATCTCCCTGGAAGGCGGCCGGCCCGGCGACAACCACTTCCTGGCCCAGGTGGAATCCATCATCTCCAACGGACCGGAAAGCCATCTCCAGATACGGGTCGGGCAAACTCTGCTGCGCGTGGTGGAGCTGAACACGGGGCGTCGCTCGGTGGGGCTGTTTGTGGGTGACAGCGTGGAAGTTTCCATTCCGCCGGCCAACTTCTTCCTGATGGAGAGCTGACATGGCATCCGCCACCGGCCCCACCACCCGCCAGCGCCGCCGGCTGCGGCGCACCGTGCATTTCGGCGAGCCCCTGCCGCCGGGCGCGCACACCTTCCGCGCCGCCTGGCTCTGCGGGCCCAGCGTGCTGTGGATGACGCTGTTCCTGCTGTTGCCGCTGGCGTTTGTGATCACGATGAGCTTCGCGCAGCGCGGTGACGCGGGCGAGATCGAGTGGCGGTTCACCTGGGGGAATTACGCGCGACTGCTCGGCCAGGGCGCGCTGGGCTTTGACCCGGTGCAGCCGGTAATCCTCCTGCGCAGCCTGCTGGTCGGACTGATCACCGCGGTGTTTTGCCTCCTGCTGGGCCTGCCCGTGGCGTTCTGGATTGCCGGGCTGCCGGGCCGGTGGAAGGGCGCAGCGTTGACGCTGGTGGTGATCCCCTTCTGGACCAATCTGCTCATCCGCACTTACAGCTGGCAGTTGCTGCTCGCCCCCGGTGGCGTGGTGGCCGAGCTGTTCACGGCGGCCGGGCTCTTGCGCGCGGGGGAGGCGCTTTATCCCGGCTGGCCGGCGGTGATGCTGGCGATGGTATGTGACTACCTGCCGTTCATGGTGCTGCCGCTCTACGCGAGCGTGGAGAAGCTCGACTGGTCGCTCACCGAGGCGGCGGCGGATCTCGGGGCCAGCCCGCTGCGAAACTTCTGGCACGCCATCCTGCCGCAGATACGTCCGGGCATGATCGCCGGCAGCATCCTCGTCTGCCTGCCGGCCACGGGGCAGTTCGTCATTCCGGATCTGCTGGGCGGCGCAAAGGTCGCGCTGCTGGGCAACGCCGTGCAACAGCAGTTCGGGGCGAGCCGGGACTGGCCGCTGGGCTCCGCCATCGCCGTGGCCGCGTTGCTGGTGATGATCCTGGGCGTGTGGCTGCACACCCGCGTCACTCGTGGCCACAAGGAGGTCGGGCTGCCATGAACCGCCGCTTCCCCATGGCCGGCTTCACTTCGTTGCTGGTGTTCCTTTTCCTCTACGCCCCGATTGCGGTCGTCATCGTTTACTCCTTCAACGCGGCCCGGTATGGCGTCGAGTGGCGGGGGTTCACACTCGACTGGTATCTCCGACTACTCGCCAGCCACCAGGCCACGGCGGCGGCGGTGAACACCCTGCAACTGGCCTGCACCAGCACCTTCTTCGCAACGCTGCTGGGCACCGCGCTGGCCTACGGCATGAGCCGCTACAACTTCCCGGGCAAAGGCCTGTTCCAGCACGTCCTGCACGTGCCCGTCTTCATTCCGGACATTGTCATGGCCGTGGCGCTGCTGCTGTTCTTCGCCCTGGTGCGACGGTTTCTCGCCGGCTTCGAACTGGGCATGACCACGATGACTCTGGCCCACATCACCTTGCAGATTCCCTTCATCGCCATCGTGGTGCGGGCGCGCATGGAGGATTGTGACCCGCAACTGGAGGAGGCTGCGGCCGACCTCGGGGCCGGGCCGTGGCTGACATTCCGGCATGTGACGTTTCCCCTGATGATGCCGGGGATTGTGGCGGGCGGACTGCTGGCGTTCACATTGAGCCTGGATGATTTCGTGGTGAGCTTCTTCACCAGCGGCCCGGGCTCCACCACGCTGCCCATCCTGATCTATTCCTCCGTGAAACGCGGCCTCACCCCAGACATCCACGCCCTCGCGACGATCATCGTGCTGGTTTCGGCCCTCACCGTGGTGACGGTCGCGTGGCTGCGGGGAAGGACCGCCGTGAAGGCCTAGCCGCGCCCATCTGACCGAGGGCAACTGGCTGGCGCGCCTGCCCTACTGAGCGTGCCGTTCGGCCAGCTTGCGGGCTCCCTCCCGCACCGCCTCGACCAGTTCACGCGGAGCCACCGCCACGGCGCGGCCGGCCCAAGCCAGCACCCAACGCTCCACCTCGGCGAGACTGGACAGCTTCATGCGCAGCTCCAGCCCGCCGTCCGGCAGCTCCGTGACCTGCTGCGAAGCATGCCAGCGCTTCTCCCGGATGTAGTCCGCAATCGCGGCCTCGAACCGGATGCACACGTCGAATTCCCCTTCCGCAGAGTGCACGCCAAAGCTGTCCCGCAGCCGCTTCTCGAGGGAAAACTTTTGCGGGCGCGGAAACACTTTCCCCGTCTCCGTCACTTCCGAAATGCGCGCCGGGGCAAAGGTGCGAATGTCCTTCCGCCCGTGGTCAAAGGCGAAGAGGAACCATTCCCCATTGATGTTCGCGAGATGATACGGGTCCACCACGCGGCGGTCCGGGGCCGGCTGGCCCGGCTTGCGATAAGCGATTTCGAGCTGGCGGCGCGCAGCGGTGGCCTTGGCGAGCGTGTCGAAGACCCCGAGGTTCAGCACCGGCTCGGCGGTGGTGCGGAAGGAGATGGTCTGCTCGACGTCGGCAAGGTTGAGCGAGATGGTGTCGGGCAGCGCCTGCTCCATCTTGCGGATGGCGGAGAGCAGCGGCTTCTCGAAGCTCGTGCCGCGATACTGCTGGAGCGCCTTCTCCGCCACAATCAGCGCAAACAGCTCGCCCTCGGTGATCTGAAAGGTGGGGAACGCGCTGACCTCCTCGGTGTAGAAATAGCCGTTGCGCAGCTTGTCAAAGTCGATGGGCAGCCCCAGCCGGTCGCGCATGAACTCCACGTCGCGGTAGATGGTCTTGGTCGTGACCTCCAAGTCGCCCGCCAGCGTCACGGCGTTCGGAAACCCGCCGGCGTGCAATGCCTGGTGAATCCGCTGCATCCGCTCCAAGGGCGGGCGCGACAACGGCTGCTGAACTTGCTTCTTCGCCATGCCGGATCGTTAGCTCATCGGCAAACCAAGGCCAGCGGGGATTTTTGCGAACGCTGCTCACCGGACGGCTTATCTCGCTGGCCTCCTCCGTGATTTCCCTTACGCTCCGGACTGCGGAAAACGGTCCGCTGAGAGTGCAAATTCACCGCCGTCATGGCAGCTTGGACCACGAATGAGCCTTCCATCAAAGCGCTCCCTGCTTCCACCGAGCCTTGCGCTGTGGGTGTTGCTTGCCACGCTGAGGCTGGCCGCCGCGCAGCTCCCCTCGCCCGCCAGCCTCGGCATCAGCCCGGGCACCGGGACGAACCTCGTCACCATCCGGATCACGGAGTCGGGCAACTTTGTCTGGCTCCTGCAACACTCCGCCGACCTGACGAACTGGAGCGAGGTGGCGGCTATCAAGCTCCACAACGGCTTCTTCCAGCGCGGCGTGGCCGGCGGCACCAATGCCCAAGGACTCTTCCTGGCGGTGTTCGAGCCCGCGCGCCAGACCATCCTCAGCACCACGGACAACGCCCTGCTCCTGCCGGCGACCCCGTTCAACTACGCCGCGCCCGTGCTGCCGCCACGCTTCTCGCAGCAACCGATCCTCGGGCAGGACACCATGCCGGCAACGAACCTCACGACCGATGCCGGGGCCACCTTGGGCCGCGTGCTCTTTTACGACAAACGCCTCTCCACCAACCAAACCGTCGCCTGCGCCTCCTGCCACGTGCAGGCGAGTGGCTTCTCCGACCCGCGCCGCTTCAGCGTCGGCTTCGATGGCCGGCTCACGGGGCGCAACTCGATGGGCCTGAGCAACGCGCGTTGGTATGAGCGGCAGAAGTTCTTCTGGGACGAGCGCGCCGCCACGCTGGAAGACCAGACCTTGCGCCCGATTCAAGATTCCCTGGAGATGGGCATGACTCTTCCCGCGCTCACCAGCCGCCTCGCCGCCGAGCCGTTCTACACCAACCTGTTTGCTCAAACCTTCGGGACGACGGAGGTGACTTCCGAGCGCATCGCCCGGGCGCTGGCGCAGTTCGTGCGATCCGTGGTCTCGGTGCAGTCCCGCTACGATCAGGGCGTGGCGAGCGGCTTTGCCAACTTCACGACCCAGGAAAACCTCGGCCGCCAAATCTTCTTTGGCCAGGGCACCTTCTCCCATGTCACCTGCGCGCGCTGCCATGGCTCCGACAATTTTGTGCCGGGCGCGGGCATCTTCAACAATGGCTTGGAAAACCCTTACGTGGACAAGGGCGTGGGGGCGTTGACCGGACAGCCGCAGGACGAGGGCCGCTTCAAGGTGCCCTCGCTCCGCAACATCGAGCTGACCGGGCCTTACATGCACGACGGCCGCTTCACGACGCTCGAACAGGTGGTCGAGTTCTACGACTCCGGCGTCGTGGCGCATCCGAACCTTTCCCTGCAGCTGCAAGGCACCGGCGGCGCGGCTGGCACGCCCCTGCGGCTCGGTCTCACCCCGCCGCAAAAGGCCGCGCTCGTCGCGTTCATGAAGACGCTCACGGACCCCAACCTCGCCACGGACCCCAAGCTGTCGGATCCGTTCAACTACGGGAACTGAGGCTCGCAGGGAGGACGCGGCGGGATTCACTCCTTCCCCCGCCCAGCCGGCCTTGCTACAAACCTGCCGTGCGGAACACCACTGATTTACTTTGGAAGCAACTCGAAGCACGCAAGCGGCTCTTTCTGCTGGCGGGACCGTGCGTGATCGAGAGCGAGGCCCTCTGCTTCGAGGTTGCGCGGCATTTGAAGAAGGTCTGCGCGCGGCTGGGCATCACCTACGTCTTCAAGGCCAGCTACGACAAGGCCAACCGCACCTCTGGCAAGGCCTTTCGCGGGCCGGGGCTGGACGACGGCCTCGTCATCCTGGAGCGCCTACGCACGAAGCTGGACCAGCCAATCATCACGGACGTTCACAACGAGGTGCAGGCGCTCGCCGCGGGCGAGGTGGTGGACATCCTGCAAATCCCCGCCTTCCTCTGCCGGCAGACGGATTTGATCGAGGCGGCGGTGGCCACCGAGAAAATTGTGAACCTGAAGAAGGGCCAGTTCCTCTCGCCGCAGGAGATGAGCCGCGTGGTGGAGAAGGCCAAGCTGGCGGGGGGCGAAA
>Ga0255188_1000140_pt1 | contig 27319 bp, 21 predicted proteins | sample Miss_Cont_RepB_8_FD_188427 | JGI IMG/M metagenome (GOLD analysis project Ga0255188, IMG submission 188427) | Freshwater microbial communities from Mississippi River, Louisiana, United States - Miss_Cont_RepB_8h | ecosystem: Environmental > Aquatic > Freshwater > River | place: USA: Louisiana... | reverse complement strand
CGGGCCGCTGCGTTCAACCGCCGGATGCGGAAAACCGCACGTCCGGTGGTGTGGGAGGGTGCCGGGGCGCAATCCCCGGCACCCGACCCGATCGGGGGGCAGCGGCAGGCATGCGCCCTGCGATGCCGCTGTCCGGCGAAAATAGTCATTGCAAATGGTGCCAGCGGTCCGGAGAGTGCCCCTCAGAAGGCGGGGGTGACCCCCCTTCAAAAACACAACAAATCCTTAGAAAAACTCATGAAGAAGCTCATCGCCCTTGCTGCCGCGTTGATGGTTGCCAATGCCTCGTATGCCGGTTGCGGCCTCAAGGTGCCTGTCTCTGGTGAAGTCAAAGCCTACAGCGCCGAGAAGAAGGAACTCACGGTCGGCACCACGGCTGTCACCCTCGCGGCGACGGTGAAGATCACCGACGCGCAGGGCAAAGAAGTGAAGGCCGCCGACCTCGTTGGCAAGAAGGTCACGGTTTCCACCGACAAGCACAACAAGAAGGGTGAATCGGTCGCCATCCAGAAGTAAGCTGGCCTGCCCCTTCCTGATTTAGCCAATCAATCAAAGAAAGACCCGGAGGTTGAACCCTCCGGGTCTTTTCTCGTTTGGGAGATGACTGGCTAGTCATCTCGCACCCCGCCCGAGCACCGGCTCAAAGACCGGGCAAGGTCGGCAGGCTCAAAAACACCGGCAAATAGCGGCGTTCAGCCCGGGGTGGGCGGGCCGCCTGCGGGGCACCTGCCGGTTTGGCTGGCGGTGCGGGACGCACTTGCGGGCGCTTGGCGGTCTCAATGACGCCGTTGGCAAACTCGATCACGTGCCCCTGATGGATGAGCCAGTGCAGATCCGCGTTCAGGGCGGACTGTTCCGGGGTGGGCACGGGCAGGCTGGGCGCGGCGGCTTCCCCGGCGGCGGGGGCCGGAGCGGGTTCGACAGGCGCTACCGCCGGGGCCGGGGCCAAGGCCTCAATGGCCTTGCGCCGCGTGCACTTGGGGGTGGCGTTGATGAACTCGATCAACCGCCGGATGCTGCCGGACACCGGGGTGGCTTCCATGTCCAAGAAGACCGGTCGGGCCACGGAGACGTGGGTGATGGTCTTGCTGACCTTGAAGAACTGAAGGCCCAACCGGCTGAACTGGGTGCACAGCGTGTTCACCAGCTTCAGCGGGAAGCGGACCTGATCCTCGACGACCAGACGGAAGATTTGCCGCAGCACCGGCGCGGAGTTGCCGATGTTCGCCCCGAGCAGGGTGTGGGCTTCGACGGACTTGACGAGGTTCGGCAGGTGCGTGGCTTTGAAATGCGCCTCGACCTCCTCGCGCGTCGCAAACTTGAGCGCCTCGGGCACGTTGAGGGCCGTGAATTCGGTCTTGAAGCTCGCGTTTTCGAGCCACTGCTTTACCACCGCCTCGTCGCGGACGATTTTAACGCGGGCCTTGAACGCCTCGAAGGGCATCCGGGCGAAACGCTCCGTGTGCAGCTTGTGCAGCTTGGCCTGGTAATCGTGGTAGTTCGGCGGACCAAGGACAATGCCGCTCAACCCGCATTGGGCCACGAACGTGTAAGTGCCCTTGGGCGCCTCGCCGGCAATCTTCTCGGTCTGGTAGAAGGTGGCGAAGTGCCGGTTCAGCAGATGCCCCATGGCCTCCGCCTCGGAGAGCCAGAGGGTGTCATCCAAATTGCAGAGGAACAGCGGCTGGGCCACCTGGTCCCCCTGCTTCACCACACGGAAGTTGATCGTGAACCGGTCGGGCTTCTTGAGGATGAGGTGCGCGATGTCGAAGATCGGATAGGCGCGGCCGGTGAGCTTGATCTGCCGGGCCAGGCCTTCGACGCCCTTGTCCTCGGGCATGAGGTTGACGTCGAAATCGGGCAGGCGAGGCGGGGGCTCGCTGCGCGGAGCGTCGCGCCGGTCACGGTCGGAACGGCCACCAGGCCGGCCACCGCCACCGCCCGAGCGCGGGCCGCCGGGGCCGTCGCGCCGCGGACCATCCCGGCGCGGACCACGATCCCCTCCGGGCCGCGGACCACGCGAAGGGCCGCCGCGCCGATCGCCGCGCTCGGGGCGGTCGCCCTCGTCGCCACGGAAATTCGCGTAGCGGTTGGTGTCGGTGGATTGCTTGGCCCACGCGGGCAACAACAGCGACTCCACATCCAGTTCAGTTTCGGACGGTTGACTCATTCGCAAAGCGGGATTTGATTAGACCCAGACAAAGGTTCGGCCAGCATGGGCGGCGGTGAAACGGAAAGCAAGCGCCACGGGGCGAGGACTTGGACCTTGGGCGCGCTGCGGGTCGAGTGGGGAGTTCAACGGCGTTTCCGGGCTCCGAAGAAGTAGCCGCTGCCGATGCGGGACATCTGCACCTTGCGCTCGTAGGGCTTGGGCGCGTTCGCCTTCTGGGCCTCGAACAGGGCGGTGTAACGGTAGTTGAAGCCTTCCAGCTTCTCGCGGGGGATTTGCTGGCTGATGTAGCGCTCGATGGAGAAGACGTGCATCGCATCCTCGGCGATCATGAGGGTGAAGGCGTCGCCGGTGTTCTCCGCCCGGCCGGTGCGGCCGATGCGGTGGACGTAGTCCTCCGGGTGCTGGGGCACATCATAGTTGACCACGTGACTGACGTTGGCGATGTCCAGGCCACGCGCTGCGATGTCCGTGGCCACCAGCACCTCGAATTTGCCTTGGCGGAAGCCCTCCAGCGCCTGTTCACGCTCGCGCTGGGTGCGGTTGGAATGCAGCACGGCCACGGCGTGATTGTCTCGCTTCAGCAAGCTGGCCACGCGATCGGCCCCGTGCTTGGTGCGGCAGAAGACAATGACGGAGTCGTAGTTTACGCGCTTGAGCAGTTCCAGCAGCAGATCGGCCTTTTGCACATCGCTGACGGGATAGATGACATGCTTCACCGTCTCCGCCGGGGAGCGGCGGGCCCCGATTTCAATCGTCTCGGGGTTTTTCATCGCCCACTGGATGAGCGTCTCAATGGCGGGCGGGATGGTGGCGGAGAAGAGCATGGACTGCCGCTCAGACGGGCATTTCTGCAAGATGCGCTTCACGTCGGGCAGGAAGCCCATGTCCAGCATGCGGTCAGCCTCGTCCAGCACGAGATGCTGCACGTAACTAAGATCGCAGTTGCCCTGCTCCATGTGATCCAGCAGGCGTCCTGGCGTGGCCACGATGACGTCAGCACCGCCGGCCCCCTTGAGCGCGTCAATCTGCTTCTGATAGCCCACGCCGCCATAAACCACCGCCACGGTGAGGTCGGTGAAGCGGGCGTAATCGCGGAAGGCGGTCTCCACCTGGGCGGCCAGCTCACGCGTTGGCTCCAGAATCAGCGCCCGGGTCACGCGCTCATGCTGGCGCAGCTTGGTGAGGATGGGCAGGGCGAAGGCGGCGGTCTTGCCGGTGCCGGTTTGCGCGCTGCCGATGATGTCACGGCCTTCGAGGACGAGGGGGATGGCCCGGAGCTGGATGGGGGTGGGCTCGGTGTAGCCCATGGCCTTCACGCCCTCAAGCACGGTGGCGGAAAGTCCGAGTTTGGTAAACGACATGGCCTCACCTTGCCGCAGCCCGGCAAAGAAGGGAAGCGGGCATTGCGAGCCCCGGGCTGCTGGCCAGGCGTTTGACGCCGGGCTGAAGATCGGCGATGAATCGGCCAGCCGACACCATGATCCCCCGGGAAATCCTCAAGAAGATCCGCCAGATCGAGATCCGCACGAACCGCCTCGTGTCCGAGTCCGTCTCGGGCGCTTATCACAGCGTCTTCAAGGGCCAGGGCATGAACTTCGACGAGGTGCGCGAGTATCAGGCCGGCGACGATGTGCGGGCGATTGACTGGAATGTCACGGCCCGCATGAACCACCCCTTCATCAAGAAGTTCGTGGAGGAACGCGAACTGACCGTGATGCTCGTGGTGGATCTCAGCGGCTCGGGCTTGTTTGGCTCCGGGGAGCAATCCAAACGCGAGCTGGCCGCCGAGATCGCCTCCGTGCTCGCCTTCTCCGCCATCCGGAACAACGACAAGGTCGGACTGGTGCTCTTCAGCGACGAGGTGGAGAAGTTCATCCCGCCGCGCAAGGGCCGCCGCCACGTGCTGCGGGTCATCCGCGAGATCCTGTTCTTCGAGCCCAAGCGGCACGGCACGGACCTGCCAGGCGCGCTGCACTTCGTCAGCCAGATGCTGCCGCACAAGTCCGTGGTCGTCGTGCTTTCGGACTTCCTCGAAGCACGCGCGCCCATGCGCTTCGGCAGCCGGACCATGAGCGTGGCCCCGCTGCCGGCCGCCGAGCCGCTGGCCCCGGCCACGCAGGTCGCCCTCCGGCAGGCGCACCGCCGCCATGACTTGGTGGCCGTGCAGATCACGGACCGCTACGAGCTGGAACTGCCCGCGCTGGGGCGGCTGGTGCTCAAGGACTCCGAGACGGGAGAAGTCATCGAGATCCACACGGGCAACGCCCGGCAGCGGGCCGCGTTTGCCGAGCAGCAGCTCCTGTTTCAAGCCGCCTTGCGCCGGGCCTTCCGCACCATCGGCATAGACTCGATCCAGCTTCGCACCGACCAGCCCTACGCGGCGGTGCTGGGGAAGTTTTTTGACACGCGGGAGAAGCGGAGAAGGCGGGGATGAAAACCACCATTCAGCCAGCAGTCTTGAGCCATCAGACCCGATGCCGGCCACCATTCCCCACTGACCTCTGAACACTGAACACTGATTACTTTCTCATGACGCTCCCGCCGCTCATCCTCGCCTCCGCCTCGCCTCGCCGGGCCGAGCTGCTGCGCGAACTGAGGGTGGAGTTTGCCGTGCTGACGAGCGCGGCCGAGGAGTGCCATCAAGACGACTTCACCGCCCGCGAGCTGTGCCTGCTCAACGCCTACCGCAAGGCCCGGGTCATCGCCAAACAACATCCGCAGGCGCTGGTGCTGGGCGCGGACACGCTCGTGTATTTGGGCACCAAACTTTACGGGAAGCCCGCGGATCTGGCCGACGCCCACCGCATGATCCAGGAACTCTCCGGCCACACTCATCAGGTGGTCACCGGCGTCTGCCTGCTTCAGCTAAACTCCCATCGCTGCCGGTTGTTTGCCGAAACCACCAACGTGACTTTCCGCGCCCTGGACGAGGCCACGATCACCCGCTACCTGCAAGCCATCGAACCGCTGGACAAGGCCGGGGCCTATGCCCTGCAAGACCACGGCGACATGATCGTGCAGCAAGTGGACGGCTCCTGGTCCAACGTCGTCGGCCTGCCGCTGGAACGACTGCGCCACGAATTGACCCGCTGGCACCGCTCCGCTGCTTGAACCAGGGCGGCGCGCCAAGCATTGCTCAGCGCTCCGGTGCATGGATAAAACCCACGAACCGTAGCAGCCGACGTAAGGAGGCTCTGACTTTTCCGGCTTCAGTATGAGCCTCCTCACGTCGGCTGCTACGCGGCTCATGCGTAGTCACCTGTTCCGCGCTGGACCTGCTCACGAGCCATGAACGCGAGCGGAGCGCCCGTTGACCCCGCCGAGACTTCCTCCGGCTTGTGTTCACCTCGACGATGGCTCAGGCTTCGCGCATGGCTGAAATCGTTCAATTCGTTCATCGTGGAGCTGCGCAGGTCACGCCCAAGATCCTTGAGGGCATTCATCGCAAACTGCCCATGCTCAAGATTGAGTTTGCCCAGATCAACGCGCCCAAGTTTCCCCACCTCGTCGAGCAGTTGGAGTTCCTGGCCGATGTCATCGAGGATTACGTCGAGGGCGCGGACAAGGAAGTGCCCCTGGTCGTGGTGGCGGAGGCGGCCTTCGCCCTGGCCTACGCCCACAAGCAAAGCGACCTCATCCCGGACAGCAACGTCCAGTTCGGTTACGCGGACGACTCCAGCGTCGTGCGCGCCGTCCTCATGGAAAACGAACGCGTGCTCTCCGCCTACGCCAAGCGCCACCATCTGAACTGGAACAAGGTCACGGTGAAACCGTGAGTTCGAGCCCGTATTCAGTGAACAGTGTTCAGTCTTCAGTTTGAGCCAAGCTCGCCTGTCGCCGCCACTGACCACTGAAAACTGACCACTGATTACCTCCGCCATGCCCCTCCCCGCCGCCATTCTCACTCAACTCCGCGCCATCGTCGGCGCGGACCAAGTGCTCACCGCGAAAGAAGACCTGATTCCCTACTCCTTCGACGGCACCGCCGCGATGAGCCAGATGCCCGGCTGCGTCCTGTTCGTCACCACCACGGAGCAAATCGCCGCGGTGCTCAAGCTGGCCAACGGCACCAAAACCCCCGTCGTCACGCGCGGTTCCGGCACCGGTTTGAGCGGCGGCAGCCTGCCCTCGCGCGACTGCCTCGTCATGTGCACCGCGCGCATGAACCGCATCCTCGAAGTGGACCGGGCGAACCTCACCATGCTCGTCGAGCCGGGCGTGACCACGCTGGCCATCGCGGACGCCGCCGCCGCCGTCGGCCTCTTCTATCCACCCGACCCCGGCTCGATGAAGATTTCCACCATCGGCGGCAACGTGGCGGAAAACTCCGGCGGCCTGCGCGGCCTGAAATACGGCATCACCCGCAACTACGTCATGGGCCTTGAAGTGGTTTTGCCCGACGGCGAAGTCCTCTGGACCGGCAACAAGTGCGTGAAAGACGTCGCCGGCTTCTCCCTCAAAGACCTCTTCGTCGGCAGCGAAGGCACGCTGGGCGTGATGACCAAGGTGCTGCTCAAGCTCATCCCCAAGCCCGCGGCCAAGAAGACCATGGTCGCCACCTACAGCGCGATGGACGCCGCCGCGCAGACCGTCAGCGACATCATCGCCGCGCAGATCATCCCCTGCACGCTGGAGTTTCTCGACCGCACCACGATTCACTGCGTCGAGGACTTTGCGAAAGTCGGCCTGCCGCTCGACTGTGAAGCCTTGTTGCTCATGGAAACCGACGGCCACCCTGCCGCCGTTGAGGACGAGGCTGCCAAGATGGCCGAGCTGGCGAAGAAGAATGGCGCGATGGAAGTGCGCATCGCCAAGGACGAGGCCGAGGCCACCAAGCTTGCCGCCGCCCGCCGCAGCGCCTTCAGCGCGCTGGCCCGGCTGGCACCCACGACGATTCTCGAGGACGCCACCGTCCCGCGCAGCGAACTGGCGAAGATGGTCCGCTTCGTGGAAGTCATCGCGAAGAAATACAACCTGCGCGTCGGCACCTTTGGCCACATGGGCGATGGCAACCTGCACCCCACCTTCCTCACCGACGAGCGGAACAAGGAGGAGATGCACCGCGTGCATGAGGCGTTCAAGGAGATCTTCGACGAAGCCATCCGGCTGGGCGGCACCATCACCGGCGAGCACGGCATCGGGCTGGCCAAGAAAGACTTCCTCCCGAAGTTCCTCGGCCCCGCCTCCCTGCGCGTCCACCGCGAGTTGCGTAAGGCGCTAGATCCGCATGGGATTTTGAATCCAGGGAAGATGTTCGACTAACAAGCACGCAACTATGAGCCAGATCAAATTCAGAATAGCTGGGGTTCCCTATCCCAAACGCAAAAATGCCAGTGGTAAAGAAGGCTTGCGCGTATGGACGAAGTGCGTCGTCGAAAACTCGGCAAGTCTGCCGAGAGTCACAGGCCCGTGTTCTCTGCGGGTGACTTTCTTCCTGCCTCCTGACAAGTTTCCGACTGATTTCCCGTTTGGTTCAGACTTGGATAACTTGCTAAAGCCATTCCTTGATGCGCTTCAAGAAACTGTTTTCAGCAAAGTCACGAATGGAGACTCGTGCATCATGGAGTTGAATGCGTCAAAAGTGAAAGTGGACGCGATCGAAAACTGCGGTGTCTCATGCGAAATCGTTCAAAACGAACTTTTGAGCCAAGCCAAGCACATCATACGTCCTGCAAAGCCTCATCTGGCGATCGAAGGGAATCGCATTTACATCGAAGCTGATACGTGGGTTGTGCCGACAAACAATCAGAGTCAAATCCACAATCTACTTCCCGAACTCACGGGCCGTTTGGGCAAACTCACCTCAAAGTATCCGAAGTCTCGCGAAGACGTTCATCGTTTTGTCGAAAGCGTCGAGCGGATTCTTGCCTGACTTCCCTGGCCAAGCGATTGGTTCCGCAGCCTCCTTGGCAAACTAAGGCTTCTGGGCCGGTAGCTGGCGGATCCACTCGCTGAACAGCTTCACGGCGGCTTCGTCCACGCGGGCTTTCGCCAAGGGTGGCATGCCACCCTGCCCCACTTTCAGCAGCCGTTGCATGAGGATGGATCGTTCGGGTGCGCCGGGCGCGACGATGAGCGCGTCGGGGAGTCCAAACTTGTCGTGCTGCGGCGTGACGCCGATCAGGCGCACCTTGTCGGGGAGGGTGGTCCAACGCAGTTCCATGGCGGAATTGCCACCGCCGGCGTCGGTGTGGCAGTGCGCGCAGTTGGCGTGCAGGTAGGAGCGGACCCGCGGCTCCAAAGGCCCGGCGGCATCGTAGGGGTCCGGCAGGCGCGGCATGGTCTCGGGCGGCTTGAGGAAGCGGGCACCAAAGTCGTCGGGCGGGTAAACGGGGCCGTTCGGTCCGGTGGTGGGCTTGGTGATGCGTTTGCTGGCGGTGGTGAACTTGGGGATGATGAGGACGCCGAGGTGTTCGAGCGTGCGAAGCTGGTTGGCTTTCACGCCGGCGTAGTCGTGCTCGTGGTTCATCTGGAGCGTGTTCACCCCGAGGACATATTGGCCCGCCCGGCTGTGGCAGGTCATGCACTCGGCTCGGCTGGGGTAGTGCCAAGTTTGCCGGCGCGTGCCACCGGGGGCGCTGGCATCCTTGATCTTGAAGGTGCGGTCCTCGCCCTTCGCCTCCACGAGATACGCTTCGGTCTGGGCCTCGTTCCACTGGTAGGTGTAGCCGACCCATTCGTTCTGCTGGAGGACGAGGAAGCGCGTTTCAATCCACTGGCGCGTGGCGGGATTGCCGGCCTCCCGGTCGAGCGCGAAGCTCTTCACCAGCACAGTTTGCTCGGGGAATTTCCACGCGCCGCCCTCGCTGAAAAGGATGCGCTCCTCGCCGGGCAGGGCGATGAAGCGTTCCTTGTGCGCGCCATCGGACCACAAGGGCGAGTTGACGGAATAGGGAATGAGCGCGGGCTGGACGACGTGGCCGCGCACCTGGGCGAACAGGCCACTCTCGCTCAGTTTCTTCGGGAACGGCGGGCGGCGCACGGGGTCAGGCGGCGTCAGTTCCAGTTCATAAACCTGGCCGCCGTAATCCACGTAAAACATCTCCCCGTCGCGCCCTTCGCAGAAGGCCACCGGCTGGTGCGGGGTGTCGGCCAGCTCCCTGGACCAAGTCACGGTGTTGCCACGCCGGCGCAGGCCCCAGATCTTCCCGGTGCCGTAATCTCCGTAAATGTAGGCACCGCGGAGATCCGCAAAGCGCCGGCCTTGATAAACCACACCACCGGTGATCGAACGCGCTTCGGCATGGTGATGCTCCTTGAGCGGCACGGTGAAGGGATGCGGGCCCGGCTTGCGCTGCGTGTGAAAGGGATGGCTGCCCTCGCGCACGCTCCAGCCGTAGTTCGCCCCGCGCTGGAGCACGTGGATGTATTCCCAGAGATCCTGGCCCACGTCGCCGATGAGCATCGCACCGTCCGCCGGGTCCATCGTCATGCGCCAAGGGTTGCGGAAGCCATATGCCCACAGCTCGGCGCGCGCGTTCGGGATGTTCCAGAAAGGATTATCCTTGGGGATGGAATACGCGCGGCCGGGATCGGGTCGTTCGACATCAAGACGCAACACGCCGGAGTTCAGGTCGGAAATGTTCTGCCCGGTGTTGTGCGTGTCCGAGTCACTCGAACCGTCGCCCGACGTGATGTAGAGCATGCCGTCACGACCGAAGGCCAGCTCGCCACCGTTGTGGCCGTTGGACCACCATCTGATGATCTCCAGTTCGGACGCGGCATCCGCGCGGCCCTGCGGGGTGACGGTGTAGCGCAGGATGCGGTTGAACTTGTTGGTCCCGCCGGAGTTTGGCCCGTGGGCAAAGACAAACACGAAGCGGTTCGTGGCGAAGCCCGGGTGGAAGTGGCACGAATAGAAATCGTGGTCGGCGAGCTGGAGAAACGGTTCCTGATTCGTGCTGGTCTGGTCGCGCGGGATGGCAAGGATGCGCCCGCCCTGCTCAACGATTAAAAAGCGGTCACTGCCCGCGTCGCGCCCGATGAAGGCCGGGCGCTTGAACTCCTGATTCGGCCAGGCGCGCTTGGCGCGGTAGAGCAGCAGCGGCTCCGGCGAGCCAACCACCCGCGAAGTCGTCAGCAGTTGGCGCTCGGCGATGCCCACCGGCTGGCCGTCATGCGACAGCGTCGCGCCGGGCGCACGCCAGGCGGCCAGGGTCAGTGCCACGAGGCACCAGCGGAGAAGGTGGTTCATGCGCGGAACCGTAGGCGGACCAGCGAGCGCGTCAATGCCCTTCCCGGACCGGCTGTAGCCGCCGACGTGAGGAGGCGGAATTCCTGGGCAACGAAGGTCCGCCTCCTCACGTCGTCGGCTACGAGCAGAGCTACTTCCGCGACCCGCGCAAGCGGCTGATGGCCTCGCCCAGTTCGTGGAGCTTCACCCACGCATTCGTGCCATCCACCTTCACGGAAGTGTCGGCGTCCACGCGCCCGTCATTGATCCAGCGGAGCAGGACCGTAGCCGGCACGGGGCCGTATTGTTTGCCGTCGCCGCCGATGATGCGGTAGTGCCGGGCCAAATCCACCACCCGCTTGAGCGCCGCCACCGGGTCCACGGGCACGGGCGGGGGCTTGACCGGAGCTGAGTGCGCCGCAGCCACAGGCGTGGTCTCCGGGATGGCAGGCATGACCGTGGATTCCAATCTCAGCGGCGTGACCGACTCACCGATCTGCCGGCTGGTGACCTGGATTTCAGCCAGCGAGAGATTCCCCGGTGCCTCGGAGGCCGGGGGGACAGGCACAGGCTGACGGGCCGCCCCGGCGGCTCTTTCCGTCATGGGACTCATGCCGGCGTTGGCCGTGGCGAACACTTGATAGCCGTTGACCAGCACTTCGAGCCGGCCGGTGGCCAGATCCAGCAAGGCACCATGCACGGGCACACGCGGCCCGATGAGCGGGCTGGCGCGGATGTGCTCGACGGCCTTGAGCACATTCTGCCGCTCGCTGGCGAAGAGGCCGAAAAAATCCTGCAAGTTTTCTGGCAGCTTGGCCCGGGGAACCCCGAGGGCGGCGAACTTGTCCAACAACTCCAACGTGCTGGTCTTGCGCACGAGGCAGTCGGAATGGCCGAGGATGAGGACCTCCTTGCCCCCCTTCACGGCGCAGGCCAGCGCCAGCGAACGCACCGTGCTGCTCATGGGGCTGGTGATGATGTTCCCGGCGTTGCGCAGCCAGATGAAGTGCGATTCTGGCACCCCCAGCGCCTCCGGCAGACGGTGGTTGAGCCGGGCGTCAATGCACGTGAGCGCGACCAGTGGCAGCGCGTCCGCAAACTCGTCCGGGATCAGCGGCGGCGCGTGGCCATCGGCCGCCCGCTGGTTGGCATCGAGGATGGCGTCGAACAGGCGCATGGTGGTGGACTTCACCGCCAGTGAATCGCAGGCCCGGACGCGGATTCAACTGCAAAAACGGGCGGGCCTACTTCTTGGCCGGGGCTTTCGGGGCGGGACCCTTGACGTTGACCGGCGGCGGGTTGGTGCCGCGCGGGATGGTGACGGTGTAGTTGACGCGCTGCAGGCGGTCGGCTGCCGCGTGGGTCTTGTCCTGCATGGGCACAAAGGTGAGCACGCCGGGCAGGACGATGGGGAAAGCCGCCGCCGGACCGATCACCACCGGCACCTGCACCGTGAGCAAGCCCTCGTAAACCTCCACCGGCTGCGTGACTCCCGGCACGGTTTTCTTGGCTGCCGGAAAGGAGTAGGCAACCGGATACGCGCGGGCGCTGGCGTTCTGCCCCACCTGCGCAAAGGTCGGCGTGGCCTGACGCAACAACGGCCGGTTCGAGTGCAGGTAATAGCCTTCCTTGATTTTGAAGCTGGCGGTGACCACGGCATTGCTGCCCGGCAGCGCGTAGCCGGCGGTGACGGTGGCGTTCTCGAAGGTCATGTAGGGGTTGGGGGCCTGCGCCTGAACCGACACCGAGGCCAGCCCGAGGAGGAGCAACGCGAGTGCGGAAAATTTCATAGGGGGGAGTGGGTTTCAGGACGCCGTTCAAACAGCGGATTTCATCGGCCAGCCGGCAGCGACCATGCCCTTGTAGCCGCCGATGAGCGAGGCAACATTGCGGTAGCCCATCCGTTGCGCGGCATCGCAAGTCAGCGCCGAGCGGAAGCCGCCGCCGCAATACATGATGATCTCCGTGTCCGGGTCGGGAAACCGCTGCTCCAGATCGCGCTCCAGGATGCCCTTGCCCAGATGCTGCGCCTCGACCGCGTGGCCGGCCTGCCACTCGGAGTCCTCGCGCACATCCACCAGCACCGCGCGCGGGTTGGCTGCCAGCCGGGCGCGGGCCTGGTCGATGGTCACTTCCCGCACCGAGGCGCGGGCCGCGTTGACGAGCTTCAGAAAGCCGGGCGAATGATTCACAGGGGCAAAGTAGCGGCGGTGCCCGGAGGGGCAAAGTGTTTTTCCACCCGGCCCGCCCGCCGGGGGAACTGAGCACTTGTCATCCCCCGCGCCGGTTCCTAACGTCGCGCCATGAAATCCCCGTGGTATAAACAGCTTTTCCAGCATTCGGCGGTAAAGGATTTCCAGTTGCACCGCCAGCGCGCCGAGCAAGGCGATGCCGAGTCTCAGTATCAGCTTGCCCTGCGCTTAAGCAGCGGCCACGGCACCCCCACCGACCATGCCGCCGCTGCACACTGGTATCGCCAGGCGGCCGAACAAGGCCATCCCGACGCCCAGAACGCCTTGGGCCTGTGCTACGACGAGGGCACCGGGGTGGACCGCGATCCCGTGGAAGCTGTGGCCTGGTATCACAAGGCCGCCGAGCAAGGTGTGGCGGCCGCGCAGAACAATCTCGGTCTCAGCTACCGCCGGGGCGAAGGCGTGGCGCGCGACATCGAAGAAGCTGTCCGCTGGTTCCGGCTCGCCGCAGAGCAAGGCTACCCCGATGCGGAATACAGCCTGGGCCTCGCGTATTATCGGGGCGAAGGCCTGCCGCTGGACAACGGCCGCGCGATCAAGTGGCTGCACAAGGCGGCCGAGAAGGGCGAAGTCAACGCCATGCACCGCTTGGCCCGCGCATTGCACAAGCAGGCGGAGACCAAGGCGCAATTCCGCGAGACCGCCAAGTGGTATCGGGCCGCCGCAGAACAAGGCCACCCGGACGCCATGTTCTACCTCGCGGAACTGCACACCTTCGGCAATGGCGTGCCCGAAAACTTTGTCGAGGCCTCCACCTGGCTGCACAAAGCCGCCGCCGCCCACCATGCCCCGTCGCAGTTCGAACTCGGCCGCCGCTGCCTCGCCGGTCAAGGCATGCCCGCAGACCCGGTGGCGGCGGCCCGCTGGTTCCAGCTCGCCGCCGATCAGGGCAACGGAGCCGCCCAGATGCGCCTCGGCATGTGCCACCTCGAAGGCAAAGGCATCGCGCTGGATCTGGGCCTGGCCTACAAGTGGTTCTCCCTCGCCGCCAACCAGGGCAACCGCGAGGCCGCCATCGAGCGGGACCGCATCACCGGCGCGTTGACGCGGGAACAAATGGTGGAGGCCCAACGGCGCATCGCCGAGTTCACCGCCACCAGTCCGAGCTGAGCCCGCGTCGCCCGTCAGGCGCCGGGGCCGGACGGATGCAGCAGAGTCCAGATCGCGCGGGCGGCCCGCACATTCGCGCCGGGAGCACCCAACCCCGCGATGACCTGGCCCAGCTTCACCTGCATCGCCTGCCGCCGCGACTCATCCTGCAACAGCCCCAACGCAGCCTGTGCCAGGTTGGGCCCCGTCGCCGCGTCTTGCACGAACTCCGGCATCACCGCCTCGCCCGCCAGCAAGTTCGGCATCGCGAGGAACTTCACCGTGACGATGCGCTTCCCGATCTGATAGGTGCTCCACGAGGTCTTGTAGAGCGCGACGGTCGGCACCTTGAAGAGCGCGCACTCCATCGTGACCGTGCCGGTGGAAGCAATGGCGATGGTGGCGGAGCGGAGGGCGGTATCGAGGTGGCCAACTTGGATTTGAAACTGAGGGATTAACTTCTGCGCAAAGGCAGTTGCTGCCTTCGCATCCGGTGGGCCAATTCGGTTCACTTTCAGCCCCAGTCGGCGCTCGAACTCCCAACTTACCAGCGGCGCAAGCTCCTCGCTCGGCAGCACCATGCGGAAGGACGCGTCCACCTCGGCCGCAATCTGCCTCGTCGCGTCCACCATCACGGGCAAGTGCCGCTTCAACTCGCCCGCCCGGCTGCCGGGCAGCAACAGCACTTCGGGCAGCGCCACCGGGGCATCGCTGGCGGTCTTTGCACCTTGAACTTTGAACTTTGAACTCTCCTCCGCAAACCGGTCCAGCATCGGATGCCCGACGAACTCGACCTTCAAATCCGGCGCGCGTTTCGCATACCAGTCCCGCTCGAACGGGAAGATGGTGAGCAACAGATCGTAGTCCTCCGCCATCTTCGTCGCCCGGCCCGGCCGCGACGCCCACACCTGTGGCGAGACATACTGGACGATGCGCGGGTTCCACTGGCCGCCCGACTTGGCCGCCCGCGCCCGCAGCGCGTGGGCGAACCGGCGGTTGAACCCGGAGAAATCCACGCACACGAGCAGGTCGGGCCGGCGTTTCTCCGCGAGGTCCAGCAACTCGTGGAAGATGCGGCGGAACTTGCCGTAGCTCTTGATGACCTCCCACAGCCCAATGACCGCGTGCTGCGTCATGTCCACCGCTAGGTCCACGCCCGCCGCCGCCAGCTTCGGCCCGCCCGCGCCGAAGAAGCGCAGCGTCGGCTTCGCGGACGAAGCGCCAGCCTCCGCCCGCAGCGCCTGCACCAGCTCCGCCGCCAGCGCGTCGCCGCTCGGCTCGCCGGCAATCACCATGATGCTCGTCTCAGCCATGCGCTCAGATTGGTTTCGCCGCGAAGTGCTCCGCCATCGCATGGCCCGCGTGCCAGCCCGTCGTCCACGCCGCCTGGAAATTGAAGCCCCCCGTGATGCCATCAATATCCAGCAACTCGCCGGCGAAATAGAGGCCCGGACAAACCCGGCTCTGCATCGTCTTGAAATCCACCTCGCCCAACCGCACGCCACCGCACGTCACGAACTCCTCCTTGTTCATGCTCTTGCCCGTCACGGTGAACTCCGACTCCACCAGCAGCCGCGCCAGCGTGTGCAACTGCGCCTTGTTCAAGCCCGCCCACTGCGTCAGCGGCGCGATGCCCGCCGTCGCCACCAGCCGCTCCCACAGCCGCGAGGGCAAGCCCGCCAGCGCCACGTTCTGCACCTGCCGCGCCCCCGTCAGCCCGCGCTGCGCCTGTGCCAGCGCGATGACGCTGTCGAAGTGGTGCTCCGGCAGCCAGTTCACCCGCAGCTTGAACTGGTAATTCACCGCCGCCAGCTCCCGCGCGCCCCACGCCGACAACCGCAAAATCCCCGGCCCGCTCAAGCCCCAATGCGTGATGAGCACCGGCCCGGTTTCCTTCAACTTTGTGCCCACCGCGCTCACCGTCGCGCGATCCACCGCGAGGCCGGACAAGCCCTCCAGCCGCTTGTCCGTGATGTGGAACGTGAACAGCGACGGCACCGGCGGCTCAATCGTGTGCCCCAGCGACGCCGCCAAAACATCCCCCGCCTTCGCTCCACCCGTGGCCAGCAGCAGCACGTCGCAATCGAGCTGTGCCGGCGACTTGTAGTCACCGCTCCGTTGCGCTGCGTCTCTGAACGGCGGTTGCAAACCGCCGGCACTCAGCCACAGCCGAAACCCGCCCTCACTTCTCCGCTCCACCCGTTCCACCCCGCAGTTCGTCCGCAACTCCACGCCCGCCGCGCGCGCCGCGTCAGTCAGGCAATTGATAATCGTCTGCGACTGGTCCGTGGTCGGGAACATCCGCCCGTCCGCCTCCGTCTTCAGCACCACCCCGCGCGCCTCAAACCACTTCACCGTGTCCTCCGCTTGAAACCGATGGAACGCCCCGATGAGCGCCGGCCCGCCGCGCGGATACCGCTTCGCCAGCTCCTTCGGCACGAAGCACGAATGCGTCACATTGCACCGCCCGCCGCCGGAGATTTTCACCTTCTGCAAGACATTCGCCCCGCGCTCCAAAATGGTCACGGACCCGCGCCCCGCCAGCGCCTCCGCCGCCGTGATGGCCCCGAAGAAACCCGCCGCGCCGCCACCAACCACGACCACCCGTAGGTGACGACGTAAGGAGTCTCCAACTCTGTCTTCAACCTCGGTCATAAAGGAGAGTGGGTAACAAACACTGCGTTCCGTTGGCACTGGGCCTTCGGAAGACTAGTCAGAGACTCCTCACGTCGTCTCCTACCCACCGTCCGCAGGTGACGACGTAAGGAGTCTCCAACTTTGCTTTCAACCTCGGTCATAAAGGAGAGTGGGTAACAAACACTGCGTTCCGTTGGCACTGGGCCTTCGGAAGACTAGTCAGAGACTCCTCACGTCGTCTCCTACCCACCGTCCGTAGGTGACGACGTAAGGAGTCTCCATCTATGTCTTTCCAGGCTGTCATAACGGCGGTCGCTTGATGTTCCCCGCGTCCGGCTGCCGGAGCTTCGCGTAAATCCGCCAGAACTTCGGCCAATAATCCTCCGCGAGCGGATGCAGCTTCGGATACCCCGGCACCGCACAACCCGTGAACGCCCACTCCCGCACGTCCTTCACCAACTCCGCCTTCACCGGGTTTTCCGCGATGTAAAAGCACGTCTTGGCAAACGCACCGCGTCGTCGCTGCTCCTCGCGCAACACATGGTCCTGAGCCTGTGGTTGGAAGTGAGCCGGAGCCAGCAGCGGCTCCAGATATGTGCGGAGAAACGCCATGCCGTTCAGTTGGTCCGAGTCGAGGCGCAGCCCCATCCAAACCAAGTGGATGTGGTCCGGCATCAGGCAATACACGGGACACAGCAACCCCTCGCGCGCCGCCGCGTGCAGCATCAACTCGCGAAAGCGCCCGTGGAACTCCGGTGTCAGCCAGCCTTGCAGCCGGTCGAACGTCGTCTGTGTCCAGTGAACCACCGCGTCGCCTTGGTAGTATTCTCGCGGGAGTCGCGGAAGCTGGTAGGCCCGGTTCAGCGGGTCGCGGAGTTTGTCCATTGGCTCGTAGGAGACGACGTGAGGAGTCTCTGATTTTCGGGCGTTTGATTTTAGCTAGAGACTCCTTACGTCGTCTCCTACGCGGATTTGCCGCGTGATTTCAAACGCCACATCCAGCGCGTGTTTCGCGGAGGCCCCGCTGACCTTCGGCGTCCGGCGTTCGCGGACGCACTCGACGAAGTGCGCCAGCTCCAGCTTGAGCGGCTCGTCCTTCGCGATGGGCACCGGCTCGCGCACGATTTTCTTCCCGGCAAACTCGCTCACGATGGCCGAGTCGTTCGCGGACAAGAGCAGCTTGAGCAGGGAGCTTTTCTCCGCGTCGTCCCCGGCGAGGCGATAGATAAAACCCTTCTGCTCGCGGTAATCCAACGAGATGTAGCTGGGCTGCGCGCCGCCGCTGAACACGCGGATTTTGCGCAGCCGCTCCTGGCTGATGCGGCTGGCGGTGAGGTTCGCCACGCAGCCGTTGGCGAAGCGCAGCCGCGCGTTCGCGATGTCCTCGCTCTTGCTCAGGACCGGGATGCCGACCGCGTCCACGCTCACGACGGGGGACTTCACGAAGGCCAGCACCACGTCGAGGTCGTGAATCATCAGGTCGAGCACCACGCCGATGTCCGTGCTGCGCGCGGGGAAGGGCGAGAGGCGGTGGCACTCGATGAAGCGCGGCTCCGGCGCGGCGGTTTCGAGGTAGCTGAAGACGGGGTTGAAGCGTTCGACGTGGCCGACTTGCAGCACCAACTTGCGCTCGTGCGCGAGCCGCACCAGCTCCGCCGCCTGGTCGGAGTGCTCGGTCATCGGCTTCTCCACGAGCACGTGCCGGCCCAGCTCCAGCAGCGTCTTGGCGATGTCGAAATGCGTCGTCGTCGGCGTGACGATGCTCAAGGCGTCACTCACCGCTGCGGCCTCGGCGATGGAGGTGAAGGCCCGTGTGCCGTGCGCGGCGGCGTGCTTGCGGGCAGCCTCGGGGTTCGCATCGAAAACACCGGCGAACTCCACGGCACCGGTGCGCGCGAGTTCGGCGTAGAGCCGGGCGTGTTCCTTGCCCAACGAACCAGTGCCGATGACGGCGACGCGGATTTTTTCAACTGCCACGGGCGGAGTGTGCCACTGCGGAGGCGCGGCTGACAACCGCGCGTAAAGTAGGACAGGCTTCCAGCCTGTCATCCATCTGACACAAGAGCATGTGTTCCAGATAGTGCCCCGGTCCGCACATTGGGCAGCGTCCGCTTCAGCGGAAGAACCGTTCGGCAACTCGTTGCCCCCACCGCTGGCGCGGGAAGTGGGTCAAGGGTTCAAGCATCAACGAGAAACGACCGCGCTGGTGGAGCTGGATGACAGGCTGGAAGCCTGTCCTACTTGGTCAGCCGGCGAACTTTGCCCTTTGCAGTTCGGACGCCGCTTCCATACTCCGCCCGTGGCTGCCGCTCTCATCACGCTCGTTCTGTTGAGCTACCTGCTCGGCTCGATTCCCACCGGCTTTCTCGTGGCGAAAGCGAAGGGCGTGGACATCCGCAGCGTGGGCAGCGGGAACATCGGGGCGACGAATGTCTTCCGCATCCTCGGCAAGGGAGCGGGCATCTTCGTGCTGACGGCGGATGCGTTGAAGGGAGTCTTCGTGGTGGTTGTAATCGCTCCGGCGGTTCAAAGAATTACGCCCGCCGGCGCTATCGTCGAGCACCTCCCGGCCCTCGCCGGCATCTGCGCCATCCTCGGGCACAACTACACGTGCTGGCTGAAGTTCAAAGGCGGCAAGGGCATCGCCACCACGGCGGGCGTGTTCGCGGCGCTGGCACCGGCGGCGTTCGGCATCGCGCTGGCGACGTGGCTCGTGGTCTTCGCGGCGAGCCGCTACGTGTCGCTTGCGTCCATCGTCGCGGCGGTGGCGCTGCCGCTGGCGGTGTGGCTCACGGGCAACGGGGGCTTGCTCATCGGCGTCTCGGCGGCACTGGGCGCGCTGGCGATTTACAAGCACAAGGCCAACATCGAGCGCCTGCTGGCTGGCACGGAGAACCGTATCGGCGCGAAGAAGCCGGAGCCGCCGGAAACCAAGACTTAGCCGCGAAAGGACGCAGAGAACGCAAAGATGAAAACCCGAAACGTCCAACGTTCAACGCTCAACTTCCAACTTTCAACGGTGTGCGGCGCGGCGTCTTTGAGCGTTGAGCGTTGGACGTTGGGCGTTGGAAGTTTCCCTCTTTTCCCCTCTCCATGAACATCACTGTTCTCGGTGCCGGTGCGTGGGGCACGGCGCTCGCCAAACTGGCTTGTGAGTCGGGCCACGAAGTCGCGCTCTGGGGCCACAACCCTGCGCATCTGGCCGAGGTGCGCACCACCGGTCGCAACGAGCGCTATCTGCCCGGCGTGACGCTGCCGGCGGGCCTGCACTGCGTGGATGACCGGGCGGATGCCTTGCGTGGCGCGAGCGCGGTGATCGTGGCCGTGCCGTCGCGGGCGTTCCGCGAAGGGGTGGGCGCGTTGCAGGATTTTCGTGGCATCGCCATCAGCGTCACCAAGGGCATCGAGCACGACAGCGGGCTGACGATGTGCGGGGTTCTGCGCGCGTGCTCACCGCGCGCCAAAGTCGCCGCACTGTCCGGGCCGACACTCGCGCCGGAGGTCGCCCGGGGCATACCCACCGCCATCGTCGCCGCGAGCGTGGACCCCGGGACCGCGCATTTCGTGCAGAACCTCTTTCACCGGCCTTCGTTCCGGGTTTACACGAGCGCCGACCTGCTGGGCGTGGAGCTGGGTGGCGCGCTCAAGAACATCATCGCCATCGCCGCCGGGGTGGGCGACGGCCTCGGCTTCGGCGACAACGCGAAGGCCGCGCTCGTCACCCGCGCGCTGGCGGAGATGCGCCGGCTGGGCGTGGCGTGCGGTGCGCAGGCGGAGACCTTCGCCGGCTTGAGCGGTCTGGGCGACCTGACCGTGACGTGTTTCTCGAAGCTGAGCCGCAACCGTTCGTTCGGCGAGCAGTTGGGACGCGGCACGCCGCTGCCGGAGCTGTTCGCGAGCACCCGGCATGTGGTGGAGGGCTTCCCCACTGCCCGCTCGGCCTGGCAACTGGCTCGCAAGCACGGTGTCAGCACGCCCATCATCGAGCAGGTCCACGCGATGCTTTACGAGGGCAAGGATGTGAAGGCGGCCGTGCGCGATCTGACCAGCCGGGACTCGAAGGCGGAGGATTGAGGGGAGGTAACCCGTGTTCAGTTTTCAGTATTCAGTCTGGCACGGCGCACGTGCCCCACTGATTACTGAACACTGGTTGCTGAAAACTCCTCACAACTCCGCCTTCAGCCGCGTCATCAGATCCGCGTGCCGCTCCAGCGCCGGGAACTGCGGAAACTCGCGCTTCACATTCTCCGGCGCGTGCAGCAGGAAGCCCTTGTCCGCCTGGAGCAGCATCGAGGTGTCGTTGTAGGAGTCGCCGGCGGAGAGGACGCGGTAATTCAGCAATTGCAACGCACGGACGGACTGGCGTTTCTGGTCGGCCATGCGGAGCTGGTAGCCCGTGATGCGATCATTCTCCACCAGCAGCCGGTGGCAGAACAGCGTCGGCCAGCCGAGCTGGCGCATGAGCGGCTGGGCAAACTGCTCAAAGGTGTCGCTCAAGATGATGACCTGGGTGAGCGCGCGCAGCTCGTCTAGGAACTCCTTGCCGCCCGGCAGCGGCGCGAGCGTGCCGATGACGGCCTGGATGTCCGAGAGCTTGATGCCGTGCTGGTCGAGGATGCCGATGCGGTAGCGCATGAGCTTGTCGTAGTCCGGCTCGTCGCGCGTGGTGCGGCGCAGGGCGGGGATGCCGGTCTTCTCGGCGACGGCGATCCAAATCTCAGGCACCAGCACGCCTTCCAAATCCAATGTGACAATGGTCGGTTTCACGGCGCGGGAGAGTGCGGACGGAGGCGGGGGAAGTCGAGTGTGCGGTGAAGGCGCACCTCACGAACGGCTGAACCTGAAAACCATTACCGGTCTCATGCTCGCCGCGAGAACTTCAAACCGGGACCGGCCAAGTCCACCGTGCGGAGGCGCATCCCTTCACTGGGCCATCACCTTCACCGTGGCCGTGGTCCGGTCGTATTGGATGTAGGTGCCCGGCGGGGTCGGCGGCATTTGCTTCATCAGTCCGGCCTGCACCAAGTCCGCCAGCGTATAGGGGTTTTGCTTGAACTGTTGCTGGTATTTTTTGATGGCCTCGCGCAGCGGCGTCAGGTTGACCGACTGGATTTCGGCTGCCAGAGCAGGCGTCACCACCGCTGGCGGGCGCTCCGGGCCGGCGTCCGGCTTGGCGGCGGAGGTCGTGGGGGCGGCCTCCGCGCCGTTCACCGCTGGCTTCGGCTTGCGGCAACCGCCCGTCAACACTCCGGCCACCACCAGGCTGACGACCAGCCACGACCGACCCAAGGGAAGCTGCCGGAACATCGTCGCCAGCACGGCGCGCTGACGGGGACGGGCGGACGACGGTTGAGGATGGGCGGGGGCGTGCATGCGAAATTGAAAGCGGTTGTTGGGGGGGGTCAATACCGGGCATGAGCCTGGCCGTAAAGGACATCTTCGGTCCCTGAGCCGAAGCGGAGCGCCGAGCATGGCTCGGCTTTGGGGCGTTCGGATGCTCCGGCCGAGCAATGCCCGGCGCTCCGGTTCATAGAGAGCCACCGCGGCACCGCCGCGTTGCGGGTGGCTGGCTCGGTGCGGTTTCGAACTGCTGTAGCCCACAGGCGGCGGCTGGGAGCCGCCGGCACAGGTTCATGGGTAGCCACCACGGACCGAAGCCCGCGCATTGGCACCATGAACGGCCGAAGGTTTCCCGCAGATTCAAGGCGACCGCAGATGGAAAATCCCATCTGCGGTCGCCTTGAATCTGCGGGAGGTTCATGGAGAGCTGCCACGGCCCCAAGGCCGCGCATTGGGAGCATGAACTCCCACACAGATTAAGGGCGGAGCCCAGATGGGAAGTCTGACAGTTTGGAATTTCCTCTGTGTTCCGCCCTTAATCTGTGTGGCGGTTCATGGAGCGCCGCAGCCAAACTTCCCGCTTCCCTTCCAACGTCCCTTTGCCAAGCTCATCGGCACTATGACCCGATGGTTTCTCCCTGTGCTGGCGCTTGCGTGCGCCGCGTTCACTTCCACCCGCGCCGCCGCGCCCTTCGAGCTGAGGGACGGCGACCGCGTCATCTTCCTGGGCGACACGCTCATCGAGCGCGAGCAGCACCACGGCTGGATCGAGCTGATGCTCACCACGCGCTTTCCGGACCGCAACGTCACCTTCCGCAACCTCGGCTGGAGCGCGGACCTGCCCAATGGCGAGTCGCGCCTGGGCCTCTCGCTGCGCCAGGCCGGCGTCGAGCCGGAAGGCGAGGCTTGGGAACTCCTCCAGAAGCAAATCGCCGACGCGAAGCCGACGGTGGCCTTCATCGGCTACGGCATGGCGGCGTCCTTCGCGGGCGAGGCGGGGCTGCCGAAGTTCAAGGCGGACTACGAGCGGCTGCTGGATGCGCTTGAGAAGTTGTCGCCGGGGTGTCGGTTCGTGCTGCTGTCGCCCATTAAGCACGAGAAGTTGTCCGCGCCGCTGCCCGACCCGGCGAAGCACAATGAGCAACTCGCCGCCGTCTTCCGCACGATTGAGAGCATCGCGAAGGAAAAGTCGGCTCGGTTCCTCAACCTGTTCGAGGTTCCTCCCTTATTGCTGGAGCCGGGCCGCACGCTGACGGACAACGGCATTCACTTGAACGACGCCGGCTTCAGGTGGATTGCGCATGCCATTGAACAGCGACTTTTCAACAACCCACACGGCACATGGATGACGCCGCAACGCAGCGCCGCCTCCCGAGTTGCTCAACAAGTCATCCTCCGCAAAAACGAGTTCTTCTTCCACCGCTCGCGCCCGGCGAACATGGCTTACATCTTCGGCTTCCGGAAACGTGAGCAGGGCAAGAACGCCGTCGAGATGCCGCAGTTCGACCCGCTCATCGCCGCCGAGGAGAAGAAGATTCGTGAGCTGTGCAAGCACTTGAACGACGCCAGCTTCAAACCCGGCCCCGAACTCCAGCCCGCCGCGCTGCTCGGCAAGGCCGCCGCCGCCAAGCACACGCCGCAGCCCACGCCCGAGTTCACCGTGGCCGACGGCCTCGAAGTCACGCTCTGGGCCGAGAACCCGCACCTCGCCAAGCCCATCCAAATCAACTTCGACCCGCAGGGCCGCCTCTGGGTCGCCAGCAGCGAGGTCTATCCGCAAATCGAACCCGGCCAGGCCGCGCACGACAAAATCGTCGTGCTCGAAGACACCAAGGGCGCGGGCAAGGCGGACAAGGCCACCGTCTTCGCCGACAACATGCTCATCCCCACCGGCCTCGCGCCCGGCGACGGCGGCGTGTATGTCGCGCAGAGCACGGAGCTGCTGCACTTGAAGGACACCAACGGCGACGGCAAGGCCGACGTGCGCCGCGTCGTCCTCTCCAGCTTCGGCACCGAGGACACGCACCACAACTTGCACACGCTGCGCTGGGGACCGGACGGCCGCCTCTGGATGAGCCAGTCCATCTACACCCGCAGCGAAGTCGAGACGCCACACGGCGTGGTGCGCCTGCGCTCGGGCGGCGTGTTCCGCTTCGAGCCGGCGTCGCAAAAGCTCGAAGTCATCTTCAAGGGCTGGGTGAACAGTTGGGGCCACCAGTTCGACGAGTTCGGCCAGAGCTTCATGACCGACGGCGCGGGCGGTGCCGGCATCAACTGGGGCCTACCCGGCGCGATGTATCAGACCTACGCGCGCGCGCGCCGCATCCTCCCGAGCGTCAGCCCCGGCGGCTACCCGAAGTTCGCCAGCCTCGAAATCATCCGCAGCCAGCACTTCCCCGCCGACTGGCAGGGCCGCATGGTGACGTGCGACTTCCGCGCGAACCGCGTGACCTCGTTCAGCATCACCGAGCAGGGCGCGGCCTACATCACCAAGCAGGAAACCGACATCTGCCGCACTTCGAACAACACCTTCCGCCCGATTGACGTGAAGCTCGGGCCCGACGGCGCGCTCTACATCGCCGACTGGAGCAACCCCATCATCAACCACGGCGAAGTGGACTTCCGCGACCCGCGCCGCGACCGCGAGCACGGGCGCATCTGGCGCGTGGCGGTGAAAGGCAAAGCCGGCTTGAAGAAGCCCGAACTGGCGAAGGCCAACACCGGCGCGCTGCTGAACGAACTGCTTTCCCCCAACCACTTCAACTCCTCGCAAGCCACCCGCCTGCTCGTGGAGAAAGGCGCCGCCGCCGTCGCGCCCGAGCTGAAGACCTGGACTGCGAAGCTCAAGAGCGAGAAGGAACAGCTTGCTGCGCTTTGGATTCACCAGTCCTTAAACATTCCCGCGCCCGAGCTGCTCACCAAGCTGCTCGCCGCGCAGGATGGCCGCATCCGCGCCGCCGCCGTGCGCGCATTGAGCTTCGCCACCACCGCGCCCACCAAACCGGTGCTGGTCGCCGATGCCAACGGCACCGCCAGCACGTATCTCGCGGACGCCGGCGCAGCCTTTGCCGAGAGCGACACCGTCGCGCGCCTGGCCAAGCTCGTCGCCGACCCGCACCCACGCGTCCGCATGGAGGCCGTGCGCGCACTGGCGAAGTTCCCGTCCGCCAATTCGGCCGAACTCGTGCTCTCCGCCGTGGACGGCATCGGCTCCGACACCTTCCTCGACTACGCGGTCTGGCTCTCCATCAACGAGCTGGCGCAGCCCTTCCTCGCCGCGCTGGAGTCCGGCGCGTGGGTGCCCAACTCGCCCGCGAAACAAGCGCAGCTTGAGTATGCGATGAAGGCGCTCGACCCCGCGCTGGCGTCATCGAGCGTCGCGAAGATTCTCGCCGCCAAGCCGCTCACGAAGGACGGCTCCGGCCCGTGGATTGAACTCATCGGTGCCGCCGGCGGCCCGGCGGAAATCAACCGCCTCTGGGAGCAGGTCGTGAAGCGCGACTTCACCGACGCCGCGCTCAATCGTGCGCTCGCCGCGCTCACCTCCGCCGCGCGCCTGCGAAACGTGAAACCCGCCGGGGACAGCGCACGCGGTCTCGCGTTGCTCTCCTACGCGAACTTCCCCACCCGCGTCGCCTACGTGAACCTGCTCGGCGCGTGGAAGAATCCCGGCGCGGCCTTTGCCGAGATGGTGAAGCTCGCCGGCACCGAGAACACGCCCGCCGAAGTCCGCACCGCGCTCTTCGCCGCCTTCCGCGAGCTGGGTGCAATTCCGCCCGTGCTCGGCGCGTTGCAGCCGCTGGCGGCAAAGACCTCGCCCGCCGCTGTCCGCCGCGCTGCCACCGTCACGCTCGCGTCGCTTCAGCCCGCGAAGTTCGCCGACCTCGCGCTCGACGAACTGGCCGAGACCAAGACCGAGGCCGAGGCGCTCGACCTCTGGCGCGGCGTGCTCGCCACCAAGGGCGCGGCGAAGTCGTTTGGCGAGAAAGTCGGCGGCCGCACCGCGCTGCCCCCGCACGTCGCCAGCGCCGGCCTCCGCGCCGCCCGCGAGGGTGCGCAGCCCGATGCCACGCTCGTCGCCTCGCTCACCAAGCTCGCGAACATCACCGCCCTTTCGCCCGACAAGCTCACGCCCGCGAAGCTCAAGGAGTTGGCCGACCTCGCCGTGAAATCCGGTGACCCCGCGCGCGGCGAACGCGTGTATCGGCGCGCGGAGCTGGGCTGCGTGCTTTGCCACAGCATCGGCGGCGTCGGCGGCAAGGTCGGCCCGGACATGACCAGCCTTGGCGCGGCGGCCCCGGTAGATTACCTCGTCGAGTCCATCCTGTTGCCCAACGCGAAAATCAAGGAGGGCTTCCACGGCATCAACGTCGAGACCAAAGACGACCTCGAATACAGCGGCATCCTCGTGCGCGAGACCGGGCAGGAAGTCATCCTCCGCAACGCGCAGAACCAGGAGGTCAGCGTGGCGAAGTCGAACATCCGCAAGCGCGCCAACGCCTCGCAATCGCTCATGCCCACCGGCCTGCTCGACACCGTGAACGAGGGCGACCGCAACGACCTCGTTGCGTTCCTCACGCGCCTCGGCAAGCCCGGCGACTACGACGCCAGCAAAGGCGGCGTGGCCCGCGTCTGGCGCGTGCTGCCCGTGACCCATCGCATGGACCAGGGCGGCTGGGACAAGATCACCAAGGGCGACTTCACCGCGAAGTGGACCGCGATGGAAAGCGGCATCGGCGACCACACCTGGAAGCCCGCGACTTCGCTCGTGAGCGGCGCGCTTGCCAAGCCCGACTTCGCCCCCACCAACATCCCCGGACACGTCACGCTCACGAGCGTCTTTGTGGCAACGACCTTCACGCTCGCCAAGCCCGGCCAAGTCACGTTGGCCGTGGACGGCCTCGCCAAACCCGAGTTGTGGGTGAACGGCCAGAAGCTCACGCAGCTCGCAAACCAATTCCCCGCCGGCACGCACACGGTCGTCCTCCGCCTCGACGGCGCGAAGCTGCCCGACAGCGTGCGCGTGAAGTCCACGGATGTGAGCTGGAGCCTGAACTGACGCGCGTTGGAGACGACGTGAGGAGTTTCTGACTTCGTGGCGCTCTAACCCGACTTCCGCTGCTGGGGCTGATGGCAAAATGGGATCCTTGGTTTTGCTGGGGTTTTCACTTGGCGCGGGGCGAAGGTCGCCACTACATCGGCGGGTCAGCTCTGCTGGCCCGGGATTAGGCGCGGGGGTGGTTGCGGGGGGAGTTCCAAGTTCAGTCGCGCCAAGAGCAGCGCCACGTTGCGGTCCGGTTCTCCCAGTCGGTGCCTTCGCGGCTGTAGCCCAGCCAGCAGGCACCCCAGGTGCGGGGACGGGAGAGTTGCAGTTGGGAGAGAACCAACGGCCCGCCAACTTCCGCGATTTCGCCCCCTGAACCCGCTCCGGGGAACAGCGGCGCTGAAGCCGCCGCAGTCCAGACGCTTCGCGCCGCACGGGGACCTCGCTGGGTCGCGCCAGCGTTTGGACTGCGGTGGCTTCAGCACCGCTTTTGCGCCTGCCCAGGCCCCAAGCCCGCTCCCGAGGTTCATGGGTAGCCACCACGGCCCGAAAGCCGCGCATTGGGGCCATGAACCCGTGCCGGCGACTTCCAGTCGCCGCGTTGTGGGTGG
>Ga0255188_1000137_pt1 | contig 27725 bp, 17 predicted proteins | sample Miss_Cont_RepB_8_FD_188427 | JGI IMG/M metagenome (GOLD analysis project Ga0255188, IMG submission 188427) | Freshwater microbial communities from Mississippi River, Louisiana, United States - Miss_Cont_RepB_8h | ecosystem: Environmental > Aquatic > Freshwater > River | place: USA: Louisiana... | reverse complement strand
AAAGTGCAAGCGTAGGCCACAATGCCCCAGCTCGTGACGGTTGATTTATACCATTCTGTGGTATACCCGGAGCTGTTCCTGCCTACAGTGCCGCTACTCACCGACTGACTGACCCCCGATGGCAGGACTGGGTTAAGCATTGAGAACCGAGATATGTCATACAACACCAGCGTCGGGGTGCCGGCGATCTTGAAGGAACTCGCCACCACCTGGCCCGCCGCGATGTTGCCGCTGCCATCGCGCGCCACGATGGCACTGGCAGTGTTGGCGCTGGTGGCGGTGGTGCGCGCATTGTCCAGCGTGCCGCTGGAAACCTGGCTGGCGTTCAGGCCGGTCAAACCGCCGCCGCCGCCGCTGAAAGTGGTGGCGGTGATGGTTCCGGCCGCGAAGTTGCCCGAAGCATCCCGCGCCACGATGGCATTGGCGGTGTTGGCGCTCGTGGCGGTGGTGGCTGAGTTAACCACCCGGCCCGCTGCGCTGAGGGTTGGCAGCCGGGATTCGGAGATGGTGCCGGAGGCAATGTTGGCCCCGTTCAGGTTGTTCAGCCCCGCCCCGTTGCCACTGATGACGCCGCCGGCGATGGACACGGAGTTGGAACCCGTGACTGGGTCCACCAAGTCCGTGGCGCTCTTGGCCAGCACCGCATAGGGCGCGGGCAGGAAGCGCAGGCGCGGCGCGATGGTCGTGCCGTCGGCTTGCAGCTCCAGATACCGGTCCGAGGCGGTGGAAGAGCCGGCGAAGACCCCGGTGAGGTCGGCGGAGAAAGGCTCGCTGCCCACGGAACTCCCCTGGCCCAGCAGCACGCTGAAGTAGCCCTTGTCCACGGTCACGACCTGCTCCGAGCTCCACTTGAGGTTTGCCGAGGTGCCACCGCTCAACACGTCGTAAATGCGAAAGCGGACGGTCTTGTTCACCGGCGTGGTGTTGCCAAACGGCACGCCGTTGCCGTCCGTGAGGAAGCCCTGATACGTGAGCTGCGTGGGCGGTTTGGCGTTGGCCTGCGCCCGCGCACGGTGGGCGGGGAGCAGGACGAGCGCGGCGCAGAACACGCCCAGCATCACGGAGTAGTTTCGTTTCATAACAGGAGGAGTTGCCACTGCGGAAAGTGAGGAGCTGGTGGGAAAAGCGTTCATTGGGTGGTGAGCGTGGCGATGGGGCTGATGAGCTGGAGGCTGAAGCTGCCGCTGAGGCGGAAGTCCCGGCTCGCACCGCCTTGCGCGCCGATGGACATGGTCTCCTCATACGTGCCACTGCGGCTTTGCGCGGTGGCGGTGAGCGAGTTGAAGTCAGTTCCAGCGGGGCTGAAGGTCAATTTCATGACGCGGGTGATGTCGTAGGACTCCACGCCACGCGGCTGCACCGTCTTGAAGTTGGCATCCAGATTGTCGTGGTCGGGATGGAAGGTGTGGAGGAAGGGATTGCTGACGTGGTCCTTGTAGCTCACGCCCACGGTGAAGAACACCACGCTGCCGGGGTTGAAGGTGACTACATTGGTGCTGCTCCACGGGGCATTGGTCCGGGAGAAGGGCAGATGCGTGGCCGTGATGCGGCGGGCGGAGGCGAGCTGGGTGGCGTCCAGCAGGCTCTCGCGGCTGGCAATCACCGTGTTCGTCGTGTTGTTGCCCTGCCCGACATAGACGTGCTGGAGCAGGCTGACCTGGCTAGCCTCGGAACGGTGGTGGAGAATGAGCCGCAGCGGGAAGGCGCTGCCCACCTTGGCCAGGTTCGTGTTCACGCCGCTGGAGAGGTAGAGGCCATTTTGATTCAGCACCAGCCCGGTGGCCTGATCCACCGTGTAACTGGCGAAGGTGCGGCTGAGGGTGTAGATGGCCCCACCATTCACCACGGCCAAGAGTTTGGTGGCATCGCCCGACGACGCAATATCGGCCCAGTTGCGGTTCTGGTCTCTCGCCGCCCAAGTCACGCCCGCATCGTCCGAGGTGTGGACTTGGCCGTTGGCGGCCACAGCGGCGAGCCGCTTTCCGTCCGTGGACGAAGTGACCGACTTCCAACTGTTGGGGGTCGCCCGCGCCGTCCAGTTCGCCCCCGCATCAGTGGAGGTGTAGAGGACGCCGCCGTCCACCGCTGCAATCAGATTGATCCCGTCCGCCGAGGAGGCCACGGCGGTCCACGCCCGGCTGGTTTCTCGCGCGGTCCAAGTCACCCCGGAGTCGGTCGAAGTGTAAAGCTGTCCAGGGTTGACCGACGCAAGCAGCCGGGAACCATCCGCCGACATGGCGATGCTGCTCCAGTTGCGCACGCCTGCGCCGGTGCGGGCCACGAAACTGCCGCCGCGATTCGCCGAAGTGTAGAGCGAGCCACCGGCCACGACCGCCGCCATGAGGTTGCCGTCCGCAGAGCAGGCGATGCCCACCCACGCCAAGTCGCTGGTCCCCGAAATCAACGCCCAGGTCGCGCCGGAGTTCGACGAGACATAAATCGGGCCATTCTTGGCCGTGGCCGCCATCACGCTGCCGTCTGCCGAACAGGCCAGCCCCGACCATTGCCAGGTGAAACTACCGAAACTCGGCGTGGTCCAGTTCGTGCCGAAGTCCTGCGAGACATAGAGCGCCCCACCGGATGAAGCGGCCACCAGCGTGCGCCCGTCCAGCGATGACGCCACGGCGGTATAGGTCGCGGTGATATTGGTCTGGCGGGCCACGAAAGCGGAACCCGGAATCTCGGCACCGTTGGGCGGCTGGTTCGCCGCTGCCGCCGCTGCGTTGATCTGGGCCGTCTGATCCGTCTGCGTCGTGTCCACCTTGGGGTAGGATTTCAGATACTGGCCGACCATGTTGATGCTGGCCGAGCCGACCCACAGGCCCGAGGCGTTGGGCACGGTCGCGGAGACGGGCACGTCCGTCTGCTGCAAGCCGGCGGTGTCGGTGATGCGCAGGATGCCCGCGTAGAGCGACCCCGAGGCGGCGGTCATGGCTGAACGATTCAACCCGAGCACGACCTCCAGCTCAGACCCGGCCTGTCCCTGCGGCGCAAGCGTGAACTGCTGCCCCGCCAGCACGGTGTGGCTGTAGGTCAACGTCGTCGTGCTGAGGTCGCCGCGCACCAGCAACTGCGGCACGGCGGTGATGGCCGGCTGACCGGCGGGCGGAGGCTCGGAAGCCACCAGATTGAACGCCACCGTGCGGCTGGTCGTGGTGAGGTTTTTCAGCCGTAGGCTGTAGGTGCCCAAGGTGTCGCGATACTGGATGCCGGCGGTGTTCTGGAGCACGACTTCCACCGGGCCGTAGTAATGGTTGTAGTAATTCGTGCTGCCCCGCACCCAGAAGGCCTGGCCGCGCGTCACCGGCGTGGTGGACGCATTGAACGAAACCACTTCGACCGGGTTGGTGGACCCGAGGTTGCCGCCGGGATAGCGGAAAACACGCGCTTGATTTTGGAGGGTCTTGGCCAGGTCCAAACCCGGCGCAGGAGTCAGGTAGGTGGCGAAGCTCGGCGGTGCATTCGAGGGCGTCGGGAAGCCGAGGAAGTTCAGCCCGGTCGTGGTCCACTGGTAGCTCGGGGGCACCGCCTTGCCTTTCACAGTCCACACAAAGTCGCTCGCCGACCGGTTGTTGACCAGATACGCACCGTTGCCGACGAGCGTCGTGAGCGTGTCCGTGTCGCCGCGCGCGCTCGTCCAGACCGCCCACTGACTGTTGGGCACCGCGTTGGTGTAGGGCGTGTCCACGAACTGGACCGTGGAGAACGTCGGCTTCCACAGCCAGACCTCGGCCACCGGACCGTTCGCGTCGGGCACGAGCAAGTCCAAGGACTGATGGGAAACATCAACGTGGGTGAAGATGGCGTTCCAACCCGGCTTGAGCGTGAAGGACTGCGAGAGCCATTGCGCGGACGCGGTGGATGAAAGCGCCAGAAGAATGCCGAGCGCAGCCAGCCACACGGCCCGGCTGGCGGTGGTTGGGAGCCAACTCCTGCCTGCTCCCGAAGGACTGATCCTAGCGCACATGGTCGCACCGTGTAGCAGCACTTCTCTTCACCGGATATACGCGGTCTTGCGTAAGGAGCTGTCCGCGCGAAGAATCAGCCAGCGGCGGATGAAGGGCTTACCCGGCACCGCGTCCAGAAAATTGCCTGCCGTTTGAGTCGAACCGGCGGGCGGCAAAAACACGAACAAAACCAGTCGCTCCGAGCCGCATGAATCCCCTCCCCTCCTACTCCCTCGGCCGCGAAATCGCGCGCGGCGGGATGGGCGCGGTGGTGGACGCGCGGGACAACCGGCTCGGCCGCAGCGTGGCCATGAAGGTCATGCTCCAGCGCGAGGCGAGCGCGGCGGAACGGCAGCGGTTCTTGCAGGAGGCCCGCGTGTTGAGCCAGCTCGCGCACCCGAACATCGTGCCCGTCTATGACCTCGGCGCAGACGCGCAAGGCCGACTCTTCTACACGATGAAGCGGGTGCAGGGCGTCACGCTGCACGAGGTCATCGGGAAGTTGAAAGCCGGCGACCGGGAGACGCTGGCGAAGTATCCGCTCAACACGCTCCTGAACATCTTCCAAAAAGTCTGCAACGCCGTGGCCTTCGCGCACTCGCGCGGCATCCTCCACCGGGACTTGAAGCCGCAGAACGTCATGGTGGGCGTCTTCGGCGAGGTGCTCGTGATGGATTGGGGCTTGGCGAAGATTCTGCCGGGCAGTCTGGCGGCGGAAGACGCCGCCAACGCCCTGCCTTTTCAGGAGCAATTCAGCCCGTCCGGGCCAGCCGACGCCCTGCCTTGGGAGAGCGCCGCTGCAGCCCGTGGCAAAGCGTCAGACAACGCCGCGTTCAGCGAAACGGTGGCCGATGGCGCGCCAAGCGTCCCGCCAGCCGAAGCGAAGGCGGCGGTGAACAATTCTGCTGTCTTTTCCACCGTGACGGCGGACTCCGAAGCGGCGGCACCGGCCACCGCTGCTCGCCTGGCGGCGACGCTGGACGGCGCGGTGGTGGGCACGCCGCATTACATGTCGCCGGAGCAAGCGCAGGGTCGCGTGAATGAGTTGGACGCGCGCTCGGACATCTACTCCCTCGGCGGGATTCTCTACGAGTTGCTCACACTCCGACCACCGGTGGAAGGCAGGACCCTAGAAGAGGTGCTGGAGAAGGTGCGCTCTGGCAATGTCGCGCCGCCTTCGACTGTCGTCGCCCCCGGCAGCAGGAACCACCACGAACCCATCGGAGCGGTTCTGGAAGCCGCGAAGATAAAGCCACTGCCGCACATCCCCGGCGGACGCGTGCCCGCCGCACTGTCGGCGGTGGTGATGAAAGCGCTGCGCCTGGACAAAGCGCGACGCTACCAGAATGTCGCGGCACTCACCGCTGACGTGGCAGCTTATCAGGGTGGTTTCGCCACCGCCGCCGAAGAGGCGGGCGCACTGACGCAACTCCTGCTGCTTATGCGGCGGCATCGAACTGCCACGGTCTCGTTCGCGGTGCTGTTGTTTTTGACCGTCGGCTTCGTGCTTAAGCTGATGTCGAGCGAACGGGAGGCAAAGCGACACGAAGGCGTCGCGCAGGCAAACGAGCGGCAGGCCCTGGCTGAAAGAGAAGTCGCCCGTCAATCACTCGCCAAGGCCGCGCTCGCGCTCGCCGAAGCGGCATTGCAGGACGGCGACGGCCAGGCCATGCAGTCAGCGCTCCAGCAGGTGCCGGCGGACTTGCGCGACCCCACCTGGAACTACCTCCTCGCGCAGTCGGACAATTCCATCGCCCGCGTGAGCACTGGAGCCGCCGAGATTCTGGGCGTGACCGCGCACCCCCGGCGTCCGGGGGTCTTCGCCGTGTCGGATTCAAACCACAAGATCACCCTGCTCGAAGTCCGCACCGGTGCGCGCCTGCTGGAGTTCCAGCCGGACCTCAAGCTGGCCTCGGGCGCGCGTTTTGCCGTGCGCCTTGCTTTTTCACCGGGCGGAGAGCGCATCGCCGTCGGGCATGAGGGCGGCAGCGGCGGGATTGTCATCCACAGCGCACAGGATGGCAAACGGCTGGCCGGATGGTCCGCGCCCATGACCGAACGACTGGAGTTCAGTCCCGATGGCAACTGGCTGCTTCAAACCGAGCGAACAAGAACCTCGCTCAAATTGTGGGATGCAACCACCGGTCGGCTTTGTTGGACTCGTGAACCGGGGGTCAAACCCGTCCACGGGGTGTTTACTCCGCAAGGAGAAGTGCTTACCCACAGCATGGAAGACCGCCTCCGACTGGTGCAGGCGCAGGACGGCACACTGGTGCGTCAGATCAGCCGCCAGCCGTTTGAAGACCTCATCGTCCGCCCCGATGGCAGCATGCTCGTGGGCATGCTTCGCGGTGGCGGCATCCAAGGGTTGAGCCTGGCCGATGGGACGGTGTTGTTTGAGATTCACCCACCGCAAATTGGGCAACGCTTCGCCAGATCGGATCGCGCGGACGAAACCCATCTGGCTTTCACGCCGGACGGCGGGCGGTTCGCTGGCGTGGTCTCGCTGCCAGACGGACGGCAGGCGATGCAGGTTTGGGACGCCGCCACGGGCATTCCGCTGCAATCGCTGCGGGGCGGCAGTGGCCGGGTGAGGGACGTGAAAGTCCATCCCCTGTCCGGCGAACTGCTTGTGAGCGGAGCCAACACCAGGGCTTGGGACCTCGCCAGCCCACCCGCCAAGTGGGTTCTGCCAGCGGGATCCGGAAATGTCGGCTTCTGGGGGGCGGACGACATCGTCTTCGCACCCACTCAGAGCAAGGGCAACGTGCGGCAACTGCAAAGGCTGGAGCCCAACGGGACCACGCTGCTGTGGAAGCCACCCACCCCGGAAATGCACCTGATTAGCGCCACGGCGAATGGCCGGTTCGCCGTCCTCGCCCCGCGCCGCTTCACGAGCGACCAGAAAGACTATGCGGTGTTCTTCCTGCGGCAGCCGGGGTCACAGGTGGAGCGCGTCGCCGTCCCTAAACCATCCAAGTTTTTGGACCAAATCCGTATCAGTCCCACTGGGGATCGCTGGGCGGCCATTCAGACTCACCACACCGAAGTCGTGGTGTATGGTCGCCACGCGGACCAGCCCCCCACCCGACTGGACCTTGGGGAAACAGTCGAATTCTCGGACCTCGGCTGGCTGGGCGGTCAACGACTGGTGGGGCTGACCACCGCCCGGGCGGCGCGCGGCGGGCTCGGTTCCGAGGAGCGCGTCGTGGTCTGGGACACCGCGAGCGGCAAGATTACGCAGACCGTGACGAACCACAGCGCGATGGATGTGCTGGCCGTGGCCCCCGACGGCCACCGGTTCGCGGAAGCAGGCGAGGACAAGAAGGTGCGCATCCGCGATGCAGCCACTCTCCGCGTGGTCCAGGAGTTTCGCGCGCACAACGAACGCATCAGCGCCATCGCCTGGCATCCAATCAAGCCCATCATTGCCACCGCCTCCGCAGATTTGAGCGTGAAGTTCTGGGATGTTGAGGCCGGCAAACAACTTCGCGAACTGCGCGGCCCGACCACCCCGCCCGTGCGCCTCGACTTCAGCCCCAGCGGGAAGCGCCTGATCTGCGCCTCAATCAGCGACGCCGTGCGCATCTGGGAGCCCGAATAGTGCGACCAGACCGGGGGCTTTTGCCACCGAGGATGAAGTTGAAAACAAGGACCAGTTTGGAATCATCAACACCGATGAGCGCACACCTGAAAGACGCGGAAGGCAAATGCCATGACATAGGCGCGAGTTGCGTCCTGGGGCGGATGCCGGACTGCTCGATCCAACTGGCTGGCAGCAAGGTTTCGCGCCGTCACGCGCTGGTGCATTCCATGGATGGCGTGCAGCACTGGGTGGTGGACCTGGGCAGCACCAACGGCGTGCTGGTCAACGGCCATCGTATCCAGCAGCCCCAGGCCCTGCGCGATGGCGACGAGATCCGCGTGGGCGACAACCGGCTGGTCTTCCAAACCGACAGCCCGCACCTGGACGCGGTGGAGAACCTGAACCACCAGCTCAAGACCGCGCGGGCCGAGGCGGGCGTAAGCGCGCTCAATTACGGCATCGTGGTCGTGGGCGCGAACAGCCGCCCGCAATTCATCACCGCGCGGGCGCGGGAATGGCTCGTGGTTTACTTTCCCCAAACGAAGCGTGACTCACTCCCCGACGAGGTTCTCCGCTGGCTCGAACAACGGGCCGGATCACCTGCCGGCTCCTGCCCGCCATTGATTGTCGCCCAGGACAACCGCCGGCTGCTGGTGCGGATGACCGAGCGCGGCGGCGACGAGATCATCCTCACCCTCACCGAGGAAAGCCCCGCCTCGTTGAAGGCGCTGGTGGAGCGACTTGGTCTGACCGAACGCGAAGCAGAAGTCCTGCACTGGGTGGTCGAGGGCAAATCCAACAGCGAAACCGCCATCATCCTCGACATCAGCGTGCGCACCGTGGACAAGCACCTGCAAAATGTCTTCAGCAAGCTCGGGGTGGAAAACCGCAGCGCCGCCCTGCGCGTGGTGATGTTCGCACTGGGACGTTGACGGCCTTTAAAACCACCACGCGCAGCTCAAGGGGTCTACGGCCTTGCCGCTGCTGGCCGAGCAATCCCTACAGACAGATGATCTGGTGACGGAGTTGCGGGTGTAGTCGCACCGCGTGAACGACCAGCACATTACGGAACTCATCAACCTGCTTTTGGGGCACGGGCTGGTCGAGGAGAATCTAAAGGCGAGCGCTGCCTCGCCAAGCCCCGCCTACCGCGCTTTTCCAGCCGCACACAGGATGCTTGGACGTGCCAATTCGCGTGAACGCATTCGCTCGTTGTTGGAGCGCGACTAGCCGTTCCGTTCAGCAAGTTCTCACGCTTCATCCAGCTTCGGCAGCTTCTCGCTCGCATCACCGAGCGGCTTCCGGTCCAGCTCGGTGTGGCGGTCGTTCATCGCGTTGGCGGAGTGGTCGGTTAACTTGACGCCAGCTCAGCTCCAAATTAGCGAAGCCACGACCTATCGAACTCCGTGGCCGAAAGCTACCCATAGCCGCAGATTCCCAACGCACGCTCCAGAATACCGGGGTGGTCAATAAGTTTATTCTTTCCCAACATTTCCGCCCCCGTCTCGGTTGCGATTTACGGTTCTGCCAGCCGATTGTATGCTCACCTCGCACGAGTGATGAAACTTTGGCAGAAACTTAAAGCAATCACGGCAACCGACGAACCGGAGCATTTGCAGCGCGGTCGTTTGGGGGAGCGCGCGGCAAAAGCGTTTCTGCAAAAGCAGGGAATGAAGTTTCTGGCTGCCAATTTTCGTTCCAGCCGCGGTGAGATCGATTTGATCTTTCGGGCCGGAAGCACGGCAGGCCAAGTTTTTACAGGTAATGGAGCGGACTGCCTCGTGTTCGTCGAGGTGAAGACGCGTTCTTCGGAGACTTGGACCCGGCCGGCGGCCGCGGTGAATGCGCGCAAGAAGCGCCTGCTGTCCCAGACGGCGCTGGATTACCTGCGGCTGCTCAAAGACCCGCGCGTGAAAATCCGCTTCGACATTGTCGAAGTGCTGCTCACGGACGGCGCGGTGAGCGAAGTGCGGCACCTCCCCAACACCTTCTCCCTCTCGGCACCCTACCGGCACGGCTGAGCCCGGGGCCGCCACTCGCAGCCAATGCGGCAGCGCTGGGAGGTTCCCACGGTGCGCATGGTCCGCACCGCACAACGTCACCGCGCTGAAAGTTCAGCCCGACCAGCGAAACCCCGTGGCGTCAGGCCTCCCTGCCGGCCACCACGATGCTGCTCCCGAGTTCGGACTCAACGGGCGGAACCAACTTCGGCGAAGCGCACTCCAATCCGATTCCCGGCGCGCCGGGCCACCTTCGCGCCCCCAGACCGGATTCCGCCCCCGTCGAACTCGCGTTCTGCGGCCCAAAGGCCATTTCCCCCTCGGTCGAATGCCCTGCTACCGCTCCAGACGCCCATCCGCTGCCGTCAAAATGGCCGCTGCACCAGTAAAGCCCACTTCCCCCGCCGTCGAAACGACCTCTACAGCTGTAGAACGCCATTCGACGGGGGAATAACCAGCCTCCTGCGGGCCAAACATCGCTCCAACGCATTGAATCCCTGCAGCTTACGACCAAACGTCGCTTTCCAGCCCCAAAACGACCCCACGCTGCGCCAGAGACCTCCCTCAAACGGACCCGCCCGCCGGAGATGAACCACGGATGGACACGGATGCACACGGATACGGCAGTTGCAGCCCTTGAACCGGCGCTACGACGGCATAGGCCACGCCAGGCTGCGCCGGGGCGGGCTGCCGCGTCGTCACTCGCCCGTCCCTCTCCCTCTTCGATGACCACATCGTGGAGATGACGCGTTCGGCCCCCGAGGGGTGAACGATGCCAGCCCACGGCAACGCCCTGGGATCAATCGCCAAAAACATCTCAAGCCCTGAAGGGGCGAGCTGACGGTTGTGCCGCCCTTTCAGGGCTTGTCGCTAGGTTGACGCACTCCCAAGGCGTTGCCCTGGGCTGACATGTGCCGCGCCGTTGGCGCTCCAATCCGGCACCATCAGGGGAAGTGCGAAGGCAGAAACGCGAAATGCGATGGCGCTCCCACCCGCTCCGCCTCGACCGGGGACTTGAGCCGTCGGCAAAACTGCGAAAGGAATTTGCCGCATCCGATGAGGCAAAGGCCCACAGGGCCGAGCAAGCGAGCGCGAGCGAGGCACTGGGCAGGGGTGAGGCGTCGATTCGCCAGTCCGCCTCATCCTCACACCCAATCCGCGCAGAGCAGTTCCGCCTGCGCGAGGACGGTCTTCACGGCTTCTTCCTGCAAGTCCGGCGGATAGCCGTGTTTGTTGAGGATGCGCTTCACCATCACCTTGATCTTGGCGCGGGCGCTTTCGCGGAGGGTCCAGTCGATGGTCACGCTCTTGCGCACCTGCGCGATCAGTTCGGCGGCGATGACTTTGAGCTTCGCGTCGCCCATGGCTTGCACGGCGCTGTTGTTGGTTGCGAGGGCGTCGTAGAAGGCGATTTCGTCATCCGTTAGCCCCATGTCTTCGCCGCGCTTGGTGGCGGCGTCGAGTTCCTTGGCGACTTTGATCAGCTCTTCGATCACCTCGATCGTGGAGATGGCGCGGTTGTGATAGGCGTTGAGGGTCTTCTTCAGCTTCTCGCTGAAGACCTGGCTCTGCACGAGGTTGCGCTTGGAACGGACTTTGAGTTCGTCCTTGAGCAATTTCTCCAGCAGCTCGGCGGCGACGTTCTTGTGCTTGAGGCCGCGCACTTCGGCGAGGAAACGGTCGTCGAGGATGCTGATGTCGGGCTTCTTCAATCCCGACGCGGTGAAGATGTCGATGATCTGGCCATCGGTCGTGATGGCCTTGCTCACGAGCTGGCGCACGGCGGCGTCGATTTGCTCGGGGGTCTTCCGGTTGGCGGGGTTCTGCTTGTTCAGCGCGGCTTGGATGGCTTGGAACAGCGCCACGTCGTCGTGAATCTCCGTGGCTTCGTCACTCGCGGCGCAGAGGGAAAAGGCCCGCGAGAGTTCCGTCACCACCTGCACCCAGCGTTTCTTGCCGTCGTCCTGTTCGAGGATGTGCTGCTGCAAGGCCGGCAGCGCGAGAAAGGCCTTCTTCGGGTCGTCCACGACGCTCTTCCAATCCGACCCGTGCATCATGTCGCAGGCGATGCCGTGCTTCTCCAGCATCACGGCGATGGCCTGCGCCACGTCGTGACTCGGTGAACCCTGCCCGCCGCTCTCCGTGTAAGTCGCGAGGGCGCTTTTCAACTGCCCGGCCAGCCCGAGATAGTCCACGATCAGCCCGCCTTCCTTGTCCCGAAAGACGCGGTTCACGCGGGCTATGGCCTGCATGAGGCCGTGGCCTTGCATCGGCTTGTCGGCATACATCGTGTGCAGGCAGGGCGCGTCAAAGCCCGTCAGCCACATGTCCCGCACGATCACGATCTTGAACGGGCTCTTCGGGTCCTTGAATTGCGTGGCGAGTTCGCGCCGCCGCTGCTTGTTGCCGATGTGCTTCTGCCACTCGGGGCCGTCCTCGGCGCTGCCGGTCATCACGACTTTCAGCGTCTCCGCCTCCCACTCGGGCCGCAACTTGATCAGCGCGTTGTGGAGTTCCACGGCGATGCGGCGGCTCATGCAGACGATCATCGCCTTGCCGTCCATCGCCTCCAATCGCTTCTCGAAATGCGTCACCAGATCCGAAGCGATGAGCGCGATGCGTTTCGGATCGCCCACCAGCGCCTCCAGCGCGGCCCACTTCGTCTTGAGCTTCTCCTTCTTCATCAGCTCCTCGCCTTCGGTGATTTCCTCAAACTCCGCGTCAATCTTCGGCAACTCGCTGGCGTTCAGGCCGAGTTTGGCGATACGGCTCTCGTAATAGATCGGCACCGTGGCCTTGTCGGCGACGGCGCGCTGGATGTCGTAGATGCTGATGTAATCGCCGAAGACCGCCCGCGTGTTCGCGTCCGTCTTTTCTATCGGGGTGCCGGTGAAGCCGATGAAGCTCGCGTTCGGCAGCGCGTCGCGCATGTGGCGGGCGAGCCCGTCGATGAGGTCGTATTGGCTGCGGTGCGCTTCGTCGGCGATGACGATGATGTTCCGGCGCTCGCTCAGGCAGGGCATCTTTCCGGAAGGAGCGCGGCTCTGTGAGCCGCTGCACTCCGCTGTGTCATTAGCGTTGGAACGTTCGGTGGCGTTGGAAGTTTCGCCACTGCTGCGGGTCACAGACCCGCGCTCCGGGGACGGGAGAAACTTCTGGATCGTGGTAAAGACCACGCCGCCGCTCGCGACGGCCAGCAGTTCGCGCAGCTTCTCGCGGTTCGCGGCCTGCACGGGTGTCTGGCCGAGGATATCCGCGCAACGTTGGAACTGCCCGAAAAGCTGATCATCCAAATCATTGCGATCCGTCAGCACGACGATCGTCGGGTTCTGCATCGCCCGCTCGCGAATCACGCGGGCGGCGAAGAACAGCATGGTGAAGCTCTTGCCGCTGCCCTGCGTGTGCCAGACCACGCCGGCGCGACGGTCGCCCGGCTTGCCGCCGTGCATCCGGCCCGCCCAGTAAGTGCCCGCCTCCTCGCGCAGCACGCTGCCGCTCTCCGTCATCCCGCTGGCGCGCACCGTTTCCTCCACCGCCGCATTCACCGCGTGGAACTGATGGTAGCCCGCGATGATCTTGTGCAGCGCGCCCGAGTCCGGGTCTTCCTCGAAAACAATAAAGTGATGCAGCAGGTCGAGGAAGCGCTGTCGGTCGAATACCCCGCGCACCAGCACTTCCAGTTCCAGCGCCGTCTTCGGCGCGTCGCCCTCGCCGTCAATCGTGCGCCAGACCTTGAACCACTCCTGGTTCGCCGTCACCGAACCGATGCGGGCATAGGTTCCATCGCTCACGACAAGGACCGCGTTATAGTTCAGAAGCGACGTGATCTCTGCCTTGCAAGTCTGGATCTGCCAGTAAGCCGCCCAAATGTCCGCGTCTTCATCCGCCGCATTCTTCAGCTCAATCAGTCCCAGCGGCAGCCCGTTCAGGAAAACCACGATGTCCGGGCGCCGGTTGTGCTGCCCCTCGATCACCGTGAACTGATTCACCGCCAGCCAGTCATTCGCCCGCACATCGCCGAAATCCACCAGCCGCACATGATCGCCCGCGATGCTGCCATCGGGCCGCGGATACTCCACCGGCACGCCATCGCGCAGCATCCGGTGAAAGGCCCGGTTCGTCTGCGTGAGCGAAGGCGTCCCCACCCGCAGCACCTTGCGCAACGCCTCCTCGCGCGCCTCCTCGGGAATGGCCGGGTTCAGCCGCCGGATGGCCTCGCGCAAGCGCCCCACCAGCACCACCTCGCCATATGACTCCCTCTCCCCGTGGGAGAGGGCCGGGGCGAGGGCTTCTGCCCCGAGGCAGGAGTAGCCCAGCTCCCCGAACCATTCGAGCGCCGCGTCTTCGACGATGGATTCGTTCAGGCTCATGATTTCTCTCCCTCCGGTGGCAGCTCCTTGATGATGCGGTCAAAGTCCGACTCGAACAGCCGGTCCTGCACGATGCGGTATTTCTCAAACTCGCTTTCGGCGTGAGCCTGGGCGATCTCGGCCGTGACCTTGCCGGCATCCTGCAAGATTTCCCGGTCGGTCGCGGCGATGAATCGGTTGAGGCGGGTTTCCCAGTCCTGCATGGTCATGGGAATCTGCCGTAGCGCCATGTCTTCGGCCACATCGAGGTAGGCGGAGACGAGGCGTTGCAGTTGCGCCATTTCGGATTCCGTGAGGTAGTTTTTCGCCACGACGACATCGAACTTCTGGATTTTCCCATTGGGTGCGTCCTTCCAGGTAGTCAGGCCCATGCGGTCCTTGCTGGCATCAGCGCGGGAGACAATGACCTCCGCCGCCGTCTGGCCGTGAATGGCCCAGTGCAGCTTGTTTTGCACCGTGGCAAAGAACCGCTTCGTCGCGGCGGCGGTGACATCGTAGTCGATGGAGGTGGCGTAGATGTCGGTGATCTTCTGGTAGAACTTGCGCTCGCTCAGGCGGATTTCCCGGATGCGCTGGAGCTGCTCCTCGAAGTATTTCTTGCCGAGGATGGAGCCGTCGTTTTTCAGGCGCTCGTCATCCATCGCAAAGCCCTTGATGGTGAAGGACTCGATGATGCCGGTGGCCCATTTGCGAAACTGCACGGCACGCTCAGAGTTCACCTTGTAGCCGACCGCGATGATGGCGGAGAGGTTGTAGTGCTGGGTATCGTAGGTCTTGCCGTCGGCGGCAGTTATTCGAAAATTTCGAATAACTGACTCCTCCACCAGCTCCTGGTCGGCGAAGACCTTCTTGAGGTGGTAGTTGATGGTCTGGGTTTCCACAGCGTAGAGCAGCCCCATCATCTTCTGGGTGAGCCAGACGTTCTCATCGGCATAAACGGCTTCCACGCCACCCTGGCCGCTGGCCGCCACAAAGGTCAGGTATTCCGCCGCCGAAGAGCGCACCAGGGAGACTTCGGCTTTCTTTTTGGAGCGACCGCCGGGGGTGGGTTTCTTTTTGCTCATGGCTTCGTCGCTCCGAGTTGAACTTGTAACTCCTGCTTACACGTTGCCGCCGCCACGCTCAACTCCCCGCTCAGCAGCTTCGGCAGCAGCGTGTCGCGCAGGGTGGCGAGGGTGCGGGATTGGACGCGGTTGGCGATGAGTTGGTCGATGAGCGGCGACATGGTGCGGGTCATGGCGTCGAGCAGCGCGCGCGGCGGGATTAGGACTTTGGCGGCGGTGAGGTGGCCGCGCTGGATGTGGCCCATCGTGGTGGCTTTGTCGGCGGCGATGAGGCGGAACTCGTCGAGGTGGTAAAGCGTCCAGAGGTAGTAGAACCACTTCGGAAACTCGGGCGAAGTGACTTTGAAAAGGTGCTGGTTCAGCGCGCCGGGGCCGCCGCACCAGAGTTCGACTTCGAGGCTGCCGGACCATGAGAAAAGCACGTCGCCGTCCTGCACGATGTATTCGGGACGAAGGTCGGTGTTGCAGCGGTCGGCTCCGACGGAGTCGCCTTTGCGGAGTTGGGCAATCTTGATGACCGGGAGCGTGGGGCCGTCGCCGGGCGGATATTTTTGGAGGGCGAGGCCGTTCAGGTAATGAGCGGTCTGGTCTAGGCTGCGGACCTCCCAGCCTTTCGGCGTGTGGCCGAGTGCCGTCTCTTCCAAGTGCTCGGGGAAGAGGGCGGCGGTGGCGAGGTCGAGGGCGGCGGGCAAGCCGGAAGCACCCTCACCCTGGCCCTCTCCCACGGGGAGAGGGAATGGAGCCCGGCCGTCGAGTTTGGCGCGGACGGGGTCGAAATCCACGAACCAGCTCTGGAACAGCGCCCGCGCCATCGCCTCCAGCGTCGCGTTCATCCGCCGGTTCAACTCGATCTTGTCGTCCAGCGCCCCAAGCACCGCCGCGATGGCTTTTTGCTCGGCGAGGGGTGGGAGTGGGAACTCGTGTTGCCGTATGATTGTCCCGCTTAGATTTCGCTGAGCACCACCTACCACAACCCTCAGGAGTGCTGGGCGCGTATGCTTCAGTGCGTAGAACAAATACCTCCAATCACAGGTGTCTGGATCAGGCATCATGGCGCAACACGCCTGATTTGTTGCCGCCGGGCGACGCAATACGCCAAGTGTTGTTATCGTGTCGCCATCCCCATACATCGCCATCAAGACTGTATTAGCAGGGAAGACCTTCGCTGATGACGACTCAAGGGCTTCTTCGGTGATGTGCTCCTCAGAATCAAACAGGAGCCGGTCCTTTAGCTCGCCAGTTTTGAACCAAGGAATTGTGCCGTTCACGAAGAAGTCCGGCCTGCGACGTGATGGCGTTCCGCCAGTCGTTACACGGGTGCAGACTGATTCAACCGAACGCATCTGCCACGTATCTGGAATGTCGGCAGCCATCATTTCATTCCAAACCCCAGCCCCCTCAGGTTTGCTTTGATGGCCTGCTCCAGTTTCGCGGACTCGGCGAACTGGGCGTGCAGTTCGGCGACGAGGCGCGGCATCTTTTCCTCGAAGGGGTCGCCGTCGTCTTCGATTTCCTCGGCACCGACGTAGCGGCCGGGCGTCAAAACCCAGCTATGACTGGCGATGTCTTCCGTGGTGGCGGATTTGCAGAAGCCGGCGATGTCCTCATACTTTTCAACGCGTGCTGGGCCACCCTCATCCCCGGCCCTTCTCCCAGTGGGAGAAGGGAGGCCGAGCCACGCGTGGTAGGTGTCCACGATTCGCGCGATGTCGCTGTCGGTGAGTTCGCGATGCACGCGGTCAATCAGCGTTCCCATCTTCCGCGCATCGATGAAGAGCGTCTGTTTGCGCCGGTCTATGCCTGCGGCACCCTCACCCTGGCCTCTCCCAATGGGAGAGAAGGCCGCTTTCCTCCCTTCTCCCCGTGGGAGAAGGGCTGGGGATGAGGGTGGTCGCCCGGACTTATCGCGCCGGAGAAACCACAAGCACACCGGAATCTGCGTGGAGTAGAACAGTTGCCCCGGCAAAGCGACCATACAGGAAACGAGGTCGGCCTCGATGAGGGCGCGGCGGATGTCGCCTTCGCCGGACTGGTTCGACGACATGCTGCCATTGGCGAGGACGAAGCCGGCCATGCCCTGCGGGGCGAGGTGGTGGATGAAGTGCTGCACCCAGGCGAAGTTGGCGTTGCCCTTGGGCGGGACGCCGAACTGCCAGCGCACGTCGTCGTCCTTACGGAACCAGTCGGAGTCGTTGAAGGGCGGGTTGGCTAGGACGTAGTCGGCGCGGAGGTCGGGATGGAGGTCGCGGCGGAAGGTGTCGGCGTGCTCGGGGCCGAAGTCGGCCTCGATGCCGCGGATGGCGAGGTTCATCACCGCGAGGCGGCGGGTAGTGGCGTTGCTCTCCTGGCCGTAGATGCTGATGTCGCCGCGCCGTCCGCCGTGGGCCTCAACGAATTTCTCCGACTGCACGAACATGCCGCCCGAGCCACCGCAGGGGTCGTAGATGCGGCCTTTGTAAGGGGCGAGCATCTCGACGATGCAGCGCACGACGCAGGACGGGGTGTAGAACTGGCCGCCGTTCTTGCCCTCGGCGCTGGCGAACATCGTCAGGAAGTATTCATAGACGCGGCCCAACAAATCGACGCTGCGGTGGCTGGCGGAGCGGTCTGTGTTATTCGATGCCTGACGACCCTCATCCCCGGCCCTTCTCCCAGGGGGAGAAGGGAGGCGAGCAGCGATCTCGCGGAGGACGGCGTCGGTGTCGTTGAGGACACGGTCGTTCTCGAAATGCAGGACAGTCAGGCCCTGTGACTTCAAGTAGGCGTCACGTTTGGCGTCGTGCTGTTTGCCTTTGGCGGTGTGGTGCGGCGCACCGTCGCATTCGACGACGAGCTTGGCTTCGTGACAGTAGAAGTCGCAGAGGTAGTCGCCGAATTGATGCTGGCGGCGGAACTTCGCGTTGCAGAGCTGACGGTCGCGCAGGAGTTCCCAGAGCAGGTCTTCGGCAGGCGTCTGTTGCTTGCGGAGTTCCCGCGCGCGCTCCACCAGACCGGAGAAGTCGTAACCGCCCCGATAATGCGCTTCTTCACTCCCTCTCCCGCTGGGAGAGGGCTGGGGTGAGGGTGACACAAGGGCGATCGTGCCAATCAAATCGATCAACTCCCCGAGGCGGTGTTTATCCAACGCAGGCCTAGCATAGTCTTTCGGCAGGACGCCCTTGAGTCTTGGGTTGTCGCGCTCGATGGCGACCATGGCGTCGTCCACGGTCTTGCCGATGGTGGGTTGCTTGGCGTTGGCCTGGAGGTGCGACCAGCGGGCATCAGCGGGCACCCAGAAGACGTTCTCGGCCTTGTATTCGTCCGGGTCCTCGGGATTGGCCCCGGCGTAGTCGCCTTGGCCGGCGAGGAGCTTGGCGCGGTGTTCCTCGAAGGTGTCGGAGATGTATTTGAGGAAGATGAGGCCGAGGACGACGTGCTTGTATTCCGCCGCGTCCATGTTGTTCCGGAGCTTGTCGGCGGTGAGCCAGAGCTTGGCCTCGAAGCCGATGGTGGCGGTGCTGGTGGCGGAGGCTGGGGATTTAGTTCGGGCCATGTTCTTCAGTTTGCTCCGTGGGAACCACGCGAGTGTTGCCACAGCGGGCGGAGAGGGCAAGGGGGTTTTCAGAAATGCGGAATGCGGAATGCGGAAAGGGGATGGGCTGACGGATAAGATCGGCTTGCGGGGCGGGGCGGGCAGGGCACGCGAGGTGATGCGCAGCTACGGGCTGTCCTACGGTCGCGTGGTGCCACGGTTCAACGCTTCAAAACCGTCAGCCCCCCCCCGGCCTGAGGTGGAGATTGCCAGCGTGGATTTTGTGTCCGGCATGATTGGGGCCGCGCCCTTCCTGGTCGCCATCACGGCCGAGCGTTGACCGAGCGGGTGCGCACTGCCACCGTTGCCGACGCCGCCCCACGCCAGCGCGGCTGAGAATGTTGTGAACCCAGCCGTTGGGCCCGGCGTCTATCCGCAGCACCAGATTTTGAGTGACCGACCGACATTTTTTCGACCGGGCGAATTTGCCCGCCGCTGCGGCAGGCGACTGCACGCGACGGCCGCGCGGAGTTGCGGGCGTTTCCCCGTCCTGTGGCTGGTGATTGGGACAATGGCCTGGCTGGGCGGTTGCTCGTCGCAACACTACCGGGAGCAAGCGGACCGAGACATCTACCGCATCCTCCAGCACAAGGAGCAGACGTTGCTGGGCCGCACCAACGCGTTCACCATTGACACCCAGCACTCCGGTCGCGACCCCAAGGACATCCGGTGGGAGCAGTTGTTTGGCGAGAGCAAGGGCGGCAGCGGCCGGCGGCTTCTGCCGCTGGACGAGGCCCTCAAGGTGGCCGTCACCAACAGCCGGCAATACCAACTGCGCAAGGAGACGCTCTACCTTTCCGCGCTGTCGCTGACGAGCGAGCGGCGGGAGTTCAACAAGCTGCCTTTCGCCTCGGTGAACGCCGGCGTGGCCCGCGAATCTGACGGGGACGGCCGCCTGGACGGCGGCGGCCGCTTGGGCTTCACCCAGCTCCTACAGGCCGGCGGCACGATCAGCGCCACGTTGGCCAACGACATGTTGCGCTATTTCACCGGCAACCCGGCCCGCTCGGTCACCACGGTGATGTCGCTCAACTTCACCCAGCCGCTGTTGCGCGGCGCGGGCGCGGACGTGGTGGCGGAGGCGCTCCGGCAGGCCGAGCGGGATGTCATCTACGACCTGCGCAGCTTCGCCCTGTTCCAGCAGACCTTCGCCACGGACATCGTGACCACCTACTATCGCCTGCTCCAGCGCAAGGACGCCGTGCGCAACGCGTGGAACAATTTCGAGAAGCTTCGCAAGACCCGCGAACTGCTCGAAGCCCAGTCGCAGGCCGAGCGCCGCGCGAAGTTCGAGGTGGATCAGGCACGCCAGTTGGAGCTGCAAGGCAAGAGCGCTTACATCAGCTCGGTCGTCGCGTTTCAGACCGCGCTCGACCAGTTCAAGATCACGCTGAACCTCCCGCTGGGGGTGGATTTGGCGCTGGACGACTCCGCGCTCGAAAGCCTCCGGCACACCGGCCTGCTGCCCGTGGACACGGGCGAGGAGGCCGCCTTCACCGCCGCCGTGGAGCGGAAGATGGATCTGCTCAACGAGATCGACCGCTTCGAGGACAGCAAGCGCAAGATCCTCGTCGCCGCCAACCTGCTCAAGGGTAACCTCACGCTGGTGTCCGGAGTTTCCTTGGGCAACGACGCGGTCAACTACGCCAAGTTCGACGTCTCGCAATACCGGGCCAATGCCGGCGTGCAACTCGACCTGCCCTTCGAGCGGATGCTGCAACGCAACGCGTATCGCACCACCCTCATCACTTTCGAACGCACGCTGCGTTCCCTGGGCCTCACGCTGGACACCGCCCGCGACTCCATCCGCCAGGGACTGCGCAACCTGGAGCAGCTTCAGCAGAACTACATCATCCAAACCAATGCGCTCGAGCTGGCCAATCGCCGCGTGGCCGTCTCCGACATGCTGCTCCAGGCGGGCCGCGCGCAGACCCGCGATCAACTCGAAGCCCAGACCGCGCAGCTCCAGGCGCAGAACGCCGTGACGCAGGTGCTCGTGGACCATCTCACGGCCCGGCTGCGCTTCCTCGTGGATGTGGGCGCCCTGCGCATTGACGGGGAACAGTGGTGGTTGCGGCCTCAGATCCTCCCCGCATCCGGCACCCCCAACCAGCGGCCCAGACCAGCCATTGGCGATCAAGCGGTCGCCCCACCCAATCAAGTCTTCGGAAATTAGCTCATGTTCGCCCGCTGTCTCCAATTCATCCGGCAACGCCCGGCCTGGCTGCTCCTGTTGCTCCTCGCGGTGGTGGGCGGCGCGACCCTGGCGGCGCGGAGCCGCAAGCCAGTCACCACCGTCAACAGCTACTACACCGTCAAGCGGGGCGACTTTCTCGTGTCCCTCGTCGAAGGCGGCACCTTGCGGGCCGTGCAAGAACTCGTCATCCGCAATGAGCTGGAAGGTGCCACCACCATCGTCAGTGTCGTGCCCGAGGGCACTTCGGTGAAGAAGGGTGAGCTGCTCGTGGAGCTCGATGCCTCCAGCCTCAAGGAGAAAATCTCCAACCAGGAAGTCACCGTGCAAAACGCGGACGGTGCCTACGGCAAGGCCAAGGAGGATCTGCAGATTCAAAAGCTGACCATGGACGCCTCGGTGCAGGACGCCATCCTCAAGGTCGAGTTCGCCGAGTCCGACCTGGAAAAATACAAGGAAGGCGACTGGCCTCAGCAGAAGCGAGCCATCGAAGCCCGCGTGACCATTTCCCAGGAGGAAATCCAGCGCGCCCAGGACCGCCTGAACTGGACGCGCAAACTCGAAGCCACCGGCTACGCCACCAAGGACGAGCTTAAGGCCGACCAGCTCACCGTGAAGCGGCAGGAGATCACCATCTCCCAGGCGGAGGAGGAGCTGAAGATTGCCACCCGCTACGAGTTTCCCAAACGCGTGCGCATTCTCGAAGCCGCCGTCGATTCCGCCAAGCTGGGCCTGCTTCAGGCCAAGCAGAAGGCCTCCTCCACCATCAAGAGCTACGAGAGTGATGTCACCACCAAGCTCACGACCTTGGAGCTCCAACGGGAGCGCCTCGCCGAAATGAAGAAACAGTTGGAACTCACCAAGATTTACGCCCCCCAAGACGGTCTGGTCGTCTATGCCACCGGCAGTTCCAGCAGCACCGGCATTCTCATCGAGCAGGGCGCTTCCATCCGTCAGAAGCAGGATTTGATCAAGCTCCCCGACGTGACGCAGATGATGATCGAGGTGAAGGTCCACGAATCCCATGTCCGTCAGGTGAAGCCCAATCTCGGGGCCTACGTGACCATTGATTCCCTGCCCGACAAGCAGTTTACCGGCGTCGTGCGCAAGGTGGCCGTGCTGCCCGACACTACCAGCCGCTACTACAACCCCAACATGAAGGTTTATTCCACCGAGGTGTGGATCAACGAAAGCCTCACCGACATCAAGCCCGGCGTCTCCGGCCGCGCGGAAATCGTGGTCACCAACCTCCCCGCCGTCCTCACCATCCCCATCCAGGCCGTCACCACCGTCAAGGGCCAGCAGGTCTGCTTCGTCCTGCGCGACGGCAAGGACACGCCCGTCCCCGTCGAGGTGGGCCTGTTCAACGACCGCATGATCGAAATCCGCAAAGGCCTCAAGGAAGGCGACCAAGTGCTCCTCTCCGCCCTGGGCAACAGCGACTCCATCTCGCTGGATGGCTCGGTGCTGAACCGCGAGGAGGACGGCACCAACCGCCCGCTGCCGCAGCTTCCACCGCCCACCGAATTCAAGCCGACGAAGGAATCCTCCTTGCCCCCCGGCGTCCGGCAATCCTCCGGCACCAGCTCCACCAAGACCACCGGCGTCAGCCGGTCCGAGAAGCCCGAGAAGCCCGCCAAGCCCGTCAGTCCGACGGCGTCCGACAAGCCCGCCCGCACCGCCGAACGTCCCGCGCGTGGCACCTCCGGTCCATGAGCGAGCGCGCCATCATCCGCATCGAGCGGCTGGAGAAAATTTACCGGATGGGAGATGTCGAAGTGCGCGCGTTGCGGGGCGTGGACCTCACCATCAACCCCGGCGAATACGTCGCCATCATGGGCGCGTCCGGCTCCGGCAAGTCCACCCTCCTGAACGTGCTGGGCTGCCTCGACCGCCCCAGCGGCGGCAAGTATTTCCTCGGTGGCCAGGACGTGGCGACCATGGACGATGATTCCCTCTCGGCCTTCCGCGGCCGCACGCTGGGCTTCGTCTTCCAGAGCTACAACCTGATCCAGCAGCTCACCGTCATCGAGAACATCCACGTCCCGCTCTTCTATCAGGGCCGCGATCTCTCCGAATGCCAGGAACACTGTGAACGCCTCGCTCGCATGGTTGGCCTGGGCGAGCGTCTCGACCACCGACCCAAGCAGCTCTCCGGCGGCCAGCAGCAGCGCGTCGCCATCGCCCGCTCCCTGGTGAACGACCCGCTCCTCATCCTCGCGGACGAGCCCACCGGCAACCTCGATTCCAAGACCGGTCTCGAAATCCTCGACACCTTCGACCGCCTCAACGCCGGCGGCAAAACCATCGTCCTCGTCACGCACGGCAATGAAGTGGCCGAGCGCGCCCAGCGCGTCATCCACATGAAGGACGGCGTCATCGCCCGCGAAGTGATCAACCGCCCTGCCCCGCCGGTGTTGAACGGCACCCCAGCGATCCGGGCCTGAGCCGAACGGCGCTGCCGCGTGCCCCCCTGCCCCGCCTACGGCACCGTGATCTGCTTCGTCTCACTGGGGCCGCTCTCGCCCGCGTCGTTCACCGCTGTGACCCGCACCCGCACCGTGGCCCCGCTGGGCACTCCCCCGAGGGTGAAATCACTGTCCGTGGGCGAACCGGCCGCGATGAACTCCGCATCCACGCCACCACCCGCAGCAAAGGGCATCACAACACCGTACTCAGACGCTTGAGCAATCCTGCGGTGCTCTCCAGCCACCATCCCAGCACCGTCAGCAACCGGGCATTGCCCGTGAGCAACGGGATGCCCAGCAGCAGCACCAGCACGTTGCCCAGGAAGATCACCACCCCGCTGAACAGATAGCCCTGCCCCGTGATGTCCGACTGCTCCGTCTTCAGAATCTCCCAGGTGAGCGTGAGGTGAAACGCATACGCCGCACCCAGCAGAATGTGAAATAACGGAGCCCACCGCGCCCATCCCCAGATGAGATGGCCGGTCAGGAACACCGTCACCACCAGCACCGCGTAGAGCGGAAAGAAATACGGTGCCAGCGCGACGAGGAAATTCGACTTGGTTAGCACCACTTCTCCGCCCCGGGAGGTGGCTTTGAACTTCTTCACCTTCCCGCCGAACAGCCAGGACCACACCACATGCGTCAGCTCGTGGCCGACCACATACACCCACATGGGCTTGGGCAGGCACGCAAACACCACCAGCCAGCAGGCCGCGCCAGCCCCCAGCGGCACCCAGACCTCCACCGCCCCGCCGCTGGCGCGCACGACCTTCGCCAAGGCCGGCATCGCCCCCGCGCAGGCCGGCAGCATGAGCAGGCCGAGGATGAACTTGAGCCATTTGGGCACGCGGGAAAGTGCGGGGAAGCGCAGGGGAGAATCCAGTTCAAAGCGGGCGCTTCAAAGGCGTGGTTTGACAAATGCGCATGATGAACGCATTAGATGTTCGCCGTCTGTAACCTATGAAGCTTGCCCGCATCACTCGTCAGCCAGGGTTCACCCTCATCGAACTCCTCGTCGTCATCGCCATCATCGCAATCCTCGCGGGGATGCTGCTGCCGGCCTTGGCGAAGGCCAAAGAGAAGGCGAGCGGCACCAAGTGCATGAGCAACTCGCGTCAGATCGCCTTCGCCTACAAGTTTTACAGCGATGATTCTGACGGAAAACTCGTGGAACTGGCGCGCGCCAACGATCTCGCGCTGAACCCCATTCCCAATCCCATTATCCCCAATGCCAGCAACCACAAATGGTGGCCCGATTTACTCTTCAAATATGTCGGCAGCGCTGACATCTACAAGTGTCCGAGTGTCAAGATAGGGACCACGGGCATTGGGATTGGGATGAACCACAGCGAACTTGGGCGATGGATTCCTGGCCCCAACACGTCCTACAAGGAGCATGAGATTGCCAAGCCCGAGGAGACGATTGTGCTGGCCGATGCCGCGCAGATGGATTTGAACTCCGTTCCTTCCCCTACTCTGAGCCCGGACAATTGGAAGCAACAAACGCCTTTCTCGGGAACGCTACTCTGGCGCACCCCATCCAATTCCCCTTACTACGAACGCACCGGCGTCGGCATCACCAACGGAGAGCGTGTAACCAACCGCCACAATGGACGAGCTGCAGCCGTCTTCGTCAATGGGCGCTGCGACTTCTTGCCTGCCAGCAAGTTTGGGTTCCAAGACCCGGTTACAGGCGCCACGCTACCCGTAGGCCATCCCCTCGCACTCTGGGACCGCCAGTAGCCGCGACTACTGGCTGACCAGCACCACGCGTCCCAGTTTTTGGTCAATGGCGAATCGCTTGCCCGGCGGCGGCTGGGGCAGCCGGAGAAGCATTTTCGCCTTCACAAAATCCTCAAGATCCTTCGGTGGAGCGCCTTGCGACATGTTCCAAGCCTGAAGCAAATCATCCAGCACCTGCAATTGAAGCTGGGGATTACCGCTGGCCAGCTTCTTCTCCAGCTCACTTTGGGCTACCGCCGCCGGTGAATTGGCTGGTCCGGCCACGGGTGGGACAAACGCCGCCCTAGGCTGACCTCCCGCCACCACCGAACCCGGCGCACCGGCAGCCTCCCCGCCTCCTGGTGATGACACTGCCTCACCATTCTTCTTACATGATGTGAGGAGGAGGGCAGAAATCGAAAGGCAAAGGACGGCGCGCTTCATGCAGTAGTTGTTATTTGTCCTGCGAGTCTGGCACAGCGGCGTCAGAATTCAAGTCTGCACAAACTTACCACACCACGCAGCAGTCAAATGGATTGTATTTAGAATAGTTCTAAATCTTGACGCCTACCTTCTTCTCCGCCAGCGTTTCGCCAATGGAAACACATTCCAAGAGCGCAAAATCGGATGGGCCGCTTACTGAAGCTCTCGCCCACAGCGGGCTGCGCGTAACGCCTCAGCGCCAGAAAGTCCACGAGGTGCTCCGCGAGAAGATGGACCACCCGACCGCCGACCAAGTCTTCATGCGGGCCAAAGCCAAGATGCCCGAGATTTCCATGGCCACGGTTTACAACTGCCTCGATGCCCTCGTGCAGTGCGGCATGGTCCGGCAGGTCACGCTCGACCGCGGCGCGACCCGCTATTGCCCGAACATGCAGGACCACTCGCATTTCTACTGCGACGCGTGCGGCAGTGTTTACGACATCCTCCAGACCATCACGCCGGAAGACGCGGACATCAAACTCCCGCGCGGCTTCCGGCTGAAGCTGATCGAAACCAACCTCCACGGCCTCTGCCCCGACTGCGCCGCCAAAGCCAAATAGTTTCAACCACGAATGAACACGAAGAGACACGAATTGAAGAGCCGCGTGGCGAGCCAAAGCCACCGAGGTGCAGTCTTCCTTTCGCGTGCATTCGCGTGTTTCGCGGGCAGCTCTCTCCGTAGCAATTCCCATTCGTGTTCCTTCGTGTTCATTCGTGGTTAACCCCCTTTCCTCATGAGCGAATCCACCAATACCATCGAAGCCTTCGTCGCGTCCGACTACAAATACGGCTTCGTCACGAACATCGAGTCCGACACCGTCCCGCCGGGCTTGAGCGAGGACACCATCCGCTTCATCTCGGCCAAGAAGAACGAGCCAGCGTGGCTCACCGAGTGGCGGCTGAAGGCCTTCCGTCACTGGCAGACGATGACCGAGCCGAAGTGGCCGAACGTCCACTACACGCAGCCGGATTACCAAGCCATCAGCTACTACTCCGCACCCAAGCAGAAGAAGAAGCTCAACTCGCTCGACGAGGTTGACCCCGAGTTGCGCAAGACCTTCGACAAGCTCGGCATCTCGCTCAATGAGCAGAAGCGCCTATCCGGCGTCGCGGTGGACGCCGTCGTGGACAGCGTGTCCGTCGCGACAACCTTCAAGGGCGAGCTCGCGAAGCAGGGCATCATCTTCTGCTCCTTCTCCGAGGCCGTTCACACGCACCCGGAACTCGTGCAGAAGTATCTCGGCTCCGTCGTGCCGCACACGGACAACTTCTACGCCGCGCTGAACTCCGCCGTCTTCACCGATGGCTCCTTCTGCTACATCCCCAAGGGCGTCCGCTGCCCGATGGAGCTGTCCACCTACTTCCGCATCGAGGCCGCGAACACCGGCCAGTTCGAGCGCACGCTCATCGTCGCGGACGAGGGCGCTTACGTCAGCTACCTCGAAGGTTGCACCGCCCCGATGCGCGATGAAAACCAGCTCCACGCCGCCGTCGTGGAACTCATCGCGATGGACAACGCGCAAATCAAATACAGCACCGTCCAGAACTGGTATCCCGGCGACAAGGACGGCAAGGGCGGCATCTACAACTTCGTCACCAAGCGCGGCCTCTGCAAAGGCGCGAACTCGAAGATTTCCTGGACGCAAGTCGAGACCGGCTCGGCCATCACGTGGAAGTATCCGAGCTGCATTTTGCAGGGCGACAACTCACAGGGCGAGTTCTACTCCGTTGCGCTGACGAACCACATGCAGCAGGCCGACACCGGCACGAAGATGATTCACATCGGTAAGAACACCCGCAGCACCATCGTCAGCAAGGGCATCAGCGCCGGACGCGGGCAGAACAGCTACCGCGGCCAGGTGAAGGTGATGAAGGGCGCGACGAACGCCCGCAACTTCTCGCAGTGCGACTCCCTGCTGCTCGGCGACAAGTGCGGCGCGCACACCTTCCCCTACATTGACGTGCAGAACCCGACCGCCCAGGTCGAGCACGAGGCCAGCACGTCGAAGATTGGTGAGGACCAGATTTTCTACCTCAACCAGCGCGGCATCGAGACACAGGACGCCGTGAACATGATTGTGAACGGCTTCTGCAAGGAAGTCTTCCGTGAGCTGCCGATGGAGTTCGCCGTCGAAGCGCAGAAGCTGCTGGGCGTGAGCTTGGATGGCAGCGTGGGATAGCCGGTAAGCGGAGGATTCTATGGAAAACAACCAAAACACGGAAGCCATGCTGAAGCTGCTCACGACGGGCAGCCAAAAGCCCCCCACAGCGGATGAATTCAAGCAACTCATCCTTAAACTCGACAATCATCGTGTCTTGG
>Ga0255188_1000136_pt1 | contig 27762 bp, 20 predicted proteins | sample Miss_Cont_RepB_8_FD_188427 | JGI IMG/M metagenome (GOLD analysis project Ga0255188, IMG submission 188427) | Freshwater microbial communities from Mississippi River, Louisiana, United States - Miss_Cont_RepB_8h | ecosystem: Environmental > Aquatic > Freshwater > River | place: USA: Louisiana... | reverse complement strand
CTCCCATCGAAGGCGGTTTCACGGCGGGCCGAGAACCGGTGGCGTTCCCCATTGGTTCGCCTATTGCGGCTCTCCCAGCATTGGAGCGCGGGTCTGTGACCCGCAGCGAGTCTGACCAGTCGAACCGGCTGCGGCTCACCGAGCCGCGCTCCCAACTCCGGGCCGGCATGCTCATCTGCTTCGAGGACGTCATCGCGTCCGTCACCCGCGCGAGCGCGGCGGACGCGGACTTTCTGTTGAACCTCACCAACGACGGCTGGTTCGGCGAGAGCGCGCAGCAGTTCCAACACGCAGCCCACAGCGTCTTCCGCGCGGTGGAGAATCGCCGCCCCGTCGTGCGCTGCACCAACAACGGCCTGACATGCTGGGTGGACGAAACGGGCTTCATGCACGACCTCGGCGTGGGCGATGCGGCGGACGTGTATGGCGCCGGCTTCCGCGTGGTGAAGCTCGCCGTGCCCGCCGGTCCGCGTGAGCCGACGTTCTACCAGCGGCACGGCAACTGGTTCGGCTGGACGTGCGCCGGCCTCTCCGCCGCACTCCTCTTCGTGCAGCGGCAGCGCGCCCGCGCATGACCTTTCTCAACGTCATCCTCCTCGGCGGCATGGCGGCGGCGGCGATTCCGGTGCTGTTGCACTTCTTCAACCGCTCGCGCCCGCGCGTCGTGCCGTGGGGCGCGATGCACCTGCTTGACGCCGCGTTCCAGGCGCACACGCGGCGGCTCAAGTTCGAGCAACTCCTCCTGCTCCTCGTCCGCTGCCTCATCCCCGTGCTGCTCGCGCTCTGCATGGCGCGGCCTGTCCTCACCGGCATGCGCGCGTTGATCGGCGGCGCGAAGACCTCGCTCGTCATCCTGCTCGACGACTCCTACTCCATGTCCGCCGGCGCGGGCGCGGCGTCGAACTTCGCGCAGGCCAAGGAATCCGCCGCGAAGCTCATCGAGCAGGCCGGCTCCGGCTCCGATGTCGCGGTCATCCTCATGGGCGGCACGCCGCGCCAGCTCCTTGAAGCCCCGACGCTCGACACCGTCCGCGTCACGAAGGCACTGGCCCAGCTCGAAGCCAACTTCGGCGCGGCCAACTTCCCCGAGGCGCTCGAACTCGCCGCCAATGTCGCCGCGCAGATGCAGCACGGGCTGAAGGAATTCGTCGTCGTCAGCGACTTCCAGAAAGCCAGCTTCAGCGACGGCGAGGCCGCGGCACGCGGGCGCGCGTTGCAGACGTTGAAGCGCCTGCCCGTTCCGCCGCGCGTCACGTTCCTCCACGTCGGCACCGAGTCGCGCGACAACGTCGCCGTCGAGTCACTCGACCCGCCCAGGCTCGCGCTTGGCGTGAACCAGCCGCTCCAGGTCCGCGCCACGCTCCGCAACTTCGGCGAGCGCGCGTGGCCGGACCTGCGCGTGTATTTCCGCGCCGATGGCCGCGAGCGCGGCGCGCAGCAGATTGCCCTCGCGCCCGGCGAGCAGCGGCAGGTGCTCTTCACACACACGTTCGACACTGCCGGCTTCCACACGCTCGAAGTCCACACCGACGCGGATGCGCTCAAGGCCGACAACTCCCTCGCCGCCGTCGTGACCGTTTGGGAAAAGCTTCCTGCCCTCCTCGTCAACGGCGACCCCAGCCCCGAGCCGCTCAAGGGCGAAACCGATTACCTCGACATCGCGCTCTCGCCCGCGATGAAGGCCGCGACCGGTGGCAGCGACCTCATCCTCACGCGCGTCGTCGCGCCCGGCGACCTCACGCCCGACGCGCTCTCGAAGTCTCGCGTCGTCGTGCTCGCGAACGTCCGCCAGCTCGCCGATTCGCAAGTCGCCGCGCTCGCCAGCTTCGTCGCCAGCGGCGGCGGCCTGCTCGTCTTCCCCGGCAACCGCATCAACACCGATTGGTATCACCGCACGCTCCGCGCCGCCGGCCTGCTCCCGCTGCCCTTCACCGCGCTCGCCGGCGGACTCGAAGACGGCAAGCCGCGCGCGAAGATTGTTGTCCAGCCCTTCACGCACCCGGCGATGGAACTCTTCAACGAAGCCCGCAACGGCAACCTTGCCGACGCTGAGATGAAGCTTTGGTTCCAACTCGGCACACGCCAGGAGCAGGCCGACCCCGGCCTCGCCTCACTCGCGCAACTCAGCACCGCCGACCCGTTCCTCGTGGAGAAAAAGAATGGTGAAGGCCGCGTCATCCAATGCGCCGTCCCGTGCGATGCCGACTGGGGCAACCTCCCCGTGCGCCCGGTTTTCGTGCCGCTGATGCAACGGCTCGTCATCTACCTCGCGTCGCAGGCGCAGCCGCCGCGCAACGTCGAGGTCGGCAAGCCGCTCGCCGCGTTCGTGTCGCGCGCGCACGTCGGACGCAAGGCACACGTCACTGCGCCCGACGGCGAGCGCCACGAGGTGGACATCACCGGCCGCGGCGCGCTAGGCTACGTCGAGTTCACGAAGACCAGCCGCCCCGGCACCTACTCCCTCGCCGCCCCCGACGGCGGCGCGACGCCCTTCGTCGTGAGCACCGCGCGCGCCGAATCCGACCTCCGCCAGCTCACCGAGCCAGAGCGCAAGACTGTGGCGGAGTCACTCGGAGCCACGCTCCTCACCTCCGTCGCCGACTACCAGCAAATGGACAAAGACCGCCGCTTCGGCCGTGAAGTCTGGAAGCCGCTGCTCTTGGCCGTGCTCGCGCTGTGCTTCAGCGAGCTGCTGCTGGTGCAGTGGTTCACGCGACAGAAGGGAGGGAAGCCGTGAGTTGCCACAAAGAGGCGCAAGAAGGCGCAAAGATGGAATTCAGCCCGGAGGGCTTGCGGAACTTAGCCGGGGGCAACGCCCCCGGGAGGGCCGACAGAACACGTCTTCGCCCCGGAGGGGTGATGGAATCCGAAGCTGATGGTGGTCGGTTCCACCGCCCCTCCGGGGCGGAATCATTTCGGGGGCGATTGTTCCGGGGGCGTTGCCCCCGGCTAAGTTCCGGTGGCCCTCCGGGCCGGGGCATTTCTGCCACGGCACTTTCCATCCGCGTCATCTGCGTTATCCGCGGGCAACCCCCTTTGTGCCTACTTGCGCCTCTTTGTGGCTAAACCTGCATGACTGACCTGCGCTTCATCGGGGACTGGCGGTTGTGGGGCGGCCTGGTGGTCGGCCTCGCGCTGGCCGCTGCGGCGTGGCTGCTTTACTGGCGCGAGACACGGGCGCGGGCGGGTGCCGTGCGGTGGATGTTGCCGACCTTGCGGGCGCTGGCGGTCCTGCTGCTCGTGCTGATGCTCACGGGGCCGGTGCTGCATCATCGCAACATCATCGGCGAAGTCGCGCGCATCCTGCTGTTCGTGGACGCCTCGGCGAGCATGAGCATCACGGACCAGGAGATGGAGCTGCCGCGCAAGCTCTTCATCGCGCAGCAGCTCGGCTGGCTGGCGACGAACAAGTTCGCCCCCGACCTCCGCGCCGCCGCGTCCGCGCTGGCTAACGCGCAGGAAACCGCCGCGCGCGCAAAGCCGAATCTCCCCGCGCCGCAGTTCCACGACTTCGTGCGCGGCTTCGCAACGAACACGGCGAACGCCACGGAGTCGCTCGGCAAAGTCGGCACCGCGACGTGGCCGCAGATCAGCGGGCAAGTCGGCAAGCTGAACACGGAACTCGCCGTGCCGTCGCGCAAGCTCGCGGACACCGCCGTGGGCCGCGACCCAAACGTGACCGAGCGCGAGCTGGCGAAGCTCTCGGCCATCGCAGCACGCTTTGAGGCGGAGTTGCGCACAGCGTTCACCAACCACGTCCTCGCCGTCGCGGAGAAACGCGACGCGGACGTGCTCGCGGCCATCCAGAAGTTCGACGCGCAGACGCGCTGGCAGCGGTTGGAGACGGTGTTGCTGGGCAGCTCGGAGGGCGTCGCGAAGAAGCTGGCGGCGCAGCACAACTTGGAAGTCATCGCGCTTGCAGGACGAAAGGCCGAGCCAGTCTGGCTGCCCGGCGAACGCAAACGCGGCGACGCGCCGAAGCCGCCAACCGCCTTCACGCTCGCGGCGACGAACTTGAACACCGACCTGGCCGAGCCAGTGAAGACGCGCGCCTTGGCCCTGCGCGAGGGCGAGCGCACCGCGGTGATTCTCCTCAGCGACGGTCAACACAACGCCGGCGAACCGCCCGCCGACTTGGCGCGGCTGCTCGGTGTGCGCGGCGTGCCGGTGTTCCCCGTGGGGGTCGGGATGCAGCAGCGCCCGCCGGACCTCGCGGTCCTCGCGGTCAAAGGCCCCGACACCGTCGCGGCGGACGGGCGCGTGCGCGGCACGGTGGAGCTGAAGGACGACATGCCAGCGGGCCGGCCCTTCACGCTGCGGGTCCGGCTCGGCGAGCGCGTCGTGTGGGAGAAGGAGCTGACCACGGACGCGAAGCACCTGCGCACGGTGGAGTTCGACTTTGCGGTGAAGGAGTTGGTCGCGGACGAGTTGAAGCGACAGGACAAGGATTTGCGGTTCGCAAGTTTGCCGCTGCACTTCACCGCCGACGCGACGGTGCTCGACGGCGAGAAGGACAAGTCGAACAACGTCGGCGCGCTCTGGGTGAACGCGACGACGCAGCGGCCCAAGGTGCTGCTGCTCGACGGCCGGCCGCGCTGGGAGTTCCGTTACCTTCGCAACCTGCTGGAGCGCGACGACCGCTGGGAGGTCAACGCGCTGCTCGCGGGTGCGGGCGGCGAGCAGCGGGTCTGGCCGCGCGGGAAGCTGAACGGGCAGTTCCCCGGCGACCGCGAGACGCTGTTCACTTACAACCTGATTGTCTTTGGCGACCTGCCGGCGAACCAGCTTCGCGCGCCCGAGCTGGAGTGGATTCGCGACTTCGTCGGGCAACGTGGCGGCGGGGTCATCTTCGTGGACGGGCGGCAGGAGCGGCTGGCGTCGCTGGCGCAGTCGGCGCTTGCGCCGTTGTTTCCCGTGATCTTCGAGGGCCGGCCGCTCGATGGCGTGCCGATGAACCTTCAGATCAAAGCCACCGGCAGTTCGCTCACGCCGCTCACGCTCACGAGCGACCCGCTGGAGAACGCGCGGCTGTGGTGGTTCCTGCCGTCGCCGCACTGGCTCGCGCCCGCGCGCGCGCTGCCCGGCGCGGAGACCTGGCTGGAGGCCGTGACCGGCGAGACGCGGCACGCTGCCGCCGTCTTCCGGCGCTACGGCGCGGGCAAGGCGCTTTACCTCGCGTTCGATGAGTCGTGGCGCTGGCGCTACAAGGTCGGCGACCTCTACCACGCAAAGTTCTGGAACCAGGCGGCGAAGTTTGTGATGGAGTCGCCCTTCGCCGTGCAGGACAAGTTCGTCTCGCTCGACAGCGGCGCGCTGAACTACGAGCCGGGCGCGACCGCCGAAATCCGCACGCGCATCCTCGACGCCCAAGGCCGCGCGATGCCGCGCGCGAAGGCCGAGGCGTGGCTCATGCGCGACGGCCGCAAGGTAGCGACCGTCGCGCTCACCGCCGACGAGAACGAGACGGGCATCTACCGTGGCCGCTCCGCGCCGCTGACGGACGGCGATTACGAAGTGCGCGTGCGCGTCGAGGACCTGCCGGACACGGAGATGAAGGCGCGCACTGGCTTCGCGGTGCGAAGAGTGGCGACGGGCGAATTGGCCGAACTGCACTGCGACGAGGCGTTGCTCCGCCAACTCGCGGCAAATTCCGGCGGCCGTTACTTCCGCGAGGAGGAACTCGGCGCGTTGCTCGAACGCCTAAAACCCTTGAGCCAAGGCCGCGTCGTCGAGACCGAGACCGTGCTGTGGCAAAGCTGGTGGTGGTTCGGCATGGTGATGCTGTTGCTGGCGACGGAGTGGGCTTTGCGCAAGCGGGCGGGGATGATGTGAAGTCACCACTAGGCTTGCCCGCCCGCGTGGTTTTGGCTAGTGTCCGACCATGAGCACGACCGCCGCCGCCATCTTGAACCAAATCAAGACCCTGCCGCCGGGGGAGCAGCGCGAAGTGTTGGACGGGGTGACGCAGCTACAGGCGCGGCGCGGCGAGTGGGAAAAGCAGCAGGCGAAGCTGCGAGAGATGCAGACGCGCCATGCCGGCAGCGGATTGTTGAGCCGCCTGCTGAAAGAGCGGGCGAAGGAGCGGTCCCGTGGCTGAGGTGTTCGTCCTCGATACGTCTGCTTGGATTACGCTCGAAGAACAGGAGCCGGGCGCGGACGAAGTGGAGGCTATTCTGGCCAAGGCGTGGTTGGGTGCCGCGGTGGTTCACGCCTGTTTTGCCACGTTGACCGAGCTGGAATACATCCGGACCCAGGAGCGGGACGCGCAGCAAGCGGCGGAACTGCTCGGATTTGCCCGGGCGCAGCCGGTTCAGTGGCTGCACTCCAACGACGCCTTGTGTGGCAGCGCGGCGAAGTTGAAAGCGGCGCACAAGATTTCCTTTGCGGACGCGTTTGTGGCGGCCACCGCCTTGCGCTGCAACGCGGTGCTCGTCCACAAAGACCCGGAGTTCAATGCTCTCAGTGGCGTGATACAACTCCATGCCCTGCCGCCCAAGGAGTCGGCGGCGAGGACGAAGTGAGCGGCGTGAATTCCAATCAAAGCCGGTGCTGTGGCAAAGCTGGTGGTGGTTCGGCATGGTGAGGCTGTTGCTGGCGACGGAGTGGGGGCTGCGGAAGCGAGCGGGGATGCTTTGAGCACCGCGCACTCCACTCACTTGCGCAAGAGCTTGACCGCCTCTGCCTGGATGAACTGCCAGCGGCGCTCCCAGTCATCCCAATGGGCCGCCCATGCCTCGCCGGTGAATTGGGCGCGGGCTTTGGGGAGCAGTTCGGCAAAGGTGTCGAGGTCGCGCTGCAGGGTCTTCTTCTCGCGCCACTGGAGCCAGGTTTCCACAAGGATGAGGTGGTTTTCAGGAAACTCGGGGGCAAGCGCGACAGCTTTGAGCAGGTGCTGACGGGCCCTGGACTTGCTTCCGACGCTAAGGGGCCAGCCGGGAGCGTCGCGGTAGAGCAGGCCGAGGCACCGGTCGGGGCCGGCGTGGTCGAGGCGCGGCTGCATTCCACTGGCGAGGTTCAGACTCATTTCGAGATCCTTGACCAAGCCGAGGGCCTCGAACCATTTGGTTCGGGCAAGCTGGCCGAGGTTCATTGCGAGGTAATAATGCCCTTCCGGCACGGTGGGCGACCGAAGCGTCACGGCGCGACAGACGGCGATGCCCTCATTGGCGAGCTGGGTGCGCTCGGTGGCGTTGGTCGCAAACTCCGCCCGCCAGAAGCAGGCTTCGCCCAGCGCCCACGCCGCCGGGATGTTGTTGGTGTCCGTCTGAAACCGCTTCCGGGCGGCAACAAGCTTCACCTGCGCGGAATCAGCAAACCGGGCCGACAGTGTCGGCATGGGAATGTCAGCGGGCTTCTTGGGGGGCGGGGCGGCGCACAGGGGCGCGGACGCGTTCAGCAGCACGATCAGTCCGGCCAAGGCCCACAACCGGCCACGGCTCAAGGCCTCCGATGACCCGGAATAAAGCATTGCCATGTTTTTGACCGGCTCCATATATTGCTGCGATGCGTTTTAGTTGGAAACGACTGCGGTTGGCAATCCTCCCTGTGCTCGCGCTCTGGGTGGTGGGCTGTCGTGGCATCAACACCACCCAGTCGGTCTCACCCGGCATGTTCCTGCTGCCCGGTTTGATTCAAACGCCCACTCAAACGACCCCGGCCGAACGTCTTGACGTGACGCGGGGGCCGTTGGCACAAGTCGCTTCAGTCCAGTAACCCAGTCATTGTTATGCGCTTTCCCCTCGCGCTGACGGTCAAGATCGCCCGTCACATCGTTAAGCACAAACTTCGCAAGACGCCGAAGTTCGCCATGGTCTTGCAGCTCGAACCGTTGCACACCTGCAACCTCACCTGCACGGGCTGCGGGCGCATCCGCGAGTATTCTACCAGCCTCAAGGACATGGTGCCGCTGGAGCAGTGCCTCGCCGCCGCCGTGGATTGCGACGCGCCGATGGTGTCCATCTGCGGGGGCGAGCCGCTGATTTATCCGAAGATTGAGGAGCTGGTCGCCGGGCTGCGCGAGCAAGGCCGCATAATTTACATCTGCACGAACGGGATGTTCATGCGGAAGAAAATGCGGGACTACATGGCCGCGGTCTTCACCCCGGAGATGGAGCCGAAGCTGAAGCAACTCGTCGCCGAAAAGCTCGTGACCGAGAAGGAAGCCGAAGCCATTCGCAACGCCGATGCCGCTGCGAAGGCAAAGGTCGTCATCCGCCCGACCAAGTGGATGTATTGGAACGTCCATGTGGACGGGCTGGAGTTCACGCACGACCTCATCGTCGAGCGCGAGGGCGTCTTCAAGGAATGCGTCGCCGCCATCAAGATGGCGAAAATTCTCGGCTACCAGACGGCGACAAACACGACCGTTTACAAGGAGACCGACGTGCAGGAGATCGAGGACATGTTCAAGTTCCTCTCCTCGCTCGATGTGGACGGCCACACCATTTCCCCCGGCTACGATTACGACGCCGCCAAGAAGGACATGGTCAAGCGCCTCGGCCGCGACCCAAAGGAGTTCTTCCTCACGCGCGACATGACGCGGAAGAAGTTCGCGAAGATTGAGGAGTGGGGCCAGCTCTTCACCATCTTCGGCACGCCGGTGTATCAGGAATTCCTCGCCGGCAAGCGCGAGCTGACCTGCACCGCGTGGGCCATCCCCACCTATAACGTGAAGGGCTGGAAAGCGCCGTGCTACCTGATGACCGACGGTCACTACCCGACCTACGGCGAGATGCTCGGCACGGTGAAGTGGGAGAATTACGGCGTGGTGGACGGCGTCGCGCGTGACTCACGCTGCGAGCACTGCATGGTCCACTGCGGCTACGACCCCAGCGGCGCGTTGAGCAACAAGCCGCGCGACACGTGGATTAACATGAAATACAACTTCGGCGCGAAGCCGAAGCCGTATCCCGCCAGCGCCGACCTGGAGAAGCGCGCCTTCAACGGCGTGACCATCGGCAAAGGCCACCTCGCCGAAGCCAAGGCCGCCATCAACCCTGCCGCCAACGCGCGCGGAGCCTTCTCCCGCAAGGAAGAGGAGCACACGCACGCCCCCGCCACCGGCGGCGGATGCGGCACGGGGGACACCTCCCAACGCGACGACTTGCTGGCGAAAATCAAAGCCAACGGCACGGTGACGACGAAGGCGGAATGAAAATCGTCCTCGAACAAAAAGACTTCGCCGGTCTCCCGGTCAACGTGGACCCGGAGATTCTCGGTGGCACGCCGGTCTTTGCCGGAACGCGCGTCCCGATTGACGCACTCTGGGGTAATCTCGCTGAAGGAGCCACGTTGGATGAATTCCTCGACTGGTTCCCGACTGTTGAGCGGTCACAAGCCGAGGCAGTGCTGCGCTTCGGATACCGAACCTTGGCCACGGCGGCATGAAGGTTCTCCTCGACGAATGTGTTCCGCGTCCCTTGCGGCGGGCACTCACCGGACACGAAATCTCCACCATTGATGAAGCGGGCTGGAAAGGACTCAAGAACGGCGTTCTTCTGCGACAAGCGGAAGAGCGCTTCGACGCCTTTGTCACTGCGGACAAAAACCTCCGCTACCAGCAGAACCTGGCGGACCGACGCATTGCCATCCTCGAACTTGGCACCCCGCATTGGCCGCGGCTGCAACGCTTCATTCCTCAAATTCAACAGGCCTTGGATGGCCTTCAACCCGGCGGCTACCACACCCTGAACATTTTCAAATCATGAGCGCACTCTTCCTCTCACCTCCTTCCTTCGACGGCTTTGACGGCGGCGCCGGCGCGCGCTACCAGGCCACGCGCGAAGTCACCAGCTACTGGTATCCCACCTGGCTCGCGCAGCCCGCCGCGCTCGTGCCCGGCAGCCGGCTACTCGACTGCCCGCCGCACCACATCGACATGGCCAAGTGCCTCGCCATCGCGAAGGACTTCGACCACGTCATCATCAACACCAGCACGCCGTCGCTGAAGAACGACTGCAAGGTCGCCGAGGCCATCAAGCAGCAGAAGCCCGCCACCAAAATCGGCTTCGTCGGCGCGCACGCGATGGTGCTGCCCACCGAGACGCTCAAGGCCTCCTGGGCCATTGACTGGGTCGCGCGCAAGGAGTTCGACTTCACCTGCAAGGAAGTCGCCGAAGGCCGCGACCTCGCGACCATCAAGGGCCTCTCCTACAAGGACAGCGAAGGTAAGATTAAGCACAACCCCGAGCGCGAGATGATTGCCGACATGGACTCGCTCCCGTGGGTCGCCGACGTCTACAAGCGCGACCTCGAAATCGAGAAGTATTTCATCGGCTACCTCCAGCATCCCTACGTCTCGATGTATACGGGCCGCGGCTGCCCGGCCCAATGCACCTTCTGCCTCTGGCCGCAGACCATCGGCGGACACAAGTATCGCGTCCGCAGCGCGCAGAACGTCGCCGACGAGATGGCCTACATGAAGAAAATCTTCCCGCAGGTGCGCGAGTTCTTCTTCGATGACGACACCTTCACCGCGAACCTCCCGCGCGCCCGCGAGATTGCCAAGAAGCTCGGCCCGCTCGGCGTGGACTGGTCCTGCAACAGCCGCGCAAACCTCGACTACGACACCATCAAGAGTTTCAAGGACAACGGCCTCCGCCTCTTCCTCGTCGGCTACGAGAGCGGCAACGACGAGACCCTCACGCGCATCAAGAAAGGCGTCACCACCGACGAGATGCGCCGCTTCACCAAGGACTGCCACAAGGCTGGCGTCGTCATCCACGGCACCTTCATCCTCGGCCTGCCGGTCGAGACGAAGCAGACCATCGAGCAGACCATCAACTTTGCGAAGGAGCTGGACGTCTTCAGCCTCCAAGTCTCCCTCGCCGCGCCGTATCCCGGCACGGAACTTTACGAGCAGGCCAAGCTCAATGGCTGGTTTGTGAAGAAGGACAAGACCGACCTCGTGGAAGGCGACGGCCTCCAGCAGAGCACGCTCGAATACCCCGGCCTCTCCAAGGAGCAAATCTTCGAGGACGTGGAGCGCTTCTACCGCAGCTACTACCTGCGCCCGAAGCCGATTCTCCGCATCATCAAGACCATGCTCGAGGACAAGGACGTCTGCGTCCGCCGCCTGCGCGAAGGCTACGAGTTCTTCAAGAGCATGGCCGCCCGCCGCAGCGACCTCGCCGCGGCGAAGGCAGCGGCGTGACGCACCGCCCCTCGTCGTAGGACAGCGCGTCCCGCCTGTCATTCTAACTTCCAGAACCCGCTCAAGCGGCTGAGTCAGCGTGGAGATGGAAGTCAGGCGAGACGCACTGACCTACGACTCATTTTCCTCTCCGCCTCGAACGCGGGGGATCCACTTCTCAGCTTTGGAGAAGGTGGCCGCAGGCCGGATGAGGTGCGGCGCAGAGATGCCAAGTTTGCGCCGGAGGGTGAGGTGTCGAATCCCATCTGCTCCCGGCGGGAAAAATCTAACGCAAAGGCGCAACGACGCCGGGGCGCAAAGAGGGTCCGCATTTCCTCCCACCTCCGCGCCTTTGCGTCCTTGCGTTAAAACTGCGGGTTCCAATTTCCCCTTCCCGCGACCGCCGCTCACACCCCGGCAACCCACATTTACCTCCGGCAAATCCCCGCTGACAGCCCGGAAACCGGGACTGACAGCGAAGAAATCGCCGCTTACATTAAAGCGATTGCTGCTGACATGAAGGAAATTGCTGGATGCAGCCCGGAAATCGGCATTAACACCGCAGAAATCCCCATTTACACCCCGGAAACTGCCCCTGACTGGTCAGAAATCGCCACTCGCAGCCCGGAAATCGCGGGGAACCGGGCGGGAACCGCCCCGCACAGCCGGGAAAAGTCCACTGTTAAGCCAACTTTCGGAAGCAACTGCCATGAAATCAATGAGTTACGCCGAGAACCCCTGCTCCGATTCACCCAATTGTCACCGGCATCAGTGACATCGTGTCGTTGCCGAAGATGTCGATGACCTTCACCGCGATGACATAGCGGCCGGGCTTTTCATAGGTGTGGCTGGCGCTTAGGAGTTCCAGCTCCCGGCTCTGGCGGGTGCGGAAGCTCTGCCATTCGTTCTCGAAGATGTAGGCACCGGTCCAGCGTTCCTCGAAATCCACAAACTCGCCCGTGCCAGCCTGAATCGCGCCGGGCAATTCTCCTTCCACGCCCATTCGCTTCGGGACTTTGATGATCTCCTTGCGGCTCTCGTAGTTGAAATCCACCGCCCAGTAATCCACCCAGTCGGTCCATTTCTTCGTGAGCACGTCGCGGGTCAGGACGCCGTCCTTGTTCTTGCTGAACTTCACGAGCTTGCCCGCTTCGCACACGACCTCGCTCTTGCCCGCCTTTAGCTCGGCGGTGATGGCGTCCACCACGCCTTGCGAGTAATAGACGGAGAAGTCGGACAACTCGACGGCGACGGTCAATTCCCCGCTCGTAGCAGCCGACGTGAGGAGGCTCTGATCTTTCTTGCCGGCTTTGGCGGACGGGGATGTTTGAGCCTCCTTACGTCGGCTGCTACCAAATCTCGGCGTCACCTCGATGTAGGCCACGTCGTGGAAGCGGACTTGGCCCTTCTCCACGGCGCGGCGGTCAAAGACTTCAGGGGGGATGGTCTTTGGCGCGAGGTCAATGCCCTTCTGCTTCGCCTCGTCCAGCACGGCGGGGAACAGGCCCATCTCGAACTCGAACGCCAGCACGTCCACGCGCGACGCCCCGCGCTTGCGACATTCCGTGATGACTTCCTCCACGAACAACCGCCCCACGGGCAGGTTGATCGGGCCGACGACCACGAGCCGCCCGCCGTTCTTGCCGTGGAAGAAGGCGGCGTCCGGCAACGGCTCGGCGCGGTAGGCTTTCAGGATCAGGTCTCGGAACTCCTGTTCCTTGCGGGCGAGGGCCTGCTCCTTCTTTTTGCCGGTGAGCCGGCCGGCGACGTTGAGATAGGCCTGGCGCTCGTAGCGGCCGAGGTTGAGCACCTCGAAGGCGCGGAAGGGCTGGCCGCCGGCCTTCAACTCGCGCTGCACCTGGATGAGCCGCTTGCGCGTGGTGTGGATGCCGAACTTGCCGAGGTCCGTGGCGATCCATTTGCGCCCGAGCTTTTCGGCCACGGCGGCGGTCGTGCCGCTCCCGCAGAAAAAGTCCGCCACCAAATCGCCGGGACTTGTTGAGGTTTCCAAAATCCTTCGCGCTAATCCTTCTGGCTTCTGTGTGTCGTAACCCAGCTTCTCGTCCTCCTGCTCAAGCCATTTCACATCTTCGTCAATGCACTCATCCGAGTTGTAAAGCGTGCCTTGTGTGTTGGCCTGATACGCCCAGACATCTTGGTAAGGAATGCCGTCCGTGAGGTATTGCCGATACATCGGTTGCCCTCCTTCTTTCTTCGGAATGACAAGAAGCTCTGCTTCCAACGCGGCATCAAGAATCTGAGTCATGGTCATTCCCTTTACGTCAATACCGAGCTTTTCGACTACCACCGCTGGGATTGCCCAATGCCGCCGCGCTTTTGTTGGATTGTAACCATGCCACGGTTGGCCACTCTCCCCGTTTCGGATTCCCGGCCCAGTGAGATAGTTCGGCTGGTAGATGCCGTGCTTGTCTTTGTATTTGAAGCGCGACTCGATGTAGCCCTTCGAGAACGGACGTTTGCCCGGATGGAATGCATAGTTTTCCGTTTTCGAGTAATAGAAAATCGCGTCGTGAATCGGGCCAAATTGTCCGGTGAGTTTGTTGTGTGAGTTACTACGCCGCCAAATGATTTCGCTTCGATAGTTCTGCGGTGAGAAAACCTCGTCCATCGCGATTTTCACGTAATGGCTCACGTTTGGCCCGATGTGGACGTAAATGCTGCCGTCGCTGTGCATCAAATCGCGCATGAGGATGAGGCGTTCGTAAATCATGGCGATGAAGGAATCCGCGCCGCGCCCCCAGGTGTCGCGGTAGGCGATTTGTTCGAGGAGGTTCGGCTCTTTGTGGAAGGTCTCGCCGCCAATCTCGATGTCCATGCTGAAGTCCGCGCCCACGTCGAAGGGCGGGTCAATGTAGATGAGCTTGAGGCCGCCGGCGTCCTCGATCTGGCGGCGGAGCGCGCCGCTCTTGAGCGAGGCGAGGATGAGCTTGTTGTCGCCCCAGATGAGTTTGTTGGTCCAGCCTTTGACCTGCCGTCCCCCCGTGTCGAGGCCGAGTTCCTCATCGTCGCGCTTTTCCTTCCGGGGTTCGTCAATGTGTTCGAGGGTCTGGAAGGGGAGGATGGCGGTGCAGACTTCGCGGGACTTGCCGTTCCAGACAAGTTCGACCTCGCGTTTGTCGGCGAAGAGGAGGAAGCGGTATTTCTCCGGGAGCGGCTTGCCCTGCTCGATGAGCTTGATGAGGTCGCGCTTCTCGGTTTCGGTGAGTTCGTAGGCGGATTCAGTTTTGGCCATGCGTAGCTCAGGTCATAGGTTGAAGTTGGGAATCGCCCGGATCATGAACTCGCCGAACAGGGGGACGGTGAAGGCGATATCGCCGTGGGCGGGGCTGTAGATCATCCCCTTCTTGATGAGCTTGGCGCGCACCGGACCAAGGCTGCTGATCTTGACGCCCAGCGCGTCCGCGATGTCGCCGGTGCGTTGCGCTCCGTCGCCGAGGTGGGCGATGGCCCGGAGGAAGTTCTTTTCGCTGGGGGTGAGCCGGTCGAAGCGCACGCGGAAAAAATTCTGGTCGAGGCGGGGGATGACTCTGGCCGTGGAGTCCTGAACAATCTGGAGGGTGATCGGACTGGCCGGAGCCACGTTCCACGACTGGTAGCCCCACTCCTGAAGGAAATACGGATAGCCCTTGGTCAGGCGGAACACCTCGGCCAGAGCCGGAGCCTCGAAGACCACCCCGGCTGCATGCGCCGGTTCGCGGAGGGCCTTGGCGGCATCCGGCTGCGAGAGTGCGCCAATGTCCGGGAAGGTGAACAGGCGCTCGGCATACGATTTCGATTCGCCCGCCAGTCCGGGCAGGATAGGCAGGCCCGCGCCCAGCAGCACCAGTGGAAGCTGGCGCTGCTGCACCTTGTGCATGGCCATGATGAGGGCACCCAATTCCTTCTGGTTGAAGTATTGAATCTCATCAATCAGCACCGCGACCGCGCTGCTTCGTTCTTCGGCGGCCTCACCCACGGCAACGAAAAGGTTTGGCAGATCGATTTCCAGATCGCCGCTGTCGGCCGCCCCCTTTTCCGGTTCGATGTCCAGGCCGAAGGTGACATCGCCCACCTCGATTTTGAGTGCGCCGATGAAACTCCGCAAAACGGCCAACCCCCGTTTGACCTTGTCGCCCGCACCAGCCATCCGGTCCAGTTCGTAAAGGATGGTGCGCAAGTGAGGAGCCAGCAACGGGCCGAGCGCCTTGTCCTCGTGAGCCTCAACCGGGATTGTCCGGTAACTCTCCGCCTTAGCCATGCGCTCGATTTCGTTGAGCAACACGGTTTTGCCCACCCCGCGCAGACCGGTGAGCAGCATACTTTTCTCCGCTTTCTTTTGCTTCACGCGCCCCAAGAGGACACGGGCTTGTTCGAGAACGGGATCGCGACCCACAAGTTCGGGAGGCGGCGATCCAGCACCGGGTGCAAACGGGTTCTTGATGGGGTCCATGTTCGCTTTGTAACTAATTCTACAGGTTTATACCTGAATATGAGTATATTTTGCTACAAATATCCCGCCTTGCGGACCCAAGCTGCTGCCGTGGTCATGGGGCCTTGTATTCCGTAAAACTGGCCGCGAGCGCAGCAAAGGTTTTCGGTGAGTGCTTCTCGAAGCCATTCTGGTCCACGAAGACGAACTCGTATTGTTGGCCGTTTTCCTCGGCTGCGGTCGCATCGGCACACCATTGCTTGAGCCGGGCCATCTTCTGCGGCAGGTCGAGTTCCGCCCGGCCCTTGGTCTCCACCAGCCAGACCCTTTTATCTGTGGTGCGGACGATGAAGTCGGGGTGGTAGTTGGCGAGGTCGCCGTTGGCCTTCACGTAGTCGAGCCGGAAGCCGACGGCGAGGTAGTTCTTGGCGAAGGCCTGCACGTCACCGGCGTCCTCCAGAAAGGCGGCGAAGCGCAGCTCGAAGCCGCCGGTGTTGGGTTCGCCGACGACCTTGTTGAAGATGCATTTCTCGACGGTCAGGTTGGCCCGGAAGTCCGTGCGGAAGGGGCGCATGTCCTTGAGCCGGATGCGATCCTCGATGCGTGTGGTGCCGCTCTCCTGAATGGTCAGGGCGTTGATGGCCAGCTTGAACGAGTCGTAGAGCACCTTGCCGGCCTCCGGCTCGGAGAGGTTGCGCAGCACCACGGGGTCTTCAAGGTTCACCGGCGAGGCGCTGAAGAGGTGTTCCCGCATGAAGGACTTCACCTTGCCATAAAGCACATCGTAGCCGCCAACGAGCCGCAGATCTTTGAGCAACTGCCGCGCGAAGAAGGCCACGACCGAGCGGTAGTCTGCCGGGCCGGTGCCGTCGAGCTGGATGGTGTGGTGAATCTCCGCGTCGAGCATCGTCTTGAAGACAATTTCGCGGGTCTCCTCCAGCGTGAACGGCTTCAGGGGCAACGGCGGGTTGCCAAACTGCGCCGGCTCCAAGGCTTCGAGCTGCTTGAACTCGCGCTGATACCGGCGTGTGAGCTTGGGCAACGGGATGTCAAGGGCATCGAGGTTCTTCTCCGCGTTGTCCGCATCCACTTCCACAATGAGCGAGTCGTGCCGCGTTGTGCCCCCGCCCATCGGGACACGCTCGAAGGTCACGCCTTCGCTCTGGATGGATTCAACGAAGTCCATGAAGGCGGGCGTGCCCATGACGGAGACGGTTTCCTTGACGGCATCGCTGCCGAAATACATGCGGCGCAGGCCGCGCCCAAGGGTTTGCTCCGGGAGGATGTCGCTCTGGGAGGCATAGGCGCGCAGACCGCAGATGACGGTCACATTGCGCACGTCCCAGCCCTCCTTAAGCATAAGGACGGAGACGATGGCCTTGTAGGGTGAGTCCCACCGGTCAATGTCGTTTGAGGCTTTGCGGAGCTTTTCCAGTTCCTCCTTGTTCTTGCCGGAGGCGGCTTCGGAGATTTCGCCGTTGTTCTTGGTATGAATGACCAGCACCGCGCCCTGCAACTCGGGGCACACCTTGCCGAGGTATTCGCCGACTTCATCGCAGTTGCGGGTGTCGTCCACCATCACAAACAGCACGGCCTTCTTGCCGAGCGGCTGATGCTCGGCGTAGCTCTTCTTCCACTCCTCGATGCCGAGCTTGAGGTAGTCCTCATATTTCTCGGTGAAAATGGCGCTCTTCCTGTATGTGAGCTTCGCCCGGCTGGCGGCGTCGGACAGGACGGGGTGCTTGACGACGTTCTGATGGATGGCCTCGACGAGCGGATAGTCGGAAACGGTTTGGACGAAGATCGCCCCGTTGTCGTGGCGTGGGGTGGCGGTCACGTCCACCTGCAACGCGAGCCGTCCGTCGCGCTGGAGCATTTTGTGGTGGATGTCCTGAATGGACTTGAACCACGCCATGCGCGGGTCGTGAATGTGATGGGCCTCGTCGTTGAACACGGCCAGCTCCTCGATTTCGCGGATGATTTCCCCGAGGTCGGTCTTGCTGTCGGTCGTTTTGCCGGCGGGCTTCTTACCGAAGGCGTCCGAGAGGAAATAATCGCGTAAATCGTCGTCCTCGATCGAGGGTTCGCTCACCTCGCCGAGGAAAACGCGATGGATGTTGGTGAGGAAGAAATTGCCGGTGTCGCGGACGATCCGAATATCGTCCTGGATGTGGAGCGTGAGTTGAAAGTCGTCGCGCCAGTTGCGCCCCTCGCTGCCGTTCGGCGGCAGCACCGGGTCGTTGAAGAAGATTTTCAGCCCGTCGAAATCAGCCCGCAGGCGGTCCAGCACGATGATGTTCGGGGCGATGACGAGAAAGTTCCGCGAGAGGGTGGAGTCGGCTTCGTAGATCTTGTGAAAGAAACTCCACGCGATGAGGAGCGAGAGGACTTTCGTTTTACCCGCGCCGGTCGCCATCTTCAGCACGTAACGCGCCCAATCCTCAGCGAACATCCCGCTGGATACCGCGCCGGAGGCATCAAAACGGAGCAGATCGAATTTATCACGGGCGCTGCGGACCTCGTAAAGCCAGATGACCGTCTCCACCGCTTCGCGCTGGGCGAAGTAATAGCGGAAGTGGGAACGCGAGCCGTCGGCGTTCTCAATCAAGTGCTCCGTCTCAAACCAGTGGCGGAGCAAGGCAACGGAGGTTGCGGACGTGCCGGGATAGCCTTTGGTCCGCCAAGCGCAAACCTCTTTGCGAACATTGGCGACGAGAGGTGCCAGGAGTTTCTCATATGCGGTGCTACGCAACGCCTCATCCGCAGGGAACCAACGCTGTTCGGGAACAAGCGGTGAATAGGGTGATGTTGGAAAGTCGGGATGCAGTGCCATTAAGTATGCTCGTCAGCGTATTGGACGAAGCGGCGGGTGCAAAGGCGGGAGTTGCTTAGTATAAGCACAATGGGCTGCGATCGTTGGCCCCGATTTCACGCTTGACCGAGGCGGACGGGTTTTTAATTTCAACGCGTAATCCACCGCTAGGGACTCAGTTCATTTGAGGGCGGAGGATTGGGAAACCAAACAGTCTGAAGAAAGGCAGGAAAACTATGAACTCACGTCTCCAAAATCAGCTCACCATGGTGGGCTCGTGCATCACCCTGGCCAGCAGCGCCGAGCACAAGCCGGTCTGGTTTGAGAAGGACCCCGCCGATTTCGGCACGGACATCGCGTCGCTGGCGACGGCTTACGGGCTCGTCACCGCCAAGGCCGCGCAGGCGGATGCCGCCGCCGGTGGCGGGGCTGCCGATGCCAAGGCGGTGGCCGAGACCACGCTGGAGGACATCGCCTACGTCCTGGCCCGCGCACTGGCCGTTCACTTCAAGAAGACCGGCAACCTCACCGACCGCGCGAAGGTGGACGTGAGCAAGAGCGAGATCATGAAGCTGCGCACGCAGGAGCTGGTGAACAAGGCCATCGTCATCCGCGATCTCGGCACCGCCGCCGTGAGCCAGGCGGATGCGGCCAAGCGCGGCGTGACGGCGGCGCGCGTGGCCGCGCTCACCGCCGCCATCACGGCGTTCAGCAACGTGATGAACTCACCGCGCGGGGAGATCGTGAACCGCAGCGCGCTGTTGCGGGAGGTGGAGACGGAAATCGCCGCGTTGCTCGACCGGTTGAGCGACCTCGATGACTTGGTGCTGCAATTCGACGGCACGGAAGCAGGCCAGCGGTTCAACGAGGCTTGGAAGGGGGCGCGCATCATCGTGGACAGCGGCAGCGGCCACAGCACACCGCCGCCCACGCCGGCTCCCGCGCCTGCGCCTGCGCCGGCACCGTGAGGGTTGCCGGCGGCGCAGGCTGACCGCCGGGGACCGGTGGATTGGGAATGACAGGCAGAGGTGGCTGGAATTTACTCCTCCGCATGAACCTGTGCCGCCTTTCGTTGCCAGCGCTGCTCACGACCGCGCTCCTGACCGTAGCGTCCTTCCCCGTCCGCTCCGCCGAACCGTTCCTCGAAAAGGTGGATGTGTTCGAGGCCGGCAAGGAGGGCTACGCGCTCTACCGCATCCCCGGCATCGTGACCACGAAGCGCGGCACGGTGCTGGCGTATTGCGAGGCACGCAAAGGCGACCGGGGCGACTGGGGCACGATTGACATTCTCCTGCGCCGCTCCACAAACAACGGCGCGAGCTGGCAACCGCGCGTGAAGATCGCCGACGTGCCCGGGCCGAAGGCGAAGAACCCGGTCGCCCTCGCGCAGAAACTCGCGACCGCGGGCGAGGTGACTTACAACAACCCCGTCGCCATCGCCGATGCGCACGGTGCGGTCCATTTCCTCTTCTGCCTGGAATACGCGCGCTGCTTTTACCTGCGCACCGACGACGATGGCGTGACCTTCAGCAAGCCGGTGGAGATCACGGCGGCGTTCGACCAGTTCCGCCCTGAATACGACTGGAAGGTGCTCGCCACCGGGCCCGGCCACGGCATTCAGCTCAAGACCGGGCGGTTCGTGGTGCCCGTGTGGCTCTCGCTCGGCACCGGCGGCCACGCGCACCGGCCCTCAGTCACGTCAGTCATTTACAGCGACGACCTCGGGCGCACGTGGTCGCGTGGGGAGATCGCCGGGCCGAACGAGGGCGAATGGAGCATCCCGAACGAGACCTGCGCCGTGCAACTCGCTGACAGCCGCGTGCTGCTGAACATGCGCAGTGAGTCGAAGGCCAATCGCCGCCTGCTCACCACGAGCCGCGACGGCGCGACGGCCTGGAGCAAGCCGCAGTTTCACGAGCAACTGCTCGAACCGATTTGCATGGCCAGCATGGTCCGCCTCAGCGAAGCCCCCGCGAAGAACCGCCTGCTCTTTGCCAACCCGCACAACCTCGCGCGCACCGACGGCAAGGAAGCGCCGGGCAAGGGCCGCGACCGCAAGAACGTCTCCGTGAAGTTGAGCTACGACGAGTCCGCGACGTGGCCGGTGAGCAAGACGGTCGAGCCCGGCTTCAGCGGCTACAGTGACCTCGCCGTGGCGAAGGACGGGACGATCCTGCTCTTCTACGAGCGCGGCAGCACGGACGGGAAGGACATCTACCGCACCGGCCTGCTCACCGTCGCCCGCTTCAACCTCGAATGGCTCACCGATGGAAAGGATTCACTGAAATGAAACGCGCGTGCCTCGTTCCGCTGCTGGTCTTCTGGGCGCAATCCCTCTGCGGCGCGCCCGCGTTCCTTGAGCAAACCCCGCTCTGGACCGCCGGGCAGGACGGCTACCACACCTACCGCATTCCCGCGCTGCTCGTGACCGCAAAGGGCTCCGTGCTCGCCTTCTGCGAGGGCCGCAAGACCGGCTCCGGCGACCACGGCGACGTGGACCTCATCGCGAAGCGTAGCACGGATGGCGGACGCACCTGGTCGCCGCACCGCATCGTTCACGAAGAAGGCGGCGAGGCGAAAATCACCATCGGCAACCCCTGCCCCGTCGTGGACGCGAAGACCGGCACGATTTGGCTCCCGTTCAACCGCGACAACAAAGCCGTCTTCATCACCTCCAGCACTGACGACGGCCTGACTTGGTCCAAGCCGCGCGACATCAGCGCCACCACGATGAAGCCGGACTGGGACTGGGTCGCCACCGGGCCGGGCATCGGCATCCAGCTCACGCGCGGCGCGCACAAGGGCCGGCTCGTCATCCCCAGCGACCACAAGCGCACGCTCCCCGGCAAGCAGCTCGAATGGAATTCGCACATGATGTTCAGCGATGACGGCGGCGTGACGTGGCAAATCAGCACGCCCATCTCCGCCGGCGGCAACGAGTGCCAGGCCATCGAGCGCGCCGACGGCTCGCTGCTCGTCAACACGCGGATGCAAGGCCACTGGCAGGGCCTGCGCGGCACCGCCACCAGCACCGACGGCGGCGCGACGTGGACCGCCATCACGCACGAGAAGCAACTGCCTTGTCCCAAGTGCCAGGGCAGCCTGCTGCGCTACGACGACCAGCGCCACCTCTTCAGCAACCCGCACCCGCCCGACCCGAAGGACGGCAAGCCCAGCGGCTCCCGCGTGCGCCTGACCATCCGCACCAGCACCGACGACGGCAGGACCTGGCCCATCGCCAAGCGCCTGCACGAAGGCCCCTCCGCCTACTCCACGCTCGCTCGCCTGGCGGACGGCACGATTCTCTGCCTCTACGAAGGTGGCGAGAAGGGTGCCTACCAATCGCTCCGCCTCGCGAGGTTCAACTTGGAGTGGTTGCTGGAATCTGCCAGCAAGTGAGGATGAAGCTCAGGTCGCTCTTTTCGCTGCTCATTGCACTTGCGCTCCAGTCCGGCGGATTGGAGTTGCCCGCCCAAACCCACCGCACCCACCCGCCGATGCGCCCGTTGCCGCAGGCGGTGAAGGCACCGCTCGCCGCCGGGCCAAAGCTCTTCGTGGACGCTGCGAAGGGGAACGACGCCAACGCCGGGTCGCAGGCCGCACCGTGGAAGTCGCTCGCGCACGCGACGCGACAGTTGAAGCCCGGCGACACGCTCTATCTGCGCGGCGGCACTTACTACGAGCCGGTCGCGCTCACGCGGTCAGGCACGACGAACGCGCCCATCACCGTCGCGTCGTTTCCTGGCGAGCTGGCGGTGATTGACGGCGGCCTGCGCGAGTTTCACGACAACCCGGCGACGAGCTGGGAGCCGCTCGCGGGTGGCGCGGCGGGCGAGTTCGTTTCCACCAAGACTTTCCCGCACGCAGACGCGCGTCGCGCGCCGACGCAGTTTCTCCCGGCGTCGTGGGAGCCGATGTGGGGCATCGAGGACGAACGGCCGCTGGCGCTCGGGGCCTTCGCGGACTCGCTGGTGCCGCTGCACGGCTATCGCAACCTCGTGGACCTGCGCGCGACGAACGAGTTCTGGCTCGGCGGCAAGAAGGACAAGGACACGGGCTTCTACTGCGGGCCGGGGATGTGGTTCAACCGCCAGACCGGGCGCGTCCACATCCGCCTCGCGCACCACACGTTGCCCGGCCTCGGCGACCGCGCGTATCGCGGCGAGACGGACCCCCGCAAGCTCCCGCTCGTCGTCGCGCTCGGCTTCGGCGACGACGTGCTGCGCATCAACGGTGTGCAGCACGTGCGGCTGCAAGGCCTCGTGCTGCGCGGCGCGACGGGCAGCCCGATGATTCATGTTTACGGCTCGCAGCACATTGAGTTGGACCACGTCACGGTCTTCGGCGGCTTCCCGGCGCTGCTGGTGAACGCGTCGCAGAACCTCCGCGTGATACACTGCGCGTTTCGCGGCAACGCCGCGCCGTGGACGGGCCGCGCACACATGAAGTATCGCGGCACGGCCTCGTATCAAATCGTGCTGCGCAATGAGCAGCCGGGGAACGAGAACCTGGAGTTCGCCCACTGCGAGTTCACCGACGACCACGACTTCGCCTTCCTGCGCTACGCGAAGAACCTCCAGTTCCACCACAACTTCGTGGACAACTTCAACGACGACGGGATGGAGTGCGGCGCGAAGCTGCGGAGCCACACGATTTACATCCACCAGAACCGCATCGGCGCGTGCCTCGGCGTCTTCCAGCAGCACGAGATTGAGAAGGACGAATCGCCGCTCGACCACGACCCGAAGGCCGGCGTGTTTGTCTTCCGCAACGTCTTCGACTTCCGCGCGGGGGGTTACTACCAGTCGCCCGCGCAGCCGGACCCGACCGGCGCGTTCCTCCGGCACGAGGGCCATCTCGCCAGCGACCACGGCTCGCCCGTCTGGCCGGTGATGCGCGTCTACCACAACACCTTCCTCCGCCGCACGCCGACCTATCGCGACTACTTCCTCTTCGGCCTCGGCGCGCAAGGGCTGCGGCACACGGAGCGCGACGTGTTCAACAACCTCTTCGTGCAAATCGAGAAGGTGCCGGGCACCGGCTTCGCGGGCATCAAGGAGCCGGGCAACGTGCGCGCAGGCGGCAACATCCTCTGGGGCGTGAAGGACGGGCCCGCGCTCACCGGCGACCCGTTCGCGAAGTTCCGCACTTCGCCGCTGTTTGCAGCCAGTAAGAAGTTCTACGAGCCGGGCCTGACAACGCACGACCGCGTGGCCGACCCGAAGTTCGTCAGCCTGACCGCAGACCAGTCCGCGCCGGTGGACCTGCGGCTCCAGCCCGGCAGCCCGGCCTTGAGCGGCGGCCAACGCCTGCCGACCGACTGGCCCGAGTCGGTGCATGCGGCCTACAAGGACGCGCCGCACATCGGTGCAATCCCGCTCGGCGTGCAACCGTGGGGCGTGGGCGTGGACGGGCGGATTCCGCTGTTTGGCGGCGCGATGGAGAAGCGGTGAAACCGCGCCTTGCCCGGCTGCTCGGCGACCAGTAGGATTATCCTACGATGACAACCGTCTTGTCCCAGAAAGGCCAGCTCGTCCTGCCCGTCCCGGTGCGGGAGCAGCTCCACCTGTCGCCGGGCGACGACTTCGAGGTCGCCATCGAGGACGAGGACACCATCACGCTGCGCCGCATTTCCACGCCGGCCAATCACGGTCTCGTGGACCTCCTGCTCGCGTGTCCCGCGCCGTTTGAAATTCCGCCCCGCGAGCGCGACGACTCCCTGCCGCTCGCCTTGTGAGCTACTTGGTGGACACCAACGTTTTCAGCGAGCCGGCCCGGCCGAGGCCGGAGGCGGAAGTTGTCGCGTGGCTCCGTGAGCACGAGGCGGAGCTCTACGTGAGCAGCATCACCATTGGCGAAATCCGCCGGGGCATCGAGCGTCTGCCGGACGGCAAACGCAAAACCCAACTCCGCGCGTGGCTCACCGCGCTCTGCGATTGCATGCGCGGTCGCATTCTCAGTTTCAACACCAGCACCGCGCACGTCTGGGGCCAGCTCAAGGCCGGCTGGGACCGCGCGGGCGTCGCAGTTCCCTCCCTCGACAGCCAGATCGCCGCCACCGCCCAGCGACATGGGCTGACCGTGGTGACGCGCAACGTCACGGATTTCGAGCGGACGGGCGTGAAGGTGTTGAATCCGTTCGAGGCGTGAAGGGTTGACTGCTGCGCACCATGAGCCACCCGCTTTCCCTCTTTGCGCTCCTTTGCGCTCTTTGTGGCAAAACAGTCTTCGCCGCCATTCCCGGTGCCGGTGGGTGGCGGCACGAGGAGTTGCGGCGGTTCAAGGCGGCGGAGGCGAACCAAGGCGTGGCGGTGGACGCGGAGTTTTTCTACGCCATAGATAACCACGCGCTCGGCAAATACCGGAAGGACACCGGAGCGCGCGTCGCGGGCTGGGACGGCGGGAAGGGCGGGCGCATCCAGCACTTGAATGCCGGCGTGGTGTTCAACGGCCGGCTCTACTGCGCGCACTCGAACTTCCCCAAGCTGCCGGAGCAGAGCTCGGTCGAGATTTGGGACACGGCCACGATGCAGCCGGTCGGTTCACACCGCTTCGAGCAGCCGCCGGGTTCACTCACGTGGGCAGTGCCAGTGCCGGAAATCGGTGACAAGAATGTCCCCGCCACGGTCGCAGGCGGCTGGCTTGCGTGCTTCGCGCACTACAAGTCCACGAGCGACCCGGCGCGGTCGGTGGTGCAGCGGTTCGACGCGGGCTGGAAGCAGCTCGGGAGTTGGTCGTTTCCGGCGGAGCTGATTCAGCGCTTCGCGGGAAGCAGTGCGTCAGGTGGGGCCTTTGGGCCGGGCGGGCGGCTCTTCGTCACGGGGCATGACGCGAAGGAGCTTTACCTGCTCGGGTTTGGCAGCTCGACATTCCAATGTCGAGACTCTGCCGATGATTCGATGCCGAACGACTCGACATCGGAATGTCGAGCTACGAAGGCATTGCTGGAATGGCAGGCCACCATCCCGATTAGCGCGGAAGGCCAGGCGTTTGCTTGGGATCCAGTCGAGACCAACGTGCTCTTCTCCATCTCGCGTCGCGCGAAGGAAGTCATCGTGTCGCGGGTGATGCAGATTGCCGATGCCACGGTCGCGTCCAGCCCGCTGCGGCCTGAAGCCCGTGCTCCAGCAACGGCGACCCCGCTCAGTGCAGAGGAGCAGCGCCTTGGCTTCGAGCCATTGTTTGATGGGAAGTCCTTCACCGGCTGGGAGCAGAAGGGGAACTGGGTCATCGCGGACAGCGCGTTTTATCGCAAGGACAAGGGCGGCGACCTGACGTGGAAGGTGAAGCAAATCCCCGACGACTTCGAGCTGCGTTTCGAGTGGAAGGTCTCCAAGGGCTGCAACAGCGGCGTCTATTACCGGCCCGGCCAATACGAGTATCAGGTGCTCGACAACGTCGGCAGCCCCTACGGCGAGAACCCGCGCCAGGCCGCCGCGTCGCTGTTCTTCTGCATGGCTCCGTCGCGCGATGCCACACGGCCGCTGGGTGAGTGGAACGAGGGGCGCATTGTCGGCAAAGGCACCGTGATCCAGCACTGGCTCAACGGCGAGGCGGTCATAGACTTCGACTACACCGATCCGAAGTGGGCGAAGGAAATCGAACTGCTGCGCATCCGGGGCGCGAACCTCGCGGCGCGCGGGGCCTTCCTCCGGTTGCAGGACCACGGCCAGGACGTGTGGTTCCGCAACCTGCGGCTGCGCACGATCCCGCCGGAGGAAAAACTGGCGCGCTTCCCGTTCACGCCAATGGCCATCCCGCCCGCCGCCTTGGAAAAGGAAAACGCCCGGGTGCAGCAGATGCTGAAACCAAAGGGCAAGTAGCGGGCTCGGGCGTTGAATTATTCCCGCCTGCCCCCCAGCCTTGCGAAATGAGTTCGAGAGGCAGTCATGACTTTGATGTGGTGGTGATCGGTGGTGGCAGTGCGGGTTATGCGGCGGCCAGTGCGACGGCCCGCGGCGGATTGCGGACTGCGGTCATCGAAGACGGCAAGGAGGTTGGCGGGCTGTGCATTCTGCGCGGCTGCATGCCCACCAAGGCGCTGCTTTACGCGGCGGAGGTGAAACATCTCGCTGAACACGCCGCCACCTGGGGAATACAAGTGCCGGAAGTCCGCTTCGACTTGGCTCAAGTCATGAAGCGCAAAAACGCGATGATCGCTGACTTCGCCGGCTACCGGCGGGAGCAACTGGAGAGCGGGCGCTTTCAGTTCATCCGCGCCCACGCCCGCTTCGTGGATCGCCACACGGTCGAACTGGACAATGGCCAGCGGCTCACGAGCGCACATTTTGTCCTCAGCACCGGCAGCCACGTCTCCACGCCGCCGCTGGTGCAGCTCTCGAAGGTTGGATACCTGACCAGTGACGATGCGTTGACGCTCGAACGGTTGCCCAAGTCGCTCATCGTGCTCGGCGGCGGCGCGGTGGCCGTGGAGTTCGCGCAGTTCTTCGCGCGTTTTGGCGTGCGGGTGACGTTGCTCCAGCGCAGCGCGCATCTGTTGCGGGACTTTGACCCGGACGCGGCCGAGGTGGTGGAGCGGGTTCTACGCCGTGAAGGCGTGGAACTCTTCACCAGCACCCGGCTGCTGGATGCGCGGGCGGAAGGCGGATTGAAGCACATCACCTTCGAGCACGCGGGGCAGACCCACACGGTGAGCGCGGAGGAGGTTTTCCACGGGCTGGGCCGCACGCCAAACACCGCCGCCCTCAGCCTGCCTGCCGCCGGCGTCACGCTTGATGCGGGTGGACGCATCGTGACCGACGCGCAGATGCGCACCGCCGCCCCCCATATCTTTGCTGCGGGCGACTGCACCGGGCCGCACGAGATCGTCCACCTTGCGATCCAGCAAGGCGAGACGGCGGCGCACGCGATCTTGGGCGCGCGTCCTCCGCGCATGATGGATTACCGCCTGCTGATCAGCGTGGTCTTCACGGACCCGCAGGTCGGGTGCGTGGGGCTGACTGATGCGGCAGCACATGCGCAGGGGAGAAAGTTCATCGCGGCGAGTTACCCGTTCAACGACCACGGCAAGTCACTGCTGATGGAGGCCAAGGACGGGTTTGTGAAGCTGCTCGCGGATCCGGGCACTGGCGAAATCCTCGGTGGCACGTGCGTCGGGCCCAGCGGCGGCGAACTCATCCACGAGATCGTCGCAGCGATGTGCAAGCGCATGACGGTGGGCGAACTGGCCGCGATGCCGCACTATCATCCCACGCTGGCGGAGATCTGGACCTACCCGGCGGAAGAGCTGGCAGCGCAAGTGGGCGCAGCTTGAGGCACTGTCCCCGATCGGGTCGGGTGCCGGGGATTGCGCCCCGGCACCCTCCCACACCACCGGACGTGCGGTTTTCCGCATCCGGCGGTTGAACGCAGCGGCCCGCTACACGGTGG
>Ga0255188_1000135_pt1 | contig 27912 bp, 20 predicted proteins | sample Miss_Cont_RepB_8_FD_188427 | JGI IMG/M metagenome (GOLD analysis project Ga0255188, IMG submission 188427) | Freshwater microbial communities from Mississippi River, Louisiana, United States - Miss_Cont_RepB_8h | ecosystem: Environmental > Aquatic > Freshwater > River | place: USA: Louisiana... | reverse complement strand
AGATGACCCTGAACATCGCGCTGGGCGTCTTTGTCGGCCTCATTCTCGGCGTCGGTCTGGCATTCTTCATCGAATACCTGGACACCAGCGTGAAGACGATTGACGATGTCGAGCGCGCTCTACAGGCCCCGGTGCTGGCCGTCATTCCCCAGAACGTCGGGGCGCTTCTCGACGAGGGCATGGACAGCCCGCACGCGGAGGCCTACCGCGTGTTGCGCACCAACGTGCTGTTCACGCGCAAGGACGAGACCGCCAACACCATCACCGTGGTCAGCGGCGGAGCAGGCGAGGGCAAGTCCACCACCGTGCTTAATCTGGCCACCATGTTTGCGCAGAACGGCAATCGGGTGCTGCTCGTGGACTCGGACCTGCGCCGCCCGAGCCTGCACAAACGCCTCAACCTCTCCAACTCCATCGGCCTCACGAACTACCTGCTCGGCACGAACAAACTCGAGGAGGTCATCCAGACCACCGTGCAGCCCAAGCTCGACTTCCTGCCGAGCGGACGGCTGCCCAGCAGCGCGCTGGGCATTTTGAACTCGCCGCAGATGAAGGACTTCATGAAGGAGGTGAAGAACCGCTACGACTTCGTCTTCTTCGATGCGCCGCCAATCATGGGCGTGAGCGACGCCACGGTGCTGGCCAGCGGTGCGGATCTTTGCCTGCTGGTCATCCAATACCGGAAATACCCGCAGTCCCTGGCCATTCGTTCGCGGCAAATGGTGGAGAAGGTCGGCGGTCGGCTCATCGGTGTGGTGCTCAACAACATCAACCTGGCCAGCGACGCCTCCTACTACTACTACAGCGGCTACAATTACCACAGCAACAACAACGCCGACGACGATGCCAAACCGACCGGCAAGGCGGACCGGCGCAAGCCGCACACCGTCGCGGACGCCACGCCGGCCATTAAGCCGAAATACTGATTGCTCCGCTTCGGCGGACTCGACACCGTATTACCTATGAAAAGCGTTTGGAAACTGCTGCCTCTGGTGCTCGTTTTGTGTTGGGGACTGGCATGTGACACGCCCAGCCAGAGCGGCGGGCGTCCGCAGAGCCCAACGCGTGGTGGTCTGGCGGCGGACTCAACTGACCTGCTCCGGGTTGGGGAGAAGATTCAAGTCCTGTTGGCCGATCTTCCGCAGGGGACCATCGCGGCGGACCTGACTATATCCGAAGATGGAAAAATCACCCTGCACCTCGATCAATCTTTCGTGGCTGCAGCCAAGACCCGCAGCAGACTCGAAGCTGAAATTCGGTCGCGCTATGTGCCCAACTTCTACACCAAGATGACGGTGACGGTGAAGCAAGAGGAGCGCTTCGTTTACGTCGGGGGGTTCGTCAAGCAGCCCAATCGTTATCCATACACGCCCGGTCTAACGGTGCTGAAAGCCATTTCATCTGCCGGGGATTTCAGCGAGTTTGGCGACAAGACCAAGGTCACCATCACCCGCACGGGCGATATCAAGGAAACCATGGATTGCAAGGCGGCCATTGAGAATCCGTCACTGGATCGCCCGCTATTCCCCGGTGATCGCGTTTACGTCCCGCGGCGTTTCTTCTGATGGTCCAGTTGCGCGTCCTCAACGGTGGGCGGGCAGGGGCGGTTCACGTCGTCAGCCAGTTTCCCTGCACGATCGGACGGGCGGCGGACGATTCCCTGCGGTTGAGTGAACCGGGAGTTTGGGACCATCACCTCCAGCTTGAATTGGAGGTTCCCGCCGGTTTCCGGTTGCGCCGGCTCGGGCAGGGCAGGGCCAGCGTCAATGAGCAGGAATTCGATGAGATTGTCCTCCGCAACGGCGATGTCATTTCGCTTGGCGCGGCCAAGGTTCAGTTCTGGCTGGGCGAGGTGAAGCAGGGCAACAACCGGTTGCGGGAGCTGATTACGTGGCTGGCGATTGTGCTGGCGGTGATTCTCCAAGGAATTTTGGTCAGCTTGTTGCTCTGATCCAAAGTCCTTGGCTTTTGGCCGCCCGCAGCTACGCCAACTTGCGCTTGGCCAGTTCGCCAATGGTCCAGAGGTATTCGTCCGCGAGCTGGTCCACCACGTTGCGCTTCTTCATTTCCGCCGGCATCACCTCCCAAGTGTAGGTTTCCATTTCGAGGTGGGAGCAGAGGCCCGGGGATTCCTTCAGCACATCCATGACGCCCAGCACATGATCGGCGGTCGTGTCGAAGATGGGCGTCGGCGCTGCGTGCAGCGGGATGTGGAAGTGGATGCGCCACTCGTCCGTGAGTGCGGGCGGGAGCTTGTTGTGGAGCGCCAGCGCGACGTCCAGATCCTTGTGGCGCGTGATCGTGCCATCGGCTGAACGCGCAATCACCTGGTGGAAATACACATCGTCAGCGAAGGCGTGGAGCGCCTGGCGCACCTCGGGAGTGGGCTTCACCTTCAGCGCGTTGCTGAGGTGCAGCTTGCTGACCTTGATTTTGTGCTGCCGCAACCGGCCCAGGGCCTCGCGCGGGGATTCGTATTGGAGCGCCAGGTGGCAGCAGTCGTAATTGATGCCAAGGTGCTCATCTAGCCGCAGGTCGCCGGGCCGGTCGGCGCGCATCCGCTCGATGAACTCCACCGCCTCGGCACTGGTTTCCAAGTGGCAGAGCGGTTCGGGTTCGAGCCCGAGGTGCAGGGCCTTGCCGGTGCGCCGGCTCACCCGCTCAATGTGCTCCACGCACTTCCACAACGTGTCGCGGGCGGTTCGTTCCTGCGCCGGGGTGCGCATGAATTCCTTAAACGAGACGGGCACCGTGCTGACGCTGCCCTCGACTCCCGCCGGGACGATTTCCCCCAGCAAATCGAAGAGCAGGTTCGTGTAGGCCAGCCGTTCAGGCGTCGTCCAGTCCGGCGCATAGACCTGCTCCTTCACGCGGGTGCCGTGGAAGCGGCCGTAGGGAAAGCCGTTGATGGTGAAGACGTAACAGTTCTCCGCCTCGAGCCAGCGGCGGAAGCCGGAGAGCGTCGCGGCGTCCGCGAGCTCCCGCGCCGCATCCGCCCCCAGCCGCAGGCCGATGGCGTAGGGAGCCTTGGTGCCGAGCCGGTTGCGGACCGCCAGCACGTATTTCTGGAGCGACTCGAAGGTCTGCGGCCACGACTCGCCCCGGTGGATGTTCGTGCAGTAGGCGAGGTGGAGACCGTGCTTCAATTTCATTGCGGCAAGGTGTAACAACAAGCCGCGCGCGCCGCCACGCTTTTGCGTGGGGCAACCCGCGCCAGCAACCACGTGACCTCTGAAACACTAGAACAGTTCTTCTCGCGGTTCCGTCGGGCCGTGATGCAAGGCAGCTTTGTGAAGCTCACCCTCGGGGCTCCGCGCGCGGTCGAGTCCGGGCTCAAGAACATTTTCATCCGGCCGGTCCAGCTCCGCGTGGGCTTGCGGCTCGCCTTCAATTACCGCTACGAGACGCGGGACATCCTCAAGAACCTGACACCGGACGAAGCGCAGGAGGAGCTGCTCCGGCGCATCGGGCCAAGCTTTGCCACGGCGAACTTGTTCACCACGACGGAGTCGGTGGAACTCGCCTGCCGGCCGGATGGCAGCATGCGGCTCACGGTTGGCGCGGCCGTGCATCAGACCCCGCCGACGCTGGTGCATGACCGGGCCAAGCCCCGGGCCATCCTGCCCACGGAGCCGTGGCTGCGGGAGCTGGGCGTGACCCAGGCGGACGGCTTGGTGCGGGAGGCGATGGGGGCGAAGTTCCGGCAGATCAACCAGTTCGTCGAGGTGCTGCGGCCGTTGTTTGCCGAGGCCTTTGCCCACGGCGCGCCCGTGCCGCCCGTGGCGGACGGACGGGGTGAACGCGCCACAGGCCGCACCCGCCGCCGGGCCCGGCGCATTGCCGAACTGCTGGATGAGGGGCGGCCGGAGACGCAGTTGATTCAGCGGCCCTTGAACGTCGTGGACATGGGCTGTGGCAAGGGCTACCTGACCTTCGCCACGAGCAGCTTGGTGGACCAGATGAGCTTCGCGGGCAGCCGCGTGACGGGGGTCGAGGTGCGCAGCGAACTGGTCGAGGAGGCCAACCGGGTGGCCGCGGCCTGCGGCTTCGAGCGCCTACACTTCCAGGCGGGCTCCATCGCTACCACGCCGTTGGACACCGTGGATGTGCTGATCGCCCTGCATGCCTGCAACGTGGCCACGGACGACGCCTTGGCCCGGGGCATCGCGGGCGGCGCGCGGCTCCTCGTGGTCTCGCCGTGCTGTCATCAAGAGCTGCGGGCAAACATCGTCCCGCCGCCGATGCTCGCGCCGGCGTTGCGGCACGGAATCTTGCTGGAGCGCGAAGCCGAGTTCGTGACTGATTCCATCCGGGCGTTGCTGTTGGAATGGGCCGGCTACGACACCAAGGTCATCGAGTTCATCTCCCCCGAGCACACGGCCAAAAACCTGATGATCACCGCGTTGAAGCGCCAGCGCCGGACCTCACGCGACGAGCTGGCCGTCCGAGTCCGGGATTTCGCCGGCTTTTACGGGGTGCGTTCGCAACGGCTCGCAACCTTGCTGGGCTTCGATTTGGTGGAAGGCGCCTCGGTCTCCCCCCCCGCTGCCGCGCCGGAGCCCGCGCCGATGTAAGCTTGTCTGGCTCAGTCGGGCAGGCCGCCCGGATTTGCGGTCTGTGCGCGCAGGCGCAGCGCGTTGCCGATGACGATGACGTCCGACAGGCCCATGGCGGCGGCGCAGAGCACCGGGTTGAGCAGGCCCATGGCCGCGAGGGGCACGGCGGCGGCGTTGTAGAAGAAGGCCCAGAAGAGGTTTTGCCGGATGGTGCGGAGGGTGGCTTGCGCGAGGGCCAGGGCGTCGGGCACGGCCTGCAAATCGGTCTGGAGCAGCAGGATGTCTGCGGCCTCGCGGGCGACATCGCTGGCGCGGGCCACGGCGATGCCCAAGTCGGCTTGTTCGAGCGCGGGGGCGTCATTGATGCCGTCGCCGACGAAGGCCACGCGTTCGCCGCGGGCTCGAAGCTGCTGCACGATGCCGGTCTTGCCCTCGGGCCGCACGCCCGCGAAGACATTGTCAGCCGGGATGTTCAGTTGTGCGGCGATGGCGGCGGCGGTGGTGGCCAGATCCCCGGTGACGAGATAGACGGTTTTTCCCTGCGCGCGGAGCCGGGCGATCATGCGGGCGGCGGCGGGCTTGAGCTGGTCGCGCAGGGCGAAGAGGCCGAGCAGTTCGGTTCCCCGCGCGAGGCCGAGGACGGTGGCTCCCTGGCTGGACCATTTGGCGACGAATTCGGCCGGGGCCGCCGCCACACCTGAGGCGGTCAGCCAGGGTAGTGAACCCAGCCGCCAGTCGCCGGCGGCTGTGGTGGCTTCGATGCCCAATCCGGGCACTTCGCGCCAGGCGGTGAAGGCGTTGGTCTGGGACGGGGCGGCGTGCGTTGCGAGGGCACGGCTCAGGGGATGGTTTGACGGTGAGGCGAGTTGAGCGGCGAGTTGCGTCAGCGGTTCCGCGCCGGGTGGGAGTTCGAGGGTCGCGGCCACGGCGAGTTTGCCTTCCGTCAACGTGCCGGTCTTGTCGAGCAGCACCGCCGTGATGCGGCCGCTCTTCTCGAGGGCGGCGCCGTCGCGGATCAGGATGCCGCGGCGGGCGGCGGCGTTCACCCCGGCCATGATCGCGGCGGGCGTGGCGAGGCCCATGGCGCAGGGACAGGCCACGATGAGCACGCCAGCAGCATGAATGAACGCGGCGGCCAACGGCGTGGCGGGGAAATGCGCGGCGGGCAGGAAGGGCAGCAGCGTGGTGGCGGTGCGCAAGGCGCTCTCGTAAGCCAGCCCCCACCAGAGTCCGGTGGCCACGGCCACGAGCACCACCACTGGGACAAAAACGGCGCTGACCTGATCGCCGAGTTTCTGAATCGCCGCGCGGCTGGACTGCGCGCGCTGCACGAGGGCGATGATTTGGGCCAGGGCGGTCGCCGCACCGGTGGCGGTCACGCGGAAGATGAGCCGGCCGTTTTGATTCACTGTGCCCGCGTAGAGTTTGGCTCCGGTGGTTTTTTCCACCGGCAGGGATTCGCCGGTGAGCATGGCTTCATCCACGGCGGACTGGCCTTGCTGCACTTCACCGTCCACGGGCACGCGGTCGCCGGGGCGGAGCGCGACCAGATCACCGGGCTGTAATTGCGTGACCGGCACATCCTGCTCGACGCCGGCGGGAGTCAGTCGCCGGGCTGTCGTTGGAGCCAGCGCAAGCAGCGCGCGCAATGAACTGGCTGCGCGTGCGCTCATCCGGGCTTCCATCCAATGGCCCACGCTGATGAGCGTGATGATGGCCGCTGCCTCCATGAAGTAGGCGTGTCCAGGCCAGCCGGAAAACAACGCCCAGGTGCTGAACCCAAAGGCGGTGGTCGAGCCCAGCGCCACCAAGGTGTCCATGTTGGAGCGGCCGGCCCGGAGCTGCCGCCACGCGCCGATGTAAAACCGCGCCCCGCACACCAACTGCACGGGGAGGCTGAGGGCGAAGGCCAGCCACTGAAACCAACGTTCTCCGCCCCACGCAAAGCCCCATTCCCCCAGCATCAGCAGGACAGTAATCACACCGCCGAACGCCACGTTGAACTGCCACCCAGCCAGCGGCGACCACGCGGAGGCCGGGGCGGCCGGCCGGTTGGCGCTCATGGGTTCTGCGGGATAGCCCGCTGCGCCCAAGGCGCGCACGATGACGGCGGGGGACACCGGAGCGGATGGATGCGAGTGCACCGTGGCGCGGGCCGTCTCGAGGTGGATTTCCACGCGGGTCACGCCGGGGACTTGTTGCAAGGCTTCCGTGGCCTTGCGCACGCAGTTCTGGCAGTTGAGCCCTTGCACCGTGAACTTCATCACTCCGGGGCTGGGTGAGGGGGCAGGTGGCTCACAGTTTTGGGCGCAGGTGCAACTCATCGCCCTTTCAGTAGGCCATATCCGGCGGCTGGCTGCACGGTTGATCTGCCGGACTCCGTGCCCCGGCTGCTGGAGGCTTGCCAAAGCCCACCCTGCTCCGCATGTTTTCGGGTGTATGAGTAACAAGACGGCAGTGATGGTGTTGATCGCGTTGAGCGTGTTGCTGGGGATTGGCCTCCTCATGCGGCACAACGCCGCGGAAGAGCAGAAGCGGAATGACGCCGCGCAGATTGCCAAGCTCGACACGAACCTGAAGGACACCGAGGGCAAGCTCACCGACCAGAAGAAGGTCAACGAATCCCTGCTCCAGACCAACGCAATCATCACCACCAATCTGGCGGTCAAGACCGAGGAGGCAAAGAACCTCACGGCCAGGGTGCAGGCCACCACGGCTGAATTGACCCAGACCAAGGAAGTGCTCACCAAGACTCAGGCTGACGCCAAGGCCGCACAATCAGCCGCTGAACGGGCCGCCGCCGCCGCCCAAGCAGCCGAGGCCGCTGCGAAGAAGGCTCAGGGCGAGGTCAAGGCCGCCGAGGTGGTCATTAAGCAGACCGAGGAGAAGCTCAAGACCACGCAGGCCAAGGCGGAGGCGGACGCTAGGACCGCCGCCACCCAAATCGCCGCTTTGGAAAAATCCAAGACCGAGGAGATTGCCAAGCGCGATGCCAGCATCAAGGACTTGCAAACCACCCGGGACGAGCTCAACGCGAAGATCGTCGGACTCAACGCGGACATTGCGAAACTCCAGTCCAACGTCAGCACGCTCAACGCCCGGATCAACCTGCTCGAAGGCGAGTTGACCGTGGCCAACAACGACAAGGCCTTCCTCACCAAGGAACTTCAGCGCATGCAAACCGAGCGCACCGAGACGGAGCGCAAGATGAACGACCTCGCCTTCCTGCGGGAGCAGATGTCCACCATCAAGAGCGATCAGGCAGTCGCCCGCCGGGTGGAATGGATGCGACAGGGCACGTTCATGGATGAGCGCAAAGGTGCGCAGTTGCTCAACGACGGCCTGCGCCCGCTGCCGGCGGCCAAGCCCACCAGCACTCGCGGCAGCCAGCTCAACGTCGAGGTTCACCGCGATGGCACCGTCACCATCCGGCCACCCGCCCCGGCCACCAAGCCGGCGGAAAAGGGCGTCGAGAAGAGCGTGACGGTTGGACCCGAGTTTCCGGCGGCGCCCACGCCCAAGAAGTAGTTTGTGCTCTTGGGCCTTCCGCAGCCCTGGTCTGCGGGCAGGGAGAGAAGGCCGTTATCCTGCGCGGGTGACTGTTTGCGGTGCCCGCGCCTCCTATCATGTTTCCAGCCACTGAACACCGCTACGTCCGGGGCTGGCTTTCCGTTGTGGGTGCCAGGGTGCCTTGGCGGGGGCGTTTGAAATCTCCTGAACGGCGCGCAGTATTTTTGCGCCGGAACGGGTTCACGCAATGATCCGCGCGCAGCCCTTGAACGACAGTTTTGGCCGCACGATGCGCGACCTCCGCGTCAGCATCACGGACCGCTGCAATTTCCGCTGCATGTATTGCCTGCCGGAGACGGAGGAGGCCGCCAATTTCTACCGTGGCAAGTTTGACGCCCTCAAGAACCCGCAGCCCGTGCTCACGCCCATCGTCCGGCAGTGGAAGCCCAAGTCGGCCCTGCTCAGCTACGAGGAAATCGAGCGCGTCGTGCGGGTCGCAGTGGGCCTGGGCATCGAAAAGGTGCGCCTCACCGGCGGCGAGCCGCTGCTGCGGCGGGGCGTGCCCGAACTCGTGGCGCGGCTGGCCCCCATTGCGGGCATTCGGGATCTGGCGATGACGACGAATGGCTCGCAGTTTGCCTCGCAGGCGGTCGCCTTGCGGGCTGCCGGGCTCAAGCGCGTCAGCTTCAGCCTCGACTCGCTGGACCCCGATCACTTCAAGCGCATCACCGGCCGCGATGGTCTTCGCGACGTGCTGGCCGGCATCACGCAGGCGAAGGCGCTGGGCTTCGCGCCGGTAAAGGTCAATGCCGTGGTCATCCGCGGGTTGAACGACCACGAGCTGGAGCGGCTCGCCGAGTTTGCGCGCGAGCAGGACGTGAGTTTCCGCTTCATCGAGTTCATGCCATTAGATTCCGGCCGCGCCTGGCTACGCGACCTCGTGGTGCCTGGCCGGGAGATTCTGGCCCGGTTGCAAGCCCGCTTCGCCTTGCGTCCCGTGGTTTCCGCGAACCAGTCCGAGACGGCGAAGCGGTGGACGTTTGCCGACGGGCGCGGCGAGTTGGGCATCATCGCTCCGGTCACCGAGCCGTTTTGCGGCCACTGCAACCGCCTCCGGCTCACGGCGGATGGCAAGATCCGCACCTGCCTGTTCAGCCTGCACGAGCACGATTTGAAGCCGTTGCTCCGGGGCCAGGCGGATGACGCCGGGCTGGCGGCGCGGCTGCGGGAAATTGTGCTCGGAAAAGAGGCCCGCCATCACATTGGCGAGCCGGGTTTCCAACAACCGGAGCGCACGATGAGTTGCATCGGCGGATGAGGGACGGGGCGCGGCCGCGCGGGCAGCCGCTCGTCAAGTGCCGGACTTGGCCAGCTGACCATCCACGGCCGCGAGGATTTGCTCCACGGTGAACGGCTTGGACAAGACTTGATGGGCACCCAGTTTTTGCGCCATGACCAGAAGGCTGCTGCTGGTTTTGGACACGCTGCCGGTGATGGCAATGATCTTGACGGAGGGGGACAGCCGGCGGAATTCCTGAATGGTTTCAATGCCATCCTTGCCGGGCATGAAAATGTCCACAATCGCCAGATCCACTGGCGCTGCCTTGAGGGCGGCCAGCGCCTCGTTGCCGTCCTTCGCCAGCCGGGACTCGTGCCCGGCTGCCACGAGTGCGCGCTGAAGCAAGAGGCTGAAGCTCTCCTCATCGTCGGCAATCAGGATTCGCGCCATGTTGTTCGTAGGTCCCCGCCGCTCGCGGTCACTTCCCCGTGGGCTGAGAACAAGTGGGAACCTACCGTGCCTGAAGGGAACGTCGAGCATTTCTCTCCCGCGTTTGGAAGTTCCCCCGCTTTCATTCCCGGACTGCATGGTCATTCAACCCGAACGCCGGAGTCGAACCACGGATGGACACGGATAAACACGGATAGGCAAGACCCAGCACGGTGAACTGTTCAGCGGATCGCCTTGGAGCTGGGAAAATTGCCAGCCTCGGCTCGGTGTTCGCTCCCATCCGTGTTCATCGGTGTCCATCCGTGGTTACTCAATGCCTGCCTCGGATTTCGGGTTCAACACCGCCATGGCGGCGACGATTCCGGACGCCGCGCGCGTGGAGATGCTCCGGCAAATCCCGCTGGCCCGGTTGGGTGAACCGCAGGAAGTCGCTGATGTCGCGCCCTTCCTTTGCTCGCCGCTGGCCAGCTGCATCAGCGGCGAGACCATCGAGGTCAACGGCGGCTGGCACGGCTGAGTCGAGCTCGCTCAACACCCGCGCCCGGGGCGAAGGCCCTCCTCTGTTAGTTCCGTTCGATGCGTTTCGTGCGCGCACCACACCGACACCAGCGTGAGGGCCGACATGGCGATGAGGTAGAGCGCCACCGGCCAGGGCCGGCCGCCGGACCACTTGAGCAGCGCGGTGGCAATGAGCGGAGCCAGTCCGCCGGCGAGGGGCGACGCAAGCTGGTAGCCCAGCGAGGCCCCGCTGCATCGCACCCGCGTGCTGAACAGCTCCGAAAAGAACGCCGCCTGCGGACCATACATTGCGGAGTGGATGAGCAGGCCGGTCGCGATGGCCACCCAGAGCCCTGCCGTCGTGCGCGTGTCCACCAGCCAGAAGAACGGGAAGGCGAAGAGCGCCAGCGCCGCCGCACCACCCAGATACACGGGCCGCCGCCCGACCCGGTCCGACAGCGCGCCGAAGAACGGAATCGCCACCAGTTGCACCGCCGAGCCGATGAGCACGCCGTTCAGCACCTCCGCCTTCGTCGCACCAGCCTGCGCGGTCGCGTAGGTCAGCACGACGAGGGTAAAGACATAGAACGACACGTTCTCCGCGAAGCGCGCGCCCATCGCCACGAGCACGTTGCGCGGATGCAGTCGGATGGCCTCCAGCACGGGCAGGCGCGGCGCGGCCTCGGGGGCGGCGGCCTTCGCGGCTTCGAACAAGGGGCTTTCCAGCACGCGCAGCCGGATGAACATGCCGACCGCGAGCAGGAAGATTCCCAGCAGAAACGGCACGCGCCAGCCCCACGCGAGGAACTGCTCCTCCGGCATCCGCGAACACAGGCTGAACACGCCGTTGGCCAGCAGCAGCCCGACCGGCACGCCCGCCTGCACGCAGCTCGCGTAGAGGCCACGTCGCCCGCGATGCCCGTGCTCCACGGCCATCAGCACCGCCCCGCCCCACTCGCCGCCGACGCCCAGGCCCTGCACGAGGCGCAGCACCACGAGCAGCACGGGAGCGAGCACGCCGATCTGTTCATACGTCGGCAGCAGGCCGATGCACAACGTCGCGATGCCCATGAGCATCAGCGTGGCGACAAGCACGGACTTGCGGCCCATCTTGTCGCCGTAGTGGCCGAAGATGACCCCTCCGAGCGGGCGCGCAAAGAAGCCAACGGCGGAGGTGGCGAACGCCGCCATTGTGCCGGCCAGCGGATCAATGTTGGGGAAAAAAAGCTTGTTGAAGACCAGCGCCGCCGCCGTGCCGTAGAGGAAGAAATCATACCACTCGATGGTGGTGCCGATGAAGCTGGCCAGCACCACGCGGCCCACAGGCGTGGGGGAAGCCGATGAGTCGGGTGGCGTCGTGCTGATGCGGGTGAGTGAACGGGTTGGCGGGGAGGAACTCAAGCCCGGCGCAAGTGGCGTCAGGCGTCCCGCCTGACGTGGAGGGTTGGCGTCCCGCCACCCAGAGAGAATGCTGCGCCGAGCGGAGGTGCCATGAAGTTCAAAGCACGCCTGAATGGGTGGCGTTTCCGCCGCCGGGCGGGACGCCCCGGCTCTACGGCAGGCGTCCCGCCTGCCGCCACGGGCCGTGGTGAGCAGAACCGCAGCAGTCTGCGTCTGTAGCTGGACATGAACTTACGCGCCTTGCCCACGCTTGCACTCTCGTTGCTTGCCAACTGGCTGTCCGTGGCTGCGCTGCCTGCGGCCACCTTGGTGAAAAGCGGCCAGCCCGCCGCTGTGCTTGCAGTGCCTGCGCAGCCTGACGACGCCGAGAAACTCGCTGCCAAAGAACTCGCCGACCACCTTGAAAAAATGTCCGGCGCGAAGCTGGAGACCGCCACGGTGGATGCGAAGGAGGTCGGTGACTTCCTCGCCAAGTGCAAGGCCGCAGGCCGCGTCCCCATCTTCCTCGGCCGCAATGTCCGTGAACGTCTGTCGCTGCCCGCCACCGCTGTGCGCGGGGCTTTCGCTCTGCACGTCACGGCGGACGCGGTGATGATCGCGGGGGTCGAGGAGGGCACGCACTTCGGCGCGATGGAACTGCTGGAGCAGCTCGGCTGCCGGTGGTTCATGCCCGGCGATCTGGGCACGGTCATTCCCCAGCTCAAGACCGTGGACGTGCGCGTGCAGCAGACCGCGCAGTCGCCGTCGTTTCCCTCGCGCTGGTTCCAGATGCCGGACAAGGACTGGCAGGTGCGCGTGCGCTGCGGCGGCGTGGCCTTCCCCGGCGGCCATGGCTTGCCCGCGCCAAAGGTCACGGTGAACAAGACGACCAAGGTCATTGAGGACAAGGAAGTCGCCGAGATGTTCTCGCTGGTGAAGGGCGTGCGCACCACCCGCCAGCACTGCGTGTCGAATCCCAAGCTCGTCGAGTTCGCCATCAACCACGTGAAGCAGGCGCGCAAAGCCGGTCGTGGTCCGACCATCGGCATGGGGCCGAACGACGGCGCGGGCTTCTGCGAATGCGAACGCTGCCGCGCGCTGGACGGTGGGGACTTCGACCCGTTCTCAAACGAGCTGTCCGTCACCGACCGTTACATCTGGTTCTTCAACCAGGTGCTCAAGGGCGTCGAGGGCGAGTTCCCCGACACGAAGCTCGCCTTCTACATCTACCACTCCTACATGCGCCCGCCGAAGCGCTGGAAGCCCGACGCGCGCATCATGGGTGCGCTCGCGCCCATCGCACTGGATCGCGTGCATGGCTTCTCGAACCCCATCGCGCCCGAGAAGAGCTACGCGCGCTGGCTCTACCAGGAGTGGGGCAAACTGCTGCCCGAACTCTATGACCGCGGCTATTGGAGCAACCTCGCCGACCCCGGCTTCCCCTTCATCATCATCCACCGGCTGCGCGATGAAATCCCCGCGTGCCACGAACTGGGCCTGAAGGGCTGGCGCGTCGAGACCTTTCCCAACTACGGCCCGAAGTTCCCCTCGATGTATGTCGCCGCGAAACTCATGTGGAACCACAAGGCCGACGTGGATGCGCTGCTGAAGGATTGCTACGAGAAGTTCTTCGGCCCCGCCGCCGGGCCGATGGGTGAGTATGTCACGCTGATGGACGCGGCCCTTCGCGACGGAGACTTCGCCACCGGCTGCGCGTGGGACATGCCGCACTTCTATCCGCCCGCCTTGCGCGCCAAGGCCCGCGGCTTCATCACGCAGGCCGCGAAGCTCACCCCCGCCGGCAGCGACTACGCGGCGCGTGTGAAGGTCATCAGCCAGTCGCTGGACATGCTCGACGCCTTCAACACGATGATGGACGCCCGCGTGCGCGTGGACTTCCCCACCGCCAAGGCCGAGCTCGTGAAGCTCGACGCCGTGGCGGAGGAGCTGATGGGCATGAAGCCCGTGCCGATGGTTTCCGCCGGGCGCTTCAGCACCTACCTGAACTACATGAAGCGCTTTTACCGGCCCGCGACGGAGCAGGGTTTCAAGCGGGTGACTGAAGGCAACCAGCTCGTTGCCGCCGCGCCGGACGAGTGGCAGTTCCAGATCGATCCCGCCAAGATCGGTGAGGACATCGGCCTGTGGCGGCTGACGAACACCGGCGGCAACTGGCAGAAGCTCAAGACTTCCAGTTCCTCATGGAGCAATCAGGGCCTGCGCTACTACAAGGGCTTGGCGTGGTATCGCACGACCGTGGACGTTCCGGAGAAGTTCGCCGGGCAACGCATCTTCTTCTGGTGCGGCGGCGTGGACGAGGCCGCGAAGGTCTGGGTGAACGGCCAGCACCTCGGGAACAGCCCCGGCGCGGCATTTTATCCGTTCGAGATGGACGCCACCGAGGCGGTGAAGCCCGGCAAGAACACGATCGTGGTCTGCGTCTCGAACCAGATTGTGAACGAACTGGGCACCGGTGGCATTGTTGCGCCGGTCATCCTCTACGCGCCTGCGGCTGGCAAGGACGCGAAGCTGGAAAACATCCGCGATCTCAAGCCGACGTTCCCGTGAGCCGATGTGGCGGCAGGCGTCCCGCCTGCCGTAGAGGGCGTGCGTCCCGCCGCCCGGAAGGAGCGCCACGAACGGGACAGCGCAACCAAGTCTGAAGCGCTTTCGAGCAGCGTAGCATTTTGTCCGTCGGGCGAGACGCCCGGCTCTACAGCAGGCGGGACGCCTGCTGCTACCGCTGTTCTTGACGCCCCTTCGCGTTCTGCAAAAGTCGCCGCCATGAAGCCACTGTTTCGCACCGCCCACGCTCTTGCCTTGGCCACCTTGCTCGCCGCCCCGTTCGCCCGTGCCGAGGTGAACTTTGTGGAAAAGGTCGCCACCGATGTTTACTTCCACGAGGGCGACATCGGCCGCCAAGGCCATTGCAACAACGGCTGGATCATCTTCAACGACTACGTGCTCGTCATTGATGCCAACTTCCCCTCGGGCGCGCAGGTCATTCTGCCCAAGATCAAGGCCCTGACGGACAAGCCCATCAAGTTCGCCTTCGACACCCACCACCACGGCGACCACGCCTACGGCAACCAAGTCATGCACGAGGCCGGCGCGACCATCGTTGGGCACGCGGGCGTGCTGGCGGAGATGAAGAAATACGAGACGAACCTCTTCGGCGGCGGCAAGCCGGGCCGTTGGGAAGACGCCGCCAAGGGCCGCAAGGATGTCGCCGCCAGCAAGCTCCGCCCGCCCAGCCTGTTGTTCGAGCAGAAGATGGCCTTCGACGATGGCACGCACCGCGTCGAGCTGCTGCACTTCGGCGTCGCGCACACGCACGGCGACGGTTGGGCCTGGCTGCCCAAGGAGCGCATCGTCTTCACCGGCGACGCCTGCGTGAACGGTCCCTACAACTACACCGGCGACGGGAACATCCACGAGTGGATCAAGACCCTCGACAAGGTCATCGCGCTCAAGCCGCTGAAGGTCTGCCCCGCGCACGGCCCCAGCGGCGGCCCCGAGGTGCTGGCGAACCAGCAGCTCTATTTCAAATCACTGATTGCCGAGGTGAGGAAGCTCAAGGACGCCGGCAAGACCGCCGCCGACGTGCAGGCCGCCGCCGAGACCATCAAGGCCACCCTCCGCAAGGACGAGCGCATCGCCATTTACATCGGCCAGTTCATCGAGATGCAGTTGCAGAGCGCCTGGACCGAAATGGGTGGCGAGCGGTTCCCAGCCAAGAAGCAGGCACAGGTGGCGCCGGTGAAATTGAAGGGGACGGCGCTGGTGGTCCGGAGCGGGAAGTAACCGTCTGTTTGCTCCAGCCAAGCCGCAACGATGCAGCGGATGGCAGCAGGAGCGTCGGCTTCCCAGCCGGCTTACCACGTTCGACGAAGGTAGCCTGCCATTTGTCCAACCGGCGGCGGCGCACCGAACGGTGCTCTGAAGAATCTGGCCGGCACCGCACCTCCGGTTCATCAAATCAAAAGCCGGCTCAGAAGCCGGCGCTCCGGCAATTGCATTGGTCCGGCTAAGGCTGGAAGTTCCGGTGCTTCGGATCGCCGGCGGCTTCGAGATAAGCGAGGAGGTCGAGGATTTGTTCCAGCCGCAGGCTGTTGAGCAGGCCGCTGGGCATCGGGGAGACTTCGGAGAGGCGGCGCTCGCGGACGTTCGTCACGGCGACTTCAATGAGCTTCTCCTCCAGCGGGCTGGGGCGGACGAAGAGCTTGTTGTCGGCCTCGCGTTCCACCATGCCGCTCACGTCGTCGCCGTCCTTCAGGAGCAGGCGGGTCTGGCGGAACTTCTCATCAATCACCGCGCTCGGCTCGATGATGTGCAGCAGCAAGTCCCGCCGGCTGAAGCGCGCGCCGACGGCCAGCAGCTCCGGGCCGATGACGCTGTTCGGAAACGCGGGGTCGTTGCTGACGCGGTGGCAGTGGACGCACTGCGCGGTGAGGAGCGCGGTGCGCGCGCCTTCGTAGCTGCGGCCTTTGCTGACTTCGGCGAGGCGCGGTTCGAGGTCGGCGAGCTTCCAGTCTTTCACGAAGCGCGGCGGTGGGAGCGCGGGCGTCTCGCCCGCTTTTCGCGTGGCAGCGGAGGGTGTGGCCGAATTGCCCGAAGCCACCCGCTCCTCCGGCGTGAGCGAGGCGAGGAGTTCCTTGCGGACGTTCGCGATGGACGTGAAGTAGGTGCGGCCGCCGGGCAGGCGCTCGGCGCGGTCCAACGCGTCGAAGACGGCGCGGCGCGCGTCGGGCGTCCAGCCGTCGCGGGCGTAGCGGAGGTAGAACGGGTAGTGCAGCAAGTCCTCGCTCGCGGTCGCGGCGCGCAGCAGCGGGACGGTCTTGGCGATGACCTGCGGCGAGCGCAGATAGACCAGCAGCTCGACGAGCATCTGGTTCACGCGCGGGCTGGGGTTGGGGTAGAGCGGTTCAAGCCATTTCAAGGTGGCTTGGCGTTGGGCTTCATCGGGCGGGCCGAGGCGGATAAAGGTGAGGGCGATGGCGCGGAGTGTGAGAATCGCGTCTGCCTCCCTTGCTGTGTTCATCCGATCAGAGAACAGAGTTTTGAGAATCCGCCCCTTTGACTCCGGCTTCCCTTCCCGGGCCAAAACCAAACTCCCAAACGAATGCCACGGCTGGTTGGTGGCAGCTAGAGCGTCAGCGGTCCAATTGCTCGAGCCAGCCAGCTCCAGCAACAACTTCACTTGGTGCATCGTGTGACTGTTCGTGCCGGCGAACGTCGGCCAGACAGGGAAGTTGGCTCGAATGTGCCTCTTGTCGCCGTCGCTTAACGCGAGGTGGTTCCAATCAATGCTCAGTGTCTCTTCGGCGCGTAAAGAACCGAGTCCGGTATAGTTGGCACCGGCAATCGCGCGACCTCCAGAGCTATCCCAAACAGACACGGTCCCGATGCGGCTGGAACGAACCACGCTTTGATTCTGGGTAGGCCTTTCTCCCTCACCCCGGCCCTCTCCCGCTGGGAGAGGGGGAGACGCAGGCCGCGCTGGGTTGGAGCCGACGCGCTCGGTGGCAGGTCGCGCTTTCGTGGCTGTTCCCTCTCCCAGCGGGAGAGGGTTAGGGTGAGGGAGAGCGTTCGCTGCGCCTGCGGCATGCCCATCGCCCACCGCCGTCACCCGATACAGCCCCGACTGCGTCCCGCGTCCGCCCGTCGTGAACCACATCGCCCCGTCCGGCCCGATGCACACGTCGGTCACGTTCAGCGGGCGGCCACCGACGAAGAGTTCGCTCGTGCCGGTGTAGCTCGCGCCTTGCGGCGTCATGTGGACCGCGAGGATGCGCCCGTAGGCCCAGTCGCAGATGTAAAACGCCTTCTGATACTTCGCCGGGAACTTCGCGCCGTGACCGAAGGTGACGGCGGTGGGCGACGCGAGGCCGATGTCCACCACGCTGGGCAGCGTGTCGGGATACCACGCGGGCCAGCGCCCGGTGCCGCGCCGCCAGCCGTAGTCCGCGCCGGGCACGATGTGCAGCACGCGGTTGGGCATATACCACGGGCAGCCCACGTCCCACTCCATGTCGGCATCGAAGGTGAAGAGGTCGCCGTGCTCGTTGAAGGCGATGTCGAGCGGGTTGCGCAAGCCGCCGGCCCAGAGCTGCACCTCGCTGCCGTCCGGCTTCATGCGGAGGATGTGGCCGGCGGGCAGCAGCACGTCGCCATCGAACATGCCCGCGTCCCACGGGCACGGGATGAGGCGGTCGTGCGCGAAGTTCCGCAGCGGCGAGTTGGTGGAAAGGTTCTTGGGCAGGTGGACGTTGTTGCCGTGCGCAATCCACAGCCAGCCGTCCGGGCCGAGCTTCAGATGGTTGCGCCCGTGGCCGACGCCGCCCTCGGTCTTGAGGAGCTCGGTGGTCTCGTCGAACTGGCCGGTGCCCTGGGTGTCGCGCAGGCGCACGAGGGTCTTGGAGTTGTTCGCGTTCGCGTAGAGCGCGCCGTGGGCGTAGAGCAGGCCGCGGCATTCGAGGAGCGTGTCGTTGATGACTTCGACTTTCGAGACACCGGCGGAGTCGAGCGATAGGCGCAAAAGCCCCTTCTTCTCCCGCGCCAGCGTGAGCCGGCCCTGCGGGTCGAAAGCCAACGCAATCCACGAGCCTTCCTCCGGCAGCGCGCTGCGGACCAGCTCAGCCTTGAAACCTGGCGGGAGCGTGAAGGTGGCCGGGTCCGTGGCGGCGGTGCCGGCGCGGGCGAGCTTCCAACTGTTGTAGGCGTCGAGTGCCTTGTCGGGCGTGAAGGGATTCGCCTTCGGGTCCGCATCCACGCGGCCGAGGCTGCGGACTGGAGGCGGAAGGTCCTTTGTCCCCAAAAGCCAAGTTTGCCAGTTCGTGTCCGAGATAATCCACTGCTGCCGCGCGAGGTCGGCGTTGAGCTCGAGCAGCACGGCGACCTTGGCCAGACCGGTGGGGTTCACGGCGAGCAGCACGAGGACATTGGTTCCCGCGCGCAAGTGACCGGTCACATCGAAGCCCGTGGCATTCGTCGTGCCGGAGATTGTGCCGACACGCTTGTCATTGAGCACGACTTCCATCCGCCCCTCGCACGCGCCGAGCAGCACGGACTTCAGCAGCGGAGTCGGTGCGGTGAACGTGCGGTAGAAGTAGACGTGCTGGTTCGTCTGCGCGCGTGGATCGGAAACCCACTCGGGCACCGGCGGACGGTTGACGACTTGCGCGGAGGCCGGGGAGAGCCAGGCGCAGGCCAGCCAAGCGATCAGGCGGAGGGAGAGAAAAGAAGATCCAAGAACTCCCGCGATCTCCGGGCGCGAACCCGTGCCGGCGGCTTCCAGCCGCCGCTTTGCGGGTTGGCAAACCGACGCTGCTTCGAACTGCTGCGGCCCACAGACGGCGACTGGAAGTCGCCGGCACGGGATCATGGAGAGGACGGGCTTCACGCCCGCAGTAAATCCGCCCCGGAACCGCCCGTCAACGGGCGCGCCTTGCCAGGCCGTTCAATTCATCACCAAGCCGCGCCGCACGAAGGTGGGCACGTCGAGGTTCACGCCGTTGCGCAAGGTGGGCTCGCTGGATTCGAAGGGGCCTTTGGCGACCACTTCGAGCTGCAGTTCCGGATGGCTGACCTTGGCCTTCTTGCGTGACCGCCAGGAGCCGGAGACGGGGGCGGGAGGCGGGGGCACGACGAGCGGAGGTGTGGTTGCCGTCCCGGCGGTGGCGGTGGTCCGGTCCGGTTCCGCAGGGGCGACGGGCGCGGAGCGGGAGACCGGCTTCGTGACGATCGCTGCGCCGAGCAGATCGAAGTCAGTGCCTTCACGCGGGGCGGGCGGTGGTTCAGTCGCCACCGTGGCGACCTGGGGCGGTTGAGCCGGCTGCGTGGGCCGCCGGGAGGCGACGAGGGTGATGGTCAGGCGGTCGCCGAGGGATTCTTCGATGGCGGTGCCCATCGTGATTTGGGCCGTCTCGCAGTGGCGGTTGACCGGGGCCATCACGCGGTTGACTTCCGCCATGGTGAGGCTGGGGCCGCTCATGATGCTGACCACCACGGCGTCGGCTTCGCTCAGAACGGTGCCGTCATCCAGCAACGGGTTGGCGAGCAGCTTCTCCACCACTTCCGTGGCCCGCTGGGGTCCGCTGGCCTGGGCGTGGGCGAAGGTGCTTTCGGAATGACGGTTGCGCACGACGGAGCAGAGGTCCGCGAAGTCGAGGTTGATGAAGCCGGGGCGCGTCACCAACTGGCCAATGCCCCGCACCCCCTGGGCGAGCAGTTCGTTCGTGGCGGCAAAGGTCTCGATGACACTGGTGTTCTCGTCGATCAGCTTGAACACCTTTTGGTTGGGCAGGCAGATCACCCCGTCCACGGCGGACTTGAATTCGTCGAGGCCCAGCCGTGCCTGCTGCATCCGCTTGGGGCCTTCGCAGTCGAAGGGCAGGGTGACGAAAGCGAGGGTCAGGGCCCCGCACTCCTTGGCGATGCGGCCAGCGACCGGCCCCGCACCAGTGCCGGTGCCGCCACCCAGGCCGGCGCAGATGAACACCATGTCCACGCCGGTGCAGAGGTCGCGCAGGCGGGCTTCGTCCTCTTCCGCCGCCGCCTTGCCGCGCTCGGGGTCGCCGCCGGCACCGAGGCCGCCGTTGAGGCGGAGGCCGAGGTTGAACTTGTGGGGCAGCGGGCACTGGGCCAGCGCCTGCGCGTCGGTGTTCAGCGAAATGAGCTGCGCGCCCGTGAACCCGTCACGGTGCATCTGGGCGACGATGTTGCCGCCGCAACCACCGATGCCGAGCACCTTGATGGTGAGCTGTTTCTTGGCTGCGGGCACGGCAGTGAGGGGGTCTGGGGTGGTCATGACGCAGGGGGAGTTGTCCAAGTGAGGAGGCGAAAGCGGGAGACAAGAGCGCAAGCACCGGCTGAACCAGCCGCGCGCCGCGCGCGCCCGGCTGGTCCGATCGAGTCATGCAGCTCGGGTTTCATCAGAACAGGCGCAAGGCACCGGCAAGGTTCTTGATCCGGCCGACCAGGCCCGCCTGGCGTTTCCCCTTCTGGCGCATCGCCCCGTATTTCACGAGGCCCACCGCCGTCGCCAGCTCGGGGTCGTCCGTGGCAGACTTGATGCCGCCGATGGCGTCCGCGCGGCCAATGCGGGTGTTCAGCTCGAAGACATTCTCAGCCAGCTTTTCGATGCCCGCGATGCGCGCCCCGCCGCCGCAGAGGTTCACGCCGGCGCGCAGTTGGTCGTGAAAGCCGCGCTCCCCGATGTCGTTGGCGATGAGCTCGAAGGTTTCCTCCAGCCGCGCCATCATGATGCGGCGCAGGTGCTCGACGTTCACGCGGCGGGTTTGAAGGCCGTTTTCGTTGGGCAGGGTCAGGCTTTGACCGACGGCCCCGTCCATGCTGGCGGCCCCCTGTTCGCGCTTGAGGATCTCGGCGCGGGCGGTGGCCATGCGCAGCCCATAGGACAAGTCGCTGGTGACGTGGTTGCCGCCGACCGCGAGCACGCCGGTGTGTTGAATCACCCCGTCGGCATACACGACGTATTCGGTGGTGCCGGCTCCCATGTCCACGACGAGCACGCCCATCTGCTTCTGATCACTGTCGGTCATGGCGAGGGCGGAGCAGAGGCCGCTGAAGACCATCTCTTCCACCTCCACGCCCAGCCCGCCCAGCACGCGGGTGTGGTTGTGCAACCGGGTGGTGACGCCGTGGATCACGTGCATGTCCACTTCGAGCCGCTCGCCAAGCATGCCGACGGGATCGACGATGCCGGCCTGGCCGTTGACGGTGAAGCGCTGGCGCAGCGTTTGCAGCACGTGGTTTTCCGACGGGCGGTTGAAGACCTTCGCGTTGGCGAGGACTTCCTTCACGTCCTGCGGAGTGATTTCGTGGTCGAATGAGGCGGAGGTGAAGATGCCGCGCGTGTTGAGGCTGCTGAGGTGGGCGCCGGTCGCGGACAGATAGACGCTGGCGATCTCGACGTCGGCAGAGCGCTCCGCCTCGACGATGGCGTTGCGCACGTCCTCGGCGGCCTGATCGTGGTTCACGATCTCGCCCTTGCGCACGCCGCGGGACGGGCACTGGCCGATGCCGATGATGTTGAGCGTGCCGGTGTCATGGACTTCGCCGACGACGGCGACGACCTTGGAGGTGCCGATGTCGAGGCCGACGATGACGGTGCTTTTCTCCGGGAACAGCAGGTTAAGCATTTTTCCTCCGATAAGGTGCGGGTTTGACGGGCTTGGCCGGGGGAGCCGGGACGGTGGATGCCTCGACCCAACGGGCGGGCAGATTTTGCGAGATGGAAACGTCCAGGGTGGCGATGGCCTTGCCCTGCTGGGTGGCCACATCCTGCACGGCGCGCCAGCGACGCAACTGAGTGTCAAAGTCCCGCTGGGCGGCGAAGGTGATCTCGCTGCCGGTGGAAGTGGTGGCGACGAGAATCTCCGGGGTGGAGACATCCACCCGGCGGAGGTCGGCCCGGCTGAACATGCCGGAACGCTCGAAGTGGCTCAGCAGCTTCATGGCGGCGCGGACCTGGGTGGATTCGACCGGCCGGCCCAGCACGAGATCCACATCGTTGACGCCACGCAGTTCCGGGAGCCAGTCCAGTTGCAGCGACTTCGGATCGGCCACCATCGTGCGGTCGGGCGGGAGCATCACATGGCCGCTGGCATCGAGCAGGTGCAGCACCGGGGTGTAGCCGCCGCCGGTGCGAGGCCGGAGCACGGGCACCTGGGCCATGGGCACGCGCTCGGTGACGCGGATGCGCAGCGTGTCCGGCAGGGCGCGCTCCACGGCGACGGACTGGATGAGCGGCACCAGCTCCAGCTCCCGCTTGATGCGGGTGAGGTCAAAGCGCATGAGGTTTTCACCGACATGGACGCCCGCCCAGCGGCGCAGGGCCTCAGTGGTGAGCACGCCGTCGGTCTGCAAATCAATGGTCTTCGTGACGAAGGCCGGGTTCTCGGTGACAAATTCCTTCACTGCCCAGTCCACTCCGCGCCAGCCGATAAAGAGCAGGGCCGCGCCGCTGAGGAACACGGTCAGCACCTGAGCGGCAAAGCGCGTGCGGGCACGGCGCAATTCGTCCGTGCGCAATTTCACCCGCAGGACGTTGGAGTTCTCGCGGTGCCGGCGACGGTTGCCGACCCGGAAGAGGTGCTGGAGTTGCGTGAGCATGGGATTGCTGGCTAACGATGCCGGCGCAAGGCGAGGTCCACCATCATCTGGCAGAGTTCCCCGTAGCTCAGGCCGGCGGCGGCGGCGGCCTTGGGCAGGAGGCTGGTCTCCGTCATGCCGGGCAGGGTGTTCACTTCGAGGACCACGGGCTCCCCGTTCGCGCGGACCATCACGTCCACGCGTGCGTAGTCACGACCACCGATGGCGTTGAAAGCCGCATAGGCGGCGTCCTGGATGCGTGCGGTGGTGTTCGCGTCGAAATCGGCGGGGCAGAAGTATTCCGTCGCGCCGGCGGTGTATTTGTTCTGGTAGTCGTAGGAGCCCTGCTTCGGGCGCACTTCGACGATGGGCAGGGCGCGGCCGGCGAGGAGGCCCACGGTGGTTTCGCGGCCGAGGATGCGCTCCTCCATCAGGACTTCGCGGTCAAACTTGAGCGCTTCCGCCAGTTTCGCGGGAAATTCCGCGATGGAGTCCACGAATTGCAGACCCACGCTGCTGCCCTGGCGGACCGGTTTGAGCACCACGGGCGGCTGCCAGCCGGCGGGCCAGGGCGCTTCCGCCGAGTGGAAGGTCAGGGATTTCGCGGTCGGCACGTCGAAGGCGGCGCACTTCTGTTTGGTCAGGACCTTGTCAAAGGCCAGCCGGCTCGCCTCCGGATCGCAGCCGGTGTAGGGCATGCGCAACGCATCGAGCTCCCGCTGCACGGTGCCGTCCTCGCCGTAAGTGCCGTGCAGGGCGAGGAACACCACCTCCGTGCCGGCGGGCAGGGTCCACTGGCCTGCGCCCTGCGGGTCGAGTTCATGGACAGTGTGGCCCCGGGCGCGCAGGGCGGCGGCCACGGCCGCGCCGGAGCGCAACGAAACTTCCCGCTCGGCGGAAGGTCCGCCCCGCATCACGGTGATGGTGAGATGCTCGGTCATGATTCAGTCCTCGCCGATGATTTCCACTTCGGTCTCCAGTTCGATGCCCCGCTGCGCTCGTGCCGTGCGGCGGACGAGGTCCAGCAGCGCGAGCACGTCGCGCGCCGTGGCTCCCTGGTCGTTGACGATGAAATTGCCGTGAACGGGCGAGACCATCGCCCCGCCCACGCGTGTGCCCTTGAGGCCGAGCTCTTCCACGAGCTTGCCGGCGGGGATGGTTGGCGGGTTCTTGAACATGCAGCCGGCGCTGGGTTCCTTGGGCTGCGAGGTCCAGCGCTTCTTCTGACACTCCGCAAGCCGGGCTTCGATTTGGTCCGGCGGCGTGGTCGTGCCGTGTAAGGTGGCTCCGAGCGCAATCGCGTTCTTGAGCAGCGGGCAACTGCGGTAGGTCGTGGGCACTTCGCTGGCGGCCCGCTGATGAACCTGCCCGGTGTAGTCCATGAACCGGAGCGACTCGACCGCGTCGAAGGTCCACCCGTTCATGGCCCCGGCGTTCATGCGCAGCGCGCCGCCGAGGTTGCCCGGAATGCCTTCCAAAAACTCCAGCCCGCCCAGCCCGTGCCGTTTCGCGGTGAGCGCGATGTCCCTCAACTTCGCGCCCGCTCCACAGCGCAACCGTCCGTCCGCCAGATCGATTTGCGAGAAGGCCGGCGCGCCGAGGTGGATGACCACGCCCCGGATGCCACCGTCGCGGATGAGCAGGTTCGAGCCGCGGCCCAGCACAAAGAACGGAACACCGTTGGCGTGGCAGAAGCGCAGCACCACGGAGAGTTCGGCCTCGCTGGCGGGCTCCACGAATACTTCCGCCGGACCGCCGACCCGCAGCGTCGTGCGTTTGGCCAGCGGCTCGTTGCGCCGCAACACCGTGGCCGGAGAGAGCAACGCACCCAGCTTCTCCGCGAGGCGGGCGGCGGGCGTGACGGGCTCTGGAGCGAGGGCGGTCATGGGATGGCCGAGTGATGCTGGCCGAGTGCCGATTGCAATGAGCCTGCGTCCGCCGCGTTGGTTCCGCGCTGGCGCTGCTGGACAGCCTTTGCGAAACGCGCGGGCGGTTGCCACTCGGCTTCGGCCGGAGTGGCGAGCGCCACGGGCAGCCCGCAAGTGGCGAGCATCCGCTCCGCGATGTCGGCGGCGGCGGTGGGCTGATGCCAGCGGGCGAGGGCGGTCTGCATGCGCGCACGCGCGCTGTCGTCCGCGAGCAATCCGGAGACAAGCGCGGCGCACTGCGCCGGTGAGGTGGTGCGCTGGTTCAGCCGGTGCGCGGCCCCGCTGTCAGTGAAGGCGCGGGCGTTGTGGAGCTGGTGATCGTCGGCTGAGGTTGGCAGCGGCACGAGCACGGACGGCACGCGCATCGCGGCGAGTTCGGCGAGCGAGGATGCTCCTGCGCGGCTGATCACGAGGGTGGCTGCGCCGAGGGCGAGTTCCATCTCGGTGAGGAAGGGTTGCACCCGGGCGCGGGCTTTGACATTGCGGTAAGCAGTCTGCGCGTTGGCCACGTCGCTCGCACCAGTGAGATGAAGGAACTGAAGTTCGGGATGGCGCGCGGTCAGTTCCGGCAGTGCGGCCAGGACGAGGTCGTTCAAGCCGGTCGCTCCCTGGCTGCCGCCGGTGATGACGAGTGTGGGACGTTTCGGATCGAGACCGAGCGCCAGACGGCAACTGGCGGCATCTGCAGGCGCGAACTGCTCGCGCACCGGCGTGCCAGTGACGGCATGGCGCTGAATCCACAAGCGCTGCGCGGCCTCCGGGAAGCCGACAAAGGCCTCATCCACAAAGTGCGCCAGCCAGCGGTTCGCCCGGCCCGGAATGGTGTTGGACTCGTGGAGAAAAGTCTTGGCCCCGCAGCTCCGCGCCGCCAGCACCGGGGGAGCGCTGGTGAAGCCACCCATGGCCAGCACCGCCCGGGGCGCACGGGTGGCGAACAGACGCTTGGCCGCGCGCAGGGAGGCCAGTGAAGCGCGGACGAAGGCGAACAGGTTGCCTTGCAAGGCCACGGCGGGCAGCGTGGCGACGGTCAGTTCCGGCGTGGCCCGGACCGCCTGTTGATCGACTTCCTTGGGCGAGATCAACAGCAGCACGTCGCAGTTCCGGCGTTGCAACTCCTGCGCGATGGCGAGCCCGGGGAACAGATGACCACCGGTGCCGCCACAGGCGATGGCGACCAGAGGCATGGGCGCGGCGGGATGCATCAGGTGGTGCGGGTGCGGGGTCCGACCGAGAAGGGGTTGTCCTCCAGCACGGTGGAGGCGACAAACTGCGCCGGCACCGCGCGGCGGGCGACGCTGAGGATCAAACCGGCGGAAGTCAGCAGCATGACCAGGTTGGAGCCGCCGTAGCTGATGAAGGGCAGGGAGAGGCCTTTGTTGGGCAGCACCATGGTGACCACGCCGATGTTGATGAAGACCTGCACGCCGATGAGAAAGGTGAGACCGATGACGAGCAGTTGGCCGAAGAGATCGCTCGCGCGCCAGGCGATGCTCAGGCCGCACCAGCACAACAAGCCGTAGGTCACCAGCAGGCCGAGCGTGGCCGCGAGGCCGAGTTCTTCGCCGAGGATGGAGAAGATGAAATCAGTGGGATGTTCCGGGACAAAGCCGGTTTTCTGGCGGCCGTTGCCCAGGCCCAAGCCCGCCGTGCCACCAATGCCGAGGGCGTATTTCGCCTGAAGCTGCTGGTGGGCGATGGTCCGCTCGTATTTTTCCGGATGCAGCCAGGCGTCGATGCGCGTGCGCCGGTTTTCATTGCCCATCAAGAGCACGCAGATGACCGCGAAGCCTGCGAGGCCGAGCGGCACCAGATGCATCGGCCGGGCACCAGCGATCAACAGCATGATCCAGACGACGAGCCCCAGCAGCATGGTTGTGCCGAAGTCCTTGCCCGCCAGCACGAGGCCCATGGCGCAACCGGCGAGCACGCCGGGGACCACGACGCCGCGCCAGAACTCGTGCATGCGCTCCCGGTGGAGGCAGGCGTAGTGGGCCAGCATCGCGATGACGACCACCTTGGCCAGTTCCGAGGGCTGAAAGGTGAAGCCACCAAATTCGAGCCACCGGCGCGCACCGTTGATTTCACGGCCCTTCCACGCGGTAAAGGCCAGGAGCAGGCAGACCACGATCAGGCCGGGCCAAACAAATTTGCGGAGCCGGCGGTAGTCCATCGACGCCGCACTGAAGCAGGCCACGAGGCCGATGGCGGCGAAGATGGACTGCTTGATGAGCAGCTTTTCGCCCTCCTGCGTCATGCTCGCGCTGTAAAGCATCACCAAGCCCAGCCCGAGCAGGCTGGCCACGCAGATGGTGAAAATCGTGGCGGTGTTTTTCATGCGGAGGGACGAGCTGATACGCGTTGGCGGTGTGCGCCAAACATCAAAACGCGCCCGCCGACAGGCCACGGGGAGGTGCCGCGAGGTCTGGCCTCGCGCACCGCTCGCCCGTGTTCGCCTGTCAGCCGGCGCATGATTGGAGGAGGTTGGGTGGCGACGATCCGCTCAGAACTGGCCCGGAGGCTTGGGGGCCGGTTCGCCCAGCGGCGGCAGCGCCGGCGGGGTCAAGGGCACGGGCTCGGTGCGGGGCAGCGAAGTGCCCGTGGCCGCAGGTGGCAACGGAGTGGTGGGTTCCGCCGTCTTCTTGCTGCTGCCGTTCGGGAGCTTCAGCTTCTGGCCGACCTTGATCTGGTCGGTCTTGAGGCCGTTGGCTTCGCGGAGCTTGGCAACCGTGGTGCCGTGGCTCTTGGCGATCTTGCCGAGGTTGTCGCCGGACTTGACGGTGTAGGTGCCGCTTTCGGCAACGGCGGTTCCGGACTTGGTGCCACCGGCGGTGCTCGCGGCTTTCGGAGCGGCCGCGGGGATGTTGATCTTCTGACCGATCTTCAAGCGGGTGGAATCCACGCCGGGGTTTGCGGCCTCGATGGCCTTCATGCCCACGCCGTATTTCTTGGACATGGTGTAGAAGGAATCATTCTTGGCAACGACGTGAACCTTCGCCTCACCAGCGGGCGCGGGCGGTGCGGGTTCAGGCGCGGGGGTCGGGGCGGGAGGGATCGGAGTCGTGGGCACCGGCAGCGCGGGCACGGGGACCGGGGCGGGAGTGAGTGGCGCGGGCGCGGGAGGCGCAGCCACTGCGCCGGGCGCGGGCGTCACGGGCGTGCCGGCCGGCGGGAGGGGGGACAGCGGGGCGAGCGTGCC
>Ga0255188_1000134_pt1 | contig 28004 bp, 29 predicted proteins | sample Miss_Cont_RepB_8_FD_188427 | JGI IMG/M metagenome (GOLD analysis project Ga0255188, IMG submission 188427) | Freshwater microbial communities from Mississippi River, Louisiana, United States - Miss_Cont_RepB_8h | ecosystem: Environmental > Aquatic > Freshwater > River | place: USA: Louisiana... | reverse complement strand
GCGTACGGTCTCGATCCGATAGGTGACCCACTGAGACAGGATCTCCAGCAGCGACATGGAGCGCGGCCGGCCATCAATATCCACCGCCACCAGGTTCATGGCCACCGAGCTCTCCAGCGGCGTATGTGCAAGCAGCACCTTCATAAACTCGTCGCGATCCTGGCGTGATGACTTAGGCTCAAATACCAGCCGCACATCGGCATCCTTGCCCGATTCATCACGCACCGTGTCCAGCACACCCAGCATGAGCGACTTTAATTGCTGCTGCTCTGCGGAAAGCGATTTCTTTCCTGCCTTCACCTTTGGGTTGGTGATCTCTTCGATGTCCTCAAGCACCCGCTGCGAGGACACACCCGGGGGCAGTTCATGCACCACCACCCGCCACTGGCCGCGGGCCATCTCTTCGATGCTCCAGCGGGCGCGGGTTTTTAGGGAACCACGGCCTGCGCTGTAGGCCTGGGCAATCTCTTCGGCCGATGAAATGATTTGTCCACCGCCAGGAAAATCTGGTCCGGGGATTAATTTCATGAGCTCGCGCTCAGAGAGGTCGGGCTTATCGATGAGGGCCACAGCAGCAGCGGCGAGCTCGGTGGCGTTATGCGGTGGAATTTCGGTGGCCATGCCCACCGCAATGCCTGAGGCGCCATTTAATAAGACGACCGGCAGCCGTGCGGGAAGCCGCAGCGGCTCGGTAAACGAGCCGTCATAGTTCGGTCCGAAATCAACCGTGCCCTCATCGATTTCATCGAGAAGCAGCGCGGCAAATGCGGTAAGCCGGGCCTCGGTGTAGCGCATCGCTGCTGCGCCATCACCATCGCGTGAGCCAAAATTGCCCTGGCCATCAATCAATGGATAACGCACCGAGAAGCCCTGCGCAAGACGAACCAGTGCATCGTAGGCCGACTGATCGCCATGCGGATGATATTTTCCAAGCACATCGCCCACCACACGGGCCGATTTCACTGGCTTTGCCGATACGGCAAGCGACATCCGATGCATCGCATACAAAATGCGCCGCTGCACCGGCTTTAAACCATCGCAGAGATCTGGCAGGGCCCGGCCCTTGACGACCGAGACCGCGTAATCGAGATACGCACGCTCTGCAAAATCCGCCAGCGTGATCGTCTCGCCATCAAAGCGAATGCCCAAGGGCGCCTGCGAGGACCATGCCTCTGCATGGGACGCCGTTGCATCACTGCCGGATGGCTCGAATAAATCCGGAGTGCTATTTTTGCTGCTGGGTTTGCGCGGCATATTAGAGATCGGCCTCGGCCTCGTGGCCTTTTTCCTCAAGCCATGCGCGGCGGGAGGCCGCCTCGGTGCGGCCCATCAGCAGATGAAAACGCTTGGTGGTGCCCATCGCGTCCACCTCGCCCAGCGCCACCAAGGAAAGCCGGCGTGTGTCCGGGTTGAGGGTGGTCTCCCAGAGCTGCTCGGCACTCATCTCGCCCAGGCCCTTAAACCGCGAGATGCTCCATGCCGTCTCGCGCAGGCCCTCCTGCCGTAGCTTATCGAGCACATGCGTCAGCTCGCCGTCATCCAGTGCATAGAGTTTTCGGGCCGCCCGCTTGCCGCTGGCGTTGACATCGATACGAAAGAGCGGCGGCCGGGCCACAAACACATGGCCGCGCTGCACGAGCTGCGGGAAATGCCTAAAAAATAAAGTCAACAACAAGACCTGGATATGGGCGCCATCCACATCGGCATCCGACAGAATGCAGACCTTGCCGTAGCGCAAATTATTCCAATGGATCGACTCGGAGATGCCATGCGGATCAATGCCCAGGGCCACGGCAATGTCGTGGACCTCGGCATTGGCAAAGAGCCGATCGGGTTCGGTCTCCCAGGTATTGAGCACCTTTCCCCGAAGCGGCAGGATCGCCTGAAATTCTTTGTCGCGGCCCATCTTGGCGGAGCCACCCGCAGAGTCGCCCTCCACCAAGAAAATTTCGTTGCGCGCGATATCGGTGGACTCACAGTCGGTGAGCTTGCCTGGAAGCACTGCCACTCCGGAGCCTTTTTTCTTTTCTACTTTTTGCGCGGAGCGGGCCCGGTGCTGGGCTGCCCGAATCGCCAACTCAGCAATCTTTCGAGCAGACTCCAGATCTCGATTGAGCCAAAGCTCTAGCGGCGGCCTGACCTGGGTCGCGACAAGCCGCAAGGCATCACGGCTGGTGAGCTTCTCCTTGGTTTGGCCCTGAAACTGTGGATCCAAGACCTTCGCGGACAGCACAAAACTCACCCGCGAGAACACATCCTCGGGCAGCACTTTTACGCCCTTGGGCATTAGGTTGTGCTGCTCGATAAATCCCTTGACCGCAGAAAAAAGGCCCTCGCGCAGTCCTGCCTCATGCGTGCCGCCGGCAGTTGTCGGAATGAGGTTGACAAATGATTCCCGCGGTGTGGGGCCCTCTGCAGTCCAGGCCACCGCCCATTGGGCGCCCTCGCCGCTTGCGAAGGTCTCATCGCCTACGCCGACATAGCCCTCACCGAGCCAGGGATCGACCACCAAGGGCTCGGATTCAACCAACTCCAGCAGATAATCTTTCAAGCCACCTTGATAGCGCCAGGATTCAGACTTGCCGGTTTTCTCGTTGGCCAAATGGGTGATCACGCCAGGCAGCAGCACTGCGCGGGCCTTCAGGCTGCGGGCCAACTCTGCGGCTGGAATCGCAGCGTCATCAAAATACTTTGCATCGGGCCAGACCCGCACCGAGGTGCCTGCGCGGCCAGCGGCAGCCGACGTGCGCTTGAAGGGCTCGATGACCTCGCCATCGGCGAAAACAATTCGATATTCGCCACCATCACGCCATACCGTGACTTCCAGACGCTTCGATAAGGCATTGGTCACGGAGACGCCCACACCATGCAGGCCGCCACTAAATGCATAGGCGCCGCCTGCGGTTTTATCGAACTTTCCGCCGGCATGCAGCCGCGTAAACACAATCTCGACCACCGAGACATTCTCATCAGGATGCTTGCCCACCGGGATGCCGCGGCCATCATCGGCCACGCTCACACTGCCATCGGAATGCAGCGTGACATGGATATTTTTTGCGTGGCCAGCAAGCGCTTCATCCGCGCTGTTGTCAATGACTTCTTGCAGAATGTGCAACGCATTTTCAGTACGTGTGTACATGCCTGGCCGCTGTCGCACCGGCTCAAGCCCCCTTAACACACGAATCGATGATTCGTTGTAATTATTTTTTCGTTGCTCTGTCATTGCGGAGAAAAATTTCCATGCGTGTCAAATCACGAACTCATGCAGACATCTGAAACGTTTACTGACCCGAAAGTTGTCCACAGTTTTTGTGGAAAACTCGGTCGTAAAAACGTCACAGGATTGTCACAACAAGGATGCCTTCGGACTGGGTAATTTTTGATCAGTTACGCCAGCTTCTTGTCAGAGACAAGTATTCCGTCAGCATCGGCGTAGCACCAGTTTCCAGGTCGGACCGTCACACCAGCCATATCCACCGGAATATCCCGCTGGCCAGCCCCTTGTCGATCGCTGCGCCGAGGATGGGTCGCGATCGCCCAGACCCCCACCGGGCACTCCAAAAGCTCCTGAGAGTCCCTGACGCAGCCATTTAGAATAATGCCCGACCAGCCATTTTTGGCTGCCAGCTGGCCAAGGTTGCCCCCCACCAGGGCGCAGCGGTCGCTGCCACCCCCATCTACCACCAGCACCCTGCCCTGGCCTGGGCCGTCCAGCAGCTGGCGGACGTGGCTGTTGTCCTCAAAACACTTCAGGGTCACCACCGGCCCGCAGATGGCGGTCTCGCCGCCGTAATTTTGAAAGACCGGGGGCAAGACCCGCAGGCTGCCCGCCGCCAGGAGATCCTCGTGGGCATCACATAAATCAGCTGTTGGTGGGCACTCCATCGGCGCTGCCTGCGGCCCTTTGGATCGAGAAGGTGTGGTTTTCATGTTGTTCATCGTGGTCGTAAGACTACCAGTGCAGCGCGGGCGTGCAAAAATTTGGCCATGCTGACTGTTTTGTCCATCTTTATGGCTGCGCTCATTCTTGCCTATGTGCTGGAGCCGATTGTCGAGCGACTCCGCGCGATTGGGCTGAACCGCCGATTGGCCGCACTCGCGGCCGTGCTGGTCGGAATTGGCGCATTGGCGAGCCTTGGCCTGCTGCTGATCAATATTTTGCAGCGGGATATTCCGATGGTCCGTGCGCAAGCACCCGCCTGGATCCAGAGCACCCAGCTTTGGCTTGCGCCAATGCTCGAACGTTTTGAGATCAGCCTGAATTGGGAAGAGATCAAGGCGGCCTTGGTGGACCGGGTCACGCGCCAGTTTTCAGACAATGCCGAAGTGGTGATCACCCGCGTGCTGGATACAGTACTGGCCTCGGTGCAGAGCTTCATCGCGGTGGTGGCCGCGCTGGTCTTAATATTTTTTGTGGTGTTTTATCTGCTGGTGGAGTGGTCAAGTCTATTTTCTCGGGCCAGCGAATTTCTGCCGCACCGGCATCGGACAACCGCCGCCGCCCTGGCCAAGGAATGCGATCAGCTGCTGTCGCAATATCTACGTGGTCAGTTGAGTGTCATGCTGGTGCTGGCGGCTTACTACGCCATTGCATTGTCGTTATCTGGCATGGCTGGGGCGGTGGGCATCGGCATCCTGACTGGCCTTGCGATCTTTATTCCTTACATCGGCTTTGGCGTGGGCCTGGCACTGGCCCTGATCTCAGGGCTGCTGCAGTTTGGGCCAGGCTCTGAATTGCTGATCATCGGACTGATCTACGCGGCCGGACAGCTCTTGGAGAGCTTCGTGCTGACCCCGACACTGGTGGGCCAGAAAATCGGCCTGCATCCGGTAGCAGTCGTCTTTGCATTGATGTTTTTTGGCAGCTTATTTGGGTTTTTTGGCGTGCTGCTGGCGCTTCCCGCCGCCGCCATCACGCTGGTGGGCCTGCGCTTTATGCGCCGACAGATCGAGGACAGCAGCTGGTTTAGCGGCTAGTGAGACGCACTCGGCGGCGCCGAGTGTGACAGCAGCCGGTCAATCCATGCGATACAGACTGCCGAAACAATGAACGTCACATGGATGATGGTCTGCCACAGCATGGCCTTATCGGTCATCGCATCTGCTGAGATAAAGGTCTTCAGCAGATGAATCGATGAGATGCCAATGATGGCCGTGGCCAGTTTCACTTTCAGAATGTTGGCATTGACATGGGAGAGCCACTCGGGCTGATCCGGATGGCCCTCCAGATCAAGCCGCGAGACGAAGGTCTCATAACCGCCAATGATCACCATAATCAGCAGGTTCGAAATCATCACAACGTCAATGAGCGAGAGCACCATCAGCATGACCACGGTCTCTTTGCTCACCGCCTGCACACCCATGGTCTGGGCGGTCTGCGTCAGGGCATTTGTATCCCAAAGCACTGGCACCAAATGTGTGAGCTCCTGAATAAAGAGCACCACATAAACGCCCTGGGCCACGATCAATCCCAAATACAAGGGCAGCTGCAGCCAACGGCTCGCGAAGATGAGTGCCGGCATGGGCCTTAAGCGGCGGCCGGCGGACGCGGACCCTGAGTGTGTGGAATCGTTTTCCATGGGTCCAGTTTAGCCTATGCGATGCGGGTCCATTGGCCACCCGCACGTGCCACCGCCTGCTCATCAAACTCAAACCCAAGGCCCGCCGACTGCCGCAACACCACACGGCCTGCGCGCAACTCAAGCTGGTGGTTGATCAGGCGCCGAAAGTTCAAGACCTGATCATCAGTGAAAAACTCCACAAATCGGGCATTGGTGGTGGCGGCCACTAAGGGCGCATGCAAATCATGAAACCAGTGGGGGCTGACCGTTACACCGCGGCAGTCCGCATAAGCCGCGATTTTTCTCCACTCCGATATGCCGCCACAAACTGCGGCATCGGCCTGCAGAATCTCTGCACCACCGGAGTCAACGAGCTCGCGAAAACGCCAACGGCCCACCTCGATCTCACCTGTGGCGACGGTGACGGATGTTCGTGCGGCAAGCCGCGCATGCAAATCGATTGCATCCGGAGAAAACGGCTCCTCAATCCAATACGGGTCATAGGCCTCGAAGCGGCGCATATAGTCCATCGCCGTCGGCAGATCAGCCCAGGCATTGTTGGCATCCAACATCAGCAACACATCCGGGCCAATGGCATCTCGTGCGGCAGCAATCCGCGCTTCTTCCTGCGATGGTGAGAGTCGGCCGGTCTTCATCTTGACCGCGCGAAAGCCCTGGGCCACATAGCCTGCCAACTCCTTGCCAAGGTCTGCAGGAGACTTACCCTCCAAGTAATAGCCGCCGCTGGCATACGCCGGCACGCTCTCCCGTTCATTGCTGCCCAGATAGTCATGTAGCGGTAGGCCCGCTGAACGCGCATTCAAATCCCAGAGGGCCGTATCCAGAATTGAAACACCGCGCATCACGGTGCCGGCCCGGCCCTGAAGCAAGGCCTCTTGATACAACGTCTGCCAGAGGCCCTCGGTGCGCAGGCTCTCTTGGCCAATTAATAAAGGCCCAAGCAGCAGCTCGACAGCGGATTTCAAAATGCCGCCGGCGCGGCTGCCAACGTAACAAAATCCAATGCCCTCATGGCCATCACGACTGCGGACCTTCACCAGGCCGTAGTGCCGCGACGACACCGTGCGGGTTGAAAACGAGGTCACCCGATCCAGCGGCACCTCACAGACCGCGACCGACACGGACTCAATAATGGGCATTGTGAACTCCTGATGAACCCCAACGATGGGCCTAAGCGTATCCGAGGCCCAATACGGATATGCCCTAGGGCCGGACCAGATCGCTTCTGCGATATTCCAGACTGTAGATAAACCGCTCTTCGGGATGATGGGTGACTGAAATTTCAAAGAGCTCGTCGTTGCGATCGTAGTAGCGCCTAATCACCACCAAGCAAGGTGTATCGCGGCCCACCTGCATGGATTTGGTCAGCCGTGCCGGCAGCGCCGTTGCAAAAAGGTCCACCGTCGCGCGCTCAATTTTGACGCCGTAGCGGCGCTCGATCTGCTCAAAGACCATCGCATGGCTGTGGTCGGGCTCCTGCACAACGCCAGCAAACTTCGGATGGATATAAATATCGCTATACGACACCACCTGATGGGTGTCACGCTCGCGCCTTGCGCCACCAATGTGATACCACTGCGAGCCCACGGCAACGCCAAGAAGCTTTGCAGTCTCTGCATCACAGAGGAGCGTTTCTTCAACCTCATTGGTACGGTAAGTATCGCCCGAATAACGCAGCAGCTCCGAGGGGGCGGCAACCGTCTGCACAAAACGGACTGCACGATCACGCGAGATCACCCGCGTGGGCGCGCCCTGACGACGCAAAATCAGGCCCTGGGCCTCGAGTGTGGCCAGCGCATGCCGCAGCGTATGCCGACTGACATCGTAGTGTTTGCAGAACGAACTCTCCGAGGGCAGTGAGCCTCCGACGCCCCACTCCCCCGCCCGAATCCGATCTGCCAGCGCATTGGCCACGAACTCATGTAGCGTGACCCCGCTGGCTAACAACTCTTCTTTGCGCTCATTTGTCATCGTTTTTGCAAAGACCCCCTGAAAGCCGTCTGCAGGCCCGAAAGCCCACACCGCCGCGGATGATACTCCAGCTAAGGGTCAGGAAAACCTAGGAAAACTCCATAGACCGCAGCCATGTTCTGCAGATCCTGCGGCGTGTCTAGGTCAGAGAAATAGGCGGGATCCTCGGTCAAAAATTCGTAGCGTTTTGTACTGCCCACGCCGACAAACTCCCGCAGCCGAAATCCAGGCTGACTCAAGGCCGATGGTGGAATCGCCGAGGCCGCCAGCACGATGGGGTGGCCGGGCGTGCCTGCACTATTTCGGGGCAAAACAATGTCCGCATTCTGATCATGGGCTTGTGCCCAGAGGGTCTCGTAATGCCGGGCGGTGAGCAATGGCAGATCGACCAGACTCATCAATAGAGGAGCCGGTAACGACTGCGGCGCCATTAAGGCAGCCCTCAGTCCGCTGGCCACAGAAAACTGCAGATCATCCGTTATTTGTTCAGAAGCAATCCTGACTCGGTTGATCTCAATATCGGAAAGTGCTGCTGCATGTCGCGACAGCGCCTCCGATACCGCATCAGCCTGAGCGCCAATGACCACGACTGCGCGTTGAATGCCGGCATCGGCCATGGTGCGCAGCTGCCTGACCACCAGCGGCTGGCCATCGATTTGCAGCAAGCCCTTGCAGCAGCCGCCAAGCCGACTTCCTCGGCCCGCAGTCAGCAAAAGCCCGGTTGCTTCCAAAGGAATCAGGGGTGTCATTTCATCTGCAAATTCTTTGCAAAGGCCACGTCCAAATCTCGGGGCAGTGGCACTGCGTTTTTGACCGCAAGCACCTCGGCCATGACGCTCACGGCAATCTCAGCAGGTGTTTTGCTGCCGATATAAATCCCAATCGGACCGCGCAGCCGCGCAAGGCTTTCCTCGGTCTGGCCAAAATGCTCAATCATGCGTCGATGGCGCTCGGCATTATTGGAGCGTGAGCCGATTGCGCCAACATAAAACGCATCGCTTTGCAGGGCCTCCAAGAGCGCAATGTCATCGAGCTTGGGGTCGTGGGTCAATGCCAACACACAGCATCGCCGATCGGGTTTAAATGTCCTGACTGCATCATCCGGCCAGTCCGACAGTATCGAGACTCCCGGCACGGACCAAGAGGCAGAGTATTCATTGCGCGGATCGCAGACCGTGACCTGAAATCCATTAAAAAGCGCCATGCTGGCAAGGTATTCCGCCATCTGTCCAGCGCCAATCAAGAGCATCCGATACTCTGGGCCGTAGGTATTTTTCAGGGTCTTACTGTCAATGCTTAATTCATCGATCTGACTGACCGATTCCAGATGGACCTCTCCGGAGGCCAAGTCCGTGACACGCTGAACCAACCCGCCTGACTCTAAACGCTGCACCAGCGCCGTCAGGGGCGCTGCGCTAGGATTAAATTCCAGCAATAGCTCGAGCGTGCCGCCACAAGGCAAGCCGAAGCGGTGGGCCTCATCGGCGGTGATGCCATAACGCAGCAGCTGCGGCGGCCCATCGCGCAGCGCATCGGAAATGCTTGCTTTGGCCGCCTGGGTATAACGAACGATCAAATCATCCTCGATGCAGCCGCCTGAGACCGAGCCCACCACTGCGCCGGTCTCGCATAAACCCATGATCGAGCCGACAGGCCGAGGCGATGAGCCCCAGGTCCGCACGACGGTCGCCAGCAAAGCCCGCTTGCCCTGGCTACGCCAGTCGCGCAAGTGTCGCAAAACAATGACATCAAGATTCTCCACGCGCTTAGTCCTTACGCATCACGATGCATCAATCGGATCGCATCAGCACCGCAAGCTCCTTGGCAAGCAACTCGACATGCGAGAGATTATGAATCGCTATGGCACGATCCGCATAGCGATGCAAGACCGTGGCACCAGCAGCAAGCGGCTGATAGCCCTCGTAGCGCAGTAACGGATTAAGCCAAACGAGCCGCCGGCTCTGACGCGAAAGCCAGCCGAGTTCTTCATCTAACAAATCACTGGCGCCTGTATCAAGACCATCGCTAATCAGTAACACCAGACTGCGCCGGCCCACTACGGCCGATCGATGATGATGTCGTAGCTGCGACAGCGACTCCCCAAGCCTTGTGCCCGAGGCGAAATCAGGAATTAATGTGTTGGCCAGACCCAGCATTCGGTCGGTATCGCGCTCACGAAAGGCCCGTGTCAGATCAGTAAGCCTAACGCCAAAGGAAAATACCGATCGGCGCAGACCACGTGTGGACTGGTGTAAAAATGCAAGCATTAGCCTTGCATAACGCTCCATAGATCCTGAGATATCAACCAGCACGAGCAAAGGCAGCGGCTGTTGACGATGCCGCAAAAATGCAGGCGCAGGGGCCTCGCCTGCATAGCGGCTTGTCTCTCGGACAAGCCGCGACCAATCGGGATGCCGGCCGTGGGCTGCCGACTGCATCCGTCGGGATCGATGGGTCGGCACTCTAAGGGGTACCTCGCGCACCAGACGCTCCATCAGTAAAAATTCACTGGCACTCAGAGACTGAAAATCGGCATGCCTCAGCCGCGCAACCGCACTGGCGCTCATGGCCGCATCCAGATGAATCTCATCTTCACGAGGCGCCTGCGTCGGTGTGGCCGCGCGCGGGGGCGTCAGTGCCTCGGTGGCCCGGGGACCACGCTTGGGCGGATTGGCCTGGGCTTTTGAAGACGGCAGCAGCTGGGCCATCAACTGCTTGGCAATCTCGGGGTTACGAAAAAACGCATCAAAGAGTTCTTCAAAGACCTGCCGGTCTTCCTGGCGAGACACCAGCACAGACTCCAGTCCCGCATACAGATCAAGCCGCTGAGAAACACCAACCAATGTGGCGGCCTGCTGCGCTAATCCGATGCGCGCACTGTCAATCGGCAGGCCTGCGCGACGCAGGGCTCGCGAAAATCCAACAATGTTTTCGGCAAGCTTTCCCGCCCGGGCATCACCGAGCAGCATCACTCGACCTTCAGCAATTCTTCGCTAACCGTCTGTAAAGCGGCAACATCTTCTCGCTGCTTAAAGAGAATGCCGGCCGTCTGCTCAATGACTTCGGGATCCAGCTGCAGGGTATCCAACGCCACAAGGGCCTTGGCCCACTCGACACTTTCTGCAATGCCGGGCGTGCGCTGAAACGCATTGGCAAACGGCTGCTGCCGAAGCCGGCTCACAAAATCCGCCACCTGGGCGCTGAGTGCCTCACTGGCAGTGGGCACTTTCGAGCGGACAATTTCTAACTCGCGATCTCGCTGCGGATAATCCACCCACTGATAAAGGCAGCGGCGCTTGACTGCGTCATTGAGTTCGCGGGTTCGATTGCTGGTGAGAATCGTCAGTGGTGTGGAGCGCGCGCGAATCACCCCCAGCTCGGGAATGCTGACCTGATACTCTCCGAGATACTCCAGTAAAAAAGCTTCAAAAGGCTCATCAGCCCGGTCCACCTCGTCAATCAGTAAGACTGCGCCGGGCTCTGGTGCCTCAAGTGCCTGCAGCAGCGGCCGGCGAATGAGATAGCGGTCCTGGTAGACCTCCTTCTCGATCTCATCGGCCTTGGCCTGATGCTCACGGACCCGCATATGAATGAGCTGGGCGGAGAAATTCCACTCGTAGAGCGCTTCGCGCTGCTCCATACCGTCATAACACTGAAGCCGCACCAACATTCGGCCTAGTGCGGAGGCAAGTGACTTCGCCAGCTCGGTCTTCCCCACACCCGGCGCGCCCTCCAGCAACAAAGGGCGGCCCAGCCGCATCGACAAAAAGACCGCCGTCGCAAGACGCCGGTCCGGGTAATAGCCGACCGCCTGCAGCAAGCCGATGAGTCCATCAACGGACCCAAGGGCCTTCTCCAACTGCTGCACGCTGACCTAGGCGTTTCCGAGGGCCTGCTGAACGGCCCGCTTGGTCTGTACCTTCACCAGTTGCGCACGATACTCAGCCGAGGCATGCAGATCTGAAGTGAGATCGGCAGCACTCACCGCCACGCTATCAACGGCAGCGGCCGAGAAGTCTTTGGTGAGCGCAGCCTCAAGCCCTGCGTGACGGTACACGCCATTGCCGCCGCCGGTGATTGCGACCCGCACGCCGGCATCGGTCTTGGCAACAAACACGCCGAGCAAGGCATAGCGTGACGCAGGCTGCTTGAACTTGGCATAACCGCTGGCCTTCGGAATCGGAAAACGAATGGCCACGATCAACTCACCCGGCTCAAGGGCGGTTGAGAACATGCCCTTAAAAAAACTATCCGCAGCGATCTCGCGGCGATTGGTTTTGATGGTGGCACCAAGCCCCAATACCCCACTGGGGTAGCAGGCGGCGGGGTCATTATTTGCAACTGATCCGCCCATCGTGCCCATGGCCCGCACCTGGCGGTCCCCAATTCCGCCGGCCAGACGTGCCAAGCCGGGAATCGTAGACTGCAGCTCTTTGTTGTGGGCGACCTCCTGATGCCGCGTCATTGCACCAATCACCATGGCGTTGCCGTCTTTGCAGATGCCTTGAAGATCTGCAATCGCTGCGAGGTCCACCAAAGACTCAGGGCTGGTGAGACGCTGCTTCATCGAGGCCAATAAGGTCTGTCCGCCAGCGAGCAGCTGAGCACCCTTTGCCGCCTTGGCAACCGCATCCTGCACCGAGGATGCGCGATCAAATGAAAATCCATACATCGTGAATCTCCTTTTAGGCTTTTGCCGTTTGAATGGCCTGCCACACGCGATGCGAGGTCGCGGGCATGTCGAGTTCTTTCACGCCAAGCGGTGCGAGCGCATCCAGAATCGCATTCATCACCGCCGGCGGAGAGCCAATTGCACCTGCCTCGCCGCATCCTTTGGTTCCCAATGGATTGGTCGTGCACGGCGTGCAGACATGGCCGATATTGAACATCGGCACGTCATCGGCCCGTGGCATTGCGTAATCCATGAAGGAGCCCGAAAGCAGCTGGCCTGACTCGGGGTCATAGACACAGTTTTCCATCAAGGCCTGGCCAATACCCTGCACCAGCCCGCCATGGACCTGGCCCTCGACAATCATTGGATTAATAATGGTGCCGAAATCATCAACTGCCGTGAAGCGATCGATGCGGACCTCGCCCGACTCGGGATTGACTTCAATTTCGCAAATATAGGTGCCTGCCGGAAAGGTGAAGTTGGTGGGGTCATAAAACGCAGTCTCATTGAGCCCCGGCTCGAGTTTGTCCAGCGGATAGTTGTGCGGCACATAGGCGGTCAGCGACACCTGGGCAAACGGAATTTTCTTATCAGTGCCCTTGACCGAAAATTCGCCATTGGAAAACTCGATATCGCTGTCGCTGGCCTCCATCAGGTGGGCCGCAATCTTTTTGGCCTTGGCCTCAATCTTATCGAGGGCCCGCATGATGGCCGCACCACCAACTGAAATCGAACGGGACCCATACGTGCCCATGCCAAACGGTACGCGGCCCGTATCCCCATGCACAACATCAACGTTCTCCACCGGGATGCCCAGGCGCGCTGCCACCACCTGCGCAAAGGTGGTCTCGTGGCCCTGGCCGTGGCTGTGTGAACCGGTAAAGACCGTCACACTGCCTGTCGGATGTACGCGGACCTCGCCGCACTCGAATAAGCCCGCACGGGCACCCAGTGCTCCAGCGATGTTCGAGGGCGCAATCCCGCAGGCCTCGATGTAACTGGAGTAGCCAATGCCGCGGCGCAGTCCCTTTTTCTCAGAGGCTGCCTTGCGCGCTGCATAGCCCGCCACATCGGCAAGTGTCTTGGCTTTCTCGAGGCACTGGTGATAGTCCCCGGTGTCGTACTGCAAGGCCACCGGTGTCTGATACGGGAACTGGGTAATGAAATTGCGCTTGCGAATTTCATCTTGGCCCAGGCCAAGATCCCAGGCGGCACGGGTCACCAGGCGCTCCAGCAAATAGGTGGCCTCGGGCCGGCCGGCACCGCGATAAGCATCCACCGGAGCAGTGCTCGTGAACCAGGCATCGACCTCAACGTAAATCTGCGGCGTGGTGTACTGGCCCGCCAAAAGCGTTGCATACAAGATGGTCGGTATTGCCGTCGAGAAGGTTGACAAATAGGCGCCCAGATTGGCATCGGTGTGGACCCGCAGAGCAAGGAATTTACCTTCTTTGTCCATTGCCATCTCGGCATGCGAGACGTGGTCGCGGCCATGCGCATCGCTTAAGAACGACTCATTTCGGTCTGCTGTCCATTTCACCGCACGATTGATCTTCTTGGCGGCCCAGGTCACGCAGACATCTTCAGCATACAAATAAATTTTTGAGCCAAAGCCGCCGCCGACATCGGGCGCAATCACCCGGACTTTGTGCTCAGGCAAGCCCATGACAAAAGCTGTCATCAACAGGCGCTCGACATGCGGATTCTGATTGGCAACGTACAGCGTGTACTCATCAGATGCCCGATTAAACGAACCAATGGCAGCCCGCGGCTCCATTGCATTGGGAATGAGTCGGTTATTGGTGATATCAATCTTGGTGACATGGGCCGCCTTTGCAAAGGCGGCATCAACGGCGGTCTTATCGCCGATGGCCCACTTGTAGCAATGGTTATCGGGCGCAATGTCGTGAAGCATAGGCGCGCCTGATTTTTTGGCATCCAGCACCCCCACCACAGCGGGCAGCACTTCGTAGTCAATCTCCACCAGCTCGGCCGCATTGCGGGCCTGCTCGAGCGTTTCCGCAATCACCATCACCACATGGTCACCCACATAACGGACCTTGCCCTGGGCAAGGATGGGGTGCGGTGGCTCTTTCATCGGCTGACCATCAGTGCTGGTAATCAGCCAGCCACAGGGCAGCCCGCCGATCTTGTCATTGGCAACATCCTGGCCATCGAATACCGCAATCACGCCCGGTGCGGATGCGGCTGCTTTTTTGTTGATGGATTTGATCTTGGCGTGGGCATGCGGGGAGCGCACAAAGACCGTGTAGCTCATGTTGGCGAGCTGGACATCATCGGTGTATTGGCCCGCGCCGGTGAGAAACCGGATGTCTTCTTTGCGAAGGACTGACTCACCAATATGCGGAAGATTTGCGAAATCGGAAGAACCCATTGTCTTTTCTCCTTAAGCCTTCATTGCGGCAGCGCCCTGCTGAATGGCGCGCACGATGTTGTGATATCCGGTGCAACGGCAGAGGTTGCCTTCGATGTTTTCCCGGATCTGCTGCTCCGAGGCATTTGGGTGCTTGCCGCACAGATCAACGGCATTCATCACCATGCCCGGTGTGCAAAACCCGCACTGAAGCCCATGACACTCTTTGAAGGCCTGCTGCATGGGATGGAGGCTGCCATCGGCGGCGGCAAGCCCTTCGATGGTGGTGATGGTTTTGCCCTGCGCTTGGGCCAACAAAATGTTGCAAGATTTCACCGCACTGCCGTCCATCATGACCGTGCAAGCACCACACTGGGCGGTATCGCAGCCCACATGGGTGCCGGTGAGCCGGAGATTTTCGCGAATCGCGTGGACCAAAAGCGTGTTATCGGGGGCTTCTATCGTGACGGACTTGCCGTTCACCGTGAGCGTTGTCTTCATGCCAGGGGTCTCCTCTTTGGGGACCGTCATCATAGGCACAGGCCCGCCAGCCTGCCAATCGGAATCACCCTGACCCAGGGGTTTGATGCGCCGCAAAATTTATGGTCTAAAGGCGGGACAGGATTGTTCCGTAAGCCCGGTATCCGATAAAGTAAGTTTTAATCAGCCATGTACTTCGAATCCATCCTGATTTCGCCCACCGAGCGGCGCTTCGCGGTCTTTAATGAACGGGGGCAGATGGTCTTTTACACCTCCAGCGTGCTGGCGGCCCGCATGTTCATGGCGGGCAAAAACACCAATATGTGGAGCGGTACTGGCGAGTCAAAGGCCGCCTGAGCGGCCCGCTTACTGCCCCTGAACCTGCGGCAGCTGAGACTTGAGGTCTCGGGCATAGGCCGCGCAAGAGGTCCGTACCGTATACCACTCGGAGTTTTGCACCAGTCGGCGGGCCGATTCGCAGGCCTGCAGCGTGTCATAAGGCACGCCAAAATGATGAATCAGCTGATTATTCGAGCTGAGATTGATAAAGACCACCAGTAAGAACTTCATCGCTGACTCCTGTTTTTCCAGATCTGCCCCATGCCGCCCTCTCGGACGCCCCCTCAAAGCCCAACAACGCTGGAGTTCCAGGAGCGAGACTGCTTCGATAGGGATTACGGCACAAACACCACCACCCCTTTAGCCAAGTCAGGATTTCCCGAGCTGCCCAATCTGGCCCACGGCAAGCCCTACATGGCCTCCTGGACCAGCGAAATTCAGCAATCCTTCGCGCTGCTGCGCTCAAGCCTCGGCCCAAGGATGCCCTTCTACAGCTTTGTCGATATTGGCTGCGGCAAGGGCAAGGTGCCGATTGTCTGGCGGCTGTCCTGCGAGGCCGCGGGTATTGAACAACGCATCATCGGGCTGGATTATGTGGCCTCTTTTATCGACATCGCCCGACAGAACCACCGCAAGGTGTTTGGCACTGAGGGTGAGTTTATCGCTGCGGATGCGACCAACTTTCACTACGGCGGACTGGGTAACGGATTGATTGCCTATCTGTACAACCCATTTGATGATGTGATTTTGGACCAAGTCTTACGCCTGCTTCGCCGCATTCCTTGTGTCGTGATCTACAACATTCCAACGCATGCGGATTGTTTTCCGCGACACGGATTCGAGCTGATTCACCAACGCCGCGGCGCTAACCAGAATCAAGAGACCAAGATTTTTTCAAATCACCGCAGGCCGGCGCCGGCGACATCGGCGCCGCGTTTTTAGCCACGCCTGCCGCGCGCTGGAGGCCTTACATTCCCCGAACTGCGATCACGCCCATGCCCGCAACAATCAGAAACAGGGTCATGCCCCCGATTGCGTTGGTGGAGATGCGTGCGGCAAGGTTATGGAGATCACCTGCGGCCCGGCTTTTGCGGGCAAAGGCATTAAAGCCCATGATCACCACCAGAAGGAAGAAGATGATGCCCAGAACCACCGGCACATTATCATTGGGTCCGTCCGATGCAAGGCTGATCATCACAAAGGCAACGATGACCGACAAAAGCGCAAAAGCGATCGGGACAAGCTTGGTAAAAAGGCTGCTTTTTTTCATGGTGGCTCCTTGAGGGAAGGGAGACGGAGAGCCCTAAATCTACCCTGATGTACGGCCAGGAATCAAGGAAAATCCTCTGGACAGCAGCCACAGCATTTAATTTTTTCAATCCACTGACCAAAACGATGAAAACACTGTCCACCGAAGAACGCAATCAGGCGCTATCCCGACTGTCGGGCTGGGAATTTCAAAACGATCGCGGCGGCCTGATACGCCGCGATTTTCGCTTTGCTGATTTTCCCTCCGCCTTTGCATTCATGACCCAGATGGCGATCTACTCCGAATCGGTCGGCCACCACCCAGAATGGTTCAATGTCTACAGCCGGGTCACGGTCACGCTGACCACCCATGATGCGGGCGGCCTGACTCAAAAAGATATTGACTGGGCGCTTCAGGCCAATCAACGCGCCCAATGAATTTAGCCCGGCTGCTGATCCGTTGGGACGCTCTTACGCCCGATCAGCCCGCACTATTTTTCGGCACATCGGTCTGGGCCACATTTGGCCAATGGACTGCGCGGGCGGCGGCCCTCGCGCTGGCGTTTCGCGATTTGGGCTTGAAGCCCGGCGATCGGGTGCTGCTCTTTGCGCAAAATCATCCGCGCTATCTTGAGGTGCTGATGGGCTGCTGGTGGGCCGGCCTAGTCGCGATCCCGGTCAATGCCCGACTGCACTCGAAAGAGGTTCAATGGATCATCGATAACGCCAAACCGCGTATTGGTTTTTTTCATCAGACCGGCGATGGCGCTAACTTCAGAGGGCTGGAAAAGTGTTTTGAATTTGAGTCTGCTGCGCTCGATGCCGTGCTGGCCCCGGCGTTGGCAAAAAGCCTGATGGTCCGCGAGGTCGCGCTCAACGACACCGCCGCCGATGACACCGCCTGGCTTTTTTACACCAGCGGCACAACAGGCAGGCCCAAAGGCGTGCAGATCACGGCGCGCAATCTGATGACCATGGGCCTGTGCTATTTCACTGATGTTGATTTCATCGCGCCCAATGACCTCATGGTCTATGCAGCCCCAATGTCACATGGCGCGGGCCTGTATTGCATTCCGCATCTGATGGCGGGCGCACGCCATGTGGTGCCGCAATCTGGCGGGGTTGATCCGGCTGAACTGTTTTCCTTGGGCCATACGCTTGGGCCGCTATCGACATTCGCAGCACCGACGATTGTCAAGCGGCTCGTGGAGCATGCAGCGCAAGCTGGCCTGGGTATCGATGAGTGTGCGGCCGCATTTAAAACCATCGTCTATGGCGGAGCGCCAATGTATATCGCCGATATCGAGCGGGCCCTTCATGTCATGGGCCCTCGATTTGTTCAAATTTATGGCCAAGGTGAGACCCCGATGGTGGCCACTGCGCTCTCGCGGCAGCATCTGAGCCAGGTGGATCATCCGCGCTACCGTGAACGCATCGCCTCGGTGGGGGTCGCCCAGACGCCCGTGCAGATTCGAATCGTCAATGCCCAGGGCGCGCCACAACCGACCGGCGAAGTGGGCGAGGTTCTGGTCAAAGGCGACACCGTGATGCGCGGCTACTGGCAGGATCCCGAGGCAACTCGGGCAGCGATTCGCGATTCCTGGCTCTTTACGGGCGATGTGGGCTGCCTTGATGAAGACGGATTTCTAACACTTAAAGATCGCAGCAAAGACCTCATCATAAGTGGCGGCTCCAACATCTATCCGCGAGAAGTCGAGGAAGTCTTGATGTCAGCAGCGGGCGTTGCCGAGGCCGCTGTCGTCGGCGCGCCCGATCCGCAGTGGGGCGAAGCAGTGGTTGCGTTTATCGTTCCCGCGGCCGGAGCGCAGATCGATCCCGCGGCGTTAGATCGCCACTGCCAAGACAACATTGCGCGCTTTAAACGGCCCAAACGCTACATCCTGACCACAACACTGCCGAAAAATAATTACGGAAAAGTCTTAAAGACTGCCTTGCGCGAGCAGCTGCGCCAGGGCGACTAGCCGCAGGGGCCGCCGATTGAATTTTGATCCGACTTAGCCAGCCTGCTGCCGAGCGCGCAGCACATTGCGCTGAATCTTTCCGGTGGTAGTCATGGGTAATGCATCAATGAATTCAATCTCCTTGGGGTACTGATAGGGTGCGAGCCGCTTTCTAACAAAGGCCTGCAATTCATCGATCAGGACGGCTGACGCGGTATGTCCTGCCGCAACCACGACAAAGGCTTTCACAACTGCGCCGCGTTCGGCATCAGGCTTGGGAATGACTGCCGCATTGGCGACTGCAGGATGCTTGACCAAGCAGTTTTCGATCTCACCCGGCCCGACCCGATAGCCCGAGGTTTTAAATACATCATCGGTGCGGCCCTGATAAATCAAATATCCATCGGCATCCATCAGGGCCATATCGCCTGTACGGCACCAAGATTGCAGATCGTGGTTGGCAAATTTTGCTTTGGTGGCACGCGGGTTATTCCAGTAGCCCAGAAAGAAAATTGGGTCGAGCACGCCATGGCGATCACGCCGATGAATGGCGACCTCGCCCACCTCTCCCCGCGGCAAGACGCGGCCTTCTTCATCGATCACCTCAACCCGGTGGCCGGGATACGGCCGGCCCATGCTGCCGCGCTTAGCCGGCCAGCCGACCTGCGAATGGCCCAAATGATTCATCGCACCGTTGCCGACGATGTAATTGACTTCGGTCTGGCCAAACATTTCATTGACCACCACACCGAGTCGAGATTCGCAGTAGTCATAGACCGCATCACCCACAGACTCCCCTGCGCTCATGATCGCCTGCAGTCCCAACTCGAAATGACGCTTCGGATCGGGATAGGCCTTCATCATCGCTTTCAATGCGGTCGGAAACAGAAATGAGTGGCTCACCGCATGGCCTTGCATCAACTCGAAGGCGCGCTGGGGGCTAAATCGGCCCGTAAAGGCAAGGATGGATTGACCAAAATAAAGTGTCGGCAGCAAAGCATCCATCAAGCCGCCTGTCCAGGCCCAGTCCGCAGGCGACCAAAAGACTGTTGCGTTGAGTGGAAACCAATTCTGGCTCGCGACAAATCCCGGAAGATTGCCGATCAACGCCCGATGCGGAATCAGCGCTCCCTTTGGCGGGCCAGTCGTCCCGCTGGTGTAGAGGAAAAATGCCGGCTCATCGGCGTGTGTGGCAAGCGGCGAGAAACTTGCTGAGCTCTTATCAAGCAGCTGCCGATAGCCATAGTCGCCATCCTGCTGAGCCCGGCCTACACCAATCACCACGATACCCGGAACCAAGGCGCGCGCTGCCAATACATTGGCCATCGCATGCTCATCGGCAAGCACAATCCGCGCGCCACTGTCTCGCAAACGAAACTCAAGGGCCTCTACGCCAAAGAGCATCGACATCGGCATGGCCACCGCGGCCATCTGTGTGATCGCCATGTGGGCCACTGCAGTTTCAAAACGCTGCGGCATCACGATGGCCACTCGATCGCCGCGCTTCGCACCGAGACGCTTTAAGGCATTACTGAGCTGATTGGCCTGCGACTGAAGCGCGCCATAGCTGTAACGATCAATCCGGCCTGATTCCTGCTCAACAATCACCGCGGTCTGGGATGCAGTGCGCGATGAAGCGGCCCACCGTCCGCAGCAGGCCTGCGCAACATTAAAGCGCTGGGGCACCTTCCAGAAAAAATTTTGGTGTAAAAAAAAATAGTGGTCGGGAATCGGCATGGGCGACAGCGCAGGGGTCTTCATCAAGATTCTGTCACGCCTGGCAGGCCCCCGGCCGACTTATTTTGCATGCTTCAGTGTAAGGCGGCCTCTCAAGCGTCTTGCGCATGAAAAACAAAAGGCCCGCTAGTGCGGGCCTTTTGAACTGAACCGGAAACTAAGACTTAGGCAGCCTTGAGTGCGGTGGAAGCAGCCTTCAGGCTGGCCTTGGTGGCCGACTGAACATTCTGCTCAACAGCAGCAACAGCCTGCTTGGCAGCCTTCGAGGCGGTCTCGTAGGCCGTGTTCGCGGCGGTCAGGGCTGACTTGACCAGAGCAACACCGCTCTCGGAACCGGCGGGAGCGCTCTTGGAGAACTCTTCCACTGCGGTGGTGATCTTCTCGTTGCCAGCAGCGATTTGTGCCTCAGCCATCTTGGCGTAGGTGTTCACGGTCTCGGACATGATGCCGTAGACAGCGTTGGCGTAGCCGACTGCGCTTTCCATCGTGGGCAGCGCGAAGGAGGACTGCACCTTCACGAAGTCCTGAACATCTTTCACCGACACGAGTGCCTTAAGGTTGTCTGCGCTTTGGCCCATTGCGCCCTTGGCGACTTTGAGCTGCAGCTCAACAAACTTCTCAACGCCGCTGAAAGAGGCGTTGCCCAGGTCAACCATCGTCTCGACGTTGGTCTTGGCGATCTCTACAAACTGCTCGTTTACGTTTTTCATCTTGAATTCTCCAAAGTGTTAAGGGGTGGACAGCTTTTAAAAACCGTTTCGGCTGCTCGCGAAATCTTTTTGATGCGGCGCACAAACCGCATTTGAACTCATCAAATGGTGCACTGCAACCCCCTGTGTCGCATTTTTCTGTCGCAACGCGTCATATTTTCATATTGTGGAATAAAGGGTCAGATCAGAGGCTGGATATCCCCCCTTGCGGCGAAATCGAGTCTGCCAATAGATTGGGAGCGTTGGGCCCACACCACCGCGCGGGCCGCAGCGAACAGGGGATCACCATGGCAAAAACAATCACGCAGGTCCTTGCACTTCAGAACCGGCCGGTTATCTCGGTCACCACCGATGCGACAGTCCGCTTCGCGCTTGAAATGATGGCCAGCCACCATATTGGTGCCCTGCCCGTGATTGACGCAGGCCGGCTGGTGGGGATCTTCTCCGAGCGGGATTACGCCCGCCAGGGTGAATTGAAAGGCCGCAGCTGCGATGACACCCATGTGCGGCAGATGATGACCGCACCGGTCATTTCGATTAGCCCTGAGACCCAGATCGATGCCTGCATGCAAATCATGACCGATAAGCGCATCCGGCACCTGCCCGTTGTCAAAGAGGACCGTGTCATCGGCATGATTTCCATTGGAGACGTGGTCCGAGAAATGATTGACGAGCAAAAACAGTTAATCTCGCAGCTTGAGGCCTATATCCACGGCTGACCGCCCCCAATCCACGCACGCCGAAACAATTCCGACTCAACGCTGGACTAAAATAGTGTGCATGTGTCGGTTGGCCACCCTACTCCTCAGTCTTTTGCTGCCTTTGCAGGTCGTGGCCGGGCTTGTCACTTCACACCACTGCATCGGGCATCAGGACGCAGCGGCACCCACGATGATGCATGCGGCCGGCCATCCTCAGATCGACCACAGCGGCCAAGGTTGTCAGGGCCATGACTGCTCCAGCCCCACCGGAACTGAGCCCGCCGCCGCTGGCGGCGTATGCCAAGACTGTGCCGGCTGCGTGAGCTGCTCGATTGCGGTTAACTCTTCTCGAATCGAATCCACTCCGGCCCCCAACATTTCTCCGCAGGCCTTTTGGCCCGAAATGCAAAGTGGGGTCATACCAAGAGTCGAAACACGTCCACCCATCGCATCCTGACCTCTCGCTAGAACACGCCAGCACTGTTGCTGGAAGAACGAATTGCTGAAAGGACAGACGATGCAGATGCATTCTCATGGGCATAGTGCCCATCACGCACACGGCGGCCGCCCCCATCAAGCCCCGCCCGATGGGCCAGCCGGCTGGGGCAGCCGACATCAAGCCGTAAGAGAAGCTGGTGGCTGGCGCCAACTCCTTAAAGAGCCCATCGATAAGCGGGCGTGGGATCACCAGTTTGAGCGTGAGCTTACAGGCGAAACTCTCATGGCGCGAAGCCTGACACTCACGCCAAACGTTGTTTCGGAGCTCCGCGCGATTGGACGTGAAGCGCTCCTGTGGTCACTTGAACCCAATCGCCGAAGAATGCTTGGAACTTTGGCTCAACAACAACATCATGTGCTTGAAGTCATTGCGAAGGCGTGGACGGCGCAGCAGATCTGGCTCATCAAGCTGCAGATGGCAGACCTACGCGATATTCAGGCCGAGCTTGCCACGCGATTGGCAGCGGCTGGGAATTGGCCCAAAAAAGAGCAGCTGGAGTGGCTCGCCAAGAAAAATAAAGCGCTGGATTCTCTTGATAGTTCTCGAGTCGCGGGTGAACGACAATTCTCCGAGCTTCGAATCGCGCTGCAGCTCTCGCAAGCCGAACTAGAATTTACGAAAATCAAACTGTCACCACCTACGCTGTGGGCACTCGGAATTTCGGAGATGGATCCACAGCCGCTTCAAAGTCGAGCACAGAGCGCGGTGCAAAAAACACCTGGGCCCGCAGGACCGCCGCTGGATCTGTGGCGCAGCTATCAGGCCACACTGCTCAGCCTTGAGCAGGCAGACGCTGCGGGCCGATCTCTTCGTCGCGAAAAAGAAGTCGCTGAATTGGCTGCGAATCTGCTTTCCGAGGCCCTGCTCGAATATAACGGTATGTTCATCAGTACGTTTTCGTTACTGGATCATCAGATCGAAAAACTTGAAGCAGATAAGGAAGTTATTCAGGCGACTGCAGGACTTCTGCAGCAGCAAAGTGCGTTGAAACGTACATCTGTTCAAACGCTACTTCTTGAAGCAGATTTCGGGGTGCGATCATGAATCGACGCCGTCAATTTATGGGCCTAACAGCTGCGATTGGCGTAGGGGGTCTAATGGTGAACCGATCGAGCCTCGCCGGATTACCAGAGCCCGTATCGCAAATATCAGCAGGCACTCAAGGGCCCCTAAGGGGAGATCACGAGGCAATTTATCAGCCGGTAGTGACGTTAAACGGCTGGACCCTGCCGTACCAGCTCCGTAATGGCGCAAAGGAATTCCACTTAGTTGCAGAGCCAGTGGTCCGAGAGATGACCCCAGGGTTTCGTGCCCATCTGTGGGGGTATAACGGACAGTCGCCAGGGCCAACGATCGAGGTCGTTGAGGGCGACCGCGTCCGGCTTTTTGTCACCAACCGGCTGCCGGAGCACACCTCGATTCATTGGCACGGCCAGCGACTGCCCAATGGGATGGATGGCGTAACTGGTCTGAATCAACCGGGTATTCCGCCTGGGCAGACGTTTGTTTACGAGTTTGTTGCCCGGCGTCCCGGCACATTCATGTACCACCCCCATGCCGATGAAATGACCCAGATGGCGATGGGCATGATGGGTTTTTGGGTGACGCATCCTAGGAAAGCAAGCCGACTGATCGAAAAAGTAGATCGGGACTTTGTTTTTTTGCTCAGTAGCTACGACATTGAGCCTGGCAGTGCGACCCCCAAGATCATGACCATGTTGGATTTCAATCTCTGGACCTGGAATAGCCGAATCTTTCCCGGAATTGATTCACTCAATGTTCGGCTTAATGATCGTGTTCGGATCCGTATTGGCAATCTCACTATGACCAATCACCCGATCCATCTGCATGGCCATGAGTTTGAAGTCACCGGCACAGATGGGGGCCCGACACCACCGGGGAGCCGCTGGCCCGAGGTGACTGCCGATATTGCGGTGGGGCAGATGCGGCAAATTGAGTTCATCGCCTCCGAGGAGGGGGACTGGGCCTTTCACTGTCACAAATCTCACCATACGATGAATGCCATGGGCCACGACGTCCCCACTCTCATCGGCATCGATCACCGGGGTCTGGTTGGGCGCATTCGCGGACATATTCCTGACTACATGCCGATGGGCGAGCGCGGCATGGCGGATATGGCCGAAATGGAAATGGAACTTCCGGCCAACACTGCGCCGATGATGACCGGCCAGGGACCGTTTGGCTCAGTGGAGATGGGGGGAATGTTTTCAATGGTCAAAGTCCGTAAATCACAGCGGCCCGGCGACTACAGCGATCCGGGCTGGTATCGGCATCCAAAGGGTACTGTCGCCGGCCCTGTTGCCCAGGCCGAGGCGCCAGCAGCAGCGAGTGCGCCAAGCAGTCCTGCCAAGTTGACTTCGCCGACCACGCAGGCCCCTGTCGAGGTTCGTATTCAAAAACCCAATAGCCACAAGCACTAGGAGCGCTGAAATGAATCCACAAGCCAATTTCAAAAAATCAAATCTCTTGACCGAGCGGCGGATGGCCATCGCTGCACTCGCCGTATTGGCGGTGGCGCCTGTTGTCGCGCTGCGGGCCCATGGGCCACAGGCTGGCCATCATGGTCATGGAGCAAAACCAGCGGCGGCCGAGCAAATGCCCTGGGGTATCGCCGGCTCAGCGCGTGCAGTGAGTCGCACCATTGCGATCGACATGAGCGATGACATGAAATTCTCCCCAAACCGACTACGAATTCAGCTTAACGAGACCATTCGCTTTCAAGTCCGAAATCGTGGAAAAGTGATGCACGAGATGGTGATTGGCGACACCAAGACCCTCAAAGAGCATGCGGAGTTGATGAAAAAGCATCCCAATATGGAGCACGATGAGCCCTACATGGCCCATGTCTCGCCTGGCAAGCGGACCGATCTGATCTGGACGTTTAATCGGGCCGGTAAATTCCAGTTCGCCTGTCTGGTACCTGGCCATTTTGAAGCCGGCATGATCGGTGAGATTGAGGTCACCGGATGAGGCTAACCGCGCGCCCCATGTGGAAAGCCGTCTGTTTCCTATCGGTCCTTATTTCGGTCAGCGGACAGGCCTCTGAAGAGTGGGTCTCGGGCACGGTTCGCCGGATTGATACTGATCAACAGAAGATAACGATTCAGCATGAAGAAATTAAAAGCCTGCAAATGCCCCCAATGCGGATGGTCTTTCGTATCAGCTCTGCCGAACTCTTGCAGGGCCTCTCTGTGGGTGACGCCATTGAATTTACGGTGGCAGAGCAGTCGGGCACCTACGTCGTTTTGAAAGCAAAGAAGAAACCCTAGCGGCTACGCTGAATCGGTTGTGCCAGAATTCCTCTGGAGAACGGGGGAATTGTGGGGAATCACACGATCAAAACATTGCTGATGGCGGCAGCCGCTCTGGCGCTGCCCTCCGCCGCGTGGCCCGCATCCGCCAGCGTTGCGGTTGCTGCCAACTTCGCCGCCCCCATGCGGTCATTAGCCCAGAGTTTTGAGAAAAATACTGGCCATAAAGTCGTGGTCGCGCTTGGTGCCACAGGCCAGCTGTATGCCCAGATTAAAAATGGCGCACCCTTTGATGTGCTGCTTGCCGCTGATGATGAAACACCAAAAAAGCTTGAATTCGAAGGGCACGCAGTCTCGGGGTCGCGTGCTACCTACGCCATCGGCCGGCTTGTGCTCTGGAGTAAGCGTGACGGACTGATCGATGCCAAAGGCGAGTTTCTAAGCACAGGCCGCTTTGATCGCATTGCAATTGCCAATCCCAAGCTTGCGCCCTACGGCCTTGCCGCAGTTGAAGTTATTGAAAAGCTTGGCCTGACGCAAACCATCAAACCAAAACTGATTGAGGCAAGCAATATCACCCAGGCCTATCAGTTTGTCGCCTCTGGCAATGCCGAAATCGGTTTTGTGGCCCTCGCCCAGGTCGCCGAGGGCGGAAAAATAAAATCAGGATCCGGCTGGATCATCCCCGAGTTGCTGCACTCACCGATTCAGCAAGACCTGGTCTTGCTCCAGCGCGGCAAAACAAATCCGGCTGCCCAACAACTTATCGAATTTCTGCGGAGCGAAACCGCAAAGGCAGTCATTCGATCTTATGGATACGCCCTGCCATGACGATTTCACCCGACGCCTGGCAGGCAATCGGCCTGACGCTTCAACTGGCCACCGCCACCACAGTGGTTTTACTGCTCATTGCAACGCCACTGGCCTGGTGGTTATCACAGACCGAATCCTCTCTGCGGGCCCCTATTGGCGCGCTGGTGACCCTTCCGCTTGTTCTTCCGCCGACTGTACTCGGCTTTTACATTTTGATCGTGCTCGGCCCGGAGGGGCTAATCGGTGAAATCACGCAAGCCCTTGGCCTGGGGCTCATGTCGTTTTCATTTAGTGGACTGCTGCTCGGCTCAGTCATTTTTTCTTTGCCGTTTGCAGTCCAGCCCATTCAATATGCCTTTGAAGCAATTGGCCGCCGGCCCATGGAAGTCGCCGCGACACTTCGGGCGCGGCCCATCGACGCATTTTTCTCTGTGGCCTTACCGCTTGCCAAGCCAGGGCTTCTAACAGCCACGGTGCTCACCTTTGCCCATACGGTGGGCGAATTCGGCGTCGTGCTCATGATTGGCGGCAACATCCCGGGCGAGACTCGGGTGGTTTCGACACAGATCTATGGCCATGTGGAAGCCATGGAATATCGCCAGGCTCATGGGCTGGCTGCCGGCATGGTGATGTTTTCTTTTGTTGTGCTGATTGCACTGGCGCGGCTTAAAAAACGTACCGATCGGATCCTGCCGTGAGTGATACTTTTCAGCTAAAGCTGAAATTTACCTTGCAGAGGTCAAACTTTTCGCTTGATGTTGATCTCACACTCCCTGGCGCCGGCATCACGGTAATCTTCGGCCCGTCGGGCTGTGGCAAAACAACACTGTTGCGCTGCGTGGCGGGGCTGGAGCGGCCGATGGGAGTTCTGCGGGTCTCAAATTCAGTTTGGCAAGACAGCTCGGCTGGACTCTTTAGGCCGACCTGGCAGCGAGCGCTGGGCTATGTATTTCAAGAGGCAAGTCTTTTTGAGCATCTCTCGGTCGCACAGAACCTTGAGTTTGGTCTTTCTCGAGTAAAGGGCCTCGCAGGGAGGAAGGCGCTACAGGCTGCAATTGAGCTGCTGGGCATCGGGCATCTGCTGTCTCGTGCGCCACAGGGCCTATCGGGCGGTGAGCGACAACGCATCGCCATCGCGCGTGCCCTCGCCACTGAGCCACAGCTCCTTCTTTTGGATGAGCCAATGGCATCGCTGGATATTGCAAGAAAAAAGGAAATTATTCCTTGGCTTGAACGGCTGCATCGCGAACTCAAAATTCCAGCGCTTTATGTCACTCACTCGCTTGATGAGCTTGCAAGGCTCGCGGACCATGTCGTGATTCTTGAGCAAGGCCGGGTTAAGGCAAGCGGCGGTGTAGCTCAGACCCTCAGCGATATACGCATTGCCCAGATGGTTGGTGATGAAGCAGGCATCATGACCGAGGGCATGGTCGTGGATCGCCATTCAGCAGATCACCTCGCCCGAATTCGTTTTGATCAAGGAGAGGTCTGGGTGCGGGATGACGGCCAGCCAATTGGGCAGCAAGTCCGAATTCGTATTTTGGCCCGCGATGTCAGCCTCTCCCTTGCAGAGGATGATCAAAGCACCATTCAAAATCGTATTCAGGGTGTGATTCAAACCATTAGCGATGATCGGCACCCTGCC
>Ga0255188_1000132_pt1 | contig 28538 bp, 28 predicted proteins | sample Miss_Cont_RepB_8_FD_188427 | JGI IMG/M metagenome (GOLD analysis project Ga0255188, IMG submission 188427) | Freshwater microbial communities from Mississippi River, Louisiana, United States - Miss_Cont_RepB_8h | ecosystem: Environmental > Aquatic > Freshwater > River | place: USA: Louisiana... | reverse complement strand
GGGATCCCCGATCCGCCGCGCGCTCCGGGAGGCAAGCCAGGCCCTCGCACGCTCGTTTTTCCTCATAGCTCATTCCCAGTTCACACCAACTTAGCCACGAAATTCCCCGAATACCCAAACAATGAAAATCCCCATTACTCTATCACAATTAACGCTCATTGCTATGGTCTCGGCTAGTGCCGCCGTCTGCATTACAGATGACTGCTTTCTGTGTATCCAATCTGGTGAAGTAGAAGACCTTGGAGATACTTATTGCAAGGGAGTTAAATATGACGATTTGCAAACAACCTTGGGCGAATGCTGGGTTGGCAGCTCAAAAGAAGCCGTTGCCGGACAAAGCGGACGCACTGGCATCACCGACAATAATCCGGCGTGTTCGGTCAGCGTTTCTGTGACACAAGTGGTTTTGGATGAAAACGACGAATGCGTTACGACCGAAATCCCTCTCCCGCCCGGTTTTGATGTGTTAAACCGCAATTGCCCGAAGTTTGTGCCCGACCCTAACAGCCAATCTTGTTGGGAGCCAACTTGAGGCAACCGGACAGACTCAAATGGGCGTGATGCGAAAGTTTATCGTGCTGGCTTCAGGGATACTGTTCATCACAGGACTTGTGAAGCTGATAAGCGCGAGTGGGGATGCACGTATATTGGGTCGAGGGGACCAGTTGCTACCACTATCACACCGGCAGGTATTTTTTTCTGTCGGCCTAGTCGAGCTTGCGATCTCCGGATACTTATTCTTCGGAAGATCCGTCACAATGCAACTCGCTGCACTTGCTTGGCTTATGACCAATTTCGCCGCGTATCGGATCGTTCTTTGGACGTGGGGTGACTCACGAGAATGTGGCTGTCTGGGTAACGCTCTCGATTGGTGGCCATGGCTGATGAAACATCAGGATGTTTTAATGAAGAGCATTCTGGTGTTCTTGGCTACGGGTGCCTACGGGTTCCTTTGGCGAACTTGGCGAGACTCTTGCACTTCTGTCCCGTTGCAGAGAAGTGGCACAGAGGCACAGGAAAAGACATGACCTAAATGTTGTTGCATTCTAGCCTCTTACACTAAAAGCCAAATGATCTGACCTTGTGTATAACGACGAGGGGTATGAGGTCGCGAAATCGCTTCTGGCCACATCGCAAAAGCTTTATTCAGTGATCTGGTCTGATCAGCCACCGTTACACACTTGGCTGATCAGCTTCGTGGGCTTTATTTTCGGCCAGAGCTTTGTGGCATTCCGGGCGGCGGGCCTTGGTCTGTTTTCGCTGTCGCTGGGTGTTCTCGCTGCATGCACCAACTGCCGACAGGGAAGTATTCACCTTAGACTGGCGACTCTCGTTTTCGCGCTTGCATCATCTGACTTTGGCCTTTACGGCCTGTCCGTCACCATCATGCTGCCGGCATTGGGGTTTGGGCTGTGGGCGGTCTGGCTGTGGCAGCGGTTTGGGTTGAGCGGGAACCGGTGGTGGCTGTTTGGTTCGGGCATCGTCTTCGGGCTGGGGTTTCAGACCAAGTTCACGGTGTTGCTGTTCTTGCCGGCGTTGGCGGTAGAGTTTATCCGGCACGCGTGGCGGCAAGTGCCGGCGGCTTCCAGCCGCCGTCTGGTTGGCAGCGAAGAGGGAGCGGCGGCTGGAAGCACGCCGGCACCTCCCCACTCTCCCTGGCCCTCTCCCCCGGTGGGGGCGAGGGAGGGGATTTCAAAGGCACTTGGATTTCTGGCTCAATGGTCGGGCATCTGGGTGGCAGGGTTTGTTTATGGGGTGGCGCTGGTGTGGGCGATCTTCCCGGAGGAGGATTTAGTGTGGCTGCTCAAGTATCACTTCCGCCCGGAGGTGACGGTGCCATTTGAATCGCAGGCGGGTTTATCCCCCATGCTGCACAAGCTGGTGCTGGACTGGCCCATCGCGGGGTTTGCAGTCCTCGGCTTGTTCCTCGGTCTCGTGCAACGGAGGTGGGCCGTGGTGTTTCCCACGGTGTTCTTCTTCACCTCCTTCCTCGCCCATGCCTGGCACCGGCCGTGGTGGGATTACTATTACCTGCACCTGAGCATTCCCATGGCATGGCTGGGCGCGCTGGGCGTGCAATGGACGTGGGAGACGCTGGCGAAGCCAGCTACGCCAATTCCGAATTGCGAATTGCGAATTCCGAATTCTGAGTCCGCCTCCTTACCTCGGCGGCTACGGTTGCGGCTACTTGAGTTCTGGCCGGGGGGGAGGGCGGCGGGGTTGATTGCGGCATTTTCCTTCTGTCTGGCGGGGTTTCTGGTGGAGTTGCCGGAGCGGTATGAACGGGAGACGGCGTTTCTGCGAGCCAAGCCTTCGCCCACAGAGGTCAAGGTGCTGGCGGAGCTCAAGGAGCGGCGGGCGGACACGCGCTGGCTTTACACGGACCGGCCCATCTGGTGCGCGCACGCGAACATCCTCATTCCGCCGGAGTTGGCGGTGCTGTCCCTCAAGCGCATCGCCTCTGGAGACATTACGCACGCGGAGTTTCTGCGCCTGCTCCACCACTACCGACCGGAGCAGATTCTCCTGCAACGCCGCCACTTTGAAGATGAGAAGTTCCATGAGTTCCTCCGCGCCTTCTATGACGTGGTCATCGAGGAGGGGAACTTGAAGTATCTCGTGCGGCGGGATTGGGAAGCGGCCCGGAAGCAGAAGCGCGCCGGGAAATGCGGAATGGAGACAGCTCGCCACCTTGCCATGGCGGCTACCTTGCCGGATTCCCCCTCACCCCGGCCCTCTCCCCCGGTGGGTGCGAGGGAGAAGAGAGCCGTGGAATGGGTTCCAGCGGCTGCAGTTTCGTTGCCATCGGAACGGCGGCTGGAAGCCGCCGGCACTTGGTCATTCGCGTCTATTCGCGTGTTTCGCGAACACCTCGGAGGGCAGGCAGGGTGAAACTGAACGTCACCATTCCCGTGTTCAATGAAGAGCGGCGCCTGGAGCGTGGCATCCGCCAGCTCGCGCCCTTCCTCGCGGAGCGGATGACCGGCGACTACGAGCTGGTCATCGCGGAGAATGCCTCGACGGATGGCACGCCAGCCATCGCGCGGCGGCTGGTGGCGGAGTTTCCCGGCGTGCGGGTCGTCCGGTTGGAGGCGAAGGGGCGCGGCGGAGCGTTGCGGCATGTCTGGTCCACGAGCGAAGCCGAGGTGTGCAGCTACATGGATGTGGATTTGTCGTCGGACCTCGGAAGCTTCCCGGAACTGGTGCGGGCGGTGGCGTCGGGCGGGGCGGATTTGGCGGTCGGTTCCCGGTTGCTACGGACGGGCGGCACGCAGCGCTCGTGGCAGCGGGAGGTTTTGTCGCGCGGCTACAACCGTCTGCTGCGCGCCGTCTTCAACGTGCGGTTTTCCGACGCACAGTGCGGCTTCAAAGTCGTCTCCCGTCGAGCGGCCCAGACGCTTCTGCCGTTGGTGGAGAACAACCACTGGTTCTTTGATACGGAACTGCTGGTGCTGGCGGAGAAGGCCGGCTTCCGCATCCACGATTTGCCCGTGCGCTGGCAGGAAGATCGGGACAGCACGGTGAAAGTGCTCCGCACCGTCGGCGAGGATTTACGCGGCATCGCGCGGCTGCGGGGCCGATTGCGGAAGCGGGCCTGGCAAACCGGGTGGGTAAACACGCAGCTACAAGCAACCCCAGCAACCCTGCCGCAGCCTGCCAAGCCATGAGCACCAATTTCCCACGGTATCGTTCCTTCATTCGGGCGTTCACGCTCATCGAACTGCTGGTGGTCATTGGCATTCTGGGGCTGCTCATGGGGATGATCCTGCCGGCCATGGGCAAGGCCAAGGGGAGGGCGCGGACGGTGCAATGCCAGGCCAATTTGAAGCAGTTGAATCTGGCGAATGCGAGCTACACAGACGCCAACGGCGAGGCACTGCCGCTGGCGATCTTTCGGCCCCAGCCGGTGGGAACTCCGGGGGAACAGATTTACTCGTTCGACGATCAGCTTTACGAATATCTGGGCATCAGGCTGACCCCGGCGGAGCAGCAGGCCAGTCGGATTCCAATAGCCAAGCGGTCCCGCCTGCTGACCTGCCCCGAGGACAAGGCGGAGCCACACCCGGGGTTCATGACGCCGGAAACATGGCGGCGGACCTATTCGATGTCCGAAGCGAACATGGGCGGCATCAACTATGGTCAGCCCTTGCTGTCCCTGAAGGATGGTGGCGTCGGGGTTTATTACTCGTCATTCTGGGGACCGTCCATCAACACGCTGTTACCAGCAGCGGTGTTGCGGGAGCATCAAATCTCCTCACCACAGACCACCCTCCTTTTCGTGGAACGCCCGGACTCGCGCAACCTTGCCGGAAACGATCACTTCAGCGTCACGCGCGGCACGTCGAACCAGCTCTACGGCATCGGCGGGAACAAGGCGAAGGCCTATCACGGGGGAAGGTTTGTTTACTCCTACTGCGACGGGCACATGGAGGTGAAGGAGCCAAAGGAGACGTGGGGACGCACTGGCAACGTCAGCCCATGGGCAGGCGACTGGACCATGCGGACAGACGACTAGGAAAAGCTGAGCCTGACCTCAGGCCGATTCACCGCCCCCGCTCGCCTTGCGGGCCGCTTCCAACACCGGTTCAGCTTGCGCCGCGGCACGGGCGATCGCCTGGTTCACATTGAACTCTAGGGTCTCAGTAGCAATGCGGATGGCGTTGAGGATGGCGCGTTCCTTGGCGGAGGCATGGGCTTTGAAGACCACGCCGTTTAAGCCCAAGAGGGGGGCCCCGCCATAGTTCTCCGAATCCGTGCGGCGTTTGATGGCCCGAAAGGCGTTCTTGGCGAGCAGCGCACCGAGCTTGCGTTTGGGGTTGGCCGTCAACTCGCGTTTGAGCATGTCGAACATCCCCCGGGCAAGGCTCTCGCAGGTCTTGAGCACAATGTTGCCCACGAAACCGTCGCAGACCACCACGTCCACATGGTTGTGGAAGAGATCATGGCCCTCGACGTAGCCGAGGAAGTTGAGGTCGAGCTGCTTGCAAAGCACGAGCGTGGCTTGGGTGAGTTCGTTGCCCTTCATCTCCTCCGTGCCATTGGAGAGCACGCCGACCCGCGGCCTAGGCTTCCTCAAGATCTCGCGGGAATAGATGCTGCCCATGATGGCGAACTCGGCGAGGTGCCAGGGCTTGCACTCAGTGTTCGCCCCGGCGTCGAGCAGCACGAACTCGTTTTCGGGCTCGGGCATGATGGTGGCGATCGCCGCGCGGCTGATGCCGGGCAGGGTGCGTAGCCGGAAGGTGCCCGCCGCCAGGATGCCTCCGGTGTTGCCCGGTGAAATGACGGCATCGGCCTTGCCATCCCGCACGAGTTCTACGGCCCGCACGATGGAGCAGTCCTTCTTCTTGCGCACCGCATCCACGGGCTTGTCCTCCATGGCGAGGACTTGGGAGGCGTGCGAGATGCGCAGGCGGGGATCGTTGGCCCCGACGCGCCGCAGATGGGCGGAAATCTCCTCCTGATTCCCCACCAAGTGGACTTCAGTCAGCCTGGCGTTCTGCGCCAAGGCCAGCCGCGCACCGTCAATGATGACACCACAACCGTGGTCGCCACCCATGACATCCACTGCGATGCGCATAAACGAAAAGGGCGCACCAGTCTCCCGGCGCGCCCCTCATCGAAATTACACCCCGGCGTTGATGGTCAGGATCTGCTTGCCCTTGTAATAGCCACAGGCGGGACAAACCCGATGTGGGAGGGCGGGAGCGGCACACTGGGAGCAAACGCCCAGTTGGGGAAGCTTGAGCACGCTGTTGTATGCGCGGCGCATGCGTTGACGGCTGTGCGAAGGTTTACGCTTGGGGACGCCCATAGTCTTAGTCTTTCAGTTTCAGTTGGTTTAGCGCGGCCCACGCCGACGAGCCTGCGTTCGTCTGGGTGGTTGAGCCCGACGCGCCGCCGGCCGCGAGCTGCGACAGACCGCGACAGTCAGGCTTGCACAGCGGATGCTGCGGAAGCGCGAGGAGGATGTCTTCGCGCAAGTAGGGTGTCAAGTCCACGCAATCGTCAACGACGGCCACCGCATCCTCGCCCTCCAAAGGCAGGTGGGCCGCGAAGTCGGGGAGTTCCAAATGCTCCTCGATCCGGGTCAGGCAGCGGACGCATTCGCAATCCACGGTCAATCTCAGCTCCCCTTGCACCAGGATCGCCTCCTCCAGCAGGCTGGCCGTCAAGTCATACTCCAGCGGATGGTTCAGATGGACGACCTCATCGTCGCGGCCGGCATCCAGTTCAGCAGCCGACAGTTCTCCGCACAGCTCCTGGGGTTCCAGTCGCACTTGCCTGAGATTGACTATGAGGGGCATGGGTCAGGTGGCTGGGGACTTCCGGCCGGCGGCACCGAACTTGGTGGTGAGAGCGCGCCCGACGTTCGTCGGGACAAAGGGGCGGACATCGCCGCCGTGGCGGGCGATTTCCTTCACCAGCCGCGAACTGAGGAAGGTGTAGGTGTCTTTGGGCATCATGAAGATGGTCTCGACCTGCTCGTCGAGCTTGCGATTCATGAGGGCCATTTGAAACTCGAACTCAAAATCCGACACCGCCCGCAACCCGCGGATCACGGCCTGGGCACCGCAGTCCCGGACGTAGTTCACCAGGAGCCCATCGAACGACCGCACTTGAACGTTGGGCAACCGTCGCGTTGCGCCGACAACCAAGGTGCATCGCTCCTCGGGGGTGAAGAGTGGGTTCTTCTCCGCGTTCTGGGCCACTGCGACAATGACCCGGTCAAAAAGCCTCGCCGCCCGCTCGATCACATCCAAGTGACCGTTCGTCAAGGGGTCGAAACTGCCGGGGTAAAGCACCGTGCGCACGCGTTGAAATTCGGAGCCGGGAACCAAATCCGCAAGCCAATTCCCCGGCCAATTCCCCGGTCGGCACCAGACCACGCCGCAAGCCGACTCAGATTCTTCTTCCCGGCATCCAAACCCCTTTACTTGCCCCGGCACGGGTCTTAGAAGAATCCCCCTGCGGGCGGCACGTAGGAACTGCGAGCCGCTTGGACTGACCACATGCCAGACAAATCCATCTACATCGCGGGCCATCGCGGCCTGGCCGGCAGCGCGTTGCTGCGCCACTACTCCCGACTGCCCGGCTGGCGCGTGGTGACTCGCACCCATGCGGAACTGGAGTTGCGCAACCAGTCGGCCGTGCGCGCCTTTTTTGACCAGGAACGCCCCACCCATGTAATCTTGGCCGCCGCGCGCGTCGGTGGGATCAAGGCCAACGCCACGTTCCAAGTCGAGTTCCTGCTCGACAACCTCCGCATCCAGAACAACGTCGTCGAAGCGGCAGCGGATTACGGAGTGACAAAGCTGCTGTTCCTGGGCAGTTCGTGTGTCTATCCCAAACACGCCCCGCAACCGCTGCGCGAAGACGCGTTGCTTACGAGCCCCTTGGAGCCCTCGAACGAAGGCTACGCGCTGGCCAAAATCACCGGGCTCAAGCTGTGCGCGTATTACCGCCGCCAATACGGCCGCAATTTCATCAGCGCGATGCCCACGAACCTTTACGGGCCAAACGACAACTTCGACCTGGAAAAGTCGCATGTGCTGCCGGCCCTGCTCCGCCGCTTTCATGAGGCGAAGGCCACGCAAGCCCCGGCCGTGCAACTCTGGGGCACGGGTTCACCACGCCGCGAATTCCTGCATGCGGACGACTTCGCCGAGGCCTGTGCGCGGCTGCTGGACGTTTACGAATCGGACCAACTCATCAACGTGGGCGTGGGCGAAGACGTGACCATCCGAGAACTCGCGGAGTTGATTCGCGGCATCGTGGGTTACGAAGGCAAGATTGTCTGGGACTCCTCCATGCCGGATGGCACCCCCCGCAAACTGCTGGATGTGTCCCGCATCAACGCGCTGGGGTGGAAGGCCCGCATAGCCCTGGCGGACGGCATCCGCAGCACTTACGAATGGTTTCTGGCCAACCAGTGAGTTTCACGAAGGAGCGAGGCCCCAGCTTCGCCCGCCTGTAACTTTTCATCGTCTGTCCCGCAGCAACTTGGTAGCTTCCCCTCCGATGACACCATCCGTCTCATCCAAACGCGAAACCGCACTCGCCACCCGAGTAGAGAAAGCCGTTCTCACCGCGCCGGTTTACGACATCCACACCCACCTTTACGACCCCGCCTTCGGGGAATTGCTGCTGTGGGGCATTGATGACCTGCTGGTTTATCACTACCTGGTGGCGGAAGCTTTCCGGCAGTTTGATCTGCCATACGACAAATTCTGGGCGCTGTCCAAGCAGGAGCAAGCGGACGCCATTTGGAATGCGCTGTTCATCGAGCACTCGCCCATTTCCGAAGCCTGCCGCGGCGTGCTTACCACGCTGAACCGCCTCGGCCTCGACGTGAAGAAGCGCGACCTGCCCGCGCTGCGCAAGTGGTTCGCCAAGTGGAAGGTCGCCGACTACACCACCCACTGCATGGAGGTGGCGGGGGTGCAGCGCATCTGCATGACGAACTCGCCGTTTGACGATGTCGAGCGAGTGGTGTGGGAGCGCGGCTTCGAGCGGGATGAACGCTTCACCGCCGCGCTGCGCATTGACCCGCTGCTGCTTTCGTGGAACGACACCGCCGCCCCGCGCCTCCGTGACTGGGGCTATAACGTCACTCCCGAGCTCTCGGAAAAAACGGTCAGCGAAGTCCGCCGCTTTCTCGCCGACTGGACGCGCCGCATTGACGCGCAGTATCTCATGGTCTCGCTCCCGCCGGATTTCGCTTATCCCGGCCATCAAGTTTGCCCACGGCTCATGGAAACGGCCGTGCTCCCACATTGCCGGGAGTTCGGATTACCCTTCGCCATGATGCCCGGCGTGAAACGCGGCGTGAACCCGCTGCTCAAGCTCGCCGGTGACGGAGTGGGCCACTGCGACACGGCCACCTACGAAAACCTCATCGCGGCCCACCCGGACAACAAGTTCCTCATCACCGCACTGTCCCGTGAGAACCAGTATTCCCTGTGCGTGGCCGCGCGGAAGTTCCGCAACCTGCACCTCTTTGGCTGCTGGTGGTTCACCAACATCCCCTCGCTCATTGATGAAATGACCCGGATGCGGCTGGAGCTCATCGGCTTGTCGGTGACGCCGCAGCATTCCGATGCCCGCGTGCTCGACCAAATCCTCTACAAGTGGGACCACTCGCGCCGGATCATCGCCCGCGTGCTGGTGGAGAAATACACCGACCTTGCCGCCACCGGCTGGGAGCCGACGGCCACGGAGATCCAGCGCGACGTGCAGGACTTGTTCGGCGGAGCGTTCGACCGGTTCTGTGGTCGTCATCAAGCACGCACCGCCCAGCTTCCCCTGCCCCGCCCGGTGAAAAAGCCGGGACGCAGAAAGTAGCTTCACCACCGGGCGGAGTAGCTCTCCGCCACGCAGCGCTCGAAGCACCTTGGAGCAGGCCAAGCTTCGCCAACCACGCCAACCATGCGCGCCTGCGTCATCTTCAATCCGACGGCCCGGGGCGACAAGGCGCGCCACTTCCGTCGTCACCTGGAGGAGTTCAGCGACGGCATCGCGCTAAAACCCACGCAGGCCCCGGGAGATGGCCGCCGTCTGGCCACCGAGGCCGTGCGGGATGGCTTCGACACCCTAGTGGCCGCCGGCGGCGATGGCACGGTGAACGAGGTGCTCAACGGCATCGCAGATGCCCCGTCCGGCTTCGCGCGGGCGCGACTCGCAGTGCTGCCTCTGGGAACCGTCAATGTTTTCGCCCGTGAACTTGGGCTGCCCCTGCAACTGCGGCCGGCATGGCAGGCCATCATGAGCGGTCGGGAGCGGAGCATTGACGCCCCCTTCGCAGACTTCTCCACCGAAGACGGTCCGCAGCGTCGTCACTTCGCTCAACTCGCCGGGGCCGGGCTCGACGCCCGGGCCATCAGCCTGGTGGACTGGCAGTTGAAAAAGCGCATCGCCCAGTTCGCGTATGTGCTCGCCGGCTTGAAGGCGATGCGTGCCCCCAACCCGATGATTTCAGTCACGGCCAACCACCAAACAGTCCAGGGCGAACTGGTCCTCATCGGGAACGGCCGCTTCTACGGCGGCAGTCTCCCGATGTTCCCGGCGGCCAAGTTGGACGATGGGCTGCTGGACATCTGCATCTTCCCGCGTGTGAGCTGGGGACTCCTCATGCGCTACGCGATTGGCTTCGTCACGGGTCGTCCGATACCGCCCGGAGACCTCCGAGTCCTGCGCGTGGCCAACGCCACGCTCTCGGCAACCGCCCCAGTGCCGTTCGAGCTGGAAGGCGACTTGTGCGGTGAACTGCCCGTGCGCCTCGGCGTGGCGCACCGCGAGCTGCGCGTGATCGCATGACGCGCCTTCGCATCGAGCAGCAGGCGGACTTCGCCCGCCGCTTTACTTCCCTCCACCTGGCTTGACGGCCGCCGCGATGATGGTGCGCCCCAGCAACATGTCGGGATGATTCATCGCACGCACAAACGGGGCGTTTTGAGCGTCCACCGTGCGATACCTCACCACTTCCTTCCGGAAGGCGAGCGCTCCAAACAGGCGGATGAAGGGATACAGTAGCACCAGCTTGGGCATGGCCGAGCGTTGCGGTTTGTCCACGGTCCACTCCACCTGTTCAAACCCCGCGTCCATCAGCGCATGCGCGATGTAGAAATAGGAAACGGGGTTGATGTGCCCGCCCGTGGAATAGAGCGCCCCATGCTTGACCGGCAACGGGCCGAACAGATTCCAATACCCAAACCAGAGGAAGCGCAAACGGGAATTGAGATTGAGGATGTTCGGCGTGGTCAACACGCACAACCCGCCGGGCTCCAGCACCCGGAAGAACTCTCGGAGTGTCTCTCGGAAGTGTTCAAGATGCTCGATGACCTCGGTGGCCGTGAGCAGGTCGAACGAATTGTCCGCATACGGCAGCGGTTGGGTGTTCAAGTTGGCAATGGACACCCGTTGGCCGGGCAGCTTCATCAAGGTGTCGGTATAATCACAGGCGGCCGAGTCCACCTTGAGCTGCTCCCGCACGAGCCGGATGAGTTCACCCGTCCCCGAACCGACGTCCAAATGCTGCTGGAAAGGTCTCGTGGCCGCGCGCTGTGCCGCCAGGCGAAGCACGGCGGAGTAAATGTTCTGGGTGCTCATGTCGGGCGCGGATAGTCCACGTTTCGGGCCCGCCGTAAAAGCAAAAGGGCAGGCGTGAAGCCTGCCCTTTGAGAAATCGAACGAAAGTTAATCAGGCCTTCGCCGTCCGCGACTTGCGCTCCGGCTTGGCCTCGACGGCAGTGGCGGCGGCCTCGGCCTGACGGCCTTTGCCACGCTTCTCGGTCACGGGCGCGGCGGCAGCCGGGGCGGCCTCGGGGGCTGGCAACGGGTTGCTGCTGTTGACGATGACCTTGAGCTTGGTGTGCACCTCGGCGTGCAGGCGCATGTCGATCTCGTGCTCACCGAGTCCCTTGATGGGCTTCTCAATGTGAATCTTGCGCTTCTCGAGCATGACATCGAACTGCTTCTTCAATTCGTCGGCGATGGTGCCGTTGGTGACGCTGCCGAACATCTTGCCATCGTCGCCAGTCTTGACGGCGATGATGAGCGTCATCTTGGCGAGGCTCTTGGCCAGTTCGGTCATCGCGTTGAACTCATGGGCTTCGCGTTCAGCCCGGCGTTTGCGCAACACCTCCAGCCGGCGCTTGTTGCCCTGAGTCAGCGGGATGGCGAGCCCGTGCGGCAACAGGTAGTTGCGAGCAAAACCGCTGGCGACTTTGACCTGATCGGACTCGGCACCGAGGCCAACAATGGGATGGGTGAGAATGACTTCAACTTTAGGCATAGGAAATAGAGTTGGAAATGGGGGTTATACTATCGGTTTGAGGTCAGAACGGCACATCATCGCCCTGAGGGGGTTCATCGCCAGCGGTATCTGCCGGCGGCGGCGTGACGGACCGGGCAGGCCGGGCCGCAGGGGCAGCGGCGGCAGGTCCACCAGCGGCTCCGCCCTCGCGGTTGCCACTGTCGAGGAAGGAGAAAGACTCGAGCACCACGCCCAGCTTGCTGCGCTTCTGGCCGGTCTGCTTGTCATCCCACTGGTCCAGCTTCAGCCGGCCTTCAACGAGGATGGAGCGCCCTTTGCGCAAATACTGGCTGATCACCTCGGCCTGCTTGCCGAAGCAGTCAATGTCCACAAAGGTGACCTCTTCGCGGGATTGACCGTCCTCAGCGGTCCACTTGCGGTTCACAGCCAGACCAAACTTCGCGATGGCCGTGCCCTTGGGCGTGTAACGCAACTCCGGATCGCGGGTCATGTTGCCCGCCAAGATGACTTTGTTGAAGTTGGCCATACCCGAGGCGGCGCTGGATTATTTCTTGTCGGCCACCGGCGCCGGCATATTCGTGAAGGAGACACGAAAAACGTCGCCGTTGTTGGCGAACTTGCCGCGCAGCGGGGCCAAGGCGGCGGGCGGAGCCTCGAAGATGACATTCAGATAGAAGCCAGAGGAGTGCTTTTTGTCCGCGACCCGCGCGAACGGGCGCTTGTCCATCTTCTGGACGGTTTCGACTTTGCCACCGGCGGCGTTGATTTCCGACCGCACCTTTTCGATGATGTCGGTCACGCCTTCTTCTTTGCCGGCGGTGTTCAAGATGAACAGACCTTCGTAACGTTTCACGGTTTGTCTTTCTGCTGGGGCTGGCTTTTGACCGGCCCGTTAAACTGACTCATTGCCTTCTGGATGCCGGCTCCGAGCCAGCACCCAACTTGTTCGCCCGCTTGCGCAAGCACCTGCGCGAACAGCTGCTGCTCGTCCGCGCCAAATTTGCCGAGCACATGCCCGGTGATTTCCCGCACCGCCGGGTCGCGCCGGCCGATGCCGATCCGCAACCGCGGATACTCGCGGGTGGCCAGATGCTGCTCCACGGACTCCAGTCCGTGATGGCCGCCGCTGCTGCCACTTTGCCGCAGGCGAAGCTCGCCCAGCGGCAAATCCGCATCATCCACCGCTACCAGCACCTGCGCCGGCGGCACCCGGTAAAAACCAGCGACCGCACCGACGGCCTCGCCACTCAGATTCATGAACGTCTGCGGTTGCACCAGCAACACGCGACGTCCTTCGCGCGCGGCCTTCGCCACGCGGGACTGGAACTTGCGTTCCAGTTCCCAGCTTGCCCGCCACTGCTGCGCCAATCGCTCGACCAGCAGGAACCCGGCGTTGTGCCGCGTCTGGGCGTAATCCGCGCCCGGATTTCCCAGTCCCACGATGAGAAAGAGACTCTCCACGCGTAGGAACGGGCGGCACGCCCGTGATTACTTCTTCTTCTCGGCGGGCTTTTTCTCGTCCGCCTTTTTGTCGCCCGCCTTCTTGTCGCCTTCTTTGGCCGGGGCGGCACCATCTTCCTTCTTTTCCTTGATCATCTCGGGTTGGGCTGGAGCGTCGCCCGCAGCCGCCGTCGCTGCCGCCTCCGCAACCTCCGTCACCGGAGCGGCCACGGCCAGAACGGTCAGTTCTTTGTGACCAAGGATTTCGCATCCGGCAGGTGCCGCGATGTCGCCAAGGTGAATAGCTTTGCCAATCTCAAGCGCGCTCACGTCCACGACGATGACCTCGGGCAAATCCTTGGGCAGCGCACGGACCTTGAGTCGGAACATGACGTGCTCCAACACCCCGCCGCCGGTCTTGACGCCGACAGCCTCGCCGGTGGACTCCACCGGGACTTGAATGGTCACCTTCTCATCGGGAGCCACCTCGTGAAAATCCACATGGAGGATGTGGCCGGAGACCGGGTGGTGCTGGATCTCTTGAACGAGCGCGAGGCGCTGCGGGCGCTGGTCGTCCTTCACCGCAAGATCCATCAGGATGTTCTCGCTGGCGTGGTGGGCGATGGCGTCGCCGAACTCGCGGGCGTTCAGTTCGAGGTTCTGCGGTGGCGCAAGGCGGCCATAAATGACCGCAGGGATGACGCCGGTGGAGCGCAGTTTTTTAACAGCGGAGCGTCGAGCCGCCGCGCGCGGCTGCGCGTTCATTGAAACAGATTTCATGTCGATTCTACTTCGGGTCGGCAGGCTGAACACACGTTCAACTCGTCCGCCCGCCCTTAAATTCAAAAAGCGAGGTCACCGACGAATTACTGTGAATTCGTTTGATGGCTTCGCCCAGCAACGCTGCCACGGACAAGGTCGTTATCGGCACCCCGTCCAGGGCAGGGCGGAGGACGCTATCAGTCGTGATGAGTTCGTCAATCTTTGATTTTCGTAACCGGTCGATTCCGGTCTGATTCAAGATGGCGTGCGAGACACAGGCGAAGATTTTCTTCGCCCCCTTGCGCTTGAGTAGAGTCGCCGCCGACGTGAGCGTGCCCGCAGTCTCGGTCAAATCGTCCACGAGCAAAACATTCTTGCCACGGATGTCGCCGATGACGGCCATGGATTCAACCTCGGTCGCGCTCTTGCGACGCTTGGCCACGATGGCCAAGCCCGCCTCCAAGACCTGCGAATACGCGTGCGCCATCTTGATGCCGCCCACGTCCGGGCTCACCACCACGAGGTCGGTGAGGGTCTTTTGCCGGAGATAATCATACATCACCGGTGCGGCGTAGAGATGGTCCACCGGAATGTCGAAGAAGCCCTGAATCTGCTGCGCATGCAGGTCCATCGTGAGCACCCGGTTCGCGCCGGCGGCGACGATGAGGTTGGCCACGAGCTTGGCGGTGATGGGCACGCGGGGCTGATCCTTGCGATCCTGCCGGGCATAACCGTAGAAGGGCAGCACCGCCGTGATGCGCTTGGCGCTGGAACGGCGCAACGCGTCAATCATGATGAACATCTCCATCAGATTGTGGTTGGTCGGCGGGCTCGTGGACTGCACCACGAAGACATCCTCACCCCGGACGTTCTCATCAATCTTCACAAATGTCTCCCCGTCCGGGAAGGCATCCACCGTGCAGGCCCCCAAGGGCATGCTGATGGAGTCGCAAATCGCCTGTGCCAGAGGCCGGTTCGAGGTGCCGGTAAAGATTTTCACAAATGCGCGCTGCCAGTTCTGGGTTGGTGAAACAAAAAACCGCCCCGCCGGCGGTTGAAATGTGCGCGGACTGTAACAACGAGGTCACAGGTGGCAAGCCCGAAGCCACCAGACCAAAACCTTCTTCCTTGCCTCTCCGGGATGGCTCACATTCCCGCCATGCTCAACCGCCTCCTTGCCGTCCTGAGCCTCGGGTTTGCTTTCGCCACATCCGGTTTCGCCGCCGACTGGTGGGACGCCCCATGGACCAAGGCGCACCAGCGCGGCCCGCTCTCCGCCGACGAGACGCGCGCCTTCATGCGCGAGCTGGCGCAATACGTCTTCGACCACCACCTCAAGCGCGATGAGAAATCCCCCCAGCGCGGGATGGTTTACGAATACTTCAACACCAGACGCGCCGGGCAGCACGACCAGTGGATTCAGGGCGAGGCCCTAGACACCATGCACGATGGCGCGTGGTTTGCGGCCGCCCTCGTCAACGCCCACCGCGCCACTGGCGACCGCTACTATCGCGACCTCCTTACGCAGTGGGTGCTGCCCTTCTACCTCAAGATGCTCAACCACTCGGACACGCTCTTTGCGCCAGACAACAACAACGCCGCACCCGACGCGCACGCCTTCAACCGCGAGCATCTCCTGCAAAAGGGCGAGAAGGGATTTGCGCCCTACTGGTGGGATGACGGCGCGAGCATCAGCCTCGAAATGGCCGTGAAGAAACGGTCGCAACTTAACTTCATGGGCCACGACGAACTGGCGAAGCAGGGCGAGGCCAATCCGCAGTTCAAGCTGCGCGGCTACTCGCACGGTTCCTCGAACCACCTCGCTCAAGACCTCGCGATCATGCTCCAGCTTGCGTGGTTGATGCTCCACGATTCTGCGCTGCCAGCGGACAAGGCCCTCGCTGCCGAAGTCGCCGAGGCCGCGAAGAACCTCCACCAGTGCCGGATGAACCATCACGGCCACATAAACGGTATCTGCGCCGCGCACGGCCTCTGCAACAACCTCCCCGACGAGCTGAACCGCGCCACGGACGGCCTCAGCCCGAAGCTCTGGACGCCGGACAACCACTACGTGAACTGTCTGGTGAACTTCAAACCCGGCCAGCGCGTGTCCACGCCCGGCTTTGCGGACGACCAGGAGTATCTCTACTACGCCGGCACCGCGCGGCACGGCACCCTGCCCCGCCCGCTGGCCTTCAAGCTCATCTACGACGCCTTCACCACGCCGCAGCTCTTCCGCTACTACTGCGACGACTGGGACGTGCCGCCGGGAATAAACCGCTTCGACCTGCACCCCTACTACTACAAGGATGGCAAGCCCGAGGACTACCGCTCCGACCGCAAAGGCCCGAGCAAAGGCCCGCGCCCCGCCGGCTCTCGGCTTGGCCCGCAGTTGATGGTGGTGACCGGTTGGGCCTTGCACGTGCTGAAAGCGGAGCCGGGGATTTGGGAGGAGCCTATCAAGGCATTCTACCCTGATCACTATCGTGTTGGGAGCGGGCTGGACCCCGTAGATGTTCGCATGAGACGACCGTTTCTCCACCTTCCGTGGGATTTGAAACCTGGTCCATTTTCGAAGAAGACAGATGCTTCCATCTCGCTCAGTTTTGGCAACGATCTGCTCGGGATTAGCTACCACATCCCCAACAATCCTACTCCATTCAAGCGGGCAATCGCATTCTACAATATGCCCGGAAGTGGCGCGGAGGCATTCAATATCTGGCTCACAGAACGGGACTGGGAGGTAAGGACAGCCGATGGCCAACGGGTCTTGGGAGAACCGTTCGGAGGAAGCGACACCGAAGGTGGAACCACAGACCTTGGCTTCGCCATTCCACTCCGGACGATCAAACCGACTACAAATTCCATCGTGAACGGTAAGGCGGTTCCGAGCCCCACTGCTTTCGCTGGGTGGCTTCTTAACCAGGAGCACAGTCGATTTCGAATCAGCTCCGGCCAATTCAAAACCAACTGTTACTTCGCAAGCAGCGAGCGATTCATTCTGACAGCATTGGAACGTCAACTCGGCCACGGCCTGCGCACCTGGCAGGCCCTCTTCAAGGAGAAGGGCTACATCCCCACCGGCCTCGGCGCGGGCGGCATGGGCGGCGGCTACGCGTGGGACGACATGTCCGACGCCGGCGGCTACGCGCACCTCCTCAGCGCCGCCGCCCAATGGCTCCTGCACCTCGAAGGCAAACGCGACTGGGAAGTCCACGGCCTGCCGCGCCGTTAACGCCTCCCGCTGGTGCTACAGCCCATTCACCGCCCCCTCCACCCCCGCCGCCATCTGCTCGATCGTGAACCGCCCGCCCACCGCGCGTCGGCCCGCCTCTCCCAAAGCTTTGAGTCGCGCGGGGTCGAGTAGCAGTGACTCGATCGCCGCCGCCAGTGCCGCCGCATTCGCCTCCGCGATGACCCCGCCGCCGGTGGCTTCGACCAGTTCGGGAAAAGCCGCATGGCGCGGCTGCACCACCGGCACCCCGGCCGCCAGCGCCTCGATGAGATACAGCCCGAAGCCTTCGCCGTAGAGCGCGGGCACGGAGAAAACGGTGAGCGATTGCAGAAAAGCCACCTTCTGCTCGCGCGTCAGGTTCGGGTGAAACTCCACATCGTCCAGGCAGCCCGCCCGGCGAAGATGCTTCTTGAGTTGCGCGACGAGCGGTTCATCACCCGGCCCGCAGCCACCGCCGACCTTGAGCTTCAAGTTCGGCACGGCCTTGCGGCGCTTGAGCTCGATGAACGTCTCAACGAGCAGGTCGAGGCCCTTCTCGCGGCACATGCGGGCGAAGTAGCCGAGGGTGGGTGATGGGTGACAGGTGACAGGTGACAAGGCGGCACCGGACGCCCCCGTGTCACCTGTCACGTGCCCCTTGTCACCATAGCCATCCAGGCTGATGCCGTTGAAAACCACTTTTACTTTGTCCGCCGGCAGGTTTAACCGCTTCGCCATCGTGTCACCAAAGTAGCGGCTGGGGGCGATGAAGAGATCGCAGTCCCGGCAACGCTCCGCCAGCAGCGCCCACACCTGCTCGCGGTGCGGGCTGGGCATCGCGTCGAGAAAGGCGTCCTCGCCTTGGAGATTGCAGACAATCTTGCAGCCCTGCTCAGCCTTCAACTTGCGCGCGAGGCCGACTAGCATCGCGTTGGAAAGCATCACCACGTCGGGCTTTGGCTGGGGCTTCAGCCACGCGAGCAGTTCGTCGAGTTCGCGCGCCTGATTGCCCTCCTCGCCGCGCAGCATGGAGAGGGAAAGCTCGCCCACGTCGGCGGCGCGGGTCTTGGCGGCGCGGCCGGCGGCGAACTTGAGCAGCACCGGCGAATCGAGCAGCGAGTGCAGCCACTGGGGCGCGCGGCGGAAGAACGCGGACTGCTGCTGAAGATAGACGTTGATGCCGCCGAAGAAGGTCGGCACACCCGTAGCCTGGCTCTCCTCGTCCAGCGTCATGGGCAGGTAGAGCGGCACCATGAGCACCTCATGCCCGCGCTGGCGCAGCGCGGCGACCAGCGCGTTGTCGCGGAAGCAGTTCCCGCAATACATCCCGCCCGCGCCGGGGGTGATTTGGACCAGGTTCATCGCCACCTAATTTGCCAGCGGCTGCCCCAGCGGCAGGTCATCCGGCAGCGGCACGAACTCGCGGATCTTGCGCCAGAGCGGCTCGAAGTCTTTGTTCACGTCGCCACTGAGGCAATCGGTGATTTCACCGCCAGCCTCGGGATACTTCATGATGACATCCTTGAAGGAGAAGTTCGGATCGTAGAAGGCATAGACGAGTTTGCGCATGTTCTCCACGCCCTGCCGCATCTGGGTCGCATAGCCGGCGAAGCGCTCGGGGGAGAAGTCATTCGCCGCAATCGCCTTGTGAACCTCGTCGCCGGCCAGCACGCCGCTCTTGAGCGCGAGCATGAGGCCGCTGCTGAACACGGGGTCGAGGAAGGCGAAGGCGTCTCCCACGAGCAGCAGACCGGCACTGCCACAATGGCGCGCATGCTGCGTGTATTCGCTGGTGAGGTAGTAGGGGCCAACTTGCTGGCCCACAGAGAGGTGCTCCTTGATCCACACGTTTTGCTCCACCTCGCGGTTGAAGATGTCCTTCGGCTCGCGCACGCCGCCGCGCGTGAGGTATTTGCCCTCGGCTACGACGCCCACGCTCACCATGTCGTCGTGCTGCGGAATGTGCCAGAACCAGCCCTTGTCCGGCACGTAGGCCACGGCGGTCTGCCCCTCGTCAATGCCCGGCTCACGCTTCGAGCCTTTGTAGTAAGTCCAGACGGCGACCTTGTTCAGGTAGGGGTCGCGCGTGCGCCAGCCGTTGCGCACGGCGGCGAAGGCTTCCTTGCCCGTGCAATCCAGCGTGATAGGCGCGCGGTATTCGACCACGGAACCGTCCTTGTGCTGCGCGCGGACACCGACGACGCGGCCGTCCTCGCGGAGCAGCTCCTTCACCGTGGTTTCCTCCTTCACCGTGGTGCCCTTGCTGCGCGTGTGATCGAGGAGCATCTGATCCAGCTCGCTGCGCAGCACCTGCCACGTCTGCGCGACGGTCTCGCGGTCGTAGCGGTTGAAGAAGTAAAAGGGCTGGCTGACCTTCCCGTTGGGCGAGATGAAGATGACGCTGTATTTCTTCACGAAGTGCGAATCCTTCATGCGCGGAATGAGGCCCAGCCGCTCCATCGGCCCGTAGGTGAAAGGAATCATGGACTCGCCAATGTGGTAGCGCGGGAATTTCTCGCGCTCCAGGAGCAGCACGCGGTGCCCGTGCTCGGAGAGGATGTAGGAAGCAGAGGAGCCGGAGGGTCCGCCACCGATAATGATGGCGTCGTAGGTGGTTTCAGAATTCATACGTGTGCGTATCGTAGTGTGGTTTCAACCGGCCGCAAGCTTGGAGAGATTATTTCCTGCGACCTCCAGCCAGGCCGCATCCGGCAGCGCGTAGGGGCGGAAGGTTTCCAGCACGCCCAACTGCCCGTTGTGGAGCAGCGCGCGGTGCAGGCCCAGATCGGAGGCCTTGGGCGAATCGCACAGGCTGGCCGAGTCGTTTGCGCTCATCTGGAACAGCACCCGCAGCTCGAACTCGCTCATCGCCTTCCGGCTCAACGCCCGCGCGAGGCTGTTGTAACTGTCGCAAGTGCAGAGCACGTGCAGGCCCACGCCCGGCCCCTCGCGAATCAACCGGTCGAAGACCGCTCCGGGAGCCGGCGGCTTGGCGTCGTCCGTCGAGTAGCTGAAATCCTCCTCGTGTCGCAGCTTCTTGAACTTCTGCAGTTCATGCACGACCACGAACCACGGTGCGGCGGGCGTGGACTCATCGGCGGTGCGACGGCCCAGCTCGGCCGCCAGCTCGGCCATCACCGGGTCCAGATCACCGGCTCGCGCAAGCGTGAGCTGCTGCGGCACCGCGCGCGCCACCGCCTCAAAAAACTTCTTCTGCGGCGAGTCTGGCGCAGTGGCCTCGACCAGCACCAGCCGTCCGGCACCTTGAGCCGCGAGCGCGAGCAGTGACACGCCGAGCATCGCCAGCGCCGCCTCCTCGCGCTGGCCTACAAAGAGCAGGTTGTTGCCGCTTTGCCGGTGGAAGACCGCCTCCGTCGGGCCCTTGATGGAGTTCGGAGCCCCCAGCCACGCGCGGGGAAGAGCCGCCGCCGCTGGCGCCACCAACGCCTCGGCCAGCAGCGCGTTCTCGCGCACATCCGCCGGCGAATTGCCCTCGAAGACCACGGTGCCCGGCGGGCAGATGGCCTTCTCACGGGTCAGCGAGTTGATCTTCTCCAGCCACTGGTCGCGCTCCTCATCGCCAATCCACACGGTCTGGAAGGGGCCGTTGCCCTCCACGCTGCCCGCCGTGTCGTTGTAAATCGCCTCGCCCGGGCGGGACAGCAAGCGCGGCGCGGGATTGCTGTCGTCCATGATCAGCGCGGCGTCGGCCTCGTTGCACTGAAGTGCAATGCGCACGACCATTTGCCCGAGCGTCGCCCGCGCCAGCGAGTAAGCGCCGCCCAATGTCTGCGAGCCAAGGATGACGTGGATGCCGAACGCCCGGCCTTGTCGCACGATGCGGTCCAGCAGCAGCGCCGCGCCCTGCGCCACGCGGTCGTCCGCCACGAAGAACTCTTGGAACTCATCAATCAGCAGCAACGTGCGCGGCAGCGGCGCACCGCTCGCGCGCCGGTAGCCCGGCAGATCCTGTGCGCCGACCTTGCGGAACATTTCCCCGCGCCGCTTCAGCTCCTCGTCCAGCCGCTCCAGCACACTCAGGCCGAACTCGCGGTCGCTCTCGATGGCCACCACGCGCGCGTGCGGCAGCCGGTGCGCCGCGTAGCAGCGGAACTCAACGCCCTTCTTGAAGTCCACGAGGTAGAACTCCACCTGCTCGGGGCTGCACCACATCGCCAAGTCCGTGATGATGACGTGAAAGAGCGTGGATTTGCCGGAGCCGGTCTTGCCCGCGACCAGCGCGTGCTGGCGCGTGCCCTTGCCCAGGCAGAGGTATTGCAGCTTCGTCGCGCCGGTGCGGCCGATGGGCACGCGCAGTTCGTCGCCGGTGTCCAGCGTCCATGCCGCGTCGGACGCGGGCGCGATGTCGGAGAACGGCACCTGGACGCGGTTGGAATCCACGCTGGCCTGGCCCACCTTGTGCAACAACTCCGTGGCCACCTCGGGCACTGGCACAGCTTCGAGCGCAAGCGAAACGCCGGGCATCACTTCACCGCCGAGCACGAAGGCATTGCCTTCCCGGCGCACGCAGACGCTGCCGGCGCGGAGTTCCTCGGGCGTGAACTCCTGCGGCACGGGCTTGCGCTGATCCCAGTGAAGCAGCGTGTGGACTCCACACCGTGCGCCGCTGGCGGCGATACTCATGAGCCGCCGCACCGCCGTCTCCGAGAAGTTGGCCGGGAAATCCGCAACTACGAGGAAATGGTAGCGCTCAGCGATGCGTCCCGCCTGTGCGTTGTAGTCCGCGATGGTGGCGAACTCATTGCGCAGATACATCTGCGAGACCTTCTCGATGTGGTCGTTGAGCGTGGCCAACTGCTGCTCGATCTGCGCGGGCTGCGTCCAGATGCGGTTGTTGATCAGCCGCTCGTCGTAGTCCGCCAAGTGCATCAGCCCGGAAAAGCTGCGGCCGAGCTCGACGGGGTCCACCAGCGTGAAGCTCAAGCGGCCCGGCGGCGAAGCCGACAGCATCCGCAACACGGCGTCGTTCAACGCACCAATGGCCTGCTCCCGCCCGTCGCCCTTCGTCTCAATCAGCAGCGAGCCCAGTCGTGGCAGGGCCAGCGCCACCGGCACGGAGAAATTTCCCGGACCGGGCAAGGCCAGCCGGGGAGTGCGCGGTTGCACTCCGGCGAGCCGTGCCACGTCCACCTCCAGCCGCGCAAACTGTGCGGCATGGGCGAACTCCGCCGGCGGCGTCCAGTCCCGGACGAAGGCAGCCGACCACTCGGGGAACCAAGCCGCCGCCGCGTGCTGCACCGCACCCAGAGCGCCGTAAACCGGTTCAATCGCCGCACGCCACTCGGCGGTGAGCGCCTGCCAGGCCAGCTCGCGCTGGTTGGCGGCGGTGAGCGTGCTCGCTTCGTTGCTGGCGGCGAGCTGGGCCAGTTCCTCGTCCACACGACCACGGGCGATGGTGAGTTGCGCACCCGCGACACCTTCGAATGCGTCGCAGGCCCGATGCCGGCACCACTCAAAGCGTTGCATGGCCTGCTGCAGCCGGATTTCCATCACCCGCTTGGCTTCAGACTTGGCCGCCTCCGTTTCCGCTAGGGCCGCGTTCCAACCCTCCTCGTGACGTTGCCCGGCGGCAATGGCCTCCGCTTCGATGCGTTGCTCCTCGACCTGCCGACGTTCCTTGGCCTGCTGTTCGGCATCCGCAGACAACTGGCGGCTTTCCCCAAGCAACTGGAGGAGCGTCTTCACCGCCCCGCCCGCCGACAGCCAGCCGGTCAGATACAAGAGCCCGACCACCGCCAGACCGGCTCCGGCAGCAGCCCCAGCGAGAGTGAGGTTGAGGCGCGGCAGGCCAGGCACCGGCACCGCCCATGCGACGCCCACCAACCCGAGCACCGCCACGCACCACAGCCAAACAGGGAAATAACTGAAGGCCATCGGCAGGCCGGTGCTGCGCACGCGCTCCTCTTCCAATGCCCCCGCCGTCAGCCGCTGTTGCAAGGCGGCGAGCGACTCGTCGGCCTCGCCCGCACCCGCAACGGGAGCGGCGGCAAGTCCCGTCTCCAACTGCTGACGCCAGCCCGCATAGCCACGCAGCGAGGAACGGGCACGCTTTTCCAAGTCGGCGAGGGATTGCTGCGCGGCCTTGAGCTGCGCGGTGAACTCCGCGTGGGTGGTGCTCGTGGCTTTAAGCGCCGCCTCCCGCTGGCGCTGGGCAGCCAGCAACTCCCGTTGCAGATCGAACTTGCGCTGGTTTTCCCGCTCCTCGAGGCGCGTCAGATGCGCCCGCAACACATCGCGGTGAGCGCGTTGGAGCCGGACGAGCCGCGCATCCCAGCGAGCAGCGAGCCGGGCACGCTCGGCGGCGTGGACTGCTTCCAGCTCGGCCAGTTCGGCCTGTAGTTGCGCGGTGCGTTGGGCCAGCACCGCCTCGCATCGCTGCCCGAGCCGTGTCTCCTGCGTCTGGTGCTCGCGCTGGAGCTGGTCCTCGCGCGCCACGAAGAGGCGGACCGAATCCCGCAGTTGGCGGAGCAGGTCGAGGATTTCTGGAGGGGAAGCGAGCTTACTCACAATCGCGGCGAAGTTTGGTGAGCACCTTGTCCAGATCCTCGATGCTGGCGGCGGCCGTGTTGGCGCGGCTGAACAACTCCTCGAGGTAGCGCTTCTCGAACTCGGTGGCTTTGGCGTCCTGCCAGTGCTCGCGCGTCTCCTGCCAGCGAATCGCCAGTTGCTTGGTCAGCGCCGTGAGGCGCGTGCGGGTGGAGTTGAGGTTCATGGGAAATGCGTGGCGCGCAGGGGGTTCATTCGGTCGCCGGGGCCGCCGGGGGGTCCGCGACCGGGGCCTTCAACTCCGCGTAGGCATCGAGCGCGGCGATGGTCTGGGTCAGAGACTCGACCGCCTTGCCCATGTCACTGACCAGCGTGTGGCGGAGCAGATCCGCGTGACGGGCCAACGGCTCGACTTGAGCGGGATACTCGCGCAGCCAGTGCTTGGTGGTCTTCACTTTTGCCTCGGCTTCCTCCAAGGCGAGCTTGGCCCGCCGCACGGCCATTTGCTGAAGCTGAAGGTTCTGGTGCTGGCCGCCGAGGCGCGCGCTGAAGAGTTCGGCCTGGGCCTGCTCCAGCACGAGCGTGCGCCGCCGGATTTGCTGCGCCCAATACGCGCTGCGGTCGTCCTGCAGCCACGACCGCGTGCGGCTGACCTCCTCGCTGACTTCGTCCACCACGCCGCGCGCCTTTTCGAGATACACGAGCAGATCCGTGCGGAAGGCCTGGATGGCCTCGACGGACGTGATGCGGGCCTGCCCGGGCATGGTCAGCGCTGGTTAAGATACTCCTCGATGCGCTGGGCCTTGCGCAGCAGGAACGGCCCGTGCTGGTTGGAGACCTCGACGAACTTCTTGAGCGCCTTCATGGTCTGCTTGAATTCCTCCGCGAACTTCGCCTGCTCCTGATCCTGCCAGGTGTCGCCCAGCGCGGCGAAGCGGGCCTGCAACTGCGCCGTGCGCTCGGCGACATCGGTGTTGAAGCGGCGCAGCTCCTCGGCGAAGCGCCGCACCTCCGCGGGGTCAATGATGGCTTGCGACATGGTGCTTGAATGGTTGGCGGCACACTTCAGGTGGACCGGTGACGGAGTGAAGCTAGCAAGCCCGCCCGGCCCGGCCAACTGTCTTCGCGCTGGGGAGGCGAGGGCTTGGGGATTAAGAGTAGGAGTAGGATTAAGATTAGGATTACGGACGACCGCCTCCCTCCGCTCTCAGTCCTAATCCTACTACCCCCGCCCAGCACGGCAGAATGCCCTGCCCTGCCCTGCCGTCCATACGTGCCACTATGCACCTCGCTTTTGCCCTGCTCACGCTCGCCGCCTTGCCGTTGCTCGCCGCCGATGACAACTGGCCCCGCTGGCGCGGCCCGCAGGACAACGGCAGCACAGCCACCCGCGGCAACTACCCGGTGAAGTGGGACGCCGACTCCGGCTGGCGTTGGAAAACTCCGCTGCCGGGCAAGGGCTGCTCCACGCCCATCGTCTGGGACCGGCGCATCTTTCTCACCGCACCCGTCGAGGGCAAAGACGCGCTGCTGGCCTTCGACTGGGCAGGCAAACCGCTCTGGCAGACCGTCCTCGGCACGGAAAAACCCGGCAAACATCGCAACGGCTCGGGCAGCAACTCCTCGCCCGTCACCGATGGCCGCCGCGTGTTCGCCTACTTCAAGAGCGGCAACCTGGTGGCAACGGATCTGGCCGGAAAGATCTTGTGGCAGGCGAACCTCACCGAGCGTTTCGGCAAGGACAACCTCTACTGGGACTACGGCACCTCGCCGGTGCTGACCGAACGCGATGTGATCGTGACCTTGATGCACACGGGCGAAGGCTGGATGGCGGCGTTCGATCAGGCGACCGGCGAACAGCGCTGGAAGATCGCCCGCAACTACAAGACCCCGCCCGAGGGCGACCACAGCTACGCCACGCCCATTCTGACCCAGCACGCCGGCAAAGAAGCGCTGGTGGTTTGGGGCGCGGAACACCTCACCGCGCACGCCGCCGCCGATGGCCAGCTCCTCTGGTCGGCCGGCAACTTCAACCCCGAAGGCCAGCGGAACTGGGTCGCTGTCTCGTCCTTCGTGCTGGCTGGCGACATTGCCGTGGTGCCCTACGGACGCGGCAGCCGTCTGCACGGGATCAAGCTGGGCGGCAGCGGCGATGTGACCGCCTCCCATCGCGTTTGGGAGCGAAAAGACACCGGAACGTTCGTGCCGACGCCCGTGGAACATGGTGGCCGCGTCTATCTGGTCCGTGATCGCGGCGAGGTGGAGTGTGTAGATCCCAAGACCGGCAAGACGCTCTGGACCGGTGCCCTGCCCAAGAGCGGCGCGAGCTATTACTCCTCACCCAGCTTCGCCGATGGAAAACTTTATGCCGCGCGCGAAGACGGCATTGTCTTCGTCGCCCGGGCGGATGGAAAATTCGAGGTGCTGGCCGAGAACAACATGGGCGAACGTGTCATCGCCTCCCCCGTGCCGGTGGCCGGAAACCTCCTTCTGCGCGGGGAAAAGCACCTCTTCGCCATCGCGGCGAACCAAGGCAGGTGACTTGGCCAACGGTGGCCGGGGGCGCATCTCAGCTTCTTGCAGAGGCGGGAGAGACCTCTCATTAGCACCCGGCTTCAGCCGGGTGTGGCAGGGCGGACAGGGCTCAAACCGTTTCAACGGTTTGGGCCCGGACGGCAAGGGCCGGCCGGCCGGCAGTAAGCCGTTGAAACGGCTCCTGCCTCACCGGCCATTTCACCGGACTGAAGCCCGGTGCTAATGAGAGGGTGCATGAAACTGAGCTGCGCCCGACAAAGGACCGCACTGAACTAAAGTCTTGCCCACTGAAAGCTCCTTCCCATAATCGCCCCCGAAATTGGTGCGGGGTCGTAGCTCAGTTGGTAGAGCGTCTCGTTCGCAATGAGAAGGTCGCAGGTTCGAATCCTGTCGGCTCCACCACCTTTCACTAAGAAAAGGAAAATTTGGGCTTTCACCCTGGTTAGTTCGACTCATCCCCCCGCAAACTTGGGCGCGTTCGACTCAAACGCCTGGCACGGTGCCGGGCTGAACAAGACCGTTCGGAGAGGAAGTGGCAAACAACGTGTTTCGGCAGGTTGACTGACGCCACTTGTGGGGGCACTCTTTTTGCGTGCGCCTGGTCAAAGACACCAACGTTTTCGTGGCGGCCCTCAAGAGCGGAGCCGGGGCCAGCCGCAAAATGCTGCGCCTCCTGCTATCAGGTGCACACACACCGCTGCTCGGGGACAAGCTCTGCTACGAATATCAGGACTTGATTGGGCGCGGTGCGGAAATCTGGGCGGGCTGCCCGTTGACGGACGCCGAGCGGCGCGAGTTGCTACAGGCGCTGGTCGCCGTCTGCACCTACGTCCGCATCACGCGCCTGTGGCGGCCCAATCTCCGCGATGAAGGCGACAACCACGTCATGGAGCTGGCCATCTGCGGCAACGCCGCCGCGCTGGTGACGTTCAACTTGCGCGATTTCGCTCATGCGCTCTTTGCACCGCCGGGCTTGGAAGTGCTCCCACCGGGCGAATTCCTCCGCCGCTACTCGACATGAAAAAGGACTCCTCCACCATTCGCTGGGACAGCCGGGAAAAGAAACGCGAAATGGCCCGCATCGCCAAGCTCAAGGGCTTCAACAGCGTCAACCGGCTGGTCAACTCCATGGCCGAGGTCTTGATGGCCCAGGAGGCTGCGGAGGCCACGTTCCGCGCCCTCGCCAGCCGGGGCAATCCCAAGCGTGCTCTCGCCCTGCTCGACAAACTTGACGAGCAGGACCGGCGCGCCGGCATCGCCGGAACGCAGCCCTAAAACTCTTATTCCGCGCGGCTCTGCGGTTGAACTCCCCGGCAAGCCCGCCTCGCTGCCGGGATGAATTCCCCCTCGCCACCAAAGCCGGCTCCGCTAGCATTCCTGCGCGATGAAAGTGCTGGTGACATGTGGCCCAAGCTACGAGCCGATTGACGAGGCGCGGCGGATCACCAACTTCTCCACCGGTGCGTTGGGCATCGCCCTCAGCAACGCGTTCACCGACCGCGGCTGGCAGGTGGCCTGCCTCAAAGGGGAACAAGCAACCTGCCCCGCCGAGCTGCGCGCCCAGCGCCACCTCCCCTTCTCCACCAACAACGATCTCGTGCTCAAGTTGTCCACGCTGGCGGCGGAAGAAGGTTGGGACGCGGTGCTTCATGCCGCGGCCTTGTGCGACTTTCAGGTCGCAGGCGTGACCAACGAGCAGGGTGAAACCCTCCGCTCGCCAAAATTCTCCTCGCGCACCGGCCGACTGAACCTCGCGCTCGTGCCGGCCACCAAGGTGCTGCCCCGGCTGCGCGACTGGTTTCCTTCCGCGCGCATCGTGGGCTGGAAGTATGAACTGGCGGGAACGCGGGCCGAGGCGTTCACCAAGGCTTACGCGCAGTTGGAGGAGTGCCGCACGGATGCCTGCGTGCTGAACGGCGCGGCCTACGGCAGTGGGTTTGCCTTCTGCACCCAGTCCAGCGTCCACGCGTGCGCGGACACGGAGGCGCTGGCGGCCTGGCTGGAGCGGTGGCTGGCAGCGGCGTGAGGGAAACACCTCTCTTCCTGCCTTGGCGAAGGTTACGGGGTCGGGGACAGGAGTGTCCCCGCCACGCCCACTCAGGCGAAGTCGTAAACCGTCACCTTGGTCCAGAGCTTCTTGCACTGGTCCACAAACTTGAGGTGCTCCGGATGCACCTGATAGTCGTCCTGCGCCTTTTTGTCGGGGAAAACCAGATTCAAGGCGACCTGATAGGACTGATACACCACGGGGCGGTGGCTGCCGACCATCTTGCCGATGTGGAAGTGCAGCACGCCCGGAATGGG